>Ga0187892_10004547_pt1 | contig 23113 bp, 11 predicted proteins | sample MA1701073metaG_FD_139345 | JGI IMG/M metagenome (GOLD analysis project Ga0187892, IMG submission 139345) | Bio-ooze microbial communities from a basaltic lava cave in the Kipuka Kanohina Cave System on the Island of Hawaii, USA - MA170107-3 metaG ... | reverse complement strand
ATCCTTGGCTCTCCTTGGCGTGTGGTGTTTGTAAGAACCACAGCATGCCAGGAGAGCCTTTTTCATGGCTAGATCACTTCGCCGCGGGAAGCGACTGCGTGAACAAATGTCGGAAAGTGCAGTTACAATCTGTTCGAGGTCTTAGGGCGCCATCGGATGGATTTCCAATCCCCGATCCAATGACCTATAGCGATGCTGTCGATGTAGTCATCGCGGCGTTCTGGGACGGGGAAGTGGTGGCCGGCAGCGACGAGCGGTTGGACGCGGCGCTGGTCTATCTGAACGACATTGACCAGCCGCTGTTGCTGGGGCTCGACTTGGGGGACGAACCAATACCGCCGCGGGAGCCGCAAAAGTCGCCGGAAACGAAAAAGCCCCAGCCGGAAGTTTCTCAAGAGCCACCAGAGCCCCAACCTCGCGCCACGGACGATCGAAGCACCGAACCCGTCGAACAACCGACCGCCATGCCCAGGCAGTTGGCGATCGCAAGTGGCGTCGGCATCCTGGCCAGCATCGCGGGCGGGGGCTGGTGGTGGTACTATCAGCGTGTCCGACGGCGACTGCAGGAACGCAAACGAGCCAACGTGCTGTGGCACCCCACGAGACCTCGATGACGGCCGCCAGGCGGCTGAACCCAATTCGGAGGATTCGCCGTGAACATGCTCGACGATGCCGATTCGCGCGAGGAAGACCGTACTGAGACGAAGCACGAGCTGATCGAAACGCAAGCGCGGCGCGAAACCGACCGCACCCCGTTGTCGACCGAGTGCGACACGGCGGCTCCCGCGATTGTCCCCCTTTCGACCGAGGTGTTCGATCCGAAGCGGCAAGGCGATGCCGCCGGGCAGTGGCCCAGCCAGCGGTTTAAGAAGGTGTCGCACTTGGGGAGCGGGGGGTTCGCGAACGTCTACAAGGTTTGGGACACCGTGCTTGAGGTTCACCGCGCGATGAAGATCGCTCGCACCGACGGGCACGCGATCAGCCGCGCGAATTCGAACATGTTCGTGGCCGAAGCACGCAAGCTGATCCAGGTGGAACACTCTGGTATCGTGAAGGTGGTTGACGTCCAGGCAAACGACGGGGGAACGCCCTTCATCGTGTCGGAGTTCGTGCCCGGGGGAAGTCTCGAGGCAGAGCTGAAAAAGGGGCCTCTGCCCGTCGAACGTGCCACTCAAATCATGGAACAAGTCGCCGAGGCGATCGCCTATGCCCATCGCAAAGGAATCATCCACCGCGACCTCAAGCCCGCCAATATCTTGTTCAACGACGAGGGCCATCCGGTGGTCGTGGACTTCGGGCTGGCCATGGGCGATGAGGACTTCGCGCGTGGACCGGGATTGTGTGGGACGTGGATGTACATGAGCCCCGAGCAGGTCCGCGGCGAGGCCGACGTGGTGGACGGGCGCAGCGACGTCTATAGCCTGGGCGTGGTGTTGTACGAGATGCTCGCGGGCAAGCCGCCCTGGCGAAGCAGGGAATTGCATCCATTGAAGGAGGAGATCCTCAGGCGCGAAGCACCCCCCCTGCGCCAGCACAATCCGGCGATTCCGGAGGAAGTGGAGCGGATCGTCTCAAAGGCGATGAGCAAATCACCGGCGGCGCGCTATTCGACCGCCGCGGACTTTGCGAGGGAGCTGCGCGAGTCACTCGATAAGCCGCCCGTGCCGCCCACGCGATTCTGGGTTGTTGTGGCGAGTGTAGCCGCATTGATAGTGATGATATTGGCATTGGTCGGATTCGGCGCTTACTGGTTTTGGCCGAGCGAGCCGGCGTCTGAAGGGCCTCCGAGTGGTCATGGAATTCCGATACCACCCGTGGTCGAAAACGAGCTCGGCGCGCTCGATCCGGATCTCGAAGTGCTATACCAATCGCCCAACGAGGAAGGCACCTGGCACGTGCTGGCCAATGAGGACCTCCCCTTGCGAAATGGCGACAAGGTTCAGTTTCACGTGAAGCTCTCGAAGCCTGCCTATGTCTATATTTTCTGGGGGGAGCCGGGCAAGCCGCCGCAGGAGCTCTTCCCGCATGAGCCTCCCGGTCCCGGAGAGCCGAAGGCAGGGAGCGATCGGTCAAGCATCGAGTTGGCGCCGCAAACGGAGGTATGGAGCCCAAAAGATTACGGCGGTGACGAGGCGAAATGGTGGAACGTTACCGACGCAGGCCAGCCGCAATTGGCGCTGGTTGGCATTCGCACGACTCCGCTGGCGGACGAAGAGCTGGCGCGGTTCAAGTCGACGCCCATTGATTTTGAACGCGAGTTGCCACGCGGACGGTGGATGGCGGAATTCGAGCTGCCCGATCAACCAGACCACGAGCACGGAATTCCACGCGACCGTGGCGTCAGCCTGGTGATGTCTTCCAAGACCGTGTTGGGCGATCGGCTTTCCGATCTGAGAGTTTTCGATGCATGTCACGGATGGATTTTCGCAACGCGAGGCGATGAGTAGCGTGCGTCGATCGCAGCGAAGACGCACCCTAGGCAACTTGCCACAATGGTGCCGGGGGCCGTGCTCACGCTTGCGTGAGCAGGGGCACATTGCTGGCCGGCGTGGGTATCGCGCGCCGCTTGTGACAGCGGCGCTCCTTTTGCTCGCACCGCAGGCGCTGTCCGTGGGGCAGGACGTTGGCGCGCAGCTTCGTAATGCCGAGCGGTTCATTCGCGACGGCCGCTATCGGTCGGCCGAACGAGAACTCACGGGCGTTCTAGCGCGGCCCGCGCTATCGCCGCAAGGCGCTGCGCAGGCGCACATTCTGTTTGTCGAGCTGTTCCTGAACTCGGGGCGTTTTCCGGCGGCCAATGAATCGGCCCAAAAATACCTGAACACTTTTCGCCGCCTGGCTCGCACGCGCGACGCCGACCAGACCGCCGTCCGCCAACAGGAATTGCTGTGGCAAGCGGCAATCACGATCGGCATCGACCGAAAAACACTCTCCATGCGGAATCAGCTTACCACGGACGAACGCGCAGCGCTCGCACGGGGCCGGCAGGCGCTGGTCCAAACATTGGGCATCGGCGGCGGCATGCGACTGACCGATCCGTTGTGGGAAGCAGGCGTCCACCTGTGGCTGGCGGAATTGGAGAGGGCGCTTCGCATCCCGAGCGCGGCAGACCATTTTCGCCTGGCAAGTGACCAAAGCGGCCGTTTTCTAACGACTGTTCTTCATCATAACCGGGGCGCCGAGGAAGCGGTCGGGGCGGCCACGATCTTTGCCGAGGCCAGCCGGCGCTCGGGCACCGCGGCCCCGGCGGTCTCGCTGCTGCGCCGCCTTGCGGCGTCGTCGGAACTCTCGCGCGAGGCGCGAGCGCGGATTCTCGTCGCCGCGGCCGATTGCGTCGACGACACGCAGGCCCCGCAGCCGGGCGATTCCGCTCGCGAAGCCGCGGAACGCTCGCTCCGAGAAGCGCTCGAGTTGCTCGAATCCGCGCCGGCACCCGAGCGCGCGCCCACGCGCGTGGCGGAAATCTACCTGCGACTGGCGGAGTTTGCCACCGAGCGACAAGACGAGCCAGAGGCGCGAAGACTCTGCCAGACGGCCAAGGCCCTTCTTGATCAAGTCAACGACAGCGGCAAACAGCTCTTGGATGCCGATCAGCAGGAAGAGGCCGCGGCACGAGGCACCATCGCGCTTCAGCAACTGCAAGAATTGCATCTAAGGCTGGCGGATTGGAAGGAGGGCATCAAGGTATCGCAAGAGCTGCTCGCGCGGCGGCGACAGTTGTTGTTGGACGATGATCCGGACATCGCACGGGCCCAGACGGCCCTCGGCTCGTTTCAGGCTCGTGAAGAAGAATATGGTAATGCACGAGAGCCATTGGAGGCGGCGCTGGCCTTCTGGCGGAATTACGAGCCCACCGCTCACATCGAGCTCGCCGTGACGCGCACCAACCTTGCCGGCGTCTATGTGGCGCTGGGTGAATACCAAGCCGCCGGCGACCTCTTGGCGGCGGCGATTCCGGCGCTGGAAACGCTTCTGCCCGCCGACGACTTGCGACTGGCCGAAGCGCTCAACAATCGAGCGATGATCGAGACCGCACGCGGACGCTACACGACCGCGCTGGCGAGCTATGAGCGTGCAAGGGAAATCTGTCACGCGGGCCCGCGCGGCGCGTCGCCGCGGCGCTTGCTGCTGGAAGCCGACGTGCTCTTGAACCTGGCGCAGCTCTACAAGTCGCAGAACCAGCTCGACCGTGCGGCCCAGGAGTGCGAAGCCGCGCTCAAGGCGCGCGACGCCGCGGGCAAGGTTGACGGTCGCCAGCGATGGCGGTTTCAATTGGCGCTGTCCGCGCTGTACATCGCCCAGGCAACCGACGGCGACGCAGAGCAGAAACGAACATGCCTGGAAAAGGCCGAGGCAAGTGTTGACGCCGTCCTGCGCGAGCTGAACGACCATCCCGATACTCGGCCCGAAACGAGGGCCGCGGCCCAGCACCTGCGTGCCGTGGTCTATTACCATCTCAGCGACTCTGAGCAAGCCGAGCGCGGCTGGATCACGGCGCGCGAACTGGCACAAAAGAATCGACTCCACGCGCTCGAGCTGCGAGCGATCGTTTACTTGCTACGGCTATATTCGCAAAACGTCCGCCAAGGCTCGCAGGGGTCGGCCGCGCTGACGGCCAGCCACTCCGAAGCACCAAGCGATCCACTGCAGCGACTGCCAGAATTGGCCGAGCGCGCCTATGAGCTCCAGAAAAGCGTGCAGGCCTACCCCGGCCTGCAGTTCTTGGCGCTCTTATATCGCGCCGAGGTGCTACGCCGCTTCGGCGATCGGCAGGGGGCGAACGAGACGCTCAAGGAGGCCATCGGACTCGTGCAAGTGCCGCGTGCCCACACCACCGGAAGCGACCTGGAGCGAGCCGAATACTATGCTCGCTATGTGCGCGCCTTTGACTTGCTGGCACAATGGCTGACCGCCGACGGCGATCTGGAGACGGCCCTTTGCGTGAGCGAGTCCAAGCGCAGCCGTACGTATCTCGACCAGGTGCGCGCCAGCGGCATGGATCGCTTCGCCACGCACGATCCCGCCATGCGAGCGCTGGTGGCGCAGCGAGAGAGTATTCTGGAACGATACCATTCGACGCTATTCGCGGTCCGCGCTTACGACGAGACGACGGCTCAGAACGATCATCTTTGGGAGCAGCTTGGAGCGCTGCACGCCGAGTTCGCGCGGATCGAGAATCAACTGCACGCTACTAGCCCGATCTACCAGCATGTGCTTGGTTCTCCGCCGGCAGAAACCGAGATCAGCGCGGCGCGCGGCCGCCAGCTCGCCACGACACTCACGCGCCGCGCTGGTTCGGCGCTGGTCTATCACATTGGTAGCTCGTGCAGCTTTCTGCTCGTCATCCGAAACGCGACGCCGCCAACGATCACGCATGTTCCGATCACCGTTTCCAAAGAGCAGGTATCGCTGATTGGCATCCCGGACCGGTTTGTGTATCGCGATGGCCGATTGACTAGCGAATTGGCCCGCTACCTGGTCAACCGGTTGCTATCGCACCTGGTCAGCGATAAGGCCTTCTCGGTCGGTCGAGGGGTCCAGCTTAGCGCGGCCAACAAGGACGAGTGGGCTTGTAATGTGTGGCAGTCGCAGGCGATCGCCGATATCTTTCTGCCGAGCGGGGCGCGGTCGCGCATCATGGAAGCGGCGCCAGAGGTACTGGTCGTCGTGCCGGATGGCGCGCTGCACCAATTGCCGCTCGAGGCACTATTGGTCGATGCCGCCAACGAGCGGTACCTGGTCGATCTTGCCGATTTTCCCGCCATTTGTTATGCGCCTTCGGCCGAGATCCTTGCCGCGCTCGCGGATCGACCGCCGCGCACCGGATCGCTGGCCGTGCTCTCGGTGGGGGATCCGGATTACGCGCGTCCGGCGAAAAATTTGACTGACACGACCGACCCTCTCCGGGAAAAGGTGGACGTGGCACTGGACCAGAAGCCTTTGGACTTCGGGTATGACGGCTTCGTCGATGTCGTGGCGGGAGATGGGCTGGAACCCCTTCCGTTTACCAAGACAGAATGCCTGCACTTGACGGCCGAATTCGCGGCGATTGGCGGTGAACCGCCAGTTCTGCTTTTGGGGCCGGATGCCAGCGAGGAGCGAGTTCGCCAGGCCGTGGGCGGCAAGCACGTTGTTCACTTCGCCGCGCATGGACTGGTCGATCAGCGCTACGACAACCTGTTCGGAGCGATCTTGTTGTCGCCGCCGTTTACAGCCCCGGGGTCATCGAACCAGGACGGCTTTCTGTCGCTGTACGAAATCGCCACGCTGGAGCTCTCGGCCTGCGAACTGGCCATACTCAGTGCCTGCCAGACAAATTGTGGGCCCGAGCGACCGCTGGAGGCGGGTTCCACGCTGGCGCGCGCGTTTATCGCGGCGGGAGCCGGCCGCGTGGTGTGCAGTCAGTGGAACGTGCCCGATGACGCGACCGCAAAGCTAGTCGAATACTTTGCCGCCGAATTAGTTGGCCGACTGCAGGAAGGACAGATTTCGAGCACCGCACAATCGCTGCTCGCCGCGAGGCGACGCGTGAAAGTCGAAAATCCCAACTGGAGTGCGCCGCGCTATTGGGCCCCGCTCATTCTGGTCGGGCCTCCTTGAGACGCCGCCCTCTCGAACGGTCTGGTAGGACAGATGCTTGCATGCCCCCTCAACTTCACCTGTTGATCGATGGCCACCGGCTAAGCTGCCCACTGGACAAGCCCGCCGATCTCGGCCGGCAAGAGACGTGGGCCGAGCCCATGCTCAGCCCGATCGAGACGCGCGACGCCTGGCGAATCGCCGTGGCCGATCACGGGCAAAGCCAGTACTCGCGCCACCAGTTGCTCATCAAGCCCGACGGCGCCGATGCGGTGGTTTTGGTCAACCGCAGAGATTCCAACCGCATCGATCTGGGAGCCACCGGCGCGCTCGAGCCCGGCGAACAAACACGGCTGCGGCTGCCGGCCATCGTAGAGGCGTTCGGAGGCGAGCTGCAATTGGAGGCGGAGGATGCTTGGGTCACGCAAACGCTCATGGCGCCCACGCCGCCACCGTCGGGTACGGCGAGCGGCCTTCAGTTTCCCCAACCGCTTTCGCTCGACAAGCTTCACAAGCTGGATGAAGCGACCGGTGCTCTCTTCGAGGAGTGGTTAAAGTCGATTACCGACGTGGCGCAGCGAGCCGCTGGGGCCTTCGACTTCGGCCCACGCGCCGTCGAGGAGATTTCCGAGTTGGTTCATCTCGATGTGGCGCACCTCATTAAGTTCGACGCGGCCGGCGGGTGGCAGTCCGTGGCAAAGCACTGCCGCGCGGCAGGAATCGACGACGACTCGAACCCGAGCACGCAGATTCTTCAGCGGGTTTGGCGCGAGAAGCGGACCTTCTGGCAGGTTCCCGATGCGCGCGGGGGTAGCTTGCTGGCGATGGAGGCGGTCGTTGCCGCGCCGCTGTTGAACACCGCCGGCCAGGTGACCGGCGCGCTGTATGGAGACCGTCGCACGGCGCAACAGGGCGATCGGCGGCACATCGATCGCCAGCCGATCGGCCATCTTGAAGCGCTCTTGGTCGAGGCGTTGGCCTGCACCGTGTCGGCCGGCTGGTCGCGCATCGAGCAGGAAAAGGCGGCCGTCGAGGCGCAAGTGCGCTTCGAGCAGTTTTTTACCCCCGAGCTTGCTCGGCAATTGGCCGTGAATCGCGATTTGCTCGAATGCCGCGACACGGCGGTCACGTTGTTGTTGTGCGACATTCGTGGATTCAGCCGAATCGCCGAACGTTTGGGGGCGGGGCGCACCGTCGCTTGGCTGGGCGCCGTGATGGGTGAAATGGGAGATCGAGTCGTGGAGCACGGCGGGGCACTGGTGGATAACGTGGGCGATGAGCTATTGGCCATGTGGGGAGCACCGACCGAGCAGCCCGATCAGGCCGAGCGCGCCTGCCGCGCGGCGCTAGCGATGGTGCATTGCTTGCCCCAGATCGACGCGCGCTGGATGGACGAAATCGGCGCGGAGACACGGCTGGGTTTCGGCATTAATTCCGGCGTCGCACGCGTGGGCAATACTGGCTCCCGGCGAAAGTTCCGCTACGGACCGCTCGGACCTACCGTGAACGTGGCCAGCCGAGTACAGGGAGCCACCAAGTATCTGAAGACCGACATCTTGCTGACGGCAACCTGCCGCGCACAGCTCGCAGGCAATCTGCCGCTGCGCCGCGTGGGGCGAGTGCGTGTGGTGAATATCGACGAACCGGTCGAGCTGTTCGAGCTGCAAACCACGGCCGATCCGCGCGAGCGACAGCTCGCCGCCGCCTACGAGCAGGCGCTCGCTGCCTTCGAGGCCGGCCAGTTGCATGAGGCGGTCGAGTGCCTTTCGAGTGTCCTACGTGAGTTTCGGCAGGACGGCCCAACGCTGCTTCTGCTGTCGCGTGCCGTGTCGGCGCTGGCAGATCAGCAAACGGCGTTCGACCCCGTATTTGACCTGCCAGGCAAGTAGGTCATGGTGTCCAAGAGGATTGCGATGGCGGCGGGTGCAGCCCGCTATTTGTGATTGCGCGAGCCATTGAATTCGGGGAGAACTTTGAGCGTTCAACGTTGGATTGCCGCTTTGTGTGGTTGACGACGAATCTCATTTGGTCGCCAGCGAGCCAGCCAGTTGGCTGTACAATCTCTCTTGGGCCAACGGCCCGGTCTGCCTCAGCCAGGGGCACTCGCCCCTGGAACTCGATCCCCTAGTCCGTCCCCCGTAGCCGCAAAGCGGCGAACGGACTCCTGATCCCATACATACCGCTCGTCGAACGAAATCTCATGACATGCAAGCAACACGCGAAGCTCGTCCTGAAATGAGCGCTGGCGATGGCGGCTCTCTTGATCGCGGATGTATGGGATGACCTGCTCGGCGTTCGACCGACTGACGGAAGACGCCGCGTAACCCGTTTGTCAATGAAAACCTTGATGAACCAGCATTCGCGGTGTTTGGTGCTGGAGGTCAAGTGAATGAGGATCGACGACAGGGACGGTGGCATCGGGGTGACCTCGGTCAGTAAGGCAGTGCGCCCCGTTGGGGCTTTGTGGCGTATTTATGCGCGACGGTCACCAGGGGCATCGCCGGCGATGCCCCTGGCTAAGGCAGGCTGGGCCGTTGGCCCACACAATTCACGCGCCGCTCTGTGCGGTCGACGGCGAACCTCATTCGGTCGTCATCGCCGTGACAGCCAATCGGCTGTGCAGACGGTCGCATTTGGCCCTGTGACTGTCAGAAAGGGCATCGCACCGCAAACTCGCGAATCCGCGATGCCGCGAAGGGGGAACAGCGTGCCAATCGCAGGCTGCACGCGAAGGCGGCAATTTTCGGTTTTTTTGCTTGACCGGACCGGTTCGTCCCGCTAGTCTATTGACGTGTTGGAGGGCTGCGCGCCAGCCCCCAGTGTTTCGATTTCCAGGGACTGCCAGTGAAAACACGGTAAGAGCCAACATTCTCACTCTTTCCGGTTCCCGTTTTCACTCAGCAGAAAGGCGTCCCTGTGACAGCTCAACATCATTTGAGTCTCCCGGAGCGCGTCCGCGCGCACTTTTCGAGCATTTTTGGTCATCAGCACGCGAGTCGGCGTACTCGCCGAGCGACGGCAACAGCAGCGCCCGCTCCGCAAGCGCGCCGCAGAGCGTCGGCCAATTCAACCGGCATGTATCTGCCGCTGTTGGTGACCGAGGTCCACGACCTGGATTGACGCGGACCGCTCGCCGCAGGTGTGCCTACACGGCCACGTTCACGCGCGAGCAGCTCGTCGCATAACCCAGCGCTCGTTTGAACGTGGGGTAGACGCGGTGCATGGCGATCGCCATCGCCAGGTCGATCAGCCCGCGCTCGCCATACCGAAGACGCAAGCGCTGGCGCAATTCGTCTGGTGCATCGGCGCCAGAGGTGATCGTCTCGGCAAATTCATAGACATCGCGCAGCTCGTCGCTCAGGCTCTCCGGCTCATGCTGGACCACCGCGCGGAGAACGTCGGGCGGGACGCCGCGCTGGCGTGCCATATTGACGGCGATCTGCACGCAGGAACCGCAGTCGTCGGCCATCGACGAGGCCATGACGGCCACCGAGACGACTGGCGCCGGCAAGGGACTCTTGAATTCCGCCAGCCGCATGAACCGAGCCATCCGTATCGTGGCGGCCGTGGAATGGTCCGTCACATAACGCATGTAATCAAGCGACACGCCGAGATCCCGCTCGGCCTTGTTGATCTGGCCACGCAGAATTCGCTTCAACATTGCTGGCTCTCCCATTCGCTCTGATCGAGCCTGCCCGCCCGTATCGATCCGGTTCTCTGAAAAGTGGCCCCCCTTTCCCAACGCCATTCATCGTAGCGGTGCACATGTGGGCATGCAAAGAGTATCGCCAGTGCGGCGGGCGAAGGATTCGCGTCACGGGCGCGAGATGCGCGCAGAGCGGCCACGGATATTTCTACTATGTTGGTAAAAAATTGTGCGCCGCCGCTTCGCCGACGGGCGCTACGAAGCGGGTGGCCAGTCCCATGCTGCCGCATCGCGGTCCATCGAAGCGACTCGCATCTTTATCGCCCAGCGGCCACGAATCGGACCGATTCGCCATTCGCCCCACATACTTCCCTCACCATCGTGGGCCCCGATGTAAAGGACGGCGTGTCGGTCAATGTATTGCTTGACCATTCCAACCTGGCCACCTTCGGAGATGGCGCCAGAGAACACAAATGGGCCGACGATGTCGTACCCATGTCCGGTGATCTGACCCTGATGAAAGCCCAAACGCAGCTCCAGCATCGGTTGGCGGCCAAGTCCAACTTCTTCCCACCAACCCTCGCAATCCACCTCACGACCGTTGCTTGAGCTCGGAGCCGTTGACATCGTTTGCGACCAACGAAGAATGATTCTTGCGCGCGCTTCGGACCGCTGTCGCCAGCGTTCGTGATTGTACTTGAAGTCGAAAACCAAAGCTCGATTCCGTCACCAGCGCGCATGCCGTGTGCCACTGGATCTCCCAGTACCGACATCGTGAATCAGGTCCCCCCGTGTCGGGCGCCGGTGTCGAATGCGCGTCGAGCAAATAGGATGTTGTGCGGTCGCTCGAAATGACGCGTAGGCTACTTTCCGCATAGGAAAAGCCCAGAATGCCTCAGAAGGGGGGCCACGACGGCTCGCGGAATTGGCAAGCCGGAGCCATAAAGCCCAGGGAGCAGCCAAGCTCAAACTACTCTCACGCGCCGGACGCTAACGCCTCGCGGCTCGCCGACGAACGGGACCAATCGAGCTGGCCAGACGAGTATCGCGCTCGCCCACCCACCTCGCCTCTTCGCCGCGAGCTAAATGTCCGGGCTATATTTAGTGGTTTACTGTCGGACGCCGTTGTGCCACTGGCTCTGCCAGTGCCTCTACCGGGGCCGTGACCTCTGCCGTGCGTGGGCCGTATAAAACGTAGAATCCATTCCATTCGAACGATCCGAAACCACTTGCGCGCTCAACAATGGAAACGCTTCAACTGATTGTGCTGGCGGTGGTGCAGGGGATTGCCGAGTTTTTGCCCATCAGCTCCGATGGTCATCTGGTGATCGTGGCCGCGCTGTTCGAGGCCAACAGCGCACCACCCCCCGTGAGCATCTTGGAGACGGTGATCATCATTCTTCACCTCGGAACGCTGTTGGCGATCTTCGTCTTCTACTGGCCTGACATCCGCCGACTGCTCGGGGCCGATCGACGCGCGGTCGGCCTGTTGATCGCAGGAACTATCCCGGTCGTGCTGGTCGGACTGCCCACTCGGTTCTGGCTCGAGCAGGCGATTACCTCGCCGCTCTTGGCGGGATGCATGCTGCCGTTGAACGGGTTGCTGCTGATTTGGGCCGGCCGTCGCAAGCCGAGCGAAGGGGCCTATCTCAACCTCAGCCTGCGGCAGGCACTGTTGATTGGCTTATTTCAGGCTGCGGCTCTGCTGCCAGGCATTTCGCGCAGTGGTACGACGATCGCGGCGGGGTTGGCCGTGGGACTGCGGCGTGACGCCGCCGCCACGTTTTCGTTCCTGTTGGCCGTGCTGGCCATCTCGGGTGCATGTGTCCTGGAATTGGGCACCTTGTCGGCGGTCGGGCTCAATGGCACGACGCCTGAGAGCCTGGCGATCGGCGTGCTTGTTTCGTTTGTGGTGGGGCTGGCGGCGCTATGGTGGCTGACAGTCTGGCTAAGGAAGGGCCGGTTGCATCTCTTTGCTTATTGGTGCTTTGCCGTCGGCGCGGCCGTCGTTATTTGGCAAGTCGGCCTGGCCGAAACGCCACTAGCTGGACTCACCAAACTGCCGTAGAATTTGGTGACTTGACATCCGGACGATTCGGCGTCGAATCGGACGTCTTAGCCCGTGCCGAGTCGCCGTCAAATCGGACGTCTCAGCCCCCGGCGAGTCGTCGGGGGGTTGTTTTAACGGTTACAATACAAACCAAACGGAGGGGGCGAACTGGGTTCGACCGGACAGGTTGAAGCGCAAGTGGCGTGCCGTGGTTGGTCAGTGGGCCACGATAAAAGCTGACCGCTCATCTTCAATTGCCGAAGATAGCTTCGCTCTGGCTGCCTAATTAAAGGCGGCCCCGACTGCGGGTCTTCGTCGGAGAGGCCCAAAAGTCGGTCACTAATTCCGAATCGCTTCGGGTCATCATTGGGTACGCCCGAGGCTAAGAGCCGTTCCCAACTAGCTCACGAAGCACCCTGTCGGCTGGGGGCACGCGAGCGAACTGCGGAAATCAACCGACTACGCACGTAGAAGCCGGCGCCGAAGTGTCGCGGGACGCGGGTTCGATTCCCGCCGCCTCCACTTTTTGCCGTTCGTGCCGCCAGGTGACCCAGAAGGTCGAACGGCGCCATAAGGCCCATCCTTGATGGGCTTTATGTGTTTCTCGCATGCGCCATCTATGCACAATTTTATGGCGCTCGGCCGGAATTACTTCAGCGTGAGCTCGACCGGCGCAAGTCGCGCCGGCGGCGGCGCGACGGTGATTGGTGTTTCCGCGGAACGCAGCTTGTTGTAACGCACGCCTTGCGCGCGTAGCTTGTATTGTCCCACTCGAATCTCGGGAAAAACGAACTGGCCGCGCGCACCGGTCGACTTGGCGGCGACGACGACGTTCTTCTCGTTGAGCGCCTCGACCAGAACGCCGGGAACAGGCTCTTTTCCGTGCACCACGGTGCCGCTCACGCGGTTGGTTCTGGCTGCGCGAACGGTGGCCACGGCCTCGGCACTCAGCAAGCGAACTTGGGTCTCGTCATAGGGGCTCTGGTTGCCCACGAAATCGGTGGCTCGGACGAGTATCGCGTAGACATCGGTCGCCAGATTCTCGGTGGGAAGCTTTGCGCGCCACCTGCCGTCTTGCAAACGCGTCGCCACGACAGGAGGCGGGTCCTCCACGAACACTCCCATCCGCTTGGTGTCGAGTGCGACCTCGACCTTCGCAATGCCGCTCAGGTCGTCGTCCGACGCCACGACCGATACCTCGAGTTCGCTGCCTACGACCAACACGTTGTCCGGCCGCACAGCCACGGATTGCACCTCCGGCGGAGTTCCGTCAATGGTGACGTTTACGGGATCGGACCAGGCCGTCCGCGCGCCGGCCGAAACACGCGCCTGAATTCCGACTCTTGAGTTCTGCACTCCGGCGGCCTCCAGCGCGAGCTCGAAGTCACGCACCTCGGTGGCGATGGACACAAGACCATCTTCCGCCGGTGGCGCCATTCGCGCGGCGACCTGCCGATCCACGAACATCCGCATCACGGAATCCTGACGCAGCTCTCGATCGCGGCCCACGTCGATCCCCACCTCGACGAAATCGTCGCCGTTGTCAAACGTCCCCGGCGGGGAATCGACTTGAAGCGAAACCGGAATCGCGGCGACCGGTGGCGAGATCGCCAGATTCGTCGGGTTGGTGATGCGCGCTCTGAGCAGCGCCGACTCATCCACGCGCGCGACGGGACGCTCGTCGCATGGAACTCGATAGACAAAGGCGCGTGGATAGTCGTCGACCGACAGGTGCAGCGTGACGGCGCGTCCCGGAGCGGGCGGCACGTCGACAAACAGCATCGCCGGTTGCGCGGGCCCCTTAACCACGCTCTCGAATCGACCCGGCGATTGTCGCCAAGGCTCCTCTTCGATTTGGCAACGCACCACGGCGCCATCGGGAGGCAGCCGCGAGGGATCCACCGAATCGACGCGAACCAAGATCCGTCGCTGCTTCGGATCGTAGCTGACCGTTGGATGAACGTATCGTCGCGGCCGTTGTGGCGCGATGCGTAAGGGATAGAAAGACACGCGTCCAGTGCTAGGCTCCGTAACGACTAGGAGCATCCCGCTTTTGACATCTACTCCGGGGGGCGGCTTCTCCTTTTGGCGCTCGGTGTCGGTCTGCGGTTCCGCCGCAGCGGGTGGCTGGGCATTTTCGGAAGGTTCTGTGGGCTGGCCGGGTACTGAAAATCGTAGTGGTACTTGCGGTGCTTCTTTCGAAAATTTCACGTCGACAACTGTGGCAATCGGATGCGACAGACCGATTCGCCGCATCACGGCGGCGGCTCTTTCTTCGGACACCTCGATTTCCGGGATCGGCGCCAGCTTTTCAGCGGATGGAATTGCGAACAGGTCTACCTTCAGCGTTCGGTCAACCGGCACGGAATTCCGTAATTGAAACTGGTAACCGGTCGTACGATTAGGAAATGGATGCAATACAATGCCGTCGGCCAACTCGCTCGAGGTGCCGGTCGTTCCGTCGACCACGAGCGACAATATCTGGGTTCCGCCGAGGTCGACGCGAACCTCGTGGCGCGTGCTCGATATCTCGCCGAAGGCCTTGACGATCAGGCGCGCTTGCCTTGCACGGCTCGATTTGGGTCGTATCCGCAATTGCAGTGCGTGAGGCTGATTGGGCGGAAGCTCGACCGATGGTGGGTGATCGTGCCAATCGGTTGGCAGCAAATCGGTCGTGCCTTGCACGTAATAGTCGGCGCCAATTGCGGCCCGGATGTCCAGGACCGCCGGATCATAGTGCAGAACGATCCAGCACTTTTGTGGTCTGCTAGATACCAACGACAGCGCCAATTGCTCCTCGGCGTTTGGAGAAAACGACACTGTATCGCTGTCACTGAATCGCAGATCGGCTGGGCGAGCCGACCAGTGGTGGTCGGGATAGATTCTCGCGGCCAATTCGCGGATTCGTTCGTCGACGCTGTGCTGGAACATTGCTTCTTCGCTAGTCGTGTCACGAACTGCAAGCTCAATCCGGTCGTGTTGCCAGGCGAGATATTCGTACCAGGCGCCTTCCAGGAGCTGCTGGCGGAGATCCGCCAGTTGCCGGCGGAGTTTAGGCTGGCGAGGTTCGCTGACCTGCTGCACATCCAGGAGATGCGTCGCACGTTCGGCATGACGCAATGTTTGCAGCCGCCCCGGCAAAAGTTCAGCACGTTCGAGCCGATCTTCGATGGCGTTGGTCATCGCCTCGGATACGCCGCCATACCGCTTTTGTATGGCGCGTCCGAATTGACGAAATGCCCACCAATAGCGCTCCGCCGGCACGCTTGCCAGATCCTCGCACATCATGGCCCTCTGAGCTTTCAGCGCCTCTCGACCATCGTCAACTTGCACCGGCGCGGCAAGCTTAGCGAGCCTCCATTCGAGCTCGGCCCAGCGGAGGCGCTGGATCAATTCATCCGCGGTCGGCGCTTCGTGCGAAAAGTCGTCTGAATTCGTGTCGAGCGAAGGAATCGCCCGCGAATCTTGTCCTGGCTCGGCCGTTTTCTTCAAGAGCAGCCCGCGCAGGTCGGCGCTGGGAAGGGGCGTGCCTAGTAAAATATTCCATTGCCACACGTCGCCAACGGCCGTCTTTTGGCCGAGGACGTCCGATTCGACCGCTTGCAATGTACGTGTGAGTTGATCGTATTTCGCGGCTAATTCGTTGTGAAGCGCATGCAGTTCTTGGACATTGTCCGCGGCCGGCGCGTCCAACGCGGCTGACAATGGCGACGCGGTGTCAAGTAGCGTCACGAGCTGTTCATGCGTGGGAGCCCTCGAGCCGCGGTGCTCGCCGGCCAGCCGCGACCAGCGCACGTAATGAGGCGCCACGTGCAGCACCTCGTTGCGCAGGCGAGTCGCCTTCTCCACGAGCGCCATGTCGCGTTCGACGGTAAGATACTGCGCTTCCGCCTGCCGTAGCAGGCGCGTCGCATCGGGGTTGCTCGCAGCGCTCGCGCGATCGAGCAGGGCACGTTCGCCGGCAAGGCGAAGCCGATCAGCCTGCTCGATCTGGGGACGAACCCAGCTCGTGTGCCAGACCGCGGCCGCGATCACGCGCTCGGCGAGGCGCCTTGTCGTGAGCGCGACTTGGATCTCGTGCCAGGTGAGGTCGCTGGCGCTTGACAGTTGCCGCGCGAGGCGGAATTCTGAGAATTGATCGTACAAGGGATTCGACGCCTTGATCCACTCGTTAAACAGGTCGGCCGAATCCCTGCTCGCCAATGCGCTGTCAAATCCTTGAATCGCCTCGTGCAGCGGCGGTGATATTGGCGCCGCCCCCTCCTCGTGCAACCGTTCACCAAGCGCCAACGACCAGCATGACGCATCGGCAGTCGACAGTTCACTTAGAGTGTCATTCAAATCGCGCTGTGGGGCGTCGTAAGGATACTTGCCGTCCGCGAGCGATTGAAAATCACGTTCGATCCGAAGCAATTTGGCAAAGGTTTCGGCTTCTCCGTCGGCGCCAGTACGATAGGCGTGTTCAGCGCTCAACAGGCGCTGCTCGATCTCTCGCCAGTAGACTGGATACCGATCGAGCAGTCTGGGCCGTTTGGCTGGATCGTCCATCAGCATCAGCTCGTCGCGTCGCCCCCACGCCTTGGCGAACTGTTCCCAAGGAGGTAATGCCGCTTTGGGCTGTCGCTTGGCGACCGTCTCAGCGCCCTGGGTTGGCGGACTGCCGCCGGGCGGTTCTTGCTCGACCGGCGGAGAGCCACGCTGCGCAACAGGCCCTTGAGGAGCGGTTTCCACTGCAGGCGCCGCCTCGTTTTTCGCGACGTTCGGCGGCGGAGTCGCGGCACTGGGGCTGGTCGGGGAAGCTTGCTGGGTCGGTGCGCTCGGTTTCTCGGCCGACGCACCACCGACTCCTAATCCATCTGTCAGTCGCCGCCCCAAATTCAACGAGTCGACTTGAGCCGGCACGCCAATCATGCTCGCCTGTGGTTGACCGACGGAGGCGGGAGCGGCCAACGTACCCAGTCGAGCTGTGGCCAGAGGCGTTGGCAGCGCAGATTCCCAAGTCGTCAGATGCCTTCGTTGCTGTGAATGGGCGCCCGCAATCACCTGGTCAAGTGACTCGCGGTCGTTCATTGCAGTGCGTGACGCCGCGGCGACCGTCGGGAACGGGTGACGCGGCGAGATTTCACCACCGCCCCACAAGAGTCTTGGCGTCTGCTCCGCGTGGTTACACGATGCCGACCCGACCCAGCTCGAAACGTTCGCGCGAACAAATCGGTACAGCTCGCCCAGATCAATCACGTGGTCCTCATTCAGATCGGCAGCGCCTCCGAGGCCTTGGTTCACAAAGTATGAAAACACGGACTGCCCCAGCGCGGGCGGCGAATGCGAAACTTCCAATGAAGCGTGCGAGCAGAGCACCCAAAGGGTCTCACTGCGATTCTCTTGCTTGACCGCATTGACCGCCTCTTCAAGCAATTTGGGGAACTCATTGACAACCATGCCCCGCTCAGGCTGCGACTCGATGTCCCCTGTATCAAGAATCAGCAGCTTCACTGCTGCCGGCGAGGCAAGCGCCGATTGCAATACCTTGTCCAGGTCATAATGCTCCCGAGCGCCGCCTGATGTTTCGCTCGCGCGCGAAAAATAAGCCTTCCCATCCTCCGAAACACCGTGTGCGTTGATGAACAGAATCAGCGTATTTGGCTGACCTGCAGTCGATTCCGCGAAGGCGTCGTCACTCAGTTCTCGGAGATCGAGGAGCTGGCGTTGAGGTCCGGACTCGACCAACGACGAACGACCAGGAGGACCATGGTTCACCAGGATGCGATGCACGCGCGGGTGGCGAAATGGCAGCCACAGCAGCAGCCATAGCGCAAGCATCAGGCACGCAGCCAGTGACGCCATTCCCCAACGTTTGAATTGGCGCGACGAGAACCACGATACAAGGCGACTCGATCGCGCGCGCCATGAATGCTGCTGCATGGTGGTCATCACGAAGTGACGCAGTAGGTCAGGACGCGGCACGGTCCGTGGCTCATGCGTGGAAGTCGATGGGGCGATGTGCGGATGGTCTCATTGAAACGACGTGAATCATGCTGCATCTTACTTCTGCGGTTTGTCGTCCACACGGTCCGCGTCGCTGGCCTCCGTCGGCTCCTTGGGCTCGAGAGGCTTGATCGGTTGGCCGGACTGAGGCTTCATGGAGCGACCTCGTGGTCACGCAGATGGGACTTAGTTAATCTTAACGATTCCACCCTGGATCTGAACCATCGCCTGGCCGTTGACGGTAACCTGCGCGCCTTTGAGCTCGGACATCGCCGGAGATTCCAAGGTGAGGCCGGCGGTTCCGGTTATCGCCGCTTTGGCTTGCGCCTCGAGCGCGATGTCGCCGGTCGTTCCTAGCTTGATCCCGCTGGCGTCGATCGCGATGAACGATTGGCCTACCTTGAGCGTCACATTGGTCAGCCCCTCGATGACGACCGTGTCCGCCTTCAGGAACAACTGTTGCGCGACTTCCTGCGCATGGTTCTTCTTAAAGGCCTCGCTCACGTCGTCCGCGACGGTGAGAGAGAGAGTCTTGCCGATGGAGACCGCCTGATGACCGAGGATGGTGACATGCCGATCGCCGCCGACCTCTTCGAGGTGATCATGCACCACTTTTTCGTGTCGTTCGTTTTTGACGTGCTCGAATTTGTCGTTGTACACGACGAGATGGCGATCGTTCAAAACCGACTCAAACCGGTCGTTCTTCACGCGAAGGTCAAGATTCTTTTCCGCATGAAGAAAGATCTGCTCATCCCCCTTGAGATCATCGAAACGGATCTCGTTAAAGCCCGCTCCTCCCTTGCTGGAGTTGCTCTTGAGCGTGGAAATCGTCTTGTTGGCGGGCAGCACATAGGGGGGTTTGGCGTCGCCATTGTAAAAGCTGCCGGTCACGATCGGCCGATCGGGATCTCCTTCCAGAAATTCCACGACCACCTCATGTCCGATACGGGGGAGATACATACTTCCCCACTGCTTGCCGCCCCACGGTTGGGCGACTCGAATCCAACAGGAGCTGTTCTCGTCCGACGTGCCGAGCCGATCCCAATGGAACTGGACCTTGATCCGGCCGTAAAGGTCGGTCCAAATCTCTTCGCCCTTCATGCCCACCACCATGGCTGTGTGAGGGCCTTCCACAACCGGGCGTGGCGTGAGACGCTGCGGACGGTAACGAACGTCGCTGGGAATCGCCTCGAACGTGCACGAATAGACGAGGCTGGAATCGACGTCCCCGGTCGATTCGTACACATCCGACCGAAGGTCGTATTGCGCGGCGACGACCAGATACTCACGATTTTGGTCCTCTCGCGGCTGGCCGGTTAAGCGAAAGAGTGACCCGGCGGCAATGCCCCGCGCGTTGGACTCGCCGCGAATCCGCTCGTGCTGCGCCTGCAGCTCCTCAAGGCGGATCTTGCTGTAGCTCTCTCCCTCCGATGGCTCAACATACTCTCCCGGGTAATCGTACACCTCGAACGCACCATGTGTATGCTGCCGCGGATTATCCGATCTTGCGCGCAGCGCCAGCCGCGGGCGCTTGAAGTCAAAGTCGGTCAGCTCATACTTCCCTGCCTCGACGTCCATCGAAACGCACCAACGCGAAATATGCTCGCGCTGGTGAACGTCGGGCGACTCCGGCGCACGATAGGGTATCTCCTCGTAGCCGGAGTAGGGCACGTGACCTGAGATATCATCGCACAATACCAGCATGTGCTTGTCTTCTTGATGCAAGAAATAGTAGTAAATTCCCTCCATCTCCATGAGTCGACTGACAAAGTTGAAGGCCGTCTCGCGATATTGAACGCAGTATTCAAGCGTGCGATACGAAGCCGTTAGCCGATCATCGATATCGTTGAAGGCGTGGTTGCGAAAGACGGCCTTGATGATGTTGGGAACGGTCTCGTTCTGGAAAATCCGGCAATCCGCCGAGCGCGTCAGAAACCAGAGCCAGGAGTGGAGCGTGATCTCGTACCGCGTGTAACGCCCAAAAGAGCCAAGCTGGCCAAACTGGCTGACGATACCATTGAAGTACCGGCTCTGTCCGCTTCCCTGGTCGAGCCGGACGGTGACGTTTTCACCTAGCAGTTCCTCGAAAACCAGTGCCGGCTTTTCGCTGAGGACTTCAAGCGAGTAATGGGACGGTTGTCCCAAATGTTCCACGGCATGCATCCGCAGAAACAATAGAACATCCTCGCCCAGCGGACTGCTCACCGCGACGGGTCGTGTCTGTTGCGTAGCGTGCAAGAGCGTCTTCCTCAACGACCGGAAAGTTGGTTCGCGGCGGCACTCGCTTCCAGCCCGTCAAGGTCATAGGCAAACTGGTTGCCTTGCACCGAGACGTGCACGCGATGGCACGGCTGGCCGTCGACCATGCGGCGCAAGAGAGCCGTGCTGATGTGCGGCAGCAGCGTATTGGTCAGGATACCATCGACCATGCGCGCACCGCTTTCCAATTCTGTGCAACGCTTGACAATGAGCTCCACCACGGCATCGTCAAAGGTAAGGGGAATACTGTGGTTCTGGCTGATGCGTGACTGGATGCGCGCAAGCTGCAGGCGAGCGATCTCCGCGATCCGCTCGTCGGTCAGTGGATAAAAGGGGACCGTAACCAGCCGTCCGAGAAGCGCGGGGGGAAATACCTTGAGCAAGGGGGCTCGAATGGCTTGTGCCAGACCCTCCGCATCCGGTGTCAGATCGCGATCCTTGCACATGTTCATGATGAGATCACTGCCGACGTTCGAGGTGAGCAGGATGACCGTATTCGTAAAGTCGATCGGGCGTCCTTCGGCGTCTTCCATGTGCCCCTTGTCAAACACCTGAAAGAAGATTTCGTGTACGTCGGTATGCGCCTTCTCGACCTCATCGAGCAGCACCACGCTGTAGGGGCGACGGCGAACGGCCTCCGTAAGCACCCCACCCTCGCCATAGCCGACATAGCCGGGCGGCGACCCCTTCAGAGTCGAAACCGTATGCGCCTCCTGGAACTCACTCATGTTGATCGTGATCAAGTTCTGCTCGCCGCCGTACAGCGTTTCGGCCAGCGCCAGCGCGGTCTCGGTCTTGCCGACGCCGGAGGGCCCCGTCAGCAGGAAGACGCCGATCGGTCGACCCGGATTGTCAAGGCGGGCGCGCGATGTCTGGATCCGCTTGGTGATCGCTTCCAGAGCGTGCCGTTGACCGACCACTCGCTTGTTCAGGGTGTCGGCTAGCTTGAGGACCGCGTCGACCTCGTTCTTGACCATGCGGCCGACCGGAACGCCGGTCCATTCCGCCACGATCCCGGCCACGGCCTGATCGTCGACGCACGGTAAAATCAAGGGCGATTCGCCTTGCAATTCGCGCAGCTCGTTTTGTAATTGGACAAGCTGCTGAAACAGCGCCTCGCGTTCGGCGCCGTCGAGTCCGGATCCGGTGGAGGGATTCAAGTCGTGTCCACCGGTCTCCACGGTGGTACTGCGGCCAGCCAGCTCGGCTGCCGTCTCCAGTTGGCTGCCGGTCCCCTCGACCGTGCCGATGCATCCGCGCAGTTGGCGGCGGAGCTCCAACACGCGGTCGACCAGCGCTTTCTCACTCTGCCACCGCTGTTCGAGGTCTTTCAGTCGAAGCGTGTGATCGCCGAGCGCTTTGTCGACATCCGCGCGCCGCGAGTTCACATCGATGCCCACTGCCTGCTCGCGATCGATGATCGCTCGCTCCGTCTGCAGGGCGTCGATCGCTCGGCGACAATCGTCCACCGTGGGCGGGACGGAATGCTGGCTGATGGCAACGCGCGCACAGGCCGTATCCAAGAGGCTGACCGACTTGTCCGGCAACTGCCGTGCCGGTATGTAGCGCTGGGAAAGCCGGACCGATGCCTCGAGCGCGGCGTCGAGCACTTGCACGCGATGGTGCTGCTCGAGTGTCGTCGCCAGGCTGCGCATCATCAGGATCGCGCGTTCCTCGCTCGGCTCGTCAACTTGAATGAGTTGAAATCGTCGCGTTAACGCCGGGTCCTTTTCGATGTGTCGCTTGTACTCCGTCCACGTCGTGGCGGCGATGGTTCGCAGGCTTCCCCGTGCCAGCGCGGGCTTTAGCAGATTGGCTGCGTCGCCCGTGCCCGAGGCGCCCCCGGCGCCGATCAATGTGTGCGCCTCGTCGATGAACAAGATAATGGGACGTTCGGACGACTGGACCTCATCAATGACCTGGCGAAGCCGACTTTCAAACTCGCCCTTCATACTCGCGCCCGCCTGAAGGAGTCCAATATCGAGCGCCTGAAGGGAGACGTGCTTGAGCGGCGGCGGCACATCCCCGGAGACGATTCGCAATGCAAATCCCTCGACGACGGCAGTCTTTCCGACGCCGGCCTCGCCCGTGAGAATCGGGTTGTTCTGTCGGCGGCGCATGAGGATGTCGACGATTTTCCGGATTTCGCTGTCGCGGCCGACGATCGGATCAATCTCCCCCTTGCGCGCCTTTTCCGTCAGATCGATGGCGAACCTTCGCAGCCCCTCTTGTTTGCCCAAGGGTGCCGCTGCCATATCTCCACCGAGCTCGCCGGCCGATGCAGCGGCGAGGGCGGAACCGTCGGTCGCCGAAGGTGCGGCCTCCGGCGACGTTCCCAAGAGGCTGTTGAATTCGTCGGTGAGCGTCTCCAGCTTGATTTTCTCGAACTCGTTCGAAATTGAGTGCAGAGAATGGCGAAGGTTGGACGTTTTCAGGATGCCGACCATCAAATGCCCCGTGCGAATCTGCGACGCGCCGAACATCAGGCTGCCGTACACCCAGCCGCGCTCGACCGCTTCGTCGATATGCGACGACAAATCGGTGACGGACGTGGAGCCGCGCGGCAAGCGGTCGAGCGCCTCGGTGAAATGCTT
>Ga0187892_10004546_pt1 | contig 23117 bp, 23 predicted proteins | sample MA1701073metaG_FD_139345 | JGI IMG/M metagenome (GOLD analysis project Ga0187892, IMG submission 139345) | Bio-ooze microbial communities from a basaltic lava cave in the Kipuka Kanohina Cave System on the Island of Hawaii, USA - MA170107-3 metaG ... | reverse complement strand
TGAGGCGGCTTGACGCCGGTGATTCGCAAGAACGTACTGGACGGTAGCCGCGACAGGTCGCGTAATAATAAAGCGGTGACAGATCACCGCACTCCAAAGGGTCGGACTTGATCAGAGTTTCCTTGACTATGTCGCAAGCCCGGGTCAGTGCGGCTTTGCCTCAAAACAGTTGCGCTAGGCGATGCGTGACTTAAGTGATCGTTTTCGTGTTGATTCGTGTTGATTCGTGTAGCTTCGTGGATCGTTGCTTTCGGGAAGCGGATTAGACGGTCCACTAAATCACACGAATTAACACGAAAACTAGCCGCTCATAACTCAAACAGTTAACTTTTGAGGCAAAGCCGTTCCGCCCCCACAATCACAATGGAACACGATCCACATTATCGTGAGCGGGTTTACAAGATTGTCAGGCGAATCCCTCGTGGGCGCGTGATGACCTACGGCCAGATTGCCGAAATCCTGGGAGAGGGCTACACACCCAGAACCGTGGGCTTCGTGATGCACGGCTCAGACGATAAAACTCCCTGGCACCGCGTCATAAACGCTCAGGGCGCTTGCTCAACCGGGGGCGTCGTCCTTCCTCACGATAAGCAACAGCGCATGCTGGAGGCGGAAGGAGTTGAGTTTAACAAACGCGGGCGCTGCGATTTGAGTGTTTTCCTGTGGATACCGGACGAGAAAGACAACCGGATCAAGAAAGAACCCCCAGCCACTCTATTCAAAAAATAGTCTCTAATAGCAAAGGAAAAAGCGAGATGAGTTCAGAATCGGTTGAGCGAAGAGTCCCTTACAACGTGAGTCCCCCGCGCTATTCGGTTTCGCATCAGATGGTGACGACCGCGTTTGAGTTACCCAACCATCGAATCACTCAAAACCTCGGCGTAGTCCGTGGCATCGTAGTCCGGTCGCGCAATATCTTCGCTACGATCGGAGCCTCGCTCCAGACAATAGTTGGTGGAAACATCACCGTCTGGACCAAACTCTGTGAAGATACTCGCGCCGACGCTTTCGAAATAATGATCCAGCACGCCACCGAGATCGGAGCCAACGCAGTTGTGGGCGCCCGCTACGACACCACCGAGATTTCTGCCGGAGTGACAGAGGTACTCGCCTACGGCACTGCTGTCACGGTGGAACCTTCGAATCCGGGAGATACGTTTCGCTCATGAACAGCGAAGGGTTCACCAGCGAGCAGCTCGACCGGATCCGTACCGCTCTTGAGAAAGTTCCTTTCGCGAAGTTGATTGGCCTAGAGCTCGAAGAGGTTGAGCCGGGCGCAGCAATCATGGGTCTGGACGTGCGAGAGGAACTGAAGCAGATCAATGGTGTAGTTCACGGCGGCGCGGTGGCTTCTTTGATAGATACGGCCACAGCTTTCGCGGTTATTTCTGTACTTCCTCCTGAGGAGCGAGCCACCACGGTCGATCTCACCATCAGTTATCTCAGGCCGGTGACGAAGGGACGGCTGCGAGCTAGGGCGCGCGTGCAGCGTGCCGGACGTCGTCTAATCGTGGTGTCGGCCGAAGTATCTGACGATTCGGGTAAGCTCACCGCAACTGCGCTGACAACGTACATCAAGATTTGATGTCCGACACACTTTGGTTTGTCGTCGGGCAACGTCAACGAGGATCTATTGATAGCGCAACTCTTTGGAGTGCGGCGCCTTGTCGCCGCTTTGGTCCGATGCGGCTTGACGCCGTTGTTTCGCTCGAATGCAACCCGCGGTAGCCGCGACAGGTCGCGTACGACCAAAGCGCTGACAGGTCAGCGCACTGCTCCAAAGAGTTTACGCCTGCACTTGTGCAGAGTTTCCTTTAGTTGGGTTTGGTCGCGTCAACGCCGACCCAAAAGGAGCCGCGCAACTCTCTGGAACTGCAGTTGAGTGAATAGCCAACACGCGACAAACCAAAGTGTGTCGGAACATAAAGCCCTGTTGCTCGCCACCATTTGGCGTCTCGCCTAAGATCGCGCATGATAACGCTTCGTCATTTTCTGAAAACATCATTCTTTTTTATTCATGAACGATCTACGAAGGCTTGCCAAATATTTTTCGTTTCACAGAGCTTCTCTGATCGGCGGCATCCTTTGCATACTCGCCAGCGTCGTCTTCAGTCTGACGATCCCCTTGTTTGTAGGCCAGGCGATAGATGAAAACTGGGCCCAGGTTTCCTGGTCAAAGCTCACCATTTCCGCCCTGAAAGTGCTCGGCGCCAGCGTGATCAGCGGCACGTTTCTCTTTCTTCAACGGCGAATCCTCATCGGGATGTCGCGGAATATCGAATTCGACTTGCGCCACGATTTCTACGCGCATCTCGTCGATCAGCCGTTGTCGTTTTTCCATGAGCATCGCGTCGGCGACCTGATGGCCCGAGCCTCAAACGATCTGGCCGCTGTCAGGCAGCTGACCGGGCCGATGATCATGTACTCGCTGCAGACGCTCTTCTTCGTCGTGCTCATTTTGCCGCTAATGTTAATGATTAGTTGGCGCCTGACACTGCTTCTGTTCGTGACAATGCCCCTCGTTTCGTTGACCGTTAAGTTTTTCGGGCAACAGGTTCACGTGAGGTTTGAAAAGATTCAGGAGTTCTTTGCGCAGATCACTGCACGGGCGCAGGAGAACTTCAGTGGCGTCAGGGTTGTTCGCGCCTACGCTCAGGAAGGGCCGGAGATCGCAGCCTTCAACGATTTGAATCGTCAGTACGCCGAAAAGAACCTGGGCCTTGTTCGAATCGACGCCCTGATGCGGCCGCTCATGACGTTTCTGATCGGGATGGGCTTCGTCTTGATCATTTGGGCGGGAGTGCCCATGGCCGTGCGCGGAGAGATTACGGTCGGAGACTTCACCGTATTCAACATGTATCTAATGCGCCTTATCTGGCCGTTGATTGCGCTGGGCTACGTGGTGAATCTCTATCAACGCGGAACGGCCAGTCTGAAGCGGATGAACTCGATATTCGCGGTGAAACCGGCAATCGGGGATCTGCCTGCGGTTCGCCGGCAACCACCCATCTCCGGCACAATCGAGTTCCGCAACCTGACATTCAGCTACCGGCAAGGCGATGAGCCGGTGTTGCGTGACATCAACCTGACAATTCCGGCCGGGCAATCGGTAGCATTCGTCGGTCGTACCGGGAGTGGTAAATCGACTTTGGTCAGCTTAATTCCCCGTTTGATGGATGCGCCGCCCAAGAGCCTCTTCGTTGATGGCGTTTCGATTGAAGAGTATCCGCTCGCACAGCTCCGCTCCAGCATTGGTTACGTACCTCAGGAGACGTTTCTTTTCAGTGACACCATGGCGGAGAACATTGCCTTCGGAGTTGAGAAAGTTGGGCGGGCGGAAGTTGAATGGGCGGCGGAAATCGCCGGACTCACAGAAGACATCCGCGGCTTTCCTGAAGGATTTGATGTCATGGTCGGCGAACGGGGCATCACGCTCTCGGGAGGCCAGAAGCAAAGGACAGCCATTGCGCGTGCTGTGTTGCGCGAACCGAAGATTCTGATCCTGGATGACTCTTTGTCTTCCGTCGACACCTACACCGAGGAGAAAATTCTGGGACGTTTACGGGGAGTAATGCGCGATCGCACCTCGCTGATTGTTTCCCATCGAATTTCAACGGTGCGAGACGCCGACATGATTTGTGTGCTCGACGAAGGACGGATTGTTGAACGAGGAACGCACGACGAGCTGTTGGCTTTAGGTGGCGAATACGCTGATCTTTATGAACGACAACTGCTGGAAGAGGAACTGGCCGCAACTTAGTTGGAGGATTAACTCATGAATCCTACGAATCAGCCGGCGACAATAGATGCACGACATCGAATCCTGATGACGCTGTGGTTTGCGTTGTTCACGTCGATTGGATTGTTCTTTCTCTTAACCCTCCTGACGACACGCAACGACAGCATTACACCTAACAACACAGTGACCCTAGCCCTCCTTTTGGTGGCGGTAACGGCGGTGATCGCCTCCTACCTCATTAAGCAAAGATTCCTGGCCCAGGCGATCGCCAAACAGGACATGCTGCTGGTTCAGCAGGGCTTGATCGTCGCCGCCGCGATCAATGAGGTTGCCGCAATGCTTGGTCTGTTGGACTACTTTTTGACAGCCAATCGGTACTACTACGTTTTTTTCATCATGGCCGCCATCGGAGCCCTGCTCAACTTTCCCCGGCGCGATCACCTGCTGGCGGCCAGTTACAAGAAAGACCTGAACTAAAAGAACAAGGTAATGTCGACTGCAGCAAAACAGTTTCACGAAGAAGAGGCGATTGGAAAGACATACGATTTCCAGGTTGCGCGCCGGCTGTTGAGATATTTGAGACCTTACCTGCGCCTGCTGGTTCCCGCCCTCGTGCTTACCCTTTTGCTGAATCTGCTCGGAGTGTTGCAGCCAAAGTTTACTCAGTACGCAATCGACTGGTACATCCTGCCTAAAGTCACCGACGGATTGGGACTTCTGGTCGCTTTGTTTGTCGGCGTCCAGTTCCTCCGATTTGCCTTTTCTTACTTTCAGGTCGTGCTCCTGAACACGGTGGGCCAGTACGTGATGTTCGACATTCGTCGCCAGCTCTACGACAAGCTGCAACATCAGGAGGTGGCTTACTACGATCGAAATCCAGTGGGACGGATTATGACGCGTCTCACCAATGACGTTGATGCATTGAATGAGCTGTTCACTCAAGGCGTCACAGACGTGCTGGGTGATCTGGTAATGATCATTGCCATTATCTCGGTGATGATGTGGATGGATCCGAGGCTAACTCTGGTGACGCTCCTGACGGTGCCATTGCTTTTCGCCGCCACTACCTGGTTCCGCAAAGGGGCACGGCGAGGTTACGACATGGTGCGAACTCGAATTGCTCGCATTAACGCTTTTCTCCAGGAACACTTTGCCGGCGCCCAAACGGTTCAGATCTTCAACGCCGAAGCCAAGTCGTTGCGGAAGTTTCATGCAATCAACGACGATTATCGTCGGGCGAATATCGAAACCATTTTCTTCTACGCAGTCTTCTTTCCTTTGGTCGATCTTATTGGCGCCGTGGGTATCGCCCTGGTTATCTGGTATGGCGGTTATCGGATGATGAACAATGCGCTGACTCTGGGCGCTCTGGTAGCGTTCATCCAGTATTCGGGCTTTCTGTTTCAGCCGATCAGGGACATTTCGGACAAGTACAACGTGCTCCAGGCAGCGGTCGTCGCTTCGCACCGTATTTTCAAGACACTTGATCTGCCCATCGCCATCACAACCCCCGAAGAGCCACTTAGGACCGGGCCCGCGCGCGGGGAAATAGAGTTTCAAAATGTCTGGTTTGCCTATCGCGATGACGACTGGGTGCTCAAGGACGTTTCGTTCACGGTAAGTCCAGGCCAGTCAGCCGCACTGGTGGGCCACACCGGTTCGGGAAAGACAACCATCACGAACCTGTTGATGCGTTTCTACGACATTCAGCGCGGTCGCATTCTGCTGGACGGTGTCGATCTGCGCGATTGGGACCTGCAATCCCTGCGGGAGAATTTCGCGGTTGTTCTCCAGGACGTGTTTCTTTTCAGTGGTACAGTAGAAAGTAATATACGGCTGGGTCGCGATGAAATCTCTGACGAACGGGTGACCTGGGCGGCCGAAGAGGTTCATGCCAACAAGTTTATCGAGCGCTTGAAAGACGAATACCGGACGGAAGTGAGAGAGCGCGGCGCCGGGCTTTCTGTCGGGCAGAAACAGTTGATCTCATTCGCTCGAGCGCTGGCATTTGATCCGGCGCTGCTGATTCTCGACGAAGCTACCAGCTCAATCGACACCGAAACAGAACATCTGATCCAGCAAGCAATTGAACGAGTGATGAGGGATCGGACTTCAATCGTGGTCGCCCATCGACTCTCTACAATCCAAAGGGCCGATCAAATCATCGTTCTCCACCACGGCGAGATTCGGGAACAGGGAACGCATCAGGAACTCCTGGCCAAGCGGGGTCTCTACTGGATGCTCTACAAACTACAATACTCAGATAGTTCGCGGTCGGAGCCGGTTTCTCTGCCGGAAGACGAAGCCACACCGCCCATAGGCAGTCGTTTACAATTCAGCGATTAGCTCGCGAGGTACGATCCACGAAATCACATGAATTCAGACTGATTCAGTGTTAGTTCGCGTTTTGCCTCAAAAGTCAAAATTGTGCCTCGCCTCGGCTATGCCGTCTGACGTGAGGCGGTGGCTTTGCCCTGCCGGCTGCGCCCAAGATGGAGGATCCGGGGCTACGCCCCAACAATTCCCGCCTCGATTTTTACTGAGCCAGTGAAAAGAGGGCATAGCCCCCAAAAATCAAAAGGCGCGCAACGGCGGGGCAAAGCCACCGCCTCACATCAGACGGCATAGCCGAATCCAGGCTGAGCAGTGGCTTTTGAGGCAAGCTGTTTCGCAATTTCGTGGATCGTAACCGTACTAGTGGCACTAAAATCACTTGAATACTTCTTGGAGGCTCAAAATATGTCGTCAAAGATTTCAGCACGTCTTGTTGTCTCAGTCGCACCGTTTCTGGCACTACTGTTTCTTGCGACTGCTGCCAACCTAAGCAACACCCAGGGAAGCGTCCGCTTCACTATCTCTTTCCCGGAGTCGAGTTCCAAAGAACCGCTTGACGGCCGTGTGTTGCTGCTCATCGCAACCGACAACTCGCGCGAACCGCGTTTTCAGATTAGCGAGGATCTCAACACGCAGCAGGTGTTTGGCGTCGACGTAGACGGGTTGAAACCAGGTCAGGAAGCGACGGTCGATGCAAAAGCGTTTGGATATCCGCTAAGGAGCTTGAGCCAGGTACCGGCTGGAGAGTATTGGGTGCAGGCTTTGCTTCACCGGTATGAAACGTTCAAGCGATCGGACGGACACACCGTGAAACTGCCGATGGATCGCGGCGAGGGCCAGCAATGGAATCGGGCGCCCGGCAATCTCTACAGCACTTCTCAAAAGATCACCATCAACCCGGCAAAATCGGAATCGGTCAAAATTGTCCTCGACAAAATTATTCCTCCCATCGTTCCGCCAAAGGACACGAAGTACATCAAGCACGTCAAAATGCAGAGCAAGTTGCTGTCTGACTTCTGGGGACGACCAATGTACCTGGGAGCAAACGTGCTCCTGCCTGAAGGTTTTGACACTCATCCCAACGCCCGCTACCCGTTAGTGATCTTTCATGGCCACTTCCCGGCCGACTTCGGCGGCTTTCGCGAAGAGCCACCCGATCCGAATCTAAAACCCGACTACAGCGAGCGATTCAAGCTCGCCGGCTACAACCGGATCGTCCAGGAACACGCTCATCAGTTCTATAAAGAATGGACCGGGCCCAACTTCCCGCGGATGATCATCATCGAGATTCAACATGCGAATCCCTACTACGATGATTCCTACGCGGTGAACTCGGCGAATCTTGGCCCGTATGGCGACGCAATTACCCACGAGCTTGTGCCCTTCATCGAAAAACAGTTTCGCGGCATCGGCAAGGGCTGGGCTCGGTTCATGTATGGCGGGTCGACGGGTGGATGGGAAGCAATTGCAGCGCAGGTGTTTTATCCCGACGAGTACAACGGCGCTTGGATCGCGTGCCCTGATCCGATTGACTTTCGGGCTTACACCATCGTGAACATCTACGAACACAAAAACGCCTATCGCGCCGATGCCACTTGGAAGAAGACGCCACGTCCAGGCAAACGAAATTATCTCGGCGAACTGGCTGCCACAATTGAAGAGATGAACCACATGGAACTGGCGCTCGGTACCAAGAGCCGTTCCGGCGGTCAGTTTGATATTTGGGAGGCAGTCTATTCACCGGTCGGCAGTGATGGATATCCCAAACCCATCTGGAATAAGTTAACGGGCGAGATCGATCGCTCGGTCGCCGAATATTGGCGAGAGCACTACGATCTTGGTCACATTCTCAAGCGTGACTGGGACAAGATTGGCAAGAAACTCGAAGGGAAGCTTCACATCTACGTTGGTGAAGCCGACAACTATTTCCTGAACGATGCCGTTTATCTGGTTGAAGACTTCCTGAAGACCACAAAGAATCCACATTACGGCGGAGTCGTGGATTATGAGCCTCGCGCCGAACACTGTTGGAACGGCGACCACACAAGACCAAATGCGCTTTCAAGACTTAGGTATCACCAGTTCTTCGCTCCGAAAATCGTCGAGCGCATTCTCAAGAGCGCGCCGCCAGGAGCTGACCTCACCAGCTGGCGATACTAAAGAACGTTTGTAGTCTTACTGATTTAGGTCAAGACCGGCAGCGCGGAACCGGCTAACGAGGTGAATCAATGCGACCACACAAACACGTCACAGCGTCGCGCGAGGATGCTCAGGAGATTTTTGATATCTCGATCGCGCGCCTGGGAGAAAGACCAGGAGTCCCATTCGCAGCTACGTCTGAGAGTGAAGAGATCACACTGTACGGTTGGGATGAGCCCGGCGGTACTTGGCGAGCAAGGCGCCTCAAACATGCTCCGATCACAGCCTTACGAGATGTTCCTTCGATCTCAAACACATGGAACTGGTCCAGACGAGTGGGCCTATGCACGCTTGATCACATTGTGTATCTCGTCTCCAAGCGCGCGGCAGTCGTAGCTGGCGACGAGGAGCCGGAACCTGCGCAACTTGTCGTCGAGGTCTTCAGGATGGAGCCGAACAGCTCCCCGGAACAGTTCATGCGCATTCCCGTTCCGATGCCTTCATACACAGTCTCGACTGACGACGATCCTCCCAGAATCAGCCGGGTATTTGAAAAACCTGGGTTTGAACTCTGGTCAGGCGTGGATCAACGGCGGCGAAGATTGCTGATTGTGACTCAGACGTTGGGTGAAGCGGCGACGGCGGTCGGCGGCAACGCCAAACTCATGTTGCTGATTGGGGACCTGGGTCGCCTCGATCAAGCCGACGGTTGGGATTACCGCACCCTTGATGATGGCGGTTATAGTCTCGATGTCCGGCATGAAGGCGACACGCTGACACTGGTTTACCGGGTCACACCCGAATCTGTACGGGTGCCAATTCCCTCGGGGCGGATAGACCCTTTTTTCAATCCTCAACGAGCGATCGACATCGACTCCTCACCCGACTCTGATCGCTTTTTTGAGCCGCTGCGAGTAATGCGCCTTGATCTGGAGACGCTGACGAATCGGACTTTCGACCTTCCCGGCGGCGAACATCCGAGAATTCAAAATGTCGAGCCACTGATGATCGTTGTCGATAGGCCCGATCTAAGAGTCCGATTCCGTCTCATTACGATCGAGGAAGACGGCGAGCGAGAATTGCAGCCGCAGATAGATTGGGAAGTTCGCAGCGTTCACAAAGTAGCCCATCTATTGGACAACCAGGACAGAGTTGCGCGTGGCGTGTTGATGTCGATTCCCCAGAGTAATCGGCGTTCGCTACCTCGAACAGTTTCACCCTGGGTAGATGTCCAGGATCTTTTTCAGATTACGCCGCAAAACATCGGTTGGGCGTCGACTTGGCCCAGGTTCCCGCTTGAACCCTTACGTTTTAACGACGAGCCGCGGCGACCCTCCCTGGATTTCCTGCACAAAGCACCCTGGTTTGCCCTGCTGAGGTCACGAGCGCTGTTCGCAACCGACTTTGTGGAAGGAGTGTTAACTGTCACTGAGCTCAATAGCACGGTTTATGATGTCAATCATGCACAAATGGCGCGGCCGGATGCTGACACTCCAGACGCTACCGGGGAAAACTCACAGTTCGCACCTTTCGAACAGCTCTCACAGCAATCGGGCCCTTACTTCGTGGCGCCAAGCTATCGATGTGACAACACCATTGGCGGATCTTTGATTACTGATCGCGAAGGTGTCGCTTTTCGGTTTGTGTCATACATCGACCTCGGCGACGGCGGGTTGCGTGTAATTTACGACTCCGACCTCAGACCGCCCGATCAACCGCCTCCAATTGAGAAGCCCAAGTTGCTTGAGCCGGAAACCGTCTCCGGCCCCGGGTCCGGCGACGAACGTTGGATTGAGCTGGAGACAACCGACTGGCAAGAGGCCAAGGTGCCCGCCATTGCATTACTACAATTAGCTGGCCAGCCCACGATTACTTCTTCCGTGCATGCTCAGATCGAATCGCTGCTGACCGCAGCGCATGGCCACGTCGTACCGTCGTTGGTGATGGATGAGGATGGTTGGACTGACATCGAAGTAAACTCAATTCAGTCGGCAATCAACAACAACCTACCCGGCGAGCCTGAAGTCATCTTTTCCACCGACGGTACGGAGCCTCGAGCGTTCATCGAAATCACACCCGCAGGGGTTGCGGCCGATGCCGATTTCAGTTGGGACGCTGGCATTGAGGGTGAGACCGTGAACGCGGTGTTTTGGCGCTTCACCATAACGCTTCCTAACGGTGTGCAATCAGTAGTTCTCACCTTTGGTAACCCGGCCAGGGTGACGCTGTCCGCTTCTGGAAACTGGACGGTAAACGCCGATATCCAACGCAGCGACGGAACTATTCGCACGTTTGAGACGGTGGTAGATGTAGGCCCATCGTTGTTTCGTCTCATCTCAGGCACTCATCGCCGACAGGCCAGTCGCGGCTTAGATCCACCGTTGAATAATTTTGGCGATTATCGGATCGGGACGGCGACCTTCAACATGCTGCAATATCAATTGCGTTTTCCGGTCGCTGCCGGTGAACTGAACACTAAGCGAATCGTCATTGAAATCACTTGATACCACGGATGCTCAGTGGAAGTTCCAGGCGAACGGCAGTGAACAGGGTCAAATTAACTACCGTTTGCGAATCAAGTTCGACAGCCAGTGATTTCCGTTTGGAAGGATTGTTGAATTCGCTGGTGTCGTTGGACCGCGTTAGGGCTTCCTTCTTCTACGGACGCGCATTCACTCCGGGCATTCTGATGAACGACACACGCAGCGCCGTCCCTTTATCAGACGCGGAACAGTCGCACGACGGGTTGAGACTAACCGATGAGTCTGCACCAGTGCCGCGACTTGCTTCGGCGTTAACTGCCCGTCCGGTTGATTCGTCGGTGATTGAGGTTGAAAGTGTTAAGGCTGAAGTGTCGATGCTCTCTCAGGCTGTTTTCGCGGCTGCCGTAACTCTGCTGATCGGACTGGGCGCAATGGCGGCGGCGATGACGCTTCTCTTTTTGTTGGCAGCTCTCGGAGTGGCTGTCGCCGCGGCGGCATTGCCGTTTGCAGGAGTGGCTGCGGCCGCTGCGGTGGTGGCGGCCACGGCCGCCGTGTTTTTGTTCATTTCTACGGTAGTTCCGCCTTTGGTCGAAAGTGGCATTGAAGAGAGTGTCAAAAGGAGCCTGACCAGCACCACCTCACATGAAAGTCTTGACGAATCCAGATTAATTCAATTTGCTGGAGAAGGAATTGCCGAAGCTATTGCTCGCCAGGTAATAGAGAAGGCAAACGATCCCGTTGAGACACTCGATCCACCTCCTGAAACGGCTGAGTTGAGTGGCACCGATAGACGTCGTCAGCATTTGTATCAAATGATCCACGTATCTGAGGGCCGCTGCCGTGTATTGATCAGAGGTTAGACCGCTGACTCATTAACGGCGAAACTGCCCGTTTCGTTTGCCCGACCATGCGCGAAGTCGAATTCAGAATTGCCGCAAAGATCGAGCCCGACACGGAACTCGCGAGGAAAGTGCGCGAAAGATCCGGCGCCCGAACACACGGCCCTACCTTACTCATCCTGCGTCCGGGTTTTTGGCTTACGATGTTCGCTGCCATCGGCGTCTTTACCGCCGTCCGTGCCTACCAAACTGATATCTCCGTTGCCGAAGTGCATGGAAAGGAAGTCAGAGGTGCCCGCGTGTTGGTTCTGATCGATGACAGCGGCTCAATGAAGAATACCGAGACGGAGGTTAGTCTTCAGCTGGGCCGCCTGGCCCAGGCCGGCATCGCGATCGATCTGAGAAACAAGATTCCCGGCTACGCCATTTCATTGACCGATGGGTACAGTTTGCTGCCAAAATTAAAGAAAGGAATCTCCTCCAACCCGAGCGTAGATGTGGTCTACGTTATTTCCGATTTTTCAGGAGGAGATGACGCGGTTAACGACTCAACGGGTTACCTGGAGCTGTTACGACTTCTGGGTGCTCGGCGAATCTACTGGGCATCAGTTCGTGCCGAACCGGCCCCCATTTACCATCACATCGCCCGTCAAACCAAAGGAGATGTGATTCGAAAGAATTGAGGTAAGAATCATGAACAGAAAGATCGGGACCATCCTCCTGGTATTGATCTCACCGTCACTCGCTTTCGCCGGCTGGAAGATCGACACGCGCACCAACCCGGAAAGGATCGCTGCCGGAGCTTCAGCAATCATCGCCGCCAGGGTCAGTGATGACGGAAAGCCGGTTATTCAACCTTCGCTCAAAGCAGAAGTCTCAGAAGGATATGAGTGTGGCTCGGTAGTGTCGCCCACGACTGCGGCTGATGGCACAACCACAATTGTGTTCACCGCAGCGCCAAACGTCGAAAACTGCATTGCTAAAGTACGACTCACGGCGCAAGCGCCACCGGCACCGGACGGCACTACTCCACCGCCCGTTACTGCCGAAACTAAAGTGACGGTCAATCCGCAGGGAGCGGCGGCCACCAGGGTTGGTGGGATTACCGCAATCGCGCTAATAGTCTTAGTTTCATTCGCCATCGATCGTTTGGTGCGCGCGTTTCTTTTTCTGATGTCCTACGTCAGCGGCTGGCAACGCGCTTTTCCAGATCCTGAACTCAGCGAAGTAACTCCATCAGCCAGGGCGGAGAGAAATCGCCAGCTCGTCTATTTTGTCCTCGCTGGTGGGTTGGCAATAATCGCAATTGCCTGGCTTGGCCAAGTTCGTATTTTTGCGGCGCTTGGTTTCACCAATGTGAATCCTTTACTCGACATCCTGGTGACGGGATTAATCCTGGTCGGCGGGGCTGAACGTACCGGTCAGCTGCTCACCGGTCTCGGCGGGGCCGCGCCACAAGCCAAGCCACCATCAACGCCGATTGAAATTAGCGGGCGATTGACCATCGACGACCGCGGTCACAAAACTCTGAGCGCCGGTCCGGGCAACCCCAACCCCAAGGAGTGAAGACTTTTCATGAAGAAATCACTGGCGCAAAATTCTGTCACACTAGTGTTGATTCTGGTTCTTATACCAGCAAGTTCTCTCGCGGCGGATTTCAAGCGCGAGACTATTTATCAGTAGTTTCGTGTACCTTCGTGTTACTTCGTGGATCGTTCTTCGTTGGTAGTTAGCCTGTGGCAGCTCACGATATCGCACCTCGTGTGATTTTGCTGCAACACGGTCGCGCCACGTATGATGAGGGTGTTCTCTTAGTCTAAGGACAGCAGGAAAATTCTAGAAAATCATGATTAGATTTCGCGCAAGGATGTTTTTTCTCGTCGTCTCGCTAAGCGTTGCTTCGGCAATGGGTCAGACGCCAGGCACTACTCAAAGTCCTCCGCCAACTCAATCGAGTGTGCCGGCTGTAACTCAGCCTGTAGATCTCGGGCCACCTGGACGGCGTGAACTACCTCAACGATTCCTTCGGATTGTCGCTTTCGATCCCGCGCGAGTGGGTGATCGTAAGTGCCCAGCAGAGCTCTCAGATTGTCGATGAGTCGAAGAAGATTTTGCAGGCAAGGGATCAGAGTCAGCAGACGCAGATTGAACAGTCGATCGCTCGTAGCACAACGCTCCTGGCCCTCACCAAACTCCCGGCCGGCCAACCGAACAATGCGAGCTTCATGCTCATAGCGGAGCGCATCCCATCACCCCAAATCCGTAACGGTGTGGACGTCATTCGGGCCATGGAAAACGTCATGAAAGGCTCCAATTTCAATATCGAATTCCAGGGCGAAACCCGAACTGAGCGCATCAGCAACGCCGACTTCGCCGTGGCTACGATTAAGAACAGTTCCCCTCATGGTGTCTTCAATCAAAAAATCTATGTGACGGTCAAAAATGGTTTCGCGTTACAGTTCTTTTTCACTTACCTTGACGATGCCGACCTGACGCCATACGACGCAATCATGAAATCGGTAAAACTCAAGTGAGTAATTACCAATCGCGCCGCGCTCGGTTCTCTATTGTGGTAGAGCGAGGTACTGATGAAGTGCTTGAACATCTCATTAGCACCGTCGCTTTAGCGCGGTGCAATGATCAAGGTGAAAGTCAGAAACCGTTTTAAACGGTTTCATTTCGATGTGGCAACCCGGGATCACCGGGCTGAAGCCACGGTGCTAATGAAAAGGTCCCCCTCACATCAAAACTACACCAGCATCTAAAAAGATTTGATACTTCTTACTAACGAATGACCACAATTTCTCAAGGAGAAAAAATGAAGCGTAAAGCATCAGCTGAATGGCAGGGTGGACTCAAGGACGGTAAAGGAAACATTTCAACTGACAGTGGAGTTCTGTCGAATACGCAGTACTCCTTCAGTACTCGTTTCGAAGACGGCATCGGAACTAATCCAGAAGAATTAATCGCGGCAGCGCATGCGGGGTGTTTCTCGATGGCGCTCTCAGGGCAGTTAGGCCAGGCAGGTCTGACGGCTGACAGCATTCGTACCACCGCAACTGTCAGCCTGGAAAAAACAGAGGCCGGCTTTGAAATCACGGCTGTGCATCTTGATGTGAAAGCCAAAGTGCCTGAAGCGAGTGCGGAGGCATTCGCGACCGCCGCTAACAACGCGAAAGCTGGATGTCCGGTTTCGAAGGTACTGAAGGCCGAGATTACGATGGTAGCGAGTTTGGACGGGTAGCAACAGTCTCGATCAAAAATTAACCGCCAAGACGCGGAGGGCGCCAAGGAAGAATTCACAACCGTTTACTTGGTCTCCTTGGCGGCCTCCGCGTCTTGGCGGTTCAAACATGTCCAGAGGTCCTAATTGCCGCCTCCACCATTCCCGCGCAAGTGCTTGTCGAGAAACTCAAGAATCGCTTTGCTGGCCCGAATCTCGTTCGCCTTCTTCGTGAACCCATGACCTTCATTGTCGAAGACGACATACTCAACCGGGACCCCGCTCTTCTTCACAGCCTCAACTATTTCGTCCGACTCAGGTCTAATCACGCGCGGGTCGTTGGCACCTTGTAAGACAATCAGCGGGCGGCGAATCTTATCTGCATGGAAAAGCGGCGAAACCTCTTTCAGCATCTCGAGCTGTGTCTTAGAATGAATCGTATGAAGACGGCGCCCCGAGTGAATGTCATTATTCGTCTTACGAGTTTCATTTGCGCCTGTCTGTCACTGCTTTCATTCAGTTCCCTTCCCAGCGCCGCTGCAAGGGCTCAGGAAGGTAAGGCCCAGCTGGTCAAACAGGAATACTTTGAAAAGCAGGATGTCACACAGATCACCCTCAATCCATTCATCCTCGCCTCCAGAAAATTTGAGGAGCTGCGCCTCGGAGCGGTTACTTCCTATCCGGGAAAGGTCAAAACCAAACCACGGGAGGTTGCTTTGCTGTTCGTTTCTCTGTCGAAGGCAGACACAAATAAATATGAATCGGCGCGCATGCTCACTATTATTACTAATGAGCAGCGCTATCCTTTGGGTGAGACGAAACGTTCAAAACAAGCCAGGGATAGTTTGTTCATCGAAACCATGGCAGCCGTCATTCCGATGGATACCTTCGTCCGCATCTGCTGGTCGAAGGAAGTGTCGATTAAGCTCGGCTTAACCGAAGTGAAACTGTCGCCGGACCAGATCAGTTTGTTGCGCGCCGCTGCCAGCTACATGACTCAGTAAAAACACCTGCAAATCATGCTCCCAAGAAACCGACGAAGCGACACTTTCCCAAAAACATTCTTGATTTACTCCGCGAGGAAAAGATTCTCGGCATTCGCGCCGGTATGAAACCACACAGGGTGATCGGCATTTGGGTCGTCGTTGTTGAAGGCCGCGTGTTTGTGCGCTCCTGGAGTATCAAGCCACGCAGTTGGTACCGGACGTTTCTAGAGGATCCACGTGGCATCATTGTAGTGGCCGACCATGAAATTCCCGTTCGCGCCATAAGAACCCGAAGCGAGCGATTAAAAGACGCGGTCACTCGTGCCTATCGCGAAAAGTACAACACGCCGGGTTCGCTCTATTTTGTTCGTGGCTTCGCGAATAAGAAACGCAGGGATGCGACTATAGAACTTGTGGCCCGGTAGCGATCGAGAGTCTGGCTCAGTCCGCGAAAGCGGACGAATGACAATAGCCCAGCACTTTAGTGCTGGGACACGATCCAGATCGCCGCAGTCCGTGTAACGGACGGCTGCTCGTATCACTCAGCTCTTGAATCGTTCAGTCGCCCGTTCCACGGGCTGAGACTTCAGAGTGTGTTTTTACCCAGCACTCCAGTGCTGGGCTATTGTCATTCGTCCGCTAACGCGGACTGGTTGAAGTGTCCTATTACCGAGTTGAGAATGATCTCTGGAGAACATTAATGCGTTGTCGACGTAAAAGTATTGCTGGCCTGTTATCGGTAATGTTGCTCCACATGCTTTGCCAGCCGGTTTCCCTTTTCGGGGGGCCGGCCCAGCAACGCGCCGCTGCCAAGGGTAAGGCCAAACGCGTGTCCGCAATTGAGCGGGTGGCATCGGTGGAAGGAATTACTGAATACCGATTACCCAACGGGCTACGCGTACTGCTGTTTCCCGATCCAACGAAGCTACAATCACTATCAACGTTGCCTACCTCGTAGGCTCGCGACATGAGAACTACGGCGAAACTGGTATGGCCCACCTGCTTGAACACTTGATGTTCAAAGGATCGCCCAGACATCCGAAACAGGATCTCGAAGCGAACGCCCATGGCGCTCGCCTGGGCGCGACTACGTCATTCGACCGTACTATCTATACCGAGACGTTTCCGGCCACACCTGAGAATTTGAGTTGGGCATTGGATCTCGAAGCTGATCGAATGCTGAATGCGGCCGTGACCCGGAAAGACCTGGACAGCGAGTTTTCCGTCGTCCGCAACGAATTTGAGAATGGCGAGAACAACCCCCTCTCGGTCCTCTTCGACAAATCTTTGGCGGCCGCCTACCAATGGCACAACTACGGAAAGACTACCATCGGCGCGCGTGCAGACATCGAGAATGTGCCCATCGACCGCCTACAGGCTTTTTACCGAACTTACTACCAACCTGACAACAGCTGGCTGGTTATCGGTGGCAATTTTGATGAAGGAAAGACTCTCGATTTGATTACTAAACACTTCGGGCCACTTCGCCGGCCCACTCGCAAGCTGCCGAAATTCTATACCGCCGAGCCGACGCAGGACGGTGAACGCCAGGTCACAATAAGGCGCACGGGCGACACGCAATACCTGCTGACTGGCTATCATCTGCCACCAGTGGCCCACCAGGACTCGGGCGCGCTCGATATTCTTTGGCAGCTTTTAGCCGCGACACCTTCCGGAAGACTTCACAAAGTTCTCGTCGAAAAGAAGAAGGTAAGTTCGGTCGCCAGTTGGAACGCCTCTCTGAAAGAGCCGAGCTTCGGCGCGTTCTATGCGGAGCTTCGGAAGGACATGTCTTTGCATGATGCCCGCGATCTGCTCATCGACACAGTTGAAAACATTGCTACGAAACCTCTCACTGCGGCGGAAGTCGAACGGGCTCGTATCAACCTCTTGAAGGAAATCGAGTTGACTCTGAATGACCCGGAAGACATGACTGCCGAATTAAGTGAGTGGGCAGCTCGTGGCGATTGGAGGTTGTTCTTTTTGCAAAGAGACCGGATCAAGAGCGCGTCACTCGCGGACGTCAGCCGGGTTGCCGCGCAGTATCTAAAACCTTCAAACCGGACGCTTGCTTATTTCATTCCCACCGAGAAGCCGGAGCGGGCTGAGATTCCGGAAGTGCGCGATTCGGATGTTGCAACCACAGTCAAAGACTACAAAGGCGGCGCGCTTGTTGCGGCTGGTGAATTGTTTGAACCATCATTCACGAATATTGAGTCTCGAACCAAACGCGAAAGTATCGGCGGACTGAAAGTCGCTTTCCTGCCCAAGGAGAATCGGGGCGACACGGTGTTTGTAAGCCTCAATCTAAACTTCGGCGACGAGAAAGCTCTGTTCAATCGGAGAACGGCCGCGTCGTTTACCGCCGGTATGTTGGTGCGTGGTACTGCCAAACACACTCGCGAGCAGATTCAAGACGAGTTTGATCGTCTCCGAGCGCGCGTGAGCATTGGGGGCAATGCTGCGTCAGTCGGAGTTTCCATAGAAACCATCAGGCAGAATCTACCTGAATCAATGCGTCTGGTTGCTGAGGTTCTGCGGGAACCCGCGTTTCCTGAAAACGAACTTGAACAGCTGAAACTGGAAAGCCTGGCCAACATCGAATATCAGCAAGGCGAAACCGGCGCGGTCGCGACGAACGCGCTCGCTCGCCATTTCAATAAACACCCGAAAGGCGACGTCCGTTATGTTTCAACCTTCGACGAACAGATCGCTGACGTCAAAGCTCTCACGCTTGACGACGTGCGTCAGTTCTACAAGGACTTTTATGGCGCATCAAACGGCGAGCTGGCGGTGGTGGGAGACTTTGATCCGCAAACCGTCACAACTTTGACCAGCGAGTTGTTCGGCAGTTGGCGGAGCCCGCGGCCGTTCGCTCGTATCCCGAAGGAGTACGGCGAGATTGCCCCCTACAGTCAGAGCATTGAAGTGGCCGATAAAGAGGGGGCGAATTTCGAATCACGTCTCGACCTAAAGATTCGTGATGACGATCCTGACTATCCGGCGCTAGCTCTCGCCGGGTTCATACTCGGTGGCTCATTTACCTCGCGCCTGGTGCAGCGAATTCGAGAAAAGGAAGGGTTGAGTTACGACATAGACGCGTACATCGGCGCCGATCCGCTCGATCAATTCGGTGGCTTCTATTCGGCTGCGAGTTATGCGCCCCAAAACGCTGAGAAGTTTGAAAAGGTATTCCGGGAAGAAGTTGCTAACTTGCTCAAAGCCGGCGTTAGGCCGGAAGAAGTAGCAGATGCCAAGGCAGGCTTGATCGAGCGATACAAAGTTTACCGCTCACATGACAACACACTTGCCGGGATGCTCAGCAACTATCTGTTCCTGGGTCGCACTTTCGCCTGGGACGCAGATCTTGAGCGCAAACTAAAAGCCTTAACTCCAACGCAGGTGAATGGAGCTTTGGCAAAGCACATAACGCCTGCCAAGATCTCCATTGTGAGAGCGGGAGACTTCGCCAAAGCGAAGGACAAGGTGAAGGACTGACCTGATCAGAACCAGGGAGCGATAGCGACTGAACCGCCGTATGTCCGACACACTTCAGTTTGTCGATGGCGACTATAAGCTCAAACCATTATGGAATCCGACACCCTTGAATTTGCCCGTTGCTCAACGACGAACTAAAGGAAGCTCTGATCAAGGGAACGCCTTTGGAGTGCGCTGACCTTACAACCACCCCAGCCGGGATGCCCGGCTGGGGACCCCCGGTGTCAGCGCTTTGCTCTTACGCGACCTGTCGCGGCTGCCGTGGGCGCAGATTCTAGCGAGGCAACGGCGTCAAGCCGCCTCGGACCAAAGCGGCGACAAAGCGCCGCACTCCAAAGAGTTGGCCAGTCTCCCTTATCTTGTCGTTGACGTAACCAAACGACAAACTAAAGTGTGTCGGACAAAGGTACATAAATGCCTAGCTTGAAATGCGTCAAATGTGGGCTTGTCAACTGGCCAGAGGCTGAGGCTTGCTTGCGGTGTGGTTCTCCGTTGGCGGGGGAAGCAACTCAGGTCTTTAAGTGGTACGTCGCCTATTGCGTTCTGATGGCCCTGATGTATCTGGCCTTCTCGGTTTTGGGGTTCTGGTATGTTCTTTATGAACCCATCGAACGCGATATAGGACCCGGGTCGTCGAAGATCGTGGGCCTACTATTCATCGTCACCGGGCTTTTTTTCTTCGCACCATTTGCGGCCGGGCCGTTTCTGCCACGTCGACCCGGATCGTGGATTATTGGCATCGTACTGATCTGCTTCGGGCTTACCAGCCCATGCTGCATGCCCGCCTCAATTCCGCTCTTGATCTTCTGGCTTAAGCCGGACAACAAGGCTTACTTCGGCAAGGGTTGACTCGACCAAACGTGCCTTCTCAACCTAACCAGCAAGACAATCCACGTGCGTCACACGAAGTGACATGAAACAAGATCTGTTTCGTGTGGTTTCGTGTGAATTCGTGGATCGTTCCCACCTTGCAGCCAATGTAGAAGCCAACGATTTGTGCCGCCATCGCGTCTCCTCAAGACGCAATCGCGGCCCATACGGTTTCAAGCCTGGCTTCTCCTTAATTCGTGGTGGAAGTGCCGGCGCCGTTGACGCCACTGGAAGCCTGCGACGAGGTCCGCCGCGGGATTGGAACCAGTCCTTCGAAGGTCTTGTAAATCTGGAGATACATCTGAGTCTCGCGGGGAATCAGCGTACGCCAGGAAGAGCCTCCTCGTCTGAGGTAAAGCGGCAACTTGGCAGCGTTCGAGTTGTAACCTGCTGCCAGCAACTCAGTTTGGGTGGCGAGTTTGGCGTTAAGGGCATACTGAACTTCCTGGTTGGCCGCCAGGTCGTTCCAGGTGTCGTTCATGTAGAGCAGCATCGCCTGAAGCGCATTACCGTGATTGCGCATCCCGACCACAAAATCGGGAATTAAGCCGACGCCTGGGTGCCGCTGCCTCATCAAGCTATACGCCCAGGGGATCATCTGGACCATCCCACCGGCGCCCGCAGTGCTTACCGAATAGCGATAAGTATCAAGCTCGTTGAGTGCAAAGAGCGAATAAATCTCGTGAAAGAGATCGTGACGATTCTCGAGCTTGAATCGATCGTGATCCACATGTTCCACGAGGCAGAGCCGTTCGGCAACGTCGATGATCTGAGGCGAGATAGCCACGCCCTTGTCGCGAAGCCGTTTAGCGGCGAGATCCACCATCGTTCTTACGTAGGTCTGACCTGAACGCGCCAACTCCGGTGAAAGCAATGCCGGATGAGCCGAAGTGTAATAAGCGAGCTCACGAAAAACGCCACGCTTCTCAATGGGAAACTCGACCAGCAACGGAACGAGCGAATGCCCCTTGTCGTCGAAGATCGTCACCGCAGTGTTTACCCCGTTGGCCCGCAGGATCTTAAGACTCAACGGAGTTCCCAATGAGCTGGTCATAGTGACTTGAGAACCCTTGGTCAAAAAGGTCTCTTTGGAGATGGTGACTTTGTGGATGCGTGCCGTTTTCTGATCCCAGGCAGCGAGTGTCACAAATTCGATCGACGGTGCCAGGGCCGTCGGCATGGGGCGCGACTTGAATAGACGTTCCGCTTCGCCTATCCGCGCGCGAATAACTGGTGTTGTCAGGTGCCGCGACGAGGTGCGCGACCCATTGACTTCCGCTTGAGTGGTAAGAGTCTCTGACGGCTGTGCCGGTTCAGCGACGGTATTCTGCTTTGAAGCACTGTCAGACTTTGCGGGCTCCGAAATTTGCGGTTGAGACCTCTGCGGTGTGGTCTGCGGTGGAGCCTGTTGAATCTCCGGACTGGGCGAAGTCACCGTGGTCACAGTGCGGGGTCGAGTCATACCCGCGGATGTCTCCTGTGATTTTGCCAGGCTATTTCCAGTTGTGAGAGGGAGAACCGACAGTGCGACCGCGAGGGTGACTAATTTCATGATCTTTATTCAGAATTTTCGGCCGAAAAACTCCTCGCCAGGGGCGGCGAGTGAACTTTAGATTCGCCCACGTCCGGTTAAGTTGTCAACAGATTTTCTCCGTGAGCTCCGTGTCTCCGTGGTTGATCTGTTTTCTCAGCCACTTAATCCTCCACGGAGACACGGAGCTCACGGAGTGACGCTCGGTTATCAGTCAATGCCGAAACCGACATTAACCACCGCGGTAATGTCTTTTTCGAGTGAGGAAGTATCGTTCATTCCCATGTCTGACACTTCATTTGAATCTGCCGGAGTAATCTGCAAGACGCCCATGCGGGCTGTTTTTACGCTTCCGATGCTGCTCCCGGTGCTTTCGGCGATTTTTTCTGCCCGCACTTTTGCGTCCTTAGCGGCCTCGGCGAGCATTGTGATCTTCTCTTCACCAAGTTTCGTGTAGTGATACTCGGGCGCCATTGACTCGATCAATATGCCCTGATTGATCAGTTCCGTCGCCTCACGGGCGATCTTAGCTATGCTCTGAACGTCCGTTGAGCGGACTTCGAGCTCCTGCCGCAGCGTGTAACCGGAAATCTGACCGGTCTCCTGTCCATTACTGTCTCTAACCTGGTGGGTTTGCGAAGAAATTGAGGAAATTGTGATTTGGTTTTCAGCAATGCCCTTACTGACAAGATACGCCTTCACCCGTGGCACATTCTCCGAAAGTGACCTGTAAGCATCAGCCAGCACTGGGGCCTGGTAAGAAACAGCTGCCTTCCAGATCACGAGATCCGACGTAATCCGTTTTCGCGCTGATCCCGTTACGGTGATGGTTTGATCACCTTTCTTAGCTCTGATAAAAGACCATCCCGCTATCACCGAGGAAAACATCAGCCCGATAGCAAGCGCGACACCTGCGCCAAACCCGGCTCCAAATCGTTCAGTGTTCATGTTCGGGGGGAACCCTCCTCCTATCCACCTAAGACCGAGCGCGTGAACAATACAACGAACTAGCTGAACTCAACAAACTGTGAATAGAAACGCCCTCGGGTGTTAACCCGAGAGCGTCTCTTCGAAACGAGAGCAGGATTTGATTTTTAGCTACCCGCCATCTCGCCGCCGCTAACCACCAGTTTTTCATCGCTGCCACCGAAGGTGACGCTTACGAGCACCGCGCTGTCGCCGTTTGCTCGAGATGAATACTTAATGCTGTCGGACTTCGCATCTTCCTTTTCAATACGCGTGGTCGCTTTGGCAACCACCTTGCCGTTTTTGAGGATCGATAGTTCTTTCGTTTCCTCATTGAACCTTATATCGTAGCTCCCTTTCTTCAGAAGGGTGCCATTCACTTTCATGCCCCGAAATCCGCGATTGATTAGTGCGGGAGCAACTGCGGGTCACCAAGTCGGCGACTAAGGAGTCAGCCTAAGATGGTTGAGATCGGATTTACATCTACGTCCTCTCCTGCAACACCTTCT
>Ga0187892_10004545_pt1 | contig 23122 bp, 16 predicted proteins | sample MA1701073metaG_FD_139345 | JGI IMG/M metagenome (GOLD analysis project Ga0187892, IMG submission 139345) | Bio-ooze microbial communities from a basaltic lava cave in the Kipuka Kanohina Cave System on the Island of Hawaii, USA - MA170107-3 metaG ... | reverse complement strand
CTTGATGCCGGCGAAGATGCCCATCATGCCGCAGTTGACCTCGTTGCCCCGCAAGCCGGTCGGCCCGAGCGGGACGGGACAAATGCCCGTCTGCACCGGGTCGGCCCCCGCGATCTGCTTGTCTCCCAGATACCCGAAATCCATCGCGATCTGGTCGCGTTTGCTGCGCTCGACCAGGTCCGTGCCGCGATACGCGAGGTCTTCCTTGACCAGCTTGTAGTGAAAGTAAAACGCCTCGACTGCTTCGGGCGTGTCGTAGGTCGCCCGCCACTGGTTCGGCGCGATCTCCCGCATTGCCTCCGCGCCCGCCGACCAAAGAAACGACATAAACTTCCACGACTCATAGACCGACCGGTCAAACGCGATGCCGTGTCGCTCGGTCTTGCGGTCCGTCTTCTTGGTGCGCTCGTGCTCGCGGATGACCCGGCAGAATTCCTCCAGTTCCTTCCAATCCCGCGGGCCGCGATCCGGATCGAGCCCCGCCTCCTTGAATATGTCCCGCCGGTAGGTCAGCACCATCAACGCCGTCGAATGCGGAAACGCCCAGATGTGTTCCTTGCCGTCGCGTCCGGGTCGTTTGATGACCTGCCACGCGGCGGGCGGCACGCGCGCGGCGATCTCCTCCTTCGGTAACGGGCCGATGAAGTCGTCGAGCGGACGCAGGAACCCTTGTTGGATGTAGCTGTCGGAGTATCGGAAGTTGACGTACAGAATGTCGGGCGCGATGTCCGCCGCGATCTGCATCAACGTGGTGATCTCCTTGCCTTTGCCTTGGATCTCCAGTCCCGTGGCTGCCGTCAATCGCACGTGCGGGTGCGCCTCTTCGTACCGACGGATGATTTCCTGCTTGGCCAGCTCGTCCGGTTTTGTGGACCCAGCGAAGGGCAACACTTCGACGCTGACCTTGAGGGTGATGACGTTGGTCGAGTCCTCACGCCCGGCGGCGGGCAAGAGCGAGCTTGCCAGTAGGACCCCGGCCAAGATCGCCCCGCATGTTCGTGATCTTCGCATCGCGTCGTGCGGGGCATCTTGCGCAAAGAGTGCGGGCTGTTGCAAGCCAACGAATGACTCTGGCTGACCTCCGACAAGAAAGAGATTGCCGCCCGGGACGCGCAGATGATAGCCGTCGAACTTCCGGTCCTCGGTCATGATCCCCGCCTTCGCCGCCAACGAAGTGCGTCCGATCGACACAAGCGTCCCCGCCGGCTCACCCGCTTCCTTCGCGATCGGCAGGTCGGCGCCGCTGGCGAGCTTGAGGTACCGCGCCAATGTCTCCGCGGCTTTCCACTTAAAAGAATTCGCTTCACTTGAAGCGTTTTTGTTTAAGTGCGTTTCGAGGCAAATGGGGCCGGCCCAGGACCGGTACGCCAACGGCGCGTGTTTTCAACTGGCGAAGTTCCGGGCCGCCGTCACTCTGTCGCCACCGTGGCAGTTGGCCCTTGGCCCGGCGACGGCGACGGGCCGGCAGGGGCGGCGCTTTCCGGCGCGGGAACTTCCTTTAACACATCGAACGGCCCCATCCGACGGAACTTTTCGTAGCGAGCGCCGAGAAGCTGGTCGGTGGATGGTTTCTTGAGTTGCTCGAGGTGATGTTGCAGGGCGAGCCGGAGCGATTCAGCGGTCAACTTGGGATCGCGGTGCGCTCCGCCCAGCGGCTCGGGAACGATGTCGTCCACGAGGCCGAGCTCACGGAGGTCTTTGGCGGTCAGCTTGAGGGCCTCGGCCGCGCGCGCGGAGTTGGCGCGGTCCTTCCACAGAATCGCGGCACAACCTTCCGGTGAAATGACGGAGTAATAGGCGTTCTCCAGGATGATCACCCGGTCGGCAACGCCGATGCCGAGCGCGCCGCCGCTGCCGCCTTCGCCGATCACCACGGCGACGATCGGCACGCGCAGCATGGTCATCTCGCGCAGGTTGACCGCGATCGCTTCGGCGATGTGGCGTTCCTCGGCCCCGACGCCGGGATACGCGCCGGGCGTGTCGATCAAGGTCACGATGGGCACGCCGAATTTGTCCGCCATCTGCATCAGGCGAAGGGCCTTGCGGTAGCCTTCCGGGTGGGCGCAACCGAAGTTGCGCAGCAGGTTTTCCTTCGTGTCGCGGCCTTTCTGATGGCCGATGAGCATCACGGGTTGTCCGTCGAGCTTGGCGAAGCCGCCGACGATGGCGCGGTCGTCTGCGAAACGCCGATCGCCGTGCAGTTCGAGGAAGTCGGTGAAGAGCATCCGCACGTAATCGAGCGCGTAAGGCCGGTTCGGGTGCCGGGCAAGTTGGACGCGCTGCCAGGCGGTGAGGTTGGAATAGATCGCGCGCTTGGTTTCCTCGATCTTCTGTTCCATGGCCCGGGTTTCTTCGGTCAGATCGACCTTCTGCTGCACGGAGCTGGCTTTCAACTCGGCCAGCTTCTTTTCCAGGTCGGCGATGGGCTTCTCGAACTCGAGCGTGATGAGTTTCATGGGTTGGCGACGTCTTCGTGAGGAAACCCCGTTTGGATTGCCGCCTTCGTGATGCAAATTCCGCCTGAAGGCGGCACTCCAAACGGCCTCCGGGCCGCTGGAACGCGACGGCCGGTGATGGGGGACTTGCGCAAGCGGTTCATGGACAGATCATTCATGAATGGTGACCGGTGTCCCGTACGGGAGCAAGATGAATAACTCCTCGATCTCGGCGTTGCGCAGCCGCACACAGCCGGCGCTGCTCTGTTTGCCGATCGAATCTTCGTCCCACGTGCCGTGGATGCCGTAGCCGGGTACGTTGAGCGCGAGCCAATGCGTGCCCAGGACGTTGTTGGTATCGCCGTAGGGGATGATCCTGCCGTCTTTGTGCCAGGCCGGCTCCTTGAGGCGATCGACGATCTTGAAATCGCCGGAAGGCGTGGTGCTGTATTCGCCGGTGCCGACGCGATATTTTTTGAAGAACTTCCCCTTGTCGAGCAGCGTCAACGTGTTGGCGGTCTTGTCCACGACCACGCTGAACGACGTTTGGCACACGCGCAAGCGGTCGCCTACACGGATCACGTCGGAAACGAGCCGGTTGCTTTTCTTGACCAGTTCGACGGTCGTGTTGAACTTCTTCGCGATGCGCGCGAGGCTGTCGCCCGACGGGACCGTGTAATCTTCCTTCTCGGGTGCGGGGACGGGCGTCGTCACGATCTGGATGTTGATTTCGCCCAGGCCGGTCTCAGCTTCGGCGGTCAACTCGGAGTCCGGGTGGTCGATCAGCCACTGGCGCAATGCGTCCCGGGCGGGAACGAATTTGTTTTGCCGGTGCAATTCCAGCGCGCTTTGCAGCGCCTCGCGGGCGGCGGCGGAAGCGGGCGCCTTGGACGCGACCGCAACCGCGGGCACATTCGTCGCGGTGGGTGGGGGCTTGTTGGCTGCGGGTGCGGGCGGCGCCGGCTCCTTCAAGAGCGTCCGCTGCCACCACACCACGCCGCCCAACACCACCAGTAACAGCAACAGCACGCCGAGGAAGAACCTGTTGAGTGTGTTCATTCGCAACTGCGCAAATCCCGGATCACCAGACTCATGATAGGATATCGGCGGTTAATGTCCCTGGCAAGACACTGCATGATGAAATGATCGAGCTTGAGCGGGATGTCCTTGTTGAACTCGCGCGGGTGACGGATCTCCTCGTTGCTCGCGTGGGACTGGAACACCTGCTGCGCGCTGTCGCCGAGGATCGGCTTCTTGCCGGTGAGCAACTCGTACGCAGCCACGCCGAACGAGAAGATGTCGGAACGCTCGTCCACCATCTTTTTCTGCAACAGCTCCGGCGAAAGGTAGGCGGGGGTGCCGGCGATTTTCTTGACCTTGATCAGGTCGTCCGTGCGGCGGATGGCGAGGTCGAAGTCGATCAGCCGCACCACAAAATCGCGCGGGACGAGGATGTTCTCGGGCTTGTAGTCCAGGTGCAGGTAGCCCTGCTCGTGCACGTGGTTCAGGGCCTCGGCCATCCCGAGCAGGATCCGCATCATGTGTTTCTTGACCGTGTCGAAGTCGTGCAGGATCAACTCGCGCAGGTTCGGTCCATCGATGTATTCGAGCGCGACCCACGGCAATTTTCCCGACCGGCCTTCCATGAGGAAACGGACGATGTTCGGATGTTTCAGTTTGGCGGTGACGGCGTTTCCCCAGTCGAACTGCTTGACCGTGGCGCGGTTTTTGGCCATTTCATCGCGCAGCCGGCGGATCACGATGTACTCGTTGTTGCGGTCCACGGCGAGAAAGATGTCCGCCATGCCGCCCCGCGCGAGCCGGTCGCGAATCTCGAAGGCCTCGGCCATAAGGTTCGGCCACGGTAAGGGAGCGTTTTTAGCGTTGTCAACGAAAAGAACGGTAAGACGTGCCGCGCGGCATCGCGTCGCTTTGGGATGTTGGGTTGCTGTGTGAGATGGAGGTTTGTAGTAGCGCAATTCATTGCGCGGTTCGGCTGCCAGAGCGCGCAATGAATTGCGCTACGAACCGGCTTCGCCCGCCAGTGCCGATCATCCCGCTGCCCCTCACCGTACGGCCCTCTCCCCGCGGGAAAGGGCCGGGGTGAGGGGGATGTGGCAACCGCGATCTTCGTCTCTGAAATGCTCCCGCGAATTCTTTGCGCGACTCCAAACCGTCCCAGACCTTGTCTGAAATTCAGGAATGCCAACCGCCATTGATCTCAATGATCTGCCCGGTCACGTACGACGCAAGCGGGGAGCAAAGGAACAACACGACATCCGCCACCTCTGCCGGCTGGCCCACGCGACCGAGTGGGATTTGTTTCAATTGCTCCGCTTTCACTTCAGCCGGGATCGTCTGCGTCATGGCGGTGTCGATCAGGCCCGGCGCGATGGCGTTCACGCGAACGCCGCGCTTGGCGGTCTCGCGGCTGAGCACGCGCGTCAGGCCGACCACCCCTGCCTTCGCCGCGGCGTAATTGGCCTGCCCGAAGATGCCGATCAAGGCCGAGATGCTCGATACGTTGACGATCGCGCCGCCGTCGCGCAACACTTCCAGGCCGTACTTGCTGCAATGGAACACGCCGGAAAGGTTCACGCGGAGCACGGCGTCCCAATCGGCAAGCTCCATCTTGCGGACCGTCTTGTCGCGGAGGATGCCGGCGTTGTTCACCAGAAAATCCAGGCCACCCCAATGCGCGCGCACCGAATCCATCATGCGTTGCACCGCCTGCGGATCGCCCACGTCGGCGGCGAGGACGATGGCGGAATCCCGGCGCGCCGAGTTCAACGCCGTGCACAGAGTTTCCGCGTCGCTGCGCGTCGTGCCGATGTCTGGATGGTTCAACGCGACGTTCGCTCCCGCCTCGTGAAGCCGCCGCGCGATGGCGGCCCCGAGTCCTTGCGAAGCCCCGGTGACCAGGGCGGCCTTGCCGCCGAGGCTGATAGAGACGCTCACGGCGGTGGTGGAGAAGACGGAGGCCGGCTCGATCCGTTCATGGGGTCAGGCTGTTGCCGGGCGATGCGGCGGTACTTGATGGTGAAAAAGATGCAGTGGCAAAACCAGTAGCCGAGCAGGAGCGCCACGCCCTTGTTGAAGGCCTTGGCTTTGATCTCGGGATTGAACCAGCCGTCGTAGAAGAACCACAGGAAGAACACGAACACGATGCTGCCTTCGAACAAATAGCGTTTGCTCAACTCGGCGGGCGTCAACGGGCGGCGCTTGCGCTGCCGAGGCTGTTCCGGCTCGGGCGACGGCGTCAATGCATCCGGCGTGGACGACTGGGGCGCGGGGTCCGGCGAAGATGCCTTCGTTTCGGCCGGCTGCGGTTTGGACGCCGCTTTCGACTCGTCGATGTCGAGCGAATCGTTCGGCTCCTTCCTCGGTTCGTCCATGAGACCGATTCATGCCCTTCCGCGCGTGGCGAGGCAATCAAAAACGTGCGTGCGATTCGCGAGCGCCGCCGGTATAAACGGGGCGCGTTCCATGAGCATCCCTGGGAGATCACTTCGTACCGCCCTCGAATCGGGCGCGCCGCAGTTCGGCTTGTGCATCATGTATCCCTGCCCGGGGGAACTGGAACGCATCGCCCCGGACTGGGACTGGCTCTGGATCGACGGACAACACGGAGAGATGGGTTACCAGGACGTGCTGGCCATGGTGCGAGCGTGCGATCACGTCGGCAAACCGGCCTTGGTCCGCGTCGCGTCGCACGATTCGGGACGCATCGGCCTCGCGCTCGATACCGCGCCTGCCGGGGTGATCGTCCCGTTGGTGGACACGCCCGAGCAGGCGCGGGCGGTCGTGCGCGCGGCGAAATTTCCGCCGCTCGGCGGGCGGTCGTACGCGGGACGGCGCACGGTCGATCTGCATGGCCGGCTTTTCTGCGAAACGGCCAACGATGACGTGCTGCTCATCGTGCAGATCGAATCGCTGCTGGCCATCGACAACGCCGAGGCCATCGCGGCGGTGCCGGGCGTGGATGCGCTGTTTCTCGGCCCCGACGACATCATGCTTCGGCGCGGGTTCACCATGAACACGGCGCGCTCGAAAGACAGCCTCGGCCCGGACATGAGGGCCGTCGTGGCCGCGTGCCGGAAGCACGGGAAGTTTTCCATGGTCAGCGGCGGCACGACGTCGGAGATGATCCGTCATTGCGTCGAACTCGGGTTTCACATGATCGTCGCGGGAGGCGATATCCGGTTTCTGCCCGAGGCATCGAAGAGCGCGTCGAAAGAGGCGCGCGAGGTCGCCGGACAGTTCGCGAAAGGAACTCGGTGAGCACGCGCGTCGATCCATCCCGTCGCGAGGGGCCGTTGTGGGGCGACCTGCACAACCACAACGGCATCGGCTACGGCAAAGGCTCGCTCGAACGCTCGTACGAGATCGCGCACGGCTGCGGACTCGATGTGTACGCGTTCACGCCGCACGGCCACTGGCATGATCTGCCGCAGGAGGACCCGAAGATCGCGCAGGGGCATCTCGCCGGCTTCGAGTTGGTGCGGCAGAAATGGGACGCCGTGCGGCAAAAGGCCAACGCCGAGAACCGCGATGGCGCGTTCACGACCTTCGTGGCCGTTGAATGGCATTCGAGCGCTTACGGCGATTACCATATCTTGTTTCCCGGTGACGAAGGCGAAGTCTGCCGGGCCGGCTCACTGGCCGAAGCGCAGGAGTTCGCGCGACGTTACGGAGCGATCATGGTCCCGCATCACATTGCCTACCGGCAGGGCTGGCGTGGAATCAACTGGGAGACGTATCGCGCAGATGTCTCGCCCGTCGTCGATGTGTTTTCCGAGCACGGCAACGGCATGGAACCAGAGACGCATTGGCCGTACGTGCTCCATTCGATGGGCGGCACCGAAAAATCGCAGACGGCGATCGAGCAACTCAAACGCGGACGCATCTTCGGCATCGTCGCCTCGACCGACAATCATGGCGGACATCCCGCGACCTACGGCGAAGGCCTGGCCGGCATCTGGGCTGAGAAACGGACGCGAGCGGGCGTGTTCGCTGCGATTCGCCAGCGCCATACCTACGCCGCGACGGGCGACCGGATCGGGCTGCGGTTCCGTCTCGCCGACGCGATGATGGGCGACGTCGTTTCCCCGAACACGCCGCGGCGATTGCGCTGGGACGTGGATGCGTTGGGTGCGATCGACTACGTCCAGGTCCTCAAGAACGGCGAGCCAGCGCATCATTTCGTGCCGGCAGCGGCGACGCCAACCGATTCTCGCTACCTCGTGCGCGTCGAGTTCGGCTGGGATGCGATGTCTTCGCAGGAGGTGACCGATTGGAAGATTCGGATCACGCTCGACGGCGGCGAACTCCTGGAAGTCGTCCCGTGCTTCGCCGGCGGGCGCGGATCGTATGAGAAGATCAACCGCATCGTTTCCATTTCCCCGCGTGAATGCGTGCTCGAAGCCTACACCGCGCGCGCGAATTCGCGGCCCACCAGCGGCGCGGTGCTGCGGCTTTCTGGAACGACGGCGACAAAGATCGCCGTGGACGCTTCCACGCAGTACAAAGCCAATGCGGGCGGATGTCGTCTTGCCGGCACGATCGGCGAACTGCTCCAGCGAACCCAATGGGGCGAGATCGCCCGTTTCTTCTCCGCGCCGAAAATGTTCCTCGGCCTCGCCCACGGCGAGAGCGAGACGAACGTCTCGGACGAATGGACCGATCCCGCGCCGGGAGGCGACGATTGGTATCTCGTGAAGGCGCAACAGAAGAACGGCCACATCGCCTGGAGCAGTCCGATCTGGTGCACGGAGCGGCGGCCATGACCTTGGATGAACTGCGCGTTTTCCTCGAAGCTCGCCTTCGCAACGACATCGTGCCCTTCTGGCTGAAGCACGCCATCGACCGCGAGCGCGGCGGGATTTTTTCCTGCATCCGCGACGACGGCACGATCGTCAGCCGCGACAAATACATCTGGTCGCAAGCGCGCGGGCTGTGGACGTTCTCGGCCTTGTACAACCGAATCGAGCCGCGCGAGGAATGGCTCGACGTGGCGCACGGGCTCTTTCGGTTCCTGAAACAGTTCGGTCGCGACGAGAACGGCTGCTGGGTGTTCACGACGGATGAGTTCGGCAAGGTGATCCAAGGCGAGGACAGCATCGTCACCGACGCCTTTGCCATCATGGGACTGACCGAATACGCCACCGCGACCGGCAACGATGAGGCGAAACGAATCGCGCAGGAGACGTATGGGAGCGTGTGCGAACGGCTCGCGCGCCCGGGCACGTACAAAACCGCGCCCTATCCGACGCCGCCCGGCATGAAGGCGCATCGCGAGCGGATGCAGTTCTCGCTGGCGTTCTACTTCCTGGGAAAGGTGCTGGGGGATGAGGTTATCAGGGAACACGGCATGCGTCTTGGTCGCGAGGTGCTCGACCACTTCGTGCGGTGGGATAGACAAGTCTTGCTGGAGTATCTCGACATGGATAGTCAACCTCAGGATTCGCCCGCGGGTCGTTGCATGGTGCCCGGACACGGAATCGAGTCGTGTTATTTCCAGATCCTGATTTTCTCGGATGCCGGCCAGCTTGATCAGGTCCAACGCGCGTGCGAGCCGATCCGATGGTGTTTGGAGAAGGGGTGGGACGCCAAGCATGGGGGATTGTTTCTCGGCATCGATGTCGAGGGGAGGCAACCGGCCTATTGGCGTCACGCCGACCTGAAACTCTGGTGGCCGCACGCCGAGGCCCTGGCGGCGTGTTTGTTGGCCTACGAACAGTGCCGTGAATCCTGGTGCCTCGATTGGTACTGGAAGGTCCACGAGTGGAGCTTTCGACATTTTCCAGACCGCGAGCACGGCGAATGGACGCAGCGGCTCGACCGTCAGGGAAACAAGGTGGACACGCTCGTCGCTCTACCCGTCAAAGACCCGTTCCATCTCCCCCGCGCGTTGATCGTTGCGATCCAAAGCCTGCGACGCGTCACGCCGATGCTGGAAAACGAAGCTACTGCGCCTTCAACGTCGCCACCGCCCAGGTCGCCGGGCTGAGCCAGGTGTGGTTGCGGTTCGACGCGCTGATGTACCAATTGCAGCGCGGCTTCCTCGAAAGCACCGAGACGTTGAACCGAATCTTCCCGCCCGCGCGAAGCCGGTCCTCGCCCGCGATCAAAGCGGGAAGGAACAGCTCCCATTGGTACGTCTTGTCGTCGTTAACCCGGCCCGCTAACCGTGCCTCACGGACGGGGTCGGACTCGTGGCGCGGCCAATGCAGTTCGAGCGCGCCGAGCGAACCGTCGGCGTTTCGACCGAAGCCCAGGTAACAGCGGTCATCCCCCTTGGCGTAATCAATCGGGCGTTCTTTGGCCTCTCGTCCGAGAAACACTTCCGCGCAGTCGCCCGCGTACCAGGGACTCGCGAGGGGAGTGAGGTTTTCGCTGGGAACGACCGCAGCGACGAAGACGCCCTCTGGCCTCCATCGGGCCCAAACGCGCGCCGCCGGCGAAGTTTGAGATGGAACGCACCGGACCGGCAACTCGCCGACGGCGCGGTCCCACTCGGCCAGGTCGCCGTCCACCACGGGTGCTTTGTCCGTCGGAGCGATCGCGATCTCCACTGCGGCGGGCAGCAATACCTTGTGCGTGCGGATGATCTCGTCCGTGAACAGGAGCATCGCACGGGTCTCGCTCGTGGCGAGCACGCCCTCCGGCATGAAACAGCACGCCTCGGCGTCCGGCTCGAGGAACTGCACGTGGCGCGGCGCCGCATTGCAGAGGTTGGCGACCTCGCCGCGAATCGGAAAAAGGTACAACCCCGTGCCGGTGATCATCGCCACTTGCGAACCATCACGCGAGATATCAGCGCCCATAATCGGCGCGCGCACCGGCACCGAGCACATTCTTTCGAGCACCACCGGCTTCTCCTGCGGCGCGAGAGCGAACCGGTAGACGGCCGCCTCGTTATCGACCACCTTCGAGACGATGTAGCCGTGCTCCTTCCACACGAACAGGCCCTCGGCATCGAACGGCTGCCCGGGAAAACGCAGTCGCCATGTTCCGGTGACTTTGAGTGGCGGCGCATCGGCTGCCCGTCCGGCAAGGAGCGGCTCGTCCACCTGGTACACGAGCACCTCCGTGCGCCAGCCGCCGTTGTTTCCGATGTCGGCGATGAGCAGATGGCCCGCGTCGTCGGTGGCGATGTCTTCCCAATCGATGTTGATCGCCTCGACCCTGGCTTCGCCGAGCGTTTTGCCTTCCTTCGTGAGCGCGTAGAGCACCGGCGGATTGCCGCTGTCGTTGTGCGTCCAGAACACGCCCTCCTGCGTCCGGCTGGCAACTATGCCGGAACTCTCCGTCACGGCGGGATGCTCGATGCGTCCGATCTGGTAGGAGGGAGGTTCCGCGGCCAGCGCCACCGACCCGAGCCAAGAACAAACCGTGAAAATGAAAAACCCGGTCGAACGTCCCTGGATGAATGTGGGAGGCGCCTCTGCGCGCCGACCGGCTTGGGCGAACGCAACCGGTCGGCGCGCAGAGGCGCCTCCCACATTCATCTCAAGCTGACAACAGTGATCCATCTTACTTGTCCAGCGTCTTCCCCAGGAACCCGTCCCAGTCCACGCGATCCACCTCGCGCAGGTTCTCGAACGACTGCGAAGTGAGCGCCGGCAACGGCCGCTCGGGCGGCGCTTTCCACAGACGCTGCACGCGCAAGAGGATCTCCCGCAGATAACGCGCGCGAAGCATCTCGGGAAGGAACTTCAATTCCGCCACCGACAACGTCACATGGTCCTTCTCTTCAAAGCGCCGATTGATCGCCCATATCTGCGTTCGTTTCTCCTCCAGGTCGAGCGTCGGCCCGACCGTCCACCCCGCAAGTTCGGCGGCGATCACGTCGCTGCACGCGTAGTTCAGGTCCACGATCCCGTTGAGCGCGTCGCCGATGAAGAACAGGTTGTCGGGCCGCAGGTAATCGAAAATCGGGACGCGCGGCGCCTGCTCGTAGCCAAGCCGCCGCAAGTTGGCCGCGAGCCGGTCGAGCTGGGCGATTAACCAATCCAATTGCCCCGCCGCGAGGAATTGTTCGAGGAACGTGCTCTTGTCGCGGTCCGCCGCGAACTGCGCCCGGCGTCGCCCCAGGTCGTCGAACGCTCGCCGCAGCATTTCCTGTTGCGGCTGCGGATTCAGTTTGTCCGGCAACGGATGGTTCCTTGGCGTCGATCGTCCCCGCAATCGCGCGCTCCCGAGCACGATCTGGCTGCCGGCGATGAAGTAGGCGGCTTCGAGGATTTTGGCGCGGTTGTATTCGTCGGCCGGGTACTGGCGGCCTTCCATGAACTCGTACAGCAAATGGAACTGCCCCGCCGGCTGTTCGACGTGATAATCGCCCGCGCGCGTCGGGACCAACGCCGAGATTGGGACCCCGCCGTCCATGAGATGCGCGACGAAGTCCTCGCCATAGACGATCTCTTCGATCCCCTCCCGGTAGCCGTTCTTGCGCAAGACAAACCGGCCCTTGTCGGCGTGCACGACGAACAGATCGTCGAACGCGCCGCCGGGCAACGGTTCGATCCGCTCGATCTCACCCAGCGCGTAGCTGTCCTGGAGCATCTGCATCATGCCACTCGTAGGCGAAGGGATGCGCGATTCGAGTTGGCCTTCGACCGCCACGAAGTCCACCCAGACCTCGCGTCCCTGCTGCTGACGCCGACGGGAGGTCGCTGCATCGATTCGCTCGCTGAATGTTCCGTCGGCGAAGAACCGGTACGGCACACCCGTGAGTTGTTCGTGTTCGACGAACCCTTCCAAGTCGAAATCGGCGTCCAGCCGGTGCGGCGTCCGCGACGCCTCGATTTGCCGGGCGCGCAGGCCGAGGTCCTCGAACACGGCCCGGACGCGCGCGTCGAAATCGAACCAGCCGACCGTTTGAATGAGGAACCGCCCGCCGGGCTTGAGCAGCTTTTTCCCCTCGCGCAGAACCACGCGCAGGAAATCCAGACCATCGTCGTCCTTTTCTTCCTGCAGGTGATACTTGAACAGGGCTTTACCGATCTGCGCCCGGCGCCGCGCGTGGGTGCTCGCCGAAGCCGCCGAGCCGGCTGCGTTGGGGTCGTTCCGCGCCGACTCGGCCTCCTCGAAGCGCGCGCGCGTCAACGCCACGGTCGTGGGACGTTGCGGCGGGTTGCAGAGTATCCAATCGAAGCGTTGCTGGCTCTCGGTAAGCCGTGTGTAGAGGTCGCTGTCGGTGTACTGAATCTTGTCGGCCAGGGGAGTGCCCGCCTCGTCGTTGCCGTTGAGCGCGGCGTTGAGCAACACCGCCCGGCGGAGCATCGGGTTCTTGTCGAGGCACAGGACGCGATCCACGAAGCGCGAGCGCGCGGCGGCGAGGGCCACGATGCCCGAGCCGGAACCGACTTCGAGCACGCTCTTGCGCGGCGTGCCATCGGGGAGTTTCGAGAGAACGGACCAGACGCCTTTGATGAGCGTCCACGAGCCGGTCGTCGGCTCGAAGGTCGAGGGCAGGTCGATCAGGCGATACTCCTGCCGGGCGCCGAGGATCTCCTGCGCATAGACCTTGAAGTTTTGGGTGGTGGTCATCGGCTCCTGGCTCACGGTTTTATCCGCAGCGAACAACGATCCGGCACGGGCACGTTTGGAGTACCGCCTTCAGGCGGCATCCCCGGTTCTTGCGTGCGTAAGCGCGCGATTACTCCGCCTGAAGGCGGTACTCCAAACGCATGCATCGGTGTTTCGACTCCACAGATCGTTGCCGTTCATTCCGTTCATTCTACCGGCGCCGGCGTGGGCACTGGTGCAGGTTTCTCCTCCACGGCCTTGGGCGCGCTTCGCGCCCCGGGATATTCCCACCAGCCGCGCAGCACGGGGCTGATCGTCTTGTGCTTCTCGATGTATCGCACAACCGCTTCGCGCGTTTGGAAATCGTACTCGACGAGCTTCGACGCCGGGCGCTCGGCGATCTCGCGCAACTTCGAGAAGCGCGTGCCGCCGCTGGCGAGTTCGTAGCTGTTGAACGCGACCTTGTAGCGCTTCGATTCGTCGAGCGGCTTGCCGGCGCCATCGGTCAACGCGAGCACGCGTTCGCCCTGCGGCGCGGACGTTTTCAGTTTCATCCGCAGGCCCCAGATGCCGCGGAAGCGGTCGCGGGAGCGAGCGTTCTCTTCGAGGATTTCTTTGAGTTCCGCCGGCGTGACCTCGATCACACCGATGGTGTTTTCATAGGGGACGATTTTCCACGCGTCGGCCACGCGCAATTTCCCTTCGCGCAGCATCGCCCGGTCATCCAGCAAGCCGTGCACGACCGCGTCCACGGCCACGTCCTTTTCCCGCAGCGCTTCGACGATCGCTTCAAAGATCACGTTGTGGATCGGCGTTTCGTAGCGCGGCGCGCCGGCGGGGGTGAAATCCTTCGTCGCCACGCCGAGCTCGCGGGAGAGTTCCTTCTCGGCGGCGTCCAGTTGCGGCTTGGCCAGTTCCAGGATTTTCGGATCGAGTGGGACCGATTCGTCCATCACGATGGTGGTGGACTTGCGGCGGACGACTTTCTTCGCCTCGGTGTCGTACACGAGGTCGATGCGCCCCAGGTGCGTTCCCCAGTAGGCGGCCTGGCAATAGAGGATTTCCGTCCGTGGGAACTTGTACTCCGGCCAGTTGCGATGCGTGTGCCCGCCCGCGATGGCGTCGATCTCCAGGAAGCCACGCGCGATGGCAAACAACTCGTTGGCATGATCGTCGCCCGACTCGCGGATGCCCTGGTGCGTGGCGAGGACGATCACTTGCGCGCCGGCGGACTTGACCTGTGGAATGACCCTTGCAAGCGTCGCGGGAGAGGACTCGAACTCCAGGCCCGGGATCAGCCGCGGTCGGCTCCAGTTGGGAATGCCGGGCGTCGTCAAGCCGACGATGGCGACCTTCACGCCGTCCACTTCCTTCAGCACGAATGGTTGGACCTTTGCGAACTTCCGCTTGGCGTCCTCGGACACTGGTTTCAAGTTCCCCGCGAGCACCGGCACTTTCGCGCTGGCGAGGCACGCAGCGAGCGTGTCGGTGCCCCAGTCGAATTCATGGTTGCCGAGAGTCCACGCGTCGTACTTGAGATGATTGACGAGCCGCACGATCACCTGGCCTTTGTCGAGGAAACTGGCGGCGGTGCCCTGAAAGGTGTCGCCTGAATCGACGAGCAGCGTCCCCGGCGTCTCCCGACGAATCTCGCCGATCTTGCTCGCGATCCGTGCGATGCCACCACGGTTGGTGTTTCCCTCGTAATCCATGGTTGGCAGGATCGTGCCGTGGAGGTCGGTGGTGGAGAGTATGGTGATGGGGATTTCTCTACCGTTCCCCGAGCCAACGATCCACAGGGCCAATAAAAATGTAGGAATCCATGCTTTCATTGCAGGTGGAACCGAAGAAACCAAAGCAAAAAGGGTTGTGCTTCGCAAGGATGTAACAAAAGGGCGCATCTCACTTTTTGAGCGGGCGACGATGTATGGTGGCGCGAGCGTCCCGCTTGCGCGCCCGGCCGGCTTTTGAAGTGCGACAAGCGGGACGCTCGCGCCACCATGCAAAAGCTCCCGCCAGCCTGAACAACCCAACGGAAAACGAGGGAAATCAAACGATCAAAAACTGGGATGCACCCGTAACAAAACTGTTGCAAAGAAAAAGCTTGCTTTTCGCACCCGCCTCGCTAGCATGCGACCCGTTAGACGGGAGAAATTTCTTATGAGGCGTTATTTGTTTGCGGCGCTGGTGCTTGCGGTGGCAGTCCACACCCAGGCTCAACTCAGCTACACGACCCTGCAATCAACCTACACGGAGAATTTTGACTCGATGGGCGTCTCTGGCACGACCACACCCGCAGGTTGGTTCGTTGGCAGGCTCACGGGAGCAATCTCCGGCACATCTGTTGTGCCATCGACCGGCAGTTCCACGACTGGAACGAATTACAACTTCGGCGCTACCGGCGTGAATCCAGACACCGACCGCGCGCTCGGCTCCCTCGGTTCCTCAGCGGCCAGCCAGTTCAACACGGAAGTACGCTTTATCAATAACACCGGCCACGCGATCACGGATTTCGCGATCACGTATGATGGCGAGCAGTGGAGGTCCGGCGGGACAAACCAGGTCGCCAATTCCTTGGTGATGCAGTACAGCACGGACGGATCGAGCTTCGTCGCCATGGGTTCGATCTTCGACTTTACGTCGCCCATTGTTGGCGCGGCGGCGGGTGCTCTCGATGGCAACGCCGGTGCCAATCGCACAGCCGGCATCACCGGCATCTATGCCCCATCCACTCCGGTTCCCAACGGCGCCACGATTTACCTTCGATGGGTGGACGTCGATAACGCGGGAACCGATGCGGGGATCGCACTGGACAATTTCAGCTTCACCGCGGCTCCCGAACCTGCGGTAGCCGGACTCGTCGCGATGGCAGTGCTTACGTTGGGCATGCGCCGCCGAATCTCCAGAGTTAGTTGAGCAGGACTTCAGCTTGCCAAGCGCGATGCGGTTTTTCGCATCGCGCTTTTGTTTTCGGCGTGGCAGAATCTCCCGCCAGCAGTTGCTCGTTCCATCTGGATTCTGACATGTCTAACTATCAAATGGGCCTTGTCTCTCCTGGAGTTGCCGTGTGTGTTGCGATCTTGTTCTTTTCTCCGCCCGTTGGTGCGGCCACCAATACGTTTGCCAGCCATCCTCTCCCGCGACCACTCCCACAACCCACCCGACGCCCGATGGACAAAGCGCCGGCTTTCTTCGTCGATGCCGCGCGCGGGAAGGACACGAACACCGGCCACCAGAAGTCGCCGTGGAAAACCGTGGCGCGCGCCTTCGACAGGCTCAAGGCCGGCGACACGCTCTACCTGCGTGGTGGAACGTACTACGAGAACCTCTACCTGAGCCTTGAGGGAAAACCGGACTCCCCCATCACGATCCGCAGCTACCCCGGCGAGCTTGCGGTAATCGATGGCGGGCTGCGGGAGTTTTTCGAGTCACCGGCGAAGTCGTGGGAGCCGTGCCCGGGCGGCGCACCTGAGGAATATCGCTCCGTGCGTCGCTACCCGAACCTCCGCCACGTGCTCGGCTTCTTCGGCGATTCGATGGCGCCGTTGCAGACGTATTACTATCGGATGGACTTGCAGGCTGCCTCCGAAGAAATGGTGATTCACGAGGGCAAGCCGGTCGAGCCGTACTATTGCGGGCCGGGCGTGTGGTACGACAAGGAGACCGGCTACATCCACGCGCGACTCGCGCACACGCATCTGAACTTCGACTATCCCGGCGTCGCCGATTATCGCGGCACGACCGATCCGCGCAAGGTGCCGCTCGTGCTCGCGCCGTTCCGCAGCGTGCCGATCTTCGTGGACGAAGCGCGGCATCTTCGATTCCAGGACCTCGTTGTGCGCGGCGGCGGATTCGATACAGTGATTCTCCAGGGCGCGCAACACGTCGAGTTCGACAACGTCGTCGTCTATTGCAACACGTACGGGTTGCGCGGGCGTTACTCCGGGCACGTGCGTTTCTACAATTCCGCCATCCATGGCGGCGTCCCGCCGTGGGGCGTGCTCGAAGACGGCGCGATGCGCGAATATCCGGGACTGCCGTTGCCCAAGCTGGGCCGAAACATCGCGCGCCTGACCGCGCACGCGCTCGTGGTGATGGAAGGACACACGGAAGAACAGGTTTATTATCTCCCGCTCAACCACGATTGGGAGTTCAGCTACAGCGATTTCACCGACGGCCACGACGGGATCTACTTCGGCGGCGAACGCATTCGCTTTCACCACAACCGCGTCGATCGGGTCATGGACGACCAAATGTACCTGAGCCCGCTGACGTTGTACGCGATGGGCAAGGTCTATATTTACCAGAACCTCTTTACCTGCATGAACATGACCTTCGGTTTCGGCGGCCTGACCATGGCGAGCAAACCCGATCACAAACCCGGCGCTTACCTTCACTTGCCCGATGGTAGCATCTACATCTTCCGCAACATCGTGGATCACCGGCAGGGAATCCTGCCCGGCCGCAGGGGAACGGAACGCGGAATGCGCCGTGAATTGAACGTGCGCCACACCAATCCGTTCGTGATCCACGGCGGCCATCCGAACATCATCGGCCCGCTCCATGTGTATCAAAACACGTTCATCTCGCACTTCGGCCCCGGCCACGTCGGCATCCAGGACCGCGCGCGAACCTACGCCCAATCCACGTTGTTCTACGCCTCGACCAACTACCCGCGTCGGGTCTTCAACAACCTCTTCGTGTATCTCAACGGAATCGTCCCGATGGCCACGAACACGCTGCCGAACGTCGAGGAGGACGTGCAACTCGACGGCAACCTGCATTGGGACATTCAGGCGGAGAATCCAAACGACCTCGGCTCCTTCAACGCCTTCCGCGCCACGTCGATGTTCGAGGCGACAAAGAAACGTTACCCGCCCGGCTGGGAAGCCAACGCGCTGGTCGCCGACCCGAAGTTCATGGCCTTCGATCCACAACCGCGCGCGACGAATGACTATCGTCTCAAAGCCGATAGCCCCGCGAAAGCCGCCGGGATCGCTCTTCCCGCCGACCTCGAAGACCCGTTCCGTCCCAAGGATGGCCGCCCGGACACCGGCGCGCTCCCGTCCGGCGAGCAACCCTGGAGTTACGGCCGGGACCCTCGCCGAGTGCCGGGCGCGCGATGAAGCGTGTCGCGAATCAATGAGGTTTTCCCGTGAGGGCGAGCTTTTGCATGGTAGCGCGAGCGTCCCGCTTGTCGCACTCCAAGAGTCAGCCGGGCGCGACAAGCGGGACGCTCGCGCTACCATGCATTGTCCACCGCTCAAAAAAAGCTCCGCTTGACTACGACTCTGTGTCACGCAAAAATTAGGGCGAACACCAACGAGAGGACCAACTCATGAATTCCCCCATCACCCGACGCGACATGATGAGGAAACTCGGCTGCGGCGCGGCAGCCATCCTCGTCGCCCCCGTTTTGAAACTGCACGCCGAAGAGAAGTTGCCGGCAACCGCCGCAGCCGCGGCCGGTCCGCAGGGCTTCACGCTGCCGAAACTTCCCTATGCCCACAACGCGCTCGAGCCGCACATCGATGCGCGCACGATGGAAATCCATCACACGAAACATCACCAGGCGTACATCACCAACCTCAACAAGGCGCTCGAAGGTCACCCGAACCTGCAAGCGATGAGCATCGACATCCTGGTCCAGCACGTGGACGTCGTCCCCGAGGCGATCCGCACGGCCGTCCGCAACAACGCCGGCGGGCACGCGAACCATTCGCTGTTCTGGAACGTGATGAAACCCAACGGCGGCGGCGAGCCGCCGGGCGCAGTCGCCGAAGCGCTCAAGAAGCACTTCGGCGGCTTCGACAAATTCCAGGAGCAGTTCACCGACGCGGCGATGAAACGGTTCGGCAGCGGCTGGGCGTGGCTTTCGCGCGATGCGAACCGGGTGCTGGTGGTCCACTCGACGCCGAACCAGGACAGTCCATTGATGGAAGGGAAAACGCCCATCCTCGGGATCGACGTCTGGGAGCACGCCTATTACCTCCACTACCAGAACCGGCGCGCCGATTACGTGAAAGCCTGGTGGAACGTCGTCAACTGGGACGGGGTGGCGAAGCGCCTGGGTCCAGCCTGAGAATCTGCTGTCCGGGATCGGGCGGCGGACGCAGCGTCTTATCGATCGGCTGCGGCGCCGGCAACGATCGGTCCTCCGGCACGGCCCGCAACTCGTGCAGCTTGCGCGCGCCCGGCAGAAGCATGCGTTCGTAGGACCCCGCCGCTTCGTTGTACGAATCCATCGCCGTCAACAGCCCCCGGCGGATTCGTTCGAGGTGCTCGACGAACTTGCACAGCCGGTCGAACAAATCCGCGCCCGTCTCGGCGATCTTGCGCGCGTTTTCCGCCTGCTCCTGTTGCTGCCAGCTTGCCGCGACCGTCCGCAGCAGTGCGACCAGCGTGATCGGCGTCGCCACGAGCACGCCGCTTGTGATCCCGTCCTCGATGAGTTCCCGATCCTGTTCCAGCGCGGCGCTGAAGAAGGATTCGCCCGGCAGAAACAGCACGACGAACTCGGGCGCGTTCTCGAACTGGCTCCAGTACGCCTTCGCGCCCAAATCGCGAACATGCTTGCGGACCGCCTGCGCGTGGCGTGCCAAGGCCGCCTTGCGGAGGTTCTCGTCGCTCGCTTCCATGGCTTCGAGGTACGCCTTGAGGGGCACCTTGCTGTCCACCACCACCGTCTTGTTCTGCGGCAACCGAACGACCAGGTCGGGACGCACCCGGCCTTCCTCCGTGTCGCGCGACACCTGGGTCTCGAAATCGCAGTACTTGGTCAGCCCGGCAATCTCGACCACGCGTTGGAGCGTGATCTCCCCCCAGCGTCCGCCGGCGCGAGGCGTCTTGAGGGCGGTGGCGAGGTTGCCGGTCTCCGCCTGGAGCAACTTGCTTTGCTGGGCCAAGGCGCTGAGCTGTTCGTGCAGTTGGCCGAGCGCTTTGGTTTGCAGCGATTCCCCCTGCTGGAGGCGCTCCTGATAGTTGCGCAGGTTCTCTTCGAGCGGCTTCAACAACGTCTCGATTGCCTGCTGACGCTGCGTGAGGTCGCCCTTGGACATCTCTTGGAACTTGCCGAGCGTCTCCTGCGCGAGCGTGAGGAACGCCCGGCTGTTTTTGTCGAGGGCCTCGGCCGAGAGCGCCTGGAACCGCGATTCGAGATCGGCGAGCGAGCGGGCGTGTTGTTCTTCCTGCTCCCGCAACTGCTGCGAGGCCGCCTGCGCCCGGGCTTCCGCTTGGGCCGCGCGTTCCCGTTGCGCGGCGACCAATTCCTGGGCTTCGTTGCACGCGCGTTCGAGACCGGGCACGCGCTGGGCCGACGCCTCGATGGATGCGCGCGCCTGTTCGGCTTCGGAGAGGCGTGCGCGCGCGTCGGCGAGTTCCGTCTCGCGCTGCTGCAACTGCGCCCGCAGTTCCTTCTCCAGCGCATCGGCCTGCGCCGCGACGACTTTCCGCGCGAGGAACCAACACGCCACGCCACCGAGCACGAGTCCGAGCAAGAGCCAGAGAGCGGCGTACATGTTCGCTCATTGTTCCCGTGGCCGGATGGGAGTCAAACAAATCCAGCGTGCGACGCGAATTCGCGTGTCAGGACTACGGTGGCAAATGCGCTTCGACTCGGGGGCTGCGGTTGAAAAACGTCCAACCGAGTGTACTGTGGTTCGTCGGTGGAACCCCCCTCTTGTCCCCAGGTTTGCAGGTTTCACCGGTAACATAACGGGGGGAAGGACATGAAGTACTCAGCAGTGGAGGCGGCAGCGGGATCGCCGCCTGGTGAAGTGGAACGGCAGGTCGGACCGCAGACGGTCCCTTCGGTCGTCGTTGAAAAAGTCATCGAGTTGGTCAAGCTGACCTGCGTCGCGTTCTCCAATCTTTCGCTCTATCCGCCCACGCACAAGATCGTGGTCGAAGGCGTCCATCGCGCGTTCGAGCGGTTGACGCCCATCCTTGGCGAGCAGGGCAAGATCATCATCAGTTTTGCCGACGGCAAGCTGCTGTTCGCGGGGCTGCCGCTCGAAGAAAAGAACCCGACGGTCCACAAGTTCGCCCGGCACTTCGAGGCGCTCAAGGTGCACAGCCTGCTGTTGCGCGATGGGCTCGATGAGGAAGAGTTCCGGCGGTTCTTCGTGGCGTTCCATCGCGAACCCGCAGCCATCCAGCAGGCAGGCGGATTGAAAGCCACGCTGGACGAAGCGCAAATCACACACATCGAGACGAACACCGCCGTCTATAAACTGATCACCGAAGAAGAGATGGTCGTGCAGAAGGGCGTGCACATCGACGAAGCAGCGCCCGTGGCGTCGAGCGATCAGGAGGTCGTCCAGTATCTGGTCCATGAAATCCTGACCCGCCGGAAGGGCGACAAGGAATTCTTCGACGAGTTGAAGAACAACCCGTCCCAACTCGCAGACCAGATCGTGGCCGTCATCGACAAGTTCGGCACGGACCAATCGGTGGACCAGGAGAGCCTGGTGCAGGCCGTCCTCCAAAACATCGAGATGGTCGGCCAGAACATCGCGCAGCAGCAGCCCGGCGAGGGCGGCACGGCCAAGGAACTTTCGTCCGCGCTCGCCAGCCTGGAATACGAGTTGAAACGAAAATCCGCCGCGCTCGGGTCGAAGGCTGCCACGCAGTTCCTCAAACGGATCACCGAGGTTGTCTCGTCGTACTCGATGCGGGCCAAGGCGGGCGTCATCCTGAACGAGTTCCTCGAGAACGAGCGTTCGCTGAAATCGGTCGAGGCGATGCTCAAAGAGCTTTCGCCCGATGCCACAACCGGCCGGCGGCTTCTCGAAAACCTGCGTCGCTTGATGGAACAGCGGAACCTGGCCGCGGACGACCTGGTTCAACTCATCGAGAACGACATCGCGCAAAAAGAGAAACCGAAGCGCGCCTCGCGGACGTTCAAGCCGCTTGTCGATCGGCTCAAATCGAAGCTGGCGGAAAAGTCCTACAACCTGGCGTCGGCTGCGCAGGAGGAGTTGGTGGGATACCTCGACAGCGTTTTTTGCCGCGAAATCAAACAGGCGGTCCGCGACGCGAGCGAGCCATTGGAGAGCGAACTGGCCCGGCACAAGTTCGTCGCGCTGAAAGAAGGCCGCGCGCTCGAAGCGGCCGGGATCGGCGTCATTTTGCTGGACCATGCCGGCAACGTCTGCCACGTGCAGTTCCAGGACATGCACATCCCCGGGATCGAACCGGGCAAGCCGCTGCCGTCGGACCTCGAGAAAGCCGTGCAGGAGACGCCCGAAGGGACCGCCTTGCGCTACGAGAACATTTCCATCTTCGGAAGCATCAAGGACGAGAGCGGTAAATTGGACACGATCCTGTTCCAGCCGGTCCAACCCGCATCGGCGGTCAACCCTGGATAGAATGGAGTCCCCAGTCGTTGGCGATCATGGTTCGTCCTCGTTCTCTTCGGGGACTTTCGAGGCCGGCAACAACTCACTCGGAATTTGCGCCTGCGTGTACTACTCTGTCCGCCATGTTTTCGCGGGCGCTCCTTATCCTATCGAGCGGCTATTTCCTGATCTTCTGCGCGGCGGGACTGCAACAGTTGCTCATTCTCTATCTGACGCATGCCACCGGCCGCACCCACGCCGAATGCTCCTGGGTGCTCGGCACGGTCTATTTCTCGGCGGTGCTTTGGCGCGCGCTGGCCGGCTTCACGATCGCGCGGCTGGGCTATTACTGGTCGGTCGTGCTCGGGTTCATTCCCTACGTCGCATTTCCGTTGGTGCTGCTGTTCTCGGACAATTACTGGGGCGCGCTCGCCGCCGCCTTCGTCTGGGGATGGGGCGCCGCGGCAATCTGGATCGCCGGCCCGACAAACCTGCTGGCGGCCACCGATTCCGCCAAGTACGGTCGCGCCTCGGGGATTTTCTTCGCCAGCGTGCACGCCGGGCAGATGCTCGGTGTGTACGTGCTCGGATACGTCCGCAACCATCACGGCTGGGATGCCTGGCTGTGGACGGCGTTCGGTATCTACGTGGCGGGCGAATGCATCATCCTGTTTCTGCCGCGAACGACGCAGCCGATCTCACCGCCCGCGCTCGGGGCCGTGTTCGGGATGTACCGGCAATCCCGCATCGTGCTGCTCGCGATCGTGCTCGTCATTTCCTCGTTCGGCTTCGGAATCACACTCAGCGCCATGGCCG
>Ga0187892_10004544_pt1 | contig 23127 bp, 22 predicted proteins | sample MA1701073metaG_FD_139345 | JGI IMG/M metagenome (GOLD analysis project Ga0187892, IMG submission 139345) | Bio-ooze microbial communities from a basaltic lava cave in the Kipuka Kanohina Cave System on the Island of Hawaii, USA - MA170107-3 metaG ... | reverse complement strand
AGATCTTAGTTATCTCCATAACCGGTTTTTCCGATCGGAAGAGTTTCCCTACCCCCTCCGTATCCGAGGGGGCCGGGGGAACGGCCCGAACCTATTCCAGCCAAACCCTAAACCCGCCGGGGCATTGCCCCAACCTCTACCTTTGGATAGCCTAGAGGCTGCGGCTTTGGATGGAACAGGTTAATCTAGCTTTCTTCGACTCTAGCACTCTCTAACATGGCTGAAATAAAGCTTCCCGACGGCGCATACCGTATCGAAATGCCCATCCCTTTCCCTCTCAAGAGTGTGCATGCCTACGTTTTGGAGACGGCCGAAGGGTTCGTTCTAGTGGACTCGGGTTTCCCCTCGATAGAGGCGAGGACGGTCATAGAACAAGAGCTCGAGCGCGTCTGCGGCTCTCCCTCAAATGTCGTCGCCGTCATCATCACTCACTTTCACCCCGACCATTCGGGCTTGGCGGGCTGGCTGGAGGAGATCGCCGGCTGCCAGGTGTATATACACGAGAGGGACTGGCTGCGGCTGGAGCAGTTACTAGCCGAGGAGGACCCGAGCCCTAAAGTTCTGGCGCCGGAACTGGCTGCTCAGCTTAGTCCAGAGCTTAGCGAGTCCTGGCGGCGGGTGCGCCAGGACGTCCGCCGCCTTCTTTACCCTATCGCCAGGCCGGTTCTGGTTGCCGGCGATGAAGTGCTCGATTTTGGCGACCGCTCCTTGCGGCTCTTGTGGACGCCCGGTCACACCGAAGGCCACTTATGCGTGCTGGACAGCGCGGAGCGCGTGCTCTATGCCGGCGATCATCTGCTGGCGCGTATCACGCCGCACATCGGCGCCTGGTACACGTCGGGGGAGAACCCCCTTCGCCTATATGAACGTTCGTTAAACCTAATCGAAGAACTGGCCCCCCGCTTTGCCTTTCCCGCCCACGAAGCGCCCCTTGAGGACCCGGCAGGGCGGGCGCGGGAAATCCTAAAACATCACCAAGAGCGGCGCCAAGCCGTTTTGTCGGCCATTAGTGCGCAGCCTCGCAGCGCCAGGGAGATTAGCGAAGCCCTTTTCCCGCAAAGAATGGATGGCTTTAATCAATTCTTGGCTCTTTCCGAAACTATCGCTCATTTACAAGCCCTTAGTGAGGAGGGTGCGGTGCGTTCCTCCTCAATCGACGGCCAACGCCTGTATTCCAAGTAGCGCTATGAACGTACAAGAGCTCACTGCCGAGCTGACTGAGGCGCGCATCCTGGGCGCCTCCGCTGTCCAAATATCGGCTATCTGTTACGACTCACGGCGTGTCAGGCCGGGGTCGCTCTTCGTCGCGGTTCCCGGCTTTAAAGTCGATGGCCATGATTACCTACGCGATGCCGTAGCCGGCGGCGCCGTCGCCTTAGTGGTGCAAGCCAACCGCCACCAACTCTGGGAGCCTTTCGTTAAAGAGGCGAACGTGCCTGCAATCGTCGTCGACGACACGCGGCGGGCCTTAGCCAAATTAGCCGCCGTTTTCTATGGCCACCCTGCTCGCAAGCTAGGGGTTATAGGCGTCACCGGCACTGATGGCAAGACCAGCGTGGTTCACCTGATCGCCCACGTCCTGGCCGAAGCGGGCGAGCAGGCGGGGCTTATAAGTACGGTTGGTTGTGAAATAAATGGCGAGCTCCTGCCCGAGGAGTTCCACCGTACAACCCCGGAGGCGTTGGAGGTACAGGCGATGCTAGCCCGCATGGTAGAGGCTGGTTGCCGCTACGCCGTCATCGAAGCCACTTCTCATGGGTTGGCTCTCCATCGCCTGGACAACTGCGAGTTCGATCTGGCGGTGATGACCAACGTGGGTTTAGATCACATGGACTTCCACGGCTCTCGAGAAGGGTACTTGGCGGCCAAGGCGCGACTGTTCACGATGTTGGATGAGTCGGCAGCCAAAGGCATCAAAAAAGCTGCCATCTTCAACGCTGACGATCCTTTCTGGCAGCGGGTCCGCCAGTTGACCCGAGCCCAAGCGTTGACCTATGGCATCAACGGTCGCGCCGACGTGCAAGGCGGCCGAATCGAGAGAGACGGCTGGGGTTGCCGCTTCCGCCTTATAGTCGGCAAGGCGGAAGCATCGGTACGGCTGAGGGTACCGGGATCGTTCAATGTCTACAACGCCCTGGCCGCCACCGCGGTAGGGTTAACTTTAGGGATAGACTTGAAAGCTATTGTTCCCGCTCTGGAGTCGTGGCCTGGCGTACCTGGGCGCATGGAAATGATAGAGGCCGGCCAGCCCTTCACCGTGGTGGTGGACTACGCCCACGCGCCGCAAGCGCTCAGACGAGTATTGGAGTACCTCCGCACCGTCAGCCGGGGCCGCATCATCGCTGTCTTTGGCTGCATCGGCGAGCGAGACAAGGAGCGGCGCTACCCCATGGGGCAGATCGCTGCTGCCTTGGCCGACTATACCATAGTCTGTGACGACAACTCTTACGGCGAAGACCGCTACGCCATTATCGAAGAGATCGCCCAAGGGCTGCGGGAGGCCGGCAAGCGGGAGGGCCACGACTTCGCTCTAATCCCCGACCGTCGGCAGGCCATAGCCCACGCCTTGGCCATGGCCGTCGATGAGGACGTGGTACTCCTGGCCGGCAAGGGCCACGAGAGCCGCGTCTACCTGGATGACAGTTGGTACGATTGTGATGACCGGGAGACAGCTCGGCAGGTGCTGCGGGAAATGCTCGCAAGGGATTAAGCTCGCCTTTTTTTCGGCGGGAGCTTATTGTAACGGCAAGCTGCTTGTGCTACTATGCGGGGCAGGAAAGGAGGTGATGTGAATGGACGACAAACCTAGCTACGGCCTCAGGCCTGTCCGTTCATACCACCACCTCGCGGAGGTGTTGGTGCGATAGCCGAAAGGCACGTAGGACAGGCCTGCGTGCCTAGCACAAAAAGCCCCGACAGCTCGGGGCTTTTTGTTTGGGCCAAGGATTCGATGCAGCAGCTTAACTTAGAAAAGATGGGGCAGCTCCTCAAGACTCGCTTCGTCGGCCGCCATTTAATTCACCGCAACAGAATCGGCTCCTCAATGGATTTGGCGCGCCGGGAAGCCGCCCGTGGGGCAGCCGAGGGATCTCTGATTCTGGCCGAAGAGCAGACAGCGGGACGCGGCCGCTTCGGCCGTCCCTGGCTGTCTCCTCCAGGCGAGAACCTCTATCTGACGCTCATCATGCGGCCAGAAATGGAACGGCTATCTTCCCTCAGCATCATCACGCCCTTGGCCGTTTGCCTGGCAGTGGAAGAGACAACGGGGCTTTACTGCCACATCAAGTGGCCTAATGACATCCTCATCGGCGAGCGCAAGCTCGCTGGCGTTCTCATCGAATCGGCCCTGGCGGGCGATGAGGTGCACTACGCTCTTATCGGCATCGGCCTTAACGTCAACCTAGACGTGGAGGTCTACCCTGATATCGCCGAGATAGCCACCAGCCTTAAGCGGGAGCTAGGCCGGGAAATCCCCAGGGAGCAGGTTTTGGCAACGTTGCTTAACCGCTTCGAGGAGCAATACGCCGGCCCCCCAGAAATAGCCTTCGCGGCCTGGCAAGAGCGGCTAGAGACACTGGGCCGCCAGATACGCGTCCGTATTGGCGATGAGGTAGAGGAAGGCTTGGCCGAGGAAGTTGACGCGAAAGGCAGCCTCATCCTTCGCCGCGCCGATGGTTCACGGCTGACCATCCCCGCCGGCGAGGTGACGCTCCGGGGTTAGCCCCTCAGTCCTAGGGCGTCTGCTCCCTATTCTCCTCGATCTGGGGGAGCGGATTGCCGCCTCCGCCGCTGGAGGCCGTAGCCTGCGCCGCCCTGACGAAGGCACCTATCAGGTCCACCGGCAGCGGGAAGATGACGGTGCTGTTGTGCTCGGAGGCGATCTCCGTAAGGGTCTGTAGCGCCCGCAACGAAAGGGTGGCCGGGTTGGCCGCCATCACCCGGCCGGCCTCGGCCAGGCGCTCGGCCGCCTGGGACTCGCCCTCGGCGTGGATGATCTTGGCGCGGCGCTCACGCTCGGCTTCGGCTTGACGGGCGATGGCCCGGATCATCTCGGGGGCCAGCGTGACGTCGCGAATCTCGGTGGCGGTGACCTTAATCCCCCAAGGCTCGGTCTGTTCGTCGATGATCGTCTGTAGGCGCTGGTTCACCTGCTCGCGGCGGCTGAGGATCTCGTCTAGGTCGGACTGGCCGATGACGTTGCGCAGGGTGGTCTGGGCGATGAGGGAGGTGGCGCGGATGTAGTCCATCACCTTGACCACCGCGTCCTCGGGGTTGACCACGCGGAAGTAGATGACGGCGTCCACTTTGACGGTGACGTTGTCCTGGGTGATCGCTTCCTGGCGCGGCACGTCCATGGTGAGGACTCGTAGGTCTATCTTCACCATTCGCTCCACAATGGGGATGAGAAGGAAGAGGCCGGGGCCCCAGGCTCCTACAAGGCGGCCCAGGCGGAAGATGACGCCCCGCTCGTACTCCTGCACGATGCGTACGGCGAAGGGGAGAACGGGCAGAAGCATGATCCAGCGAAGCATGCTGCCCTGTGGCGGTCTAGCTGTCGTCATTTGTCTAACTCCTTCCTGATTTACGCACTTTAAGCTTCAATCCATCTATGCCGGTAATAATTACCTCTTCCCCTTGGGCCAGAGAGCCGCCTTCGACGGTGGCCTGCCACAACTCTCCGCCGACGAGCACTATGCCATCGGGGTTGAGGTCTGAACGGGTACGGGCGTGCTGGCCCACCATCGTTTGCACCCCTATCACAGCCGGTTGACGCCTTACGCGGAGGATGGACGTCACTGCGAAGAGGAAGTAGGCCCCAATCGCGGCCGACAGGCCTCCAACTAGCCAGGGCGAGACCCGAAACTCCGACGGATTGCCACTGGTCAATAGTAACCCACCCAGAATGAGGGACACTACGCCCCCTAAGCCCAGCAGTCCGTGGCTAGTGATGAAGACCTCCAGGAAAAAGAGGACGAAGGCTAGCAAGATTAGGGCTACGCCCGCCCAGTTAAAGGGTAAGACGCTCAGGGCGAAGAAGCCCAAGATCAGCGATATGGCGCCGAAGACGCCGGGGAAGATATGGCCCGGGGCCGACAGCTCAAAGAAGAGGGCCAAGGTTCCTAACGATAGCAGCAAAAAGGCAATGTTGGGGTCGGAGATAATGTCCAGAAACTCTTCCACTATCGTGCGGTCATTGAAGACGACCTCGGCGCTGGCGGTTTGCAGGGTAACGGCTGAGCCGTCGTAGAGCTGGACCTGGCGCCCGTTAACTGCATCCAGAAGGGCCGGTAGGTTGGGGGCCAAAAGGTCAACCACGTTCAGTTCCACCGCCTCGCTAGCGCCGGCGGAAACGGCCTGGCGCACGGCCGATTCTGCCCAATCGGCGTTACGCCCCCGCAACGCGGCGATATCCCTTATCTGGGCAGCAGCGTCGTTGATGACTTTGTTGCCCAGGGCTCCCTCAATATCTTCGCCGCCTGAGCCGACGGGAGTGGCGGCGCCAATGCTGGTGCCGGGGGCCATGGCTGCTACGTGGCCAGCTAGGGTTATGAACGTCCCCGCGGAGGCAGCCTTCGCCCCTTGGGGCGAAACGTAGATGACGACTGGCAAGTCAGCGTTGAGGATATCTTTGACGATGGCGTTCATGGAGGAGATGAGGCCCCCAGGAGTATCGAGTTGGATTACCACACTGTTGGCCTCCTCGCTCACAGCATGGTCGATACCCCGATCGATGTAGCGGGACATAACGGGGCCTACTGTGCCCTTGGCCGTGAGGATGTGAACTGCGCCCGGCGGGCCGTCGGGCTCATCACAGGCTAAGCCAAGGACTGCCAGGGCCAGAAGGCCTATAGGGAGGGCCAGTCTCAAAAAGCGAGCGCCAAGATTCACGAACTTCCCTACTAGATTATACCCCCGCAACGGGTGTAGGCCATTCGTTGAACGGCCAAAGGGCCTATTGTAGAATGAATGCTCACTGATTATGGACGAACCTATGCGCTGCCGCGGCATGCGAGACCTGCTCCCGCAGGAGATGGCGCGTTTCCGGCGGGTTGAGGCTTCCTTTCGCCAAGTATGCGAAGCTTGGGGCTATCAGGAGGTGCGCACGCCCACTATCGAGCACTTATGGCTATTCACATCGGCGGGGACGTTATCGCCTCAGATGCTGGGACGTGTCTATTCCTTCTTGGATTGGGACGGCTGGAGCGGCGAGCGGGTAGTGCTCCGGCCTGATGCCACCATATCGACGGCCCGACTATACGTCGAGCACATGAGCCATGAGCCTATAGCAAGGCTGTACTACGTCCAGAACGTCTTCCGTTTCGCCGAGGGCGACGAGTCCCGGGAGGATTGGCAGTGCGGTGTTGAGCTCATCGGGGATACCCAACCCTTAGGCGACGTGGAGCTGGTCCTCATGGGATGCGAGACGCTCCAGAGCCTTAGCCTCGAACCGATAGAGGTACGGCTCTCTCACCCGGGCCTCGTGCGGGCAGTGTTAGCCAAAGCCGGTTTCGACGCCGCCCAGCAGTTACAGCTCTACGACCGCATCCTGGAGGGCGATTTATCGGCCCTGCACGAAGTTGAGAAGCGTTTGCCCCAGGCGGGAACGGCGATCGGGCTCCTATTGGGAGGTGAGGGAGAGGGAAGCGCCTATCTGGCCAACATTAAAAGCGCCTTGCTGGGGTCCATTCCGGAGCTCGCCAACCCCGCCGATGAACTGTTGGCGGTAACAGCCGCCTTAGAGGAGTTGGGGTATCGTTGCCAGATAGCCGCCGCCCTTGTTCGCAACTTTGAATATTACACCGGGCCTGTCTTTCGTTTCTCGCTGGACGGCCAGGAAGTGGGCGGCGGTGGGAGATACGATTCCCTCATCGACTTGGTCGGCGGACAAGGGATAGCGGCCTCCGGCTTCGCCTTAGATTTGAACGCGCTTGTTGAATTACTAGCGAAGAAAGACGATGGGCCGTCTAGGAAAGCGGTAAACGTGCTGGCTGCCAAAGCTGATCCGAAGGCCGTGGCCGCCGCTTTCCGGGCCGCGGCCTGGCTTCGACGGCATGGCTGGCCTGCCCAGGTAAGCACCGCCGATCGCGCTTTGAAATCGGGCTGGCAGCTCATTGTCGATGGCGACTCCTACAGTTTGGCCCAGGACGGCTCCGAGAGAGCAAAGCAGTTCGGAGACCTGGAAGAAGTGGTTGCGGCGCTGGAGAACGACAGTGAAGGCGAGACCAGCGGTGCTTAAGTTAGCTTTGCCCGGCGGCGACCTGCGCGGACCGGTCGCTGATCTCTTGGTCCAATCGAGCTTGACTGTTGCTGGCTATCGGGAAGGCTCCCGTGCCTACCGGCTGCAACTCGCGGACAGCGTCCTTGTCCGAGTGTTTCGGGAGAAAGACATACCCATCCAAGTAGCGCTAGGCAATTACGACCTTGGGATCTGTAATCTGGCCTGGGTGGAAGAGCTCATGGCCCGCTACCCTCGGGAAGCCATCGTCAAAATGCGCAACTTGGAGTTGGGTATATCGCGGCTGGTGATGGCGGCAGCGCAGGGCAGCCTCGCCAGTCTTTCCGAAGCGGCGGCGACACGCGGGCTGCGTATTGCCAGCGAATACCCTAGCTTAGCAGAGGCCTTCGCCCTAGCAGCCAGGATACCTTCTTACCGTATTTTGCCGGTGTGGGGCGCCGCCGAGGCTTATCCCCCGGAAGATGCAGACCTGACCTTGATTGCCGTGGAAAATGAAGATAGCCTAAGGCACCAGAGCTTGCAGCCATTGCATCAGCTGTTGGAGGGATCGGCGTGGCTAATAGCCAATCGCCAGAGCCTTCGAGAAAAAGACTTAAGCCCTCTGCTGGAACCGTTGATGGCAGTCGGCCCAGGATCGATAGACGGCTCCTTTTTAGATCTTCCCTCCTTTCCGCCTACAACCCGATACGCTGGTCAAGAGGTCGTCACCTCTTCCCGCGACGTGGTGAGGGTCGCCCTACCTGATGGCCATCTTCAGGGACCGGCTGCCAAGGCCCTGGCTGCTCGCGGCCTGACCTTTGCTGGCTATGACCAGCGGGGCTCTGTGCGGCGACCGCTCAGCCCCATGGCCGGCCTGGAGGCCAAGGTCATTCGACCCCACGACATGCCTCAGTTGGTTGCCCTGGGCAGCTTCGATCTGGCGATTAGCGGACGCGACTGCCTGCGCGATCATTTGTACCGCTTTCCTTCCAGCCCGGTAAGGGAAGTAGCAGACCTGGATGTTGGCGGGTTTGACTTGAGCGCCGTGGTTAGCAAAGACCTTCCTGCTGGCAACCTCGATGAGGCTCTGGCCTATTGGCGCTCCCAGGGCCGTCCTGTCCTCAGGTTGGCCTCCGAATTCGTAAATATCGCCGATCACTACGCCCGCAATAATCATTTCTGGCGCTACCAGGTGATCCCCACTGCTGGCGCTTCCGAGGGCTTCGTCCCCGACGATGCCGACCTGCTGATCGAGGGGACAGAAACGGGAGAGACCCTGGCAAGAAACAACCTGAAGCCCATTGACCTTTTGTTCCGATCCACTATCTGCCTCCTCGCCAACAAAGGGAAAAGCCCTGAGGGACCTAGAGGCGAGATTCAACGTAGTATCGTCGCGGCTCTGGGCGGCAGTTAAACGGAAGCGTCTGTTAGAATGAACGAGGGCCGAACTGCCATGCCGCCGTTAGTTCTACACACCGTTATCGCCAAAGAGGTCGCCGACCGGCTCGGCCACCGCATACTGGACGCCGAAAGGGGTAACCTTTATTTGGGCTCCACCACCCCGGATATCCGGGTGATTACCCGGCGCGACCGTCGGCTTACCCATTTCTTTGACCTTTCCTGCTACGAAGAACAGAGCGGTGTGGCCGAACTCTTACGCGCTCATTCAGAATTGGCCGAAATCGGCCGCTTGAGTCCTGCCACTGTCGCTTTCATGGCCGGCTATATATCGCATCTAGTGATGGACGAGACCTGGATTACCGATATCTACCGGCCTTTCTTTGGAGAACGGTCGCCCCTTGGCGGCGATCTCGAGGCTAATATTAAGGACCGGGCCATGCAGGCCGCCTTGGATAGGGAAAAGCGCTCCGATCCCCAGCTGATGGCCCACCTTTTGTACGAGTTAGGCCGTTCCGATCTGGCGATAAACATCGACTTCATCGACGCTGAGACCTTGACTCGTTGGCGGCAGACCATCGCCGATCTAGCCCGCCGCCCGCCGGACTGGGACACTTTCCGTTACGCCGCCTATCGTCACCTGCAAGAGGCAGGCATCGATACGCCCGAGGCTTTTAACGAGTACGTCCGCTCTCTCCCCGACATCGTTGAAGAGACAAAAAAATATCTCAGTGGGGAACGCATCCAAACGTTCCTAGAGGATTCGGTGCGGCGCAGCCTGGCGGCGGTCAAGGAGTACTTGTGCGTATAGCCCGCGACGCCGATGAGGCGCGCAATACAGTGCTGCGACGCGCCGCTCTAGAGCCCAGCGAACTGCCGAACTCTGTGCGCGAAAAGATACGGCGCATCTTCGACGCCGATCTCAGCGTGGAGACAGTAGTTGACCGAATACTTAGGGAGGTTTGGGCCCAAGGAGACGCCGCCGTTATCAGATATAACGAGCAGATCGACGGCGTTAGCCGAGACACGGCCCCTTCTTTGGAGGTAAAGGCCAGTGAGATAGAGGAAGCCTACGCGAAGGTGGACGATAGCTTGGTGGCTGCTCTCCGTCTCGCCGCCAAGCGCATCGAGGAGTTCCACCAGCGCCAGCTTGAGCACACGCTGAGAGCTTTCCGTCAGAATGGGCTCGGTCAAGTTGTGCGACCCCTGGCGCATGTTGGCCTATACGCACCGGGGACGGAGGCAGTCTACCCATCCACGGTGCTCATGACTGCCGTACCGGCCAAGGTGGCGGGCGTGCGAGAAATAATCATGACTACGCCAGCATTAGAGGATGCCAGCGTCGCCCCCGTGAAGCTGGTGGCGGCCCATATCGCAGGCGTGGACCGTGTGTTTCGGGCTGGCGGTGTGCAGGCCATAGCAGCCATGGCCTACGGCACGGGCACCATCCCCCGCGTCGATAAGATCTGCGGGCCGGGGAACATTTTTGTGACCACGGCCAAGCGCAAGGTATACGGATTGGTTGGCATAGACGGTATTTTCGGGCCCTCTGAGACATTGGTAGTGGCTGACGATGGCGCTGATGTCGCCTCAGTAACGGCCGATCTGCTGGCAGCCGCCGAACACGACGAGCTGGCCACCGCTATACTCATCACGACGTCAGAGCAACTGGCCGAAGCTACTTTGCTGGAACTCCAGAGCCAGTTAAAGGAGCTCAAACGACTGCCGGTGGCGAAGGCCTCCCTAGAGGCCCGTGGCGGAATCTGCCTGGTGGACTCTTTGGAGGAGGCTATCGATCTCGCCAATGAGTTTGCCCCCGAGCACTTATGCCTTCACGTCCGTGACGGAGAAGGCCTTCTGGACAAGGTGATGAACGCCGGCGGCGTCTTTCTAGGGCGGTCTTCCGTAGAGTCTATAGGCGACTATACGGTCGGGCCCAGCCACGTCATGCCCAGCGGCGGGAGCGCACGCTTCGCCTCACCTTTAGGGGTGCAAGACTTTTTAAAGCTGACCAGCGTCTTCGCTTTGGATGCCGCGATGGTAGCGCAGCTAGGGCCGCCAGCGGCGGCTATCGCCCGCGCCGAAGGGTTCACAGGGCATGCCCTCGCCATCGAGAGGCGGCTGGAGGAGCGTGTTTAATGGGAAAAGGCGACCCGCTTCGCCTGCTCCGCCAAGACCTGCTGGATATGCCGCCTTACGAACCCATCGAGCCTATCGACGTACTGGCAGAGCAGCTCGGTATCGCCGAGGAGAGCGTCATCAAGCTGGATGGAAACGAAAACCCCTACGGGCCTTCTCCTCGGATACATGACGCTCTCGCGCGTTTTCCTTATTACCACATTTACCCAGATCCCCTTCAGCGGCAGGTCCGTCAGGCGCTGGCCGACTTCCTGGGTCTGGAGATGGAGCACATCGTTGTCGGCAGCGGCTGCGACGAACTGCTCGATCTCATTGGGCGGGCCGTCCTCTGCCCTGGCGATGGCGTGGTAAACGCGCCCCCTACCTTTGGCATTTTTCCTTTTGTGGCTAAGAGCTACGCGGCCCGCCTGATCGACGTTCCCCGTAAAGAGGATTACAGCCTCAACCTAGCCGCCATAGCGGCCGCCGTGCGGGAAGGGGCCAAGCTACTCTTTCTCTGCTCGCCCAACAACCCTACGGGTAATACGGTGAGCCGTGAGGAGCTGGAACGGCTGCTGGCCTTGGATACTCTCGTCGTTGTCGACCAAGCCTACGTGGAGTTCGACGGTGAGGGCTTCGCCTCTCTGGTGCCCAATGCGGCTAACCTTATCGTGCTCCGCACGTTCAGTAAGTGGGCGGGGCTAGCCGGCCTACGAGCAGGCTACGGGATCTTCCCCAAGGCCATCGCCGAGCTCATCCTCAAAATAAAGATGCCCTACAACATGAACGTGGCGGCCCAGGCGGCGATCCTAGCCTCTCTAGCCGATGTCGATACCCTGCGCCAGCGAACTCAGGCTATCGTAGCCGAGCGGGAGAGGCTGTTCGGGATGCTAACAAGCTTATCTTGGCTGCGGCCCTGGCCATCGCGGGCGAACTTCATCCTCTGTGAAATGAAATCTTCGTCCAAAGGAAGTTTGGCTGCCCGCGAGGTGTGGCGGCGGCTGCAAGAGAAAGGCATCTTTGTCCGCCACTTCGACACTCCCGAACTACGAGACTGCTTGCGCATAAGCATCGGCAAGCGGGACCACAGCGACCGCCTCTTGGAGACGCTTCAGGAGATAGGGGCCAGCGTTGGCTACTAAACGTCTTGAAGGGCGTTCGCCTGACCGGCGGGCGAAAGTGAGCCGTGAGACGAAAGAGACGCAGGTTTCCCTGGAGCTGGGCCTGGACGGCAGTGGGCGGTTCGCTATATCCACTGGCGTCGGTATGCTGGACCACCTGTTGGAACAGCTGGCGAGGCACGGCCTATTCGATTTGACGATAGAAGCCAGCGGCGATATCGAACGCGATCCCCACCACTTGGTGGAGGACATCGGTCTGGTCTTAGGGCAGGCCTTCTCTCAGGCGCTAGGGGAAAGGCGGGGCATCGTGCGCATGGGCCACGCCATTGTGCCCCTGGACGAGGCGTTGGCCTTGGTGGCCGTGGACTTAGGGGGACGTGGACATGCCTCGGTAGAGGCCGACTTCGGCCGGGAAGTAATGGGAGGGCTACCCTTGGAGATGCTCAGGCATTGGCTGGGCGCCTTTGCTGTTGAGGGCCGGCTAAACCTCCACGTCCGCCTTCTCGCCGGAGCTAACGATCACCACAAGGCAGAAGCCATCTTTAAGGCCCTGGCCCGCGCCCTCAGCGACGCCGTGCGGCTCGACGAGCGGACGGCGGGGGAGATCCCGAGTACCAAGGGGACTTTGTAGTTGGCAGACTTACAGGCGGCCTTGAAGGCCCGCGATCCGCAACGCCTTCCCAAGCATTCGATGATGCTGGCGGTGACGGGCATAGCAATCGAGGACGGTCAACTGCTCCTTGTCCGCGACCTGCAAGGTTTTTGGTCAGGAGTGGAAGGATGGATCGAATCCCGGGAGAGTCCTGAAGAAGCCCTCCTCCGCGAGGTTAGAGAGGAACTTGGCGTGGACGCCAAGATCACGTGCATCTTTAGACCGGTCATCATTTGGAACGTGAACGGCACCGACAATTTTCTTTTATTCGTCTATGGAATGAGTCTCCTGTCCCACGATTTCACGCCTCAGGCATCTGAGATTACCGGAGTGACGTGGGCTAAGCCGGAAGATTTGGGCCAGCTTGATATGCTACCCTGGATCCGGGCCATATTTAATCAGTGCCTTGAAGAGTGGCTTGTCGGGATGAGCTAGATAAAACCCTAGCTGGACGGTGGACGACTAGTCCATTTTCAGCTCTTCGGAGCGCATGAGGCGGAAGCCGATCTTCATCTTTACCTGGTAACTGTCTACCTTCCCATCCTTAATGAGACCGCGGATTTCCGACACTTCGAACCAATCGAGTCCTTGAAGGGTCTCGGCGGCGCGCGCTACGCCATTACGTACGGCTTGGGCGACGCTATCTCCGGAAACCCCGACTATTTCGACAAGCTTGTAGGTTTGCTCGGCCATATCTCCCTCCTTATTTTCTCCAGCTTTAAGTTTTCTTTCGCGGGCTGGCTGGAATCTTATTAAGCTCAAAACGGGACTCCTCGATGATCGGGTTGGCCAAGAGCTTGCGACACATCTCCGCCACTTGCCGCTCGGCCTCGCCGCGGTCTGCCGTATTCAAGCTGATCTCTAAGTACTTGCCAGCCCGCACCGACTCCACCTCGGTGAAGCCCAAGGAATGAAGGGCCCCGCGAATGGTCAGACCCTGCGGATCGTTAACGGTGGGCTTCAGGGTGACGTAGACGCGGGCCAGGAACACGCTCACGCCCTCGGATAGCGGGGATCGCTCTTGATCGCCTCGATCTGCTGGACGTGATCCAGAGCGTGAATGCGCTGGAAGGCTAGCCACTCTCGCCAATTGAGGGGGCCGAAAAAGGGATGGGCAGCCGTTGCCCTGTCGTCAGGCGAGGCGGGAAGGGAATCGATGACCGCCAGGCATTCTTGCCAGGCTTGTACAAGTTCCTTCCTCAACTCGCCAAAGTTTGCTCCCTCGTAGCCTAAGGTGCCTACTAGTATCTGCCGTCGTGACGTTTCGCCGGCGGCCAAACGGGGAGCCAGGCGGTTCACTTCTTTTAGCGCAAGCACCAGGTGGCCCAACACCTCCAGGACGGTCCACTCTTCTGGGTTCGGCCGGAAGATAGCCTTCTCCTCTGGCAAGCCCTCCAGGGCGCGGGTGCATTGGGCGGCGGTGCGTTCTATGAGGCTCCGAAGCTCTGGTAGGGGCTTCGAGGCCTGATGTCGAAGATAAGAGAGGACTTGCTCGATTCCTTGATCCTGCTGAACCATGATGTTTCTTCCGTCTCTATGGCCGCAACAACTCTTGCCCCGTCAGGCGATAAAAAGCCTCGCGGTACTTCTCGGCCGTCTTTTCGATGATTTCCAGCGGCAGTTCCGGCGGCGGCGGCTCCTTGTTCCAGCCGGAAGCGAGAAGCCAGTCGCGGACGAACTGCTTGTCGAAGCTTAGCTGCGGGCCGCCGGGCTGATATTGGTCGGCGGGCCAGAAGCGGCTAGAATCAGGCGTCAAAGCCTCGTCGATGACGATAAGCTCGTCTTCGAGCCAACCGAACTCGAACTTGGTGTCGGCGATGATTATGCCCTTTTCGCGGGCGTAGTCGCGGCCGTAACGGTAGAGGGCTAGACTGCGAAGGCGTAAGGCAATAGCTGCCCGTTCGCCCACCGATTGCACCACTTCTGCCAGGGTAAGAGGACGGTCGTGGCCCACTTCGGCCTTAGTCGTGGGGGTAAAGACGGGTTCGGGCAGTTCCTCGCTTTCTCGCAGGCCAGGCAACAGCTTCACGTCGGCTATGGCGCCCCGCTCCTTGTATTCCAGCCAGCCGCTGCCAGATATATAGCCGCGGGCAATACATTCCACGTCTACGCGTTGAGCCTTGCGCACAAGCATGGCGCGGCCGATGATCTCCCGAGGCAGCTCGATGTCGACGCCCTCGATACGGGTATCGTCCACGAGGCGGAGGAAATGATTGGGGACGACTCCGCCCGTCTTCTCGAACCAGAAGGCCGAAAGCTGGGTGAGCACGAGCCCTTTGTCGGGGATGCCATTGGGCAGGACGACGTCGAAGGCGGATATGCGGTCGGTAGCGACGATAAGGAGTTTGTCGCCGAGGTCATAGCTGTCGCGCACCTTGCCCCGGTGGTAGAGGGGGAGTTCGAGGGTCGAATCGAGGAGGACTGGAGTCACCCGCCACGCTCCTCAGCTAGAGGGCGTTGTATTTGCCGCATCTGGGGCACCGAAAGATGCCGGTCATCCCTCCGGCTACAGCCGATTCTACGAGTATTTCGCCACACTCACCGCACAGGTAATCAGTATCCCCTTCTCCCCTCATGAACGGCGTTATCCGACCCCTAAACACTGCCGTCCCTTGGTCAGGTTCGGGGATGAGAGTAAGCTTCACCGACGGCATGATAGTCCTCCATTTACTGCCAGCATATCGATTTAAAAGCCCACCTAGGCCAGCCCTAACCTCTGAAAGGCTACGTTCACATGCTTCAGATAATAGCCGTAATCGAATAAGGAGGCCAGTTCGTCCCGCGAGAGGTGATGCGTCACATCGGCGTCGTCGCACAACAAGTCCTGAAAGTGGCGGCGATCCCTCCAGGCGGCCATCGCGTTCCTTTGCACCAGCTCGTACGCCTCCTCCCGCGGAAGGCCTTTTTCGACCAAGGCCAGCAGAACCCTTTGCGAGAAGACTAGCCCCTGGCTCCTCTCAAGGTTCTCCTGCATGCGCTCCGGATAGACCTGGAGGCCGCGCATGATGAAGGTGAACAGGTCCAGCATGTAGTCGAGCAAGATGCAGGCGTCGGGCAAGACGATCCGCTCGGCGGATGAGTGGGAGATGTCGCGCTGGTGCCAAAGGGCTACGTTCTCCAGGACAGTAGTAGCGTAGCCGCGGAAAAGGCGGGCCAAGCCACAGATGCGTTCGCACTTCTCGGGGTTTCGTTTGTGAGGCATAGCCGAGGAGCCGGTCTGACCTTCGGCGAAGGGCTCTTCGGCTTCGCCGACTTCCGTACGCTGGAGATGCCGGATCTCGGTGGCAAATTTCTCCAGCGAGGCGGCTATGAGGGCCAGGGTGGTTACGAAATGGGCGTGCCGGTCGCGGTGGACCACCTGGGTCGATACAGGCTCTACGGCCAGGCCTAATTGAGCCAGCACTCTCTCTTCGATCTGGGGTGGGACGGTAGCGTAAGTGCCCACGACGCCGCTGATCTTGCCCACGGCCACCGCCTCTTTGGCCTGGCTCAGGCGGCGCTGCTGCCGGCGCAGCTCGTCCACCCAGCCGGCGAGCACCAGGCCGAAGCTGGTGGGCTCAGCATGGACGCCGTGGGTGCGTCCCATCATCAGGGTATCCCTGTGCTCCGAAGCGCGCTCCTCGACCGCCGCCAGGAGCTGGCGAAGGTCCACCTCCAGGAGATTGGCCGCTTCCACTAGCTGAAGGGCGAGGGCAGTATCAACGATGTCGTAGGAGGTGAGGCCCAGGTGGAGGAAGCGTCCTTCCTCGCCCAGGGAATCGGCCAAGGAGCGCAGGAAGGCGGTCATATCGTGGTGGGTACGCTTGAAGTAGCGGTCGATGGCCTCGCGATCGTAACGGGCGCGGCGGATCTTCTCGACGGCCTCTTGAGGGATGGCCCCCTGCTCGGCCCAGGCTTCGCAAACGGCGATTTCGACCTGGAGCCACTTGTCCAGGCGGTTCTCTTCCGACCAGACGCGGCCCATTTGGGGGCGGGTGTAGCGCTCGATCATGGCCGCCTCGAATTGTGGCCGCTCGCGGGGCGGGGGTCAAGTGCGGATGGGCAGTGGGATGAATGCGTGCGCGATAGAGGGTAGGGATTACTTAAGGCTGGTAGCCGCCCTCTCCCCATTCGGTGTAGCGGGTCCAGTGTATGTTGTTCTGATAGAACTGGCCCACCATAAAGAAACCCAAGCGTTTATCATAGCCAGGGAGGCCAACTGGATAAGGCCCGAGCCACAGATGGTCGTGTACATGGAGTCTTGGACCAACCCAAGGGCAAATAGCAGGATTCTCTGCTACCATATAGCCAATTTTAAAATAATTTGCGAAACCCCAGGTGCCTGAAGTCGTGTAAATACTCGGATAGTGCTGCGTAGGGCTGTCACGCTGTGCGTGCGTAAAGTGCATACCCCAGCGCGGAGTGTGGTCGCCGTGTACGTTCGCTAGGTGGTTCTCATGTACATCGGCAACAATTTCATGGCAGACGGGATTGGGATACGTGTACTGGTTTAGATGAAGTGTAAATCCCGAAGCCCCTGATCGCTTGAACGCGCCTCTGAAATAAACGTCGGCTGTGGAATCCGATCGATCCCAGTCCAAAGCGTCGCCCGGTACAGAGTCGCAACCACCAGCGTGCCAGTCGCATAGGAACTTAACAGATTGTCCTTGTGTACCCGAGGAGATGTGATACCATGCCTGAAAGAGCAGGCCCGTTGGGCCTGCCTTGCCCTCCGAAGGAAAGGCCAACCCCGCTATTACACCAAGGAAAGCGGCGGCAAAGATTAGCCAGCGCACGTGTTTATCTCCCAGCTGCCGTCAAAGCGTTCCCTATGATCTCAGCCACTGTTAGAAGCTCAGATAGAGGAACATTGGCTGACGCGATCGCAGTGAAACCTGGCTCAGTAAAGGTGACTGATCCCCCAGTATAGCCGCTTTCCGGTAAAATCGGCTCTATGAGAATGGCGGGACGACCACCCGTTGTTATGATCTTGACTCGATCTACAGCTACATCGATTGTGGTGGTGTAAGCAATGTCTATGTCGGTATTCAGGATCTCAAGATAACCAGGAAAGCCATTAAACTGGGTGTTATAGTGCCAACGAGCGGATTTGGCCGTGTTGTCATCATTGCAGACGATGAGTCCCGACTGCGTTGGATCAAACACGTAGGATGGCGACAATTGGAAAGACAGGTTGAATTTGGCTGCATCAAATTCGCTTGCTTTGTCCCAAGGGACAAGCCTGCTACCGCTGCAGGGAGGAATGGCGATTCGCTGCCGCTCCTTAAATTGATCTGGAACAAGGGACTCATCTGGGGCAATATATAAGCCTAGTATTTCTCCCACGAAACGAGGTCTTGTGGCTTCGTCGAAGATTTTCTGTTCATCTTCCCCCGTTATGATGACACCAACGTCCGCTCCTGCCCCAGGGCCGTCATCGTCCCTCAAGGTGCGGACGGCCCAAAACGAGCCGAAGCCCACCGCTGCCGCCAGCACGAGGGTCAGTACGATTTTCCAAGCTTTGGAGAAGTTCACGGCTTGTATCCCTGCTTGCAGCAGATTATAGTACCCCCCCAAGCCTTGTCCAGCCCCTAGTGATCGCCGTTGACCGGCCGTCTCTCGGCTCCGTTGTTACGGCTCACTCACCAGGGCCTGGCCGTCCTGGGGCACCTGGTAGATGGTGACCGTGGGGCTGCGAAAGGCAGGGGCCAAGAAGCGCTCGAACTTCAATAGGCCGTCCCCGCCGTAGCGCTCTCTCTCCAGCGGGCCCACGAACACGTAGTCCACGCCGTACTTCTCCAGAATCGCCATCGCCTCGGTTTGAGAAAGGGTATTGTAGGCGGTGGCCACGTCCTCCTCGCGGTGCTCCAGGGGCCCGCGAAGGTTGTGCCAGCGGAATACGTGTTCGGGCCAGTTCAAGACCGCCGCCGCTCCCGTCGCGGCCGAAATCAGACCATAATCCGCCCCGTAATCGTCGCCTATGGCTTGCAAAATCACTGCCCCATTGCCGTTACTATCCAGCCAGCGGATAGCGGCGTACAGGTCGGGGTTAAGCCGCTCGACATAAGCGAGGCCATCCAAGGTCTGCTGCGAAGTCGTCAAGTCGCCGCGACGCAGCACCTGCCAGGGAAGCTCACCCGTGCGCCAGAGGGTAGCAGGCAAGGGATAGACGAGGGCCAGAACCAGGAAGAGGGCGGTGCCGCCAACCCAGGCCGACTTAGCTGTCACCGCCGCCGGCAGTCGCACCCGCCAGTAACGAACGACGTAATAGAGCCCGTAAGCCGTGGCCACGCTGATGAACAGCCAGGCTTGGTAGCCCAATCGGAAGAGGGTGTTGTATCGGGTGCCGATGGGATCATCTATCCAGAAGAAGTCCATGACGAACAGCAACGATAAGCCGGTCAGGCCCATCATCAGGGCAAACATCGTCCCGCTCCGGTCCGGCTCCTGCGGCCCTAGCATCTGCCGTCGCAGGGCGAGGACGGCTAACGCCATGAGCGTCCCCAATAGCAACCAGGTGATCCAGCTGGCATCGCGGGCTGCTATCTCTTCCCCAAAGCCAACGGGCCCACGTTTGAGCAGGACTAGAAACGACCACACGGCCAGGGGGACAAGTGCCGGCGAGGCTGCGGCCGCCAGGACAGGCATTCGCTGAGGCCATCTGGACTCCGAGGCCTGGCCGGCCCTCTCCCCATTCCGCCAAGCGGCGGCGAAGGCTACGAGCGCGAAGGTTAGCATAAGCCAGAGGAAAGGAAGCCAGGCATAGATGAAATGATGAGGCCTGGTGATAGCGTTGTCCAAAGGCCACCAGGGCGCCCGGTGCTGCACCTCGATGGGACGGGGGCCTCCGCTCACCGAGTCCAGCCCTAAGTAGAAGGGCGCGAACGCCAGCAGAGAGAGAATGACGACAGGGGCAGCGAAGGCCAGCGAACGCGAAGCAATGGCGGTGCTCAACCGGCGCTCCTGCGCGTAATTGCGGCCTAGGGCCACCAGGCCGAGCAAAAGGAACAGGCCAGGCAGGTCCCATATCTCCGCGAACCCTACAGCGCCTACTACGATGGCCATTAGGATTGTGCGCGCCGGATGTCGCCGCCAAAACCAGCCGTCGAGGCTGAGGTCGGAGCGCCACAGGTCCAGCAACAATACCACTGCCAAGAAGTGAAAGGGGATGCCCAGGATGTGGGCATGGAGGTCGCCGGCTAAGAAACTGAAAAAGGGGAACTCGCGCAGGTCCCAGTTGCTGGCAATTTGAACTGCTCTGCCGATCCACCAAAAATCGGTAGGATACCATTTATCGCTGTGCAAGGGGCCGTTCAGGCCGTGGATATTGAGGAGTCCGTAGAACCTCTCGGAGCCGATATCGTTGGCGGCGAGGATCTCGAAGGTGCCTTCGATGTTAGCGAGAAAAAGGAGGAAGACCACAGCTATGCCAGCGAAGGCCAGCTTGCGCAACAAGCTGGCCCCAGCTATCAAGTTATAGACGATGCCGAAGGCAGCGGTGCCGCCAAGGGCGGCCATAGATACCGCCGCCAGGTTGAAGGCGATGCTGGAGGGGATACCCGTGAGCTTGGTCAAGGCGGCCACGCTGATATGGCCGAAGTAGTACCAATGGACAGGTTCGCCAGCCAGCCAGGGGTCATCGAAGGGGAAGAACCGGGTGCCAAGAATCGCGTTAATGAAGGCCAGGTCGGCCACCTTCTCGCCGAAAGCGATCTCAGGGGTGAAAGCCCTCAGCCACAGCCCGAAGCCCAAGATGCCGGCAAAAAGCAGCTCTACCGCCCCGATATAGAGCGCCTTCTCCCGCAAGAAGGACAGCACTTCCGGCCGCCGCCTCACCACATACAGAGAAGTGAGGATCATCACTGCCAAAAGGCCTGCCACCGTCGCTCGGTGGAAGGGCAGGACGTGGGCAGTGCCGCCAATCCACAGGGCATAGGTCAGCAGCACCAAACCCAAGATCTTAGAAACCGTATAGCCGCGGTCGGGCAGCCAGCGGAAGAGGAGGAAAGCCCAGGGGAACGCCGCCAGCCCCACGGCTTCCAGGGCCAGCCACCACAGGAGGGAATCAGCCATGCTCGTTCCAGGGCCGGGCTAAGACTCGCGTACCAGGGCGATCGCGTCCGGGACTAGATATATCGTGACACTTTCGTTTTGGTACACCGTTTCGAAGGGGGGCTGGCCAAATTTATCCACACCCTCACCATATTGCTGGCGCTCCACCTGCCCCACGATAATGTATTTCACTTCGTACCTTCTAAAGACAGGCAGTGCATCTTCAATGCTAGGCGATCGATAGGCCGTCTCCACTTCGTTTTTCCGTTCCTGAAGCATGGCGTCCGAGCCTGCGCCTCGATACCCTTTCTCGTGGAGGGGCCATTCCAGAATGGTGGGCAGCCCAGTCCGCGAGGAGATGCGGCCCCCCTCCTGGAAAGGCTCACCTACCGCCTCCAGAATTACTGGCGTTCCGTCGACATTCTCCCTGAGCCAGAGGACGGCATCATACTCGCTGGGATTAAAGCGGCGCAGGAAAGCTAAGCCGTCTAACGTGCGCGTGCCACTGAATCCGTTGGTTCGGTTGAAGGTGGCGGTCAGGGGAAGGACCAGGGCCGCCGCCAGAAGCAATGATGCCACGCCCAGCCAGGCCCAGCGGGGTATGGCCAGAGAGCACGGCAACCCCCAACGAAAATCGCGAAGGACGTAGTGCAGGCCGAAGGCGCCGCCCACCGCCATTAGCAGCCAAGCATGGTGGTGGAGCTTGAAAACGGTGTTTTCCCGCGAACCTTCCAAGTGATCCAGCTGATAGAACAGCTCGCTGCCGTAAACGAGGAGCAGAGCTATACCTACGGCTCCCAAGGCGATCAGACGACTATCCGCGCCCTCATCCTCGCGGTCCATCGCCCGTACAAAGGCAAGGGTTACGATAGCCATCAGCCCGACAAGGAAAACCAGCGTCCACAGGTTTTCGTCACGGGCGCTCAACTCGTCGCCGAAGCGGGCGAATCCAAGATCGCCTAGGGCCAGCACGAACCACAGGATTAGAGGCAGCAACCCCGGCAGCAAAGCCAGCCAGGCCCGGCCGCCCACTCTTCTCAGCCAAGCCCAGCTTAAGCCTGCCAGCCCCAGCCCTAAGGCCAGCCAAAGGAACTGCCCCCAGGCGAAAAATAGGTGCTTGGGGTGGGTGATCATATGAAGGAGCGGCAGGTAATCGGGACGCGCTACCGCTTCCACTGGCGCCAGCCCCCAGAGGCCTCCTCGCGCCGACCAGTAGAAGGGGATATAGAGGATCACGGCGGCGATGAGGAAGGGAACAGCAAAGCCAAGAGTATCGGTAATGGCGGCCTGTAATCGTTTTCGCCGCTGCCAATAATTGCGGGCGAGTATCCCCAGGAGAAGGAGCAATACCATAGGGGGAAAGCTCCAGGCGTTGAAGAAGCTTAAGCCCCCAATGATGATGGCGGTAAGGAGAAATACAACCCAGTGTCGTAGGGCCCAGAGGTGGTCTATGACCTCTTCTCGCCGCAACAAATTGAATATCACCGCTATCGACATCAGGGTAAAGGGCATCACCATGAAATGGGGATGGAGGTCGCCCAGGAGGGAGCTGAAGAAAGGATATTCGCGGATATCCCAGTTGGAAGGTATGCGAGTGCTGCGCCACCAGTAGAAGAAACCATCCGGGTACCAATCGGAACTACGGGGGACTTGCTCAAGGTTCAGGCCGTCGATGCCCACCCAGGTGTAAAGGCCAGAAGGCCCGAGGCCGTGTGCGGCCAGCATCTCGAACACGCCCTCCAGGTTGCCAAGGATCATCACCAGCACCACCCCTACCAGCCCAAAGAGTAGAGCCCGCTTGGCGCTAGCCATGGCAGCCACCAGGTTGTACACCACCCCGAAGGCCACCACCGTCGTCAGCCCGACGATGAGGGCCACGGCGATGTTGAAGCCGATCTCAGGTGGCACGCTGGTGAGCTTGATGATGCCGCCGGTAAGGATGAAGCCGAAATAGTAGTAACTAAGCGACCTAGGCGAGAGCCAGGGGTCGTAGGCGGGAAAGTTATCACTGTTGAGGACGGCGTTCAGGAAGGCAAACTCGGACGGTTTCTCAGTACCTGTCAGGTCGGGGACGTAGGAGCGCAACCACGCGGCCATCACGAAAGTTACGGCAAAAAGCGCCTCCACCAAGAGCACGTAGGTCCAGCGCTCCCGTAGAAAGTGGACCAATTGATGGCGCTGACGGGCCACAATGAAGCCGGCCGCCAGCGCCATCAAGACGAGGATGAGCAATACGCCGACACGGCTATTAGGGATAACGCGAACCGTGGCCCCAATGAATAGAAAGAAGGCCATGAGAAGCAACCCCAGGGCCTTGCTGAAGCTGTAACCTTTATCGGGCAGCCGGTCCAGATAAATAAAGGCGATGGGGAAAGCGATAATGCCTATCGCCTCCACCACCAGCCACCAGAAGAAGACGTCCTTCATCCCCAGCCGCCGGCCTTAGGGGCTGGCCGCGTTCCTATTGGATTGATTGTACCTGCCGCGGCGGTTATTCCACCATACTTGAAGCAGCTCCGTCAGCATGTGCAGCGATTCCCCGAGCAGGCTGACACTCTTCGAGGCCACGTGACGCCAAACAACGGGTATCT
>Ga0187892_10004543_pt1 | contig 23128 bp, 22 predicted proteins | sample MA1701073metaG_FD_139345 | JGI IMG/M metagenome (GOLD analysis project Ga0187892, IMG submission 139345) | Bio-ooze microbial communities from a basaltic lava cave in the Kipuka Kanohina Cave System on the Island of Hawaii, USA - MA170107-3 metaG ... | reverse complement strand
TTCTCGCTTGAGAACAGGGATGTCGTCCTCAGCCTTGCGTGTAGATGTTGTGCTCATATCGTGTCACCTTTCTGGCGCCAATGATTCGTACGTTGCCAGGCCTCTCCGTGTGAACGACCACGAGGAGCCTGCCTTTGCTGGACATACCGTAGGTCCTGCTTCGATCTTCGTTCTCCGAATGGTCGGTATCCGAAAACGTGACCGCCAGCGGATCACCGAATACCGTAACCGCTTCGTCGAAAGAGACGCCATGCTTGCGCTGATTGTTTGCGGCCTTCTCGGCGTCCCATTCAAAACTGAACATGACGATATCTGATCAACGCCTAACGTTGGGTTGACCCGCGCCCGCGGCGAGCAGCGGCCGCTGGCACGGCGCTTCCCGATCGACGCGTTTCTGTTCGGATTCGACATGGTCTTGCCAAAGCGAATAGCCCAAATATCCGAGACCAGCGGCGACCTGTATTCCGACGATGTATCGAGTCACGGTGGGTCACGTCGCCCGAAACACGGTGTCTTCCTCGTCTTGCGCAGGATCGCCCATCTTCGCGCGAAACAAAAGCTCATCGGACGCACGCAAACGCCGGCATACCTCGCGGCCCATGTTCATCTGAATCAGCGCGAACTGCTCGATATCGCGCTCGTACAGCCGGTACAGGTTTGACGAGGCCAGCTCGAGCGCCGTGCAATCCTCGACGGCGCGCACCGATGCGCTACGCGGAAAAAAATCCATCAACGCCATCTCGCCAAAGCAGTCGCCCACGCCCAGGTACCGCAACATCAGCTCGCGACCCTGCCAACTCTTGAATACGGCGGCGCGGCCGCTTTCGAGGACGAGCAGGCAGCTTGCCTCTTCACCCTCGCGAAAGAAATACTCCTCCGCGCGCATGGACACCGATCGCGTTTGCTCCAGCAGGAATTGAACGGTGTCCTGCCGAATCGCACCGAAGATCGGCATACGTTGCAGGAGTTCGATCCGAATCGGCGGCATGGCGCCCCTCCTCACCCGTACAGCCCTTCGCGCACCTTGCCGCGAAACACGCGATACGAGATAAACGTGTAGCCGATGATCGCCGGCAGCACCACGGCCGCACCGGCTCCCACAAACGTCAACGCCGACGGATGCGCAGCCGCGTCCCAGATCGTCAACCGGTCGATCACGACATACGGGAAGATGCTGTAGGCAAGTCCCGCGAACGCGAGCACGAAGATCAATGCGGCGCCGGCGAATGGTGCGCCGTCGCTCGCGCCGGCGTTGCGCTTAAGGAGGCCGGTCGAGCGCCACACCCAGATGCCCGCGGCGAGAGTGAACGCGGGCAGCGCCATCAGCCAAAGCGTTTGCGGAAATGCGAACCACTTCAGACGCACCGATTCGGAGACGAGCGGCGTGGCAAGGCTCACCGCCGCGACGCCGAGCGCCACCCATGCGAGCCCCCAGCGCGCCCACGTGAGCGCCTTCGCTTGCAGGTCATCCTCGGTTTTCAGAATGAGCCAGGTGGCGCCAAGCAGCACGTAGCCGCCGCAGAGACTCGCGCCTACCACCGCCGCAAAAACGTAGTAGCCGAATCCGGATTCGAAGCCCGTGATGTAGCGGCCGAGCATCAGACCTTGAGCGAACGACGTGAGGAACGAGCCGAACCAGAATAGCCAGTTCCACAGTTCGCGATGCCAACCTTCGGCCTTGACCCGAAACTCGAATGCGACGCCGCGCAACATCAGTCCGATCAGCATTGCCAGCACCGGCATGTACAGCGCACCGAGGATCTCGCCATGCGCCACCGGAAACGCCACCAGCAGGATGCCGATGCCAAGAACGAGCCAGGTTTCGTTCGCGTCCCAAAATGGTCCGATCGACGCGACCATGATGTCTTGCTCGTGCGGATTGGCGCCGGCCATCAGCATGCCGACGCCGAGGTCGTAACCGTCGAGCAGCACATATAGCAGCACCGACAATCCCATCAGCGCTGCAAATATCAGAGGCAGATCGAGGTTCACGCCGCGACTCCGACTTCCGGCGCCGACGCCGGCCGCTTGGCGGGATCGGCACCGGCCGCGGCAAGATGCGTGAGCACCACGATGTACGCGAGCAACATCGCGCTGTAAGTCACCACGTAACTCGTCAGGCTCGCGCCCAGGCTCGCCTCGGCAGTCGGCCCAACAGCGTCCGCGGTGCGCAGTACGCCAGTGACGAGCCAGGGCTGGCGGCCGATCTCCGTCACCAGCCAGCCGGCGATCGTTGCGATCCAGCCCGCGAACGTGAAGCCGGCAAAGAGCCACAGCCAACCTGCCCGTGGCGACTTGTTCCTGCGCGTAACCCAGCAGCCGAGCCACGCGACCGCAAGCATCAGGACGCCCATGCCAACCATCACGCGAAACGCGAAGAACACCGGCGATACGGGTGGCGTGTCAGGCGCGAAGGCATCGATGCCCTTGATCTCGGCATCGATGTCATGCCGCAGCACAAAGCTCGCAAGCTTCGGCACCTCGATCGCGTAGTCGTTGCGCTGCTCGTCTTCGTTTGGAATGCCGATCAGCACCAGAGGTGCGCCCCGCTGCGTTTTCCACAATCCTTCCATCGCAGCGATCTTCGCCGGCTGGTGCTCGAGCGTATTGAGCCCATGCAAATCGCCGACGACGATTTGCACCGGCGCCAGCACGGCCGCCAGCAGGAGACCGAAGCGCAACGTGCGGCGTGCCGCATCGTCCACCGGCGCTTTGAGCAGTCGCCACGCCGAAAGTCCCGCGACAACGAATGCCGCGGTAAGTCCCGACGCCAGCAGCATGTGTGTGAGGCGATAGGGAAACGACGGGTTGAAGATCACGCGCCACCAGTCCTGCGCGATGAGGACGCCGCCTTCAACGATGTGGCCCGCAGGCGTTTGCATCCACGAGTTCAATGCGAGTATCCAGAACGCAGACACAGTCGTGCCAAAGGCGACCAGCACCGTTGACGCGATGTGCAGCCAGGGCGGAACGCGGTTCATACCGAACAACATCACACCGAGAAACGTTGCTTCGAGAAAGAACGCCGTCAGGATTTCATACGCGAGCAACGGACCCGCGATATTCCCGACATTCGCCATATACCCCGGCCAGTTGGTTCCGAACTGGAACGACATCACGATGCCCGTAACCACGCCCATCGCGAAAGTGAGCGCGAAGATCTTCGTCCACAGCTTGAAGATCCCCAGCCATGCCGCGTCGCCGCTGAGCGCGAGCCGCACGCGGAACACCACCAGGATCCAGGCGAGCGCGATCGAGATGGTCGGGAAAAGAGTATGAAACGCGATGTTCAGCCCGAACTGGGCGCGGGCAAGCAGCAGTGCGTCTTCCATATGGCGCACTTTACTGCGGGGTGATTCTGTCGTTCCCGCGAAAGCGGGAACCCAGTGTCGTTGCGACCGGCGAATTCGGTTAGGGAGGCTCTGAAAAACTATTGCGCGGCCCGATCTTCCGCCTGCGGCTCTTCGCTGTACCACTCGTACAGGTCCGCTGCTCGGCGCAACCTCGGGCCGCTCGCCACGTTTTTCAGAGCCTCCTTAGATATGGTTGGGGACAGAGCGCTGCGCGGTCTGCGGTTAGATATGGTTGGGGACAGAGCGCTGCGCGGTCTGTCCCCAATTCATTAGTTTTTCCACGGATCGGGGGGTCGCTTTGGCTGCACCAATGTGCTCAGGTCGAGATCGAGATCCAGCTCGAGTTTTTTTGCCGGCAAGGCGCTATCGCGGTTGACCATCCCAAGGTCGGCCGGCACCGTGTTTTGATCGAGCTCATCGGATTCGACACTCGCCGGCGGCACCGCTTCCGCAGCTGCTTGTGTCGGGCGCGCGTTCAGGTCGATGTCGACTGCGAGCTGCGTCCTGGTCGGCTGCGACATCAGCGTGGAGCGCTCCTGGTAGAGGTCAACATCGAGCGCAATCTCGGTGCTCGGCTGCGTCAACGGCCCGGTCGACTGACCCCGATCAAGCACGGATGCGTACAGCTCATCGATCACCTCGGTCGTGTTGCGAAATTCTGTGACCTGGATGGCGCTGATATCAGTCGGCGGTCCAGTGTGAGTGGACGGGGTCGTGGAGGAGGTTGCCGCGGGCGGCTTGGTGTTGCGCGCCGGATGCGGATCGCGTTTGAAGTTCGGCATCGGTTGTGCGGTCGACAGCGGCGCCTTACTTTGCGTGTTTCGTTCCCCGTGCTCCTGGCCGAGTATCCGCGTCAGCGGTCCGGCGTTCCTTTCTTCGCTCCAGCGCTCATCCTCGGCGCGGCGAGTGCGCCAGGCGAGGATGACACCGCCAAGAAGCATCACCGCGGCAAACGCAGCGCTCGCCCACGCATACCCCGCAGTGCTGTCTCTTGCCGTCAGTTCGCGATTGCGCGCATTGGCGGAATCCAGATCGCTGCGCAGGCGCTTGACCTCGGCGGTCAACGCTTCCATGCGCTTCAAAACTTCAGATTCAGCGTCGATTGGCGGAGGCGCTTCCGAAACGAGCGGCGATGAGCTCTCTGCAACGGGGCTCGCCGCAATGGGGTTCGCCGAACTCTGTGGCGCCGGCATGTCCTCCGGTGCGCGCAACACAAGGCGGTCCGTGCTGGCCGGTGTCTGCCGCGTCAGCAAAGGCGAGTCATCGCTGTTGCGCGGCGGTGTTTCGCTCGCCGGCTTCTGAGCGGGGGCGGCCGCGATCGTTGGCGGTGGCAGCGCAGCGGGAATGGAAGGTTTGGGCCGAGCCGCCTGTACCTGTACGGGTTTCGGCTGCCGTCGGGTTGGTGAATCGCCGGCGACAGACGCGAGCGCGGGTTCGCGCGTGCGTGCAAGTCCGGGCGCTTCGAGCAGCACGGCGAATTCGCGCCGCACCGGTAGCTCGCACCCAACATCGACGACCACGCGCACGCTGGCGTCGTTGACGGCGTCGGCGGTGTTGATCTGCAAGGTCGGTTGATTGTTGCGCTGGATCAGGCTCGAACGCGCTTCGTTCAAGCGGCGCGGGGTATCGGTGGTATCGCCCTGCACGGTTCGAACGCAGTCCGGACCCAGACTGCGCGCGGCCTCACCGTACAGCGGGACGTTGATCAGAAGTGGCCTGCCGCGGATCCCGAAGATCTGCGGCGTGCCGAACTGCAACGTCGAAGCCGCCGACCCCGCCGTAGCAACAGCGGGCGGATGCGTGACGGCGGGCGGATCGAGAAGCAGCGTGAATTCGCGCTGCACGCGCTGGCGGCAACCGGCCTCAAGCACGACGCGTAGCGCTGGCTCCTGCACGGGCGCGAAGCTCATGATGCCAACGACCGGGCCGGTCGGACCGCGTTCGAGAGTCAAACGCGCGTTGACGAGCGTCGGAATGTCGTCGCCACCGGCACCGCGTCCGAGGCGCAGACAGAGCTGATTCAGATCGTCGCCGTCCGCCATCGCCAGAGGCACGCGCATTTGCAGAGGCTGTCCGAGCGCGCTCGACACCTCCGGAGCGCCCAGCCCGAGCGCCGATACGCCGGAGCCCGCGCACGCCAACGCGACGGCAACGGCAATCGTTCGTACGCGCAAGCGCGGCTTGATGGCAGATGTCGAGATGGTTCGACTCCTCATCGGCAAGGGCGGGTCTGGGAACGGGGAGCGCGACGCGCCGGTGCAGACGGCGTTCAGCGAAATTGTTCGCGAACGCGGTCTCCGCCTTGATTTGAAAACGGGGGCCTTGGTAGTCCTTTCCGACGGTTGCGGGGTTGCTGGCTTTCGCGAGTTGTGTCGTTCCCGCGAAAGCGGGAACCCAGTGTCGTTGCGGCGAAAGACGCTGGATCCCCGCTTTCGCGGGGATGACGTCGTGCGACAGGCCCCGCGCAGGCTCGCCTTCCCACACGAATCGACTCTTGCAGGCCACTCTCCACACGCGCAACTACACTGGCTGCCCATGGAACGCCGCCGCCTACTTCTGATGCGTCACGGCGCCGTCGAGTATTTCGATGCAGACGGCCGCCCCTACCCGCCCGACGACGTTCCCTTGACGGACGCCGGCATCGCGCAGGCACGCGCAGCAGGCACAGCGCTATCGCAACATTCCGTCCGGCCGGATCGCGCGATCACGAGCGGACTCGTGCGCACGCGCGGCACCGCCGAACATGTGCTCGCCGCCGCCGACTGCGGCGTTCGGGTCGAACACTGGCCGCAATTGCACGAGATCCGCGGCGGCCGGCTTGCCGGAATCGCGACCGGCGAACTGCGCGCCGCGTTTCTCGGTGCGTTCGAGGGGCCGGTGCCTCGCGACACGCGGTTTTTGAACGGCGAGACCGTAGGCGACATGATCGACCGCGTGCTGCCGGCGCTGCGCCGCCTGCTGGCGGATGACAACTGGGACACCGCGTTGCTGGTGCTCCACGGCGGCGTCAACCGTGCACTGCTGTCATGGTTTCTTACCGGACAGGAAGTACTGCTCGGCGGGATGGCGCAGGACGCAGGCTGCCTGAACATCATCGATGTCGGATCCACTCCGGCGGCCAGCATCGTGCGCGTGGTCAACTATTGCGTGCTCGAACCTCTGCAAACGGCCACGCGCCAGTCCACGATGGAACGTCTGCTCAGCCAGTATCTGCGCTCACGGGAACGAAACCTATGACCCAGCTCGCCGCGGTCACCGACCGCCATCGCTTTGACGTTGGGCGCCTGACCGACTATCTGGCCAGCGCGCTGCCGGGCTTTGCCGCGCCGCTGGATGTGCAGCAGTTTCAGGGAGGGCAGTCCAATCCCACGTATCTGTTGCGCACCGATGTAGCAACCTACGTCATGCGCAGCAAGCCGGGGCCGGTGGCGAAGTTGCTGCCATCGGCGCACGCCATCGAACGGGAGTATCGGGTGATGCGCGCGCTCGGAGAACAGGGTTTTCCGGTACCGCGCATGCTGCTCTTGTGCGAAGACGAAAGCGTGATCGGCCGCGCATTTTTCCTGATGCAGCACGTCGAGGGCCGCATCCTGTGGGACCAGTCGTTGCCCGGCCTCGACAGCGCAGCGCGCGCCGCGCTGTATGACGAGATGAATCGCGTGATCGCTGCGCTGCATTCGGTTGACGTGAGCGCCGCGGGCTTGTCCGATTTCGGGAAAGCGGGCAACTATTTCGCGCGGCAGATTGGCCGCTGGTCAAGGCAATACCAGGCGTCGGCCACCGAAAGCGTCGAAGCGATGGACCAGTTGATCGAATGGCTGCCCGCTCATGTGCCGCCCGGCGACGAAAGCGCGGTCGTGCATGGCGACTTTCGCCTCGACAACCTGATCTTTCATCCAGCCGAGCCGCGCATCATCGCGGTGATCGACTGGGAGCTCGCCACACTCGGCCATCCGCTGGCCGACTTCAGCTATCACTGCATGAGCTGGCACATCCCCGCGGGACTTTATCGCGGCATCGGCGGGCTGGACCTCGATGCGCTGGGCATTCCGAAGGAAGCGGACTACGTGCGGCGCTACTGCGAACGCACCGGCCGCGCGGCCATTGCGCACTGGGACTTCTACATCGCCTACAACCTGTTTCGCATTGCGGCGATACTGCAAGGGGTATACAAGCGCGGCACCGAAGGGCTGGCGTCCAGCGACAAGGCGCTTGAACACGGCCGTAACGCGCGTGTGCTCGGGGAGCTGGGTTGGCGGTACGCACAGCAGGCGGGGTGAGCGTCGGGCGTCGGCGTATCACGCTGAACCCTGAACCTGAATTCACAATCCATTAGGTCGATTGAGGATTGGCGCGGCTTTTCAGCGAATCGTGGGAATAATTTCGGCTAAGTCTGGCGAGGATTCATCATGCGGGGTTTCGAAGCGGTGGAAGCGTCCGGCGCACCGCGCTCGGGGACGCACTGATAGCTGGCAGTTTATCCAGGGTTATAACTTTCGCCGGTCAGAGCACCTCGTTGACCAGGTAATAGACATTGTCGATCAGGCGGTGACCCCAGCCGCGCTTGCGCCAGGTCTCCAGCTTGATCTCATGGCAATGCGGCGCGTACTTCTCGAAAATCTCGTCGAGCCGCTTCGCCGTTGCAGCATCCTTGAAGCCCAGCGTGATCTCATCGTTAATCTCGAACGATCGATCATCGAAATTGGCCGATCCGATCGCGCACCACACGCCGTCAATCGTCATCACTTTCTGGTGCAGCAGCGTCGACGGATACTCGAAAAGCCGCACGCCACAGCGCAGCAGCTTCTCGAAGTTCCGATGCCCTGCGTGCTGGACCATCGGATTGTCCGAGCCGCCAGTGGAGGGCATCATCACACGCACATCGACGCCGCGGGCGACGGCGGCTCCGAATGCATCGATGGCCTCGGGCTCGGGGATAAAGTAGGGGTTCTGGATCCAGAGCCGCTTTCTCGCCAAGCAGATCACCGCGTGATGCAAGATCTTCACGGCAGGCGCCGAACCTTCGGGCTTCACGTAGGCGGCGTGAACGGTGATCGTGCCGGCGCGCTCCATGCGCGGGAACACGTCGTCGCCCATGAACAGCTCGCCGGTCTGTCCCACCCAGTTCTCGCTAAATGCCGCCTGCACGCTGTTCACGATAGGGCCCCGCAGCCTGACGCTCACGTCCGCGAAGTGCTCTTTGTCCTCGGCGTTCCCGAGCCAAGTGTCGACGATGCAGTGACCACCGAGCAACGCAACGCGGCCATCGAGCACGACGAGCTTCCGATGGTCACGCTCGTTCATCACACCAATATTGCGGATGTGCCACTCGTGAAACTTCACGAGCTTGCACCCCGCCTCTTTCATCTGCCGCTCAGCGGCTTTGCCCATCTTCCTCGAGCCGTTCGCATCGAGCAGCACGCGCACGGTCACGCCTGCGCGGGCCCGTCCGCAGAGCGCGTCGGCAACACGCTGGCCCAGTACGCCTTCCTTCCACAGGAAGTTCTCGAAATGAACGGAGCGCTGCGCCGCTGCAATTTCCTCGACGAGCACGTCGAAGAAGGCGCCGTTCTCCAAAACCTCGACGCTATTGCCTTCGACCGCCGTGCTGAGCGTCAGACCCGCTAGCGACGGGATCAGGTCATCCATGGTCGCGTCACACTCGACGTGCAGCGTCGGATCGCGGTGGCGCTTGATCGACCAAATGACCACCACGAAGAAGATGAGGATGCCAACGATGATCAGCACCGCGGCAGTTCCGAACTCAGTCATGCAAAGTTCCTTCCGGTCGCCGTGACTCGATCGATCGATTGATCGTCGGGCCAGCAGCTGATCATCTCATCACTTGCTTAAAATCTTTCTTCGCCTGAGGATCAGCGGGCGCCCCCACATTGTCATCACAACCGGCGGAGCGATCACGTGTCATCGGCAACCATCGGCAACAGGCTGCCCGCGCGCGACAGTTCGGGTGATGCAGAGGCTGCGGCTGATGCGACTGCAATAAGGGTGTTGACGCTGAACGCACATCAGGGCTTCAGCGCACTGCGACGCCGCGACGTGCTGTCGCAGATCCGAGAAGGGCTGCGCGTGGCCGGCGCCGACCTTGTTTTCCTGCAGGAGGTCGGCGGCGCCGACGATTCTGAGACCTTCATGCATCAGTACGAGGTCCTGGCCGATCAGATCTGGCCGCAGCACGCGTACGGGCGCAATGCGGTATCAAGCGGCGGCCATCACGGCAACGCACTGCTGTCGAAATACCGGATCGTTACTTGGCAGAATATTGATGTGTCAGTCGGTGAGTCCGAGCGTCGCGGAATGCTGCATTGTGTGCTCGACGTCCCGCACGCGCCGCATCCGCTGCACGCGGTGTGCGTTCATTTTGGGCTGCGCGAATCGCACCGGCAGCGGCAGATCGAACATCTGCTCGACCTGATCGCGGACACGATTCCGAACGACGCGCCGTTGGTCATAGCCGGCGACTTCAATGACTGGCGCGAGCGAGGGCATCCGCGCCTGCTCGCTGGCTCCTCGCTCGATGAGATCCACGCCAGTGCGAACGGACATCCGGCGCGCACATTTCCGGCGCGCTGGCCGCTGCTGCGGCTCGACCGGATCTACGTCCGCAATCTGCGCCATCGGCCGCTGCAGCTGCCGCGGCGTCCGTGGGCGACGCTGTCGGACCATGCGCCGCTGGCCGGAGAAGTGCGAGTGTGAAACTCAAGCTCGAGTGGATCAGCGGCAACCGCGTCGACTTACTCGAAAACGGCGATGCATACCTGCCGGCGGTCTTCCAGGCCATCGACGCGGCCGAGCACGAGGTTTTGATCGAAACCTTCATCCTGTTCGAAGGCGGGGTGGGTCACAACCTGCCACGTTACGACGGCGCCTGCAGTATTTGATCGAACACGATTGCGAGCTGACGAAGCCCAAGACACTGCCGCGGCTGACGATGCAGCGCTATCTGCTGGGGTGGTTGGCGTATCGCATCACGCGCGGGGTTCCGCGCTGGCTGAGCGCGCTGCCGTATTTCGGCTGGCGCATCCGCTCCTTCGTTCGTGGGCGCCGTGTCGATACCAAGGCTGACATCGATGCGTCGACAAGCGCCGACTGAGCCATGACGGCGCGCCAGTCGAAAACCAAAAGTCGTTCCCACCGCGGCAGCCATGCGGCGTCGCGCTGGCCTCGGGCTTGGCCGCGACTGAAACAAGTCTTCTTCATCGCCTTTGCGCTCGCTGTGCTCGGGCTGATTGCGTGGCGCGCGCGCGAGATCGACTGGAACGATGTGCTCGGTGCGCTGCGCGCGTTGCCGCTGACAACCGTCGCGCGGGCCGCCGTCCTCGCCGTCGCCGCACATGCTGCCTACATCAGCTACGACCTGCTGGCGCGCCGCTATACCGGGCATCAGCTCGGCATCGGCCGTACGATGGCGGTCGCGGCAGTGAGTTTCGCGTTCAACCTGAATCTCGGCGCGCTGGTGGGCGGCGTTGCGCTGCGCTACCGGCTCTATGGCCGTTTCGGTCTGGATGCTTCCGTGATCACGCGCATTCTCGGCTTCAGCTTGTTGACGAACTGGATCGGCTACTCAGCGCTGGCAGGTGCTGCATTCGCGAGCGGCCTGGTCGAGTTGCCCGACGACGCGCCGATTTCCGACACCGCGCTGCGCGCGCTCGGTATCGTGTTGTTGCTGCTTGCCGCCGCCTACGTGGCCGCGTGCCGATGGTCTCAGCGGCGCAGCTGGACGGTGCGCGCTCACACGATCGAGCTGCCGCGTGCGCGCATGGCAGCACTACAGATCGCGGCATCGGTGATGCACTGGTCGCTGGTCGCCACCGTGCTGTACGTGCTGCTGCAGGGCAAAGTGGGTTTTGTCACGGTGCTTGGCGCGCTGCTGGCAAGCAGTGTGGCCGGCGTGATCACGCATATTCCGGCCGGACTTGGAGTTCTGGAGGCCGTGTTTCTGTCGTTGCTGGCGGGTGCGTATCCAACCAACGAATTGCTGGCGGCGCTGCTTGCTTACCGCGCGGCCTTCTATCTCGGACCGCTGCTAATCGCTGGAGGGATTTACCTAGCGCTCGAATTCTCGGCGCGTCACCGCCTTACGCACGTGTGACGACCGCGTGAGCGAGGGAGCGATGGGGGACAGCGTTTGGGTGCAATCGCGGCGCTGATAGCGAGTCCGCCGGCACACGAATTCATCTGCGCAACCAAGCACTCATGGATGCAGTAGCAAGGCTCGTTTCGGGAGCGGGAACTTGGAGCGTCAAGGAGTTCCTGTCGCGCTCGCTTCAGTGTCGAACACTTGGTGCGCCAACGGTGCACCGTCCGTCCGCTGACTGCCAAGGCTCGACGAATTGTGTCTTTCACCAACACGCGAATTCAGCGAGATACGATACGAGTTTGGGTGGGTGATGGGACCGAACCCACAACCGCCGGAATCACAATCCTGTTGCCTAGCCCGGATCGTTGCTGAATAATCCGCCGCCCATGCCTGACAGCACCATTCTCGAGACGAAGAGTCTCGTCAAGGACTTCAAGGGATTCGTCGCTGTCAGCGGCGTCAATCTGTGCGTTCAACGCGGGCAGATTCATGCGTTGATCGGTCCGAACGGCGCCGGAAAGACGACGGTCTTCAATCTGCTGACCAAGTTTCTGATCCCAACCGGCGGGAAGATCCTTTTTAACGGGCAAGACATCACGTTCGAAAAGCCCGCGCAGATTGCCCGCCGCGGCGTCATCCGGTCGTTTCAGATCTCAGCCACATTTCCACACTTGACCGTGCTGGAAAACGTGCGCATCGGACTGCAGCGGCAACTCGGCACCTCGTATCACTTTTGGCGTTCAGAACGTTCGCTCGATCAGCTCAACGACCGGGCGATGCAACTGCTCGAAACGGTGGGCCTGCGCGAGCTGGCCGATGAAGTCACGGTCGAACTGGCCTACGGCCGCAAGCGCGCGCTGGAAATCGCCACCACCCTGGCGATGGATCCGGAAATGATGCTGCTGGACGAGCCGACGCAGGGTATGGGTCACGAGGACGTCGACAGGGTGACGCAACTGATCAAGAAGGTCAGTGCGAATCGAACCATCCTGATGGTCGAGCACAACATGAACGTGGTGGAGACGATCGCCGACACGATCACGGTGTTGCAACGGGGCCAGGTGATTGCCGAGGGCGCGTACGACACCGTATCGCGCGACACGCAAGTGCTTGAGGCCTACATGGGCAGCGCGGAGGCTGAATTGCAGGGCGCGCATGGCTAAGACCGCGAGTCGTCCCCTCTCCCCCGACCCCTCTCCCGCAAGGGGGAGAGGGGAGATGGTCGGCGCGGCGCGTGGCGCCGCGGGTTCGGTGGCCGCGGGCTCGGTCGAATTTCTGAACATCGCCGGGCTGCACGCCTTTTACGGCGAATCGCACATCCTGCATGGCGTCGATCTGACGGTGAACCGCGGAGAAGTGGTGACCTTGCTCGGCCGCAACGGCGCGGGCCGCACCACCACGCTCAAATCGATTCTCGGTCTGGTGGGCAAGCGCACCGGTTCCATCCGAATCAGCGGCGTCGAAGCGGTCGCCATGTCACCGCACAAGATTGCGCGGATGGGAATCGGCTACTGCCCCGAGGAGCGCGGCATTTTCGCGAGCTTGTCGTGCGAAGAGAATTTGCTGCTGCCGCCGGCGGTGGACTCCGGAGGCATGGGCGTCGACGAGATCTACGCGATGTTCCCTAATCTGAAGGAGCGTCGCGCGAGTCCCGGCACGCGCCTGTCGGGGGGCGAGCAGCAGATGCTCGCCGTTGCACGCATTCTGCGCACCGGCGCAAAGCTGCTGCTGCTCGATGAGATTTCCGAAGGGCTGGCGCCGGTCATTGTGCAGGCGCTGGCGCGTACGATCCGCATGCTGCGCGAAAAGGGTCTGACGATCGTCATGGTCGAGCAGAACTTCCGCTTCGCCGCGCCGCTCGCGGACCGCTTTTACGTAATGGAGCATGGACGCATCGTCGAACGATTTGCCGCCGCCGAGCTGGAGGCCAAGCGACCGATGCTGCACGAGTATCTGGGCGTGTGACCGGCCCGATAACGCTTAGACCCACGGGCACTGTTGAAGGAGGGAGTTCGATGAAACGCAAACTGATTTCAATGCTGGTCGCCGCTGCGTGCGCCTTTTGCGCGGGCGGAGCGACGGCGCAAGTTTCGGACGGCGTGATCAAGATCGGCGTGTTAAACGACATGTCGAGCCTGTACGCCGATCTGACCGGTCCCGGTTCGGTGGTGGCGGCGCGCCTTGCCATCGAGGACTTCGGCGCCGCCAAGAAGGGAATGAAGGTCGAGGTCGTCTCGGCCGATCATCAGAACAAGCCCGACGTCGGCTCGACGATTGCCCGCACCTGGTACGACACCGACAAAGTCGACGTGATCGTCGACGTGCCGACCTCGTCGGTAGCGCTGGCGGTCAACCAGATCACGCGCGAAAAGGGCAAGGCTTTCCTTGTCTCCGGCGCGGCGTCCTCGGACCTGACCGGCAAAGCCTGCTCGCCGAACACGATCCACTGGACCTACGACACATGGATGCTGGCCAACGGCACCGGCAATGCGATCGTCAAGACAGGCGGAGATTCGTGGTACTTCCTTACCGCCGACTATGCGTTCGGTCACGCGCTCGAGCGCGACACTGAAGCTGTGGTGCTGAAAACCGGCGGCAAAGTGCTCGGCAAGGTGCGGCATCCGCTGAACACGCAGGACTTTTCATCGTTCCTGCTGCAAGCGCAGTCGTCGAAGGCCAAGATCATCGGTCTTGCCAATGCCGGCGGCGACACGACCAACGCAATCAAGCAGGCGGCGGAGTTCGGCATCGTCAAGGGTGGGCAGAATCTCGCCGGCCTGCTCGTGTTTCTCACCGATGTGAAGGGACTGGGATTGCCGACGGCGCAGGGACTGATCTTTACGGAAACGTTTTACTGGGACCTCAATGACCAGACGCGCGAGTGGACCAAGCGCTTCTCGGCGCAGGCGCCACGCAACAACTACCCGACGATGATCCACGCCGGCGTGTACTCGGCGGTGCTGCATTACCTGAAGGCGATCGAGGCCGCGAAGACCGATGACGGCACCAAAGTCATCGAGCAAATGAAGAAGATGCCTACCGAGGACACCTTGTTCGGCAAAGGAACGATCCGCCCCGACGGCCGCAAGCTGCACCCGGCGTATCTGGTCGAGGTGAAGAAGCCGGCTGAGTCGAAAGGACCGTGGGACCTCTACAAGATCCGCGCCACGATTCCCGCGGATCAGGCGTTTCGTCCGGTTGCGGAGGGCGGCTGCTCGCTGATTAAGTAGGTCTGTCATTCCCGCGCAGGCGGGAATCCAGCGTCGTTGAGTAAGACACTGGGTCCCCGCTTTCGCGGGGACGACAAGCCCCTGCATCCTGCATCCTGAATCCTGAATCCTGCCCTTTGGACATCTTCGGCATTCCCACCCAGGCCCTGTTCGGCCAGTTGTTGATCGGGCTGATCAACGGCTCGTTCTATGCGCTGCTGTCGCTCGGCCTAGCGGTGATCTTCGGATTGCTGAACATCATCAATTTCACGCACGGCGCGCTGTACATGCTAGGCGCTTTCTGTGCGTACTTTCTTCTTTCCAAGCTCGGTCTCAACTACTGGTGGGCGATCGTCATCGCGCCGATCGTGGTCGGCGCGGTCGGCGTCGCAATCGAACGAACGATGCTGTCGCGCCTATACAAGCTTGACCATCTGTACGGCCTGCTGCTGACCTTCGGGCTTGCGCTGATCATCCAAGGTCTTTTTGCGCACGAATTCGGATCGGCAGGATTGCCGTATTCGATGCCGCAGCAACTGACCGGCGGCACCAATCTGGGCTTTATGTTCCTGCCCAACTATCGGGCCTGGGTGATCGCCGCGTCGCTGGTGATCTGCTTGTCGACCTGGTTCATCATCGAAAGAACAAAGCTCGGCTCCTATCTGCGCGCGGCGACCGAGAATCCGCCGCTGGTGCAGGCATTCGGCATCAACGTGCCGCGCATGATCACGCTGACGTACGGCTTCGGTGTCGCTCTCGCAGCGCTGGCCGGCGTGATGGCCGCGCCGATTTACCAGGTGGCGCCGCAGATGGGCGCCGATCTGATCATCGTTGTGTTCGCGGTGGTTGTCATCGGCGGCATGGGTTCGATCATGGGGTCGATCGTCACGGGCTTCGGCCTCGGCGTCATCGAAGGCCTGACGAAGGTGTTCTATCCGGAGGCGTCAAACACCGTCATTTTCATCATCATGGCGATCGTCCTGCTGATCCGGCCGGCGGGACTCTTTGGCACGCAGAAGTAGACCGATGACCGCCGCCGCGCAGACTCGCCTGACCGCCGCCAACAACGATGCGCTGGGCCATCAGAAGATCGTGTTTCTGGTGATGGCGGTGCTGTTTGCGTGCGCGCCGCTCGTTGTCTACCCGGTCTTCATGATGAAGGTGATGTGCTTCGCGCTGTTTGCCTGCGCCTTCAACCTGCTGATCGGCTTTGGCGGTCTGCTGTCTTTCGGCCACGCGATGTTTCTCGGCACCGCCGGATACGCGTCGGCGCACGCGGCCAAGGTCTGGGGATTCACGCCCGAGCTTGCGATCCTTTTCGCCACCGCGTGCGCAGCGCTGCTCGCGTTCGTTGCGGGCTCGCTCGCGATCCGCCGGCTCGGCATCTACTTCGCGATGATCACGCTCGCGCTGGCGCAGATGATCTACTTCTTCTATCTGCAAGCGCCGTTTACGCACGGCGAAGACGGCATCCAGGCGGTGCCGCGCGGCAAGCTGCTCGGGCTCATCGACCTCAACAACACGATGGCGATGTACGTGTTCGTGCTGGCAATCTTCCTCGGCGGGTTTCTGCTGATCTACCGCGTCGTGCACTCGCCGTTCGGACAGGTGCTGAAGGCGATTCGCGAGAACGAAAGCCGCGCAATCTCACTCGGCTATGACGTCGACCGCTACAAGCTGCTCGCTTTCATCCTCTCGGGCACGCTCGCGGGACTGGCGGGCGGAACCAAGGCTCTGGTCGTTCAATTGGCGTCACTGACTGACGCGCACTGGAGCATGTCGGGCGAAGTGGTGCTGATGACCTTGCTCGGCGGACTTGGGACGATCTTCGGCCCGGTGGTCGGCGCCGCGATCATCATCACGATGCAGAACTATCTGGCGCAGTTGGGCGCGTGGGTCACAGTCGTGCAGGGCGTGATTTTCGTGGTTTGCGTGCTGGCGTTTCGGCGCGGCGTCGTGGGCGAGATCGCGAATCTGATCAAGAAGCCCCTTTAGGGAGCTTGTGGTCGCGACATGATGCGAGGCAGCGTTTGTCATCCCCGCGAAAGCGGGGATCCAGTGACTTTCGCTTGTAACGACGCTGGATTCCCGCTTGCGCGGGAATGACAAGAGCTCTTCTCAGCCGGTTCTCTCACTTCCGTCGGCCGGCTCGGAGGGATCAGGTTCAGGTTCCACCACCGTCTGCGATTGCTCGCGCATGTACTGCGGCAGGTAGTAAAACGATCCGATCGCTTTCCCTGTGCTCCCACTCGCCTTCCAGCCGCCAAACGGTTGATAGCCTGGCCACGCGCCGGTCGTCGCGCCTTGCGGCCGGTTCACGTAGGTGACACCGGCCGCTATGTACTCGAGGAACTGCGGCACTTCATCCTCCGCGCCGTAGAAACCGGCGGTCAGCCCATAGTCGGAGGAATTTGCCAGCGCAATCGCTTGCTCGATCGAATCGACTTCGCCCACCAGCACCAGTGGAATGAACTTTTCTTCGCGCCATAACCGGTAGTCGAGTGGCGCAGTCGCCACGGTCGGCGCGACAAACCAGCCGCGCGCCAGTGCGTCATCCGTCAGCGCTTTGCCACCCGTCAGGATTTCACCGTGTTGCCGCAGCATCGCCACGCACTTGTCGTAGCGCGCGTACGCGGTTGCGTTGATGACCGGCCCCATCCAGTTTTGTTGTTGCGTCGGATCACCGATAGTGATTTTCTCGGTCAGCGCAACCAGCCGTTCGCGCAGTTTTTCCGCCACCGGTCGCTCGACATACACGCGCGAACACGCCGAACACTTTTGTCCTTGCAATCCGAATGCCGATCGCATGATGCCCAGCGCCGCGTGATCGAGATCGGCGTTATGGCTGACGATCACCGCATTCTTGCCGCCCATTTCCGCAATGCATGGCCGTGGATATCGTCCCTGCGCGAAGCGGCGCACGATGTCCATGCCGACGTCATAGGAGCCGGTGAACGTGACGCCGTCGACGCCGGGGTGATTTACGAGCGCTGCGCCCACCTCGGAACCCGCACCGGTCACGTAGTTGACGACGCCTGCGGGCAATTCGGCGTCGCGGAACACCTCCATCAGCAGCCAGCCGCTCCACGCGGTATCGCTCGCAACCTTGAACACCACCGTGTTGCCGGCGATCAGCGCGGCGCCGATCGGCCCGCCGGCGAGCGCGAACGGAAAGTTGAACGGCGCGATCACGCCCCATACACCGTAGGGTTTCAGCTCGGAGCGATTGCGGCTGATCCAGCCGCGCAGCGGATCGTTCGGCAGGTCACGCTCGAAGCCCCGGTACCTTTCCATCTGGCCGCAGTACCACATGATCAGGTCTGCGGTTTCCTGCACTTCTCCCAGCGCCTCCAACCGATTCTTGCCGACCTCGAGCGCAACGGCCGCGGCGATGTCGTACACGCGCTCCTGGATCAGGATCGCAGCCCGCCGCAACAGCATCACCCGGTCTTGCCAGTGCAGCCGCGTCCACCGGTGCGCGGCCGCGCGCGCGGCGCCGACGGCAAAACGCACGTTCGTCTCGGTTCCAGACGGGAAACTCGCCAGCACCATGTCGCGATCGATGGGTGAGCGCACTTCGAAGCGGCTGGTCGCGCCGACGGCTTCATCCTCGATCCACATCGGCAATTCGCGGCCCAGCCGCGCTTTGACGCGCGCCAGCGCTGCGTCGAAATTCGCGTGCAACGCAGGTGGCGGCTCGAACATCGTCGAGTAGGTAAGGCGGAAAGAGGAGTCGTTCATTGGCATGAATGCAGGTTCGAGGTTCGAGGTTCGAAATGCGCAGTACCGATGCTCTTCTCGCACCTCGCACCTATTTTTTCTGTTCCATCATTTTTCGCAGCGTACTCATCCATTCGGTCCAATCCTGCGGGCCCGCGTCGAAGCGCTTTTTCATGTTGGCGAGAACACTGCTCCACGCGCGGTCGAAATACGCGTACGCCTTGTCCCATTCGCCGCCGTCGCCCCAGCCGGTATGGTGCAGGCTTACGCGCGTCTGCTTGTCGGCCAGCGGCTCAAAGCGCACGATGACAAACGTGCGTTGCGCCCGCGCTTCAGGCAGATGGGGCGGCGCATTCCAGTCGAACGACAGCATCTTCTTCGACTGCACCGCGAGGAAGCGCATGTCGTCGGCGCCCTTCTCTCCTGGCGCGGCCAACGGATTGAAGTAGATCTGAAACGCGCCGCCCACGCGCGGCTCGACCTTCGCCTCGGGCGCGAAGAACGAAGTAATGCCTTCGCGCGTCGTCCACGCATCCCACGCCTGGTCCAGCGTCGCCGAGATGACGATCTGCTTGTCGATACTGCGTTCGCTCGCAGAAGCGCCAACGCAAAACGCTATGCAACTGATCGCAGCGAGCAGGCGCCGATTCATGGGCGAACGACCAATTTGCCGATTGCGCGCCGGTGCAACAGGTCGTCGATCGCGCGCGGTGCGTCGGCCAGCGCATAGGTTTTCGAGATGAGCGGTTTCAACTTGCCCGCGGCGAGCCAGCTAAAAAGCTCGCTGATCATCTTTGCGTTAGCGGCCGGTTCGCGCTTGGCGAACTCCCCCCAGAAAACACCGGTCAGCGAAGCGCCTTTCAACAGCAGCAGGTTAAGCGCGATCGACGGAATTCCGCCGTTGGCGAATCCAACCACAAGAAAGCGGCCGCGCCACGCAATCGACCGCAACGCCGGCTCGGTGTAGCCGCCACCGACCGGGTCATAAATTACATCGCAGCCCTTGCCATCGGTCAGCGTCTTCAAAGCGTCGCGCAATTCGAGAGTCGAATAGTTGACGAGAGCATCCGCGCCGGCGGCGTGACAGGCCGCAAGTTTTTCGTCCGTCGATGCGGCCGCGATTACGCGCGCGCCCGCCAGCTTGCCGAGTTCCACCGCGGCCAGGCCCACGCCCCCGCCGGCGCCTAGCACGAGCAGCGTTTCGCCGCGCTTGATGGCGCCGCGATCGAACAACGCATGATGGGAGGTCGCGTACGTGAGGGTGAAGCCCGCTGCGATGTCGTCGGGAATATCCGCCAGAATCGGCACGGTTGCGATGCCGAGTGTGCAAACGTATTCGGCAAAACCGCCGGTGCCGACAAACGCGACGACTCGCGTCCCCACGGCGGGCTGGGTCACGCCCTCGCCTATCGCATCGACCACGCCGGCAACCTCGGTGCCGGGAACGAAGGGTAGCGCCGGTTGTAGCTGATACTTTTTCTGGATGATCAGAGCGTCCGGAAAGTTGACGCCGGCCGCGAGCACGCGCAAGCGCACTTCGCCGCGCGCAGGCACCGGCAACGGCAACTCGCCCAGGTGCAGCTTGTCGGGGCCGCCCCACTCGGCGCAGACAATGGCCTTCATTCGGTATTGGTTTTGTGACGTACCGGCGCGCGAATTTACGCTCTCTCGCGCTATTGTGCATGGGCAGGAGGCGGATCCCATGGATTTCGATTATTCGAGCAAGGTGCAGGAACTACGGGCACGCGTCGATGGATTTATGCGCGTGCATATCTTTCCCAACGAACGGCGCTATTCCGACGAGGTGGAAGAAAACACGAAGCACGGCAAGCGCTGGACGCCGACGCGCGTGATCGAGGAGATGAAGGTAAAGGCGCGCGCGGAGGGACTGTGGAATCTCTTTCTGCCCGACTCGGCGCACGGCGCGGGCCTCAAAAACATCGAATACGCGCCGCTTGCCGAACTAATGGGGCGCGTGCCGTGGGCTTCGGAAGTCTTCAATTGCAGCGCGCCCGATACCGGCAACATGGAAACGATCGAGCGCTACGGCTCGCCCGAACAGAAAGAGCGCTGGCTCAAGCCGTTGCTCGCGGGAGAGATCCGCTCCGCGTTCGCCATGACCGAACCGGAGGTCGCCTCGAGTGACGCGACCAATATCCAGACCCGCATGAAGCGCGACGGGGATTCCTACATCGTCAACGGACACAAGTGGTGGATCTCAGGCGCCGGTGATCCGCGTTGCCGCATCTACATCGTGATGGGCAAGACCGATCTGGACGCGCCGCGCCACTCGCAGCAGTCGATGATCCTGGTGCCCTCGGATACGCCGGGGGTCAAGGTCATCCGCCCGCTCAACGTCTTTGGCTATGACGACGCGCCGCATGGCCACTGCGAGATGTGGTTCGAAAATGTGCGCGTTCCCGCGTCGAACGTCCTTCTCGGCGAAGGACGCGGTTTCGAGATCGCGCAGGGTCGCCTGGGACCCGGGCGCATTCACCACTGCATGCGCTGCATCGGCCTTGCCGAGCGCGCGCTCGAACTGATGTGCAAGCGGCTCTCAAGCCGGGTTGCGTTTGGCGCGGCGATATCGACGCAGAGCGTGTGGCACGAGCGCATCGCCGATGCGCGCTGTCGGATCGACGCTGCGCGGCTGCTGACCCTGAAAGCCGCGTACATGATGGACACGGTCGGGAATAAAGGCGCCAAAGCCGAGATTGCAATGATCAAGGTCGTGGCGCCGAATCTCGCCTGCGACATCCTCGACTGGGCCATCCAGGCACATGGCGGCGGCGGTATGTGCGATGACTTTCCGCTCGCCTACAGCTATACCGCGGCGCGCACGCTGCGGCTGGCCGACGGACCCGACGAGGTTCACCGCAATGCGATCGCCAAGCTGGAGATCGCGCGCCACAGCGAAATACGCATAGGAGCCGCAACGTGATCGACCTTTACACCTGGCCCACGCCGAACGGCCACAAAATTCACATCATGCTCGAGGAGTGCGCGTTGCCGTACAACGTGCACCCGATCGACATCGGCGCGGGCGACCAGTTCAAGCCCGAGTTTCTGAAGATCAGCCCCAATAACAAGATGCCCGCAATCGTCGACAGCAGCGGGCCCGACGGCAAACCGATCTCGATGTTCGAGTCGGGCGCGATACTGATTTATCTCGCCGGCAAAACCGGCCGCTTCATGCCAGCCGACGTACGCGGCAAGTACAACGTTTTGCAATGGTTGATGTTCCAGATGGGCAGCGTCGGCCCGATGCTCGGCCAGGCGCATCATTTTCGCCAATACGCGCCCGAGCAGATTGAATACGCAGTGAACCGCTACACCAACGAAGCGAAGCGACTGTACGGCGTGATGAACCGGCAGCTTGCGCAGAGCCGATATATCGCCGGCGACTATTCGATCGCCGATATCGCGATCTTTCCGTGGACGCGTTCGTACAAGAACCAGGGCGTTGAGCTTGAGGAGTTTCCGCACGCGAAGCGCTGGTTCGATGCGATTGCCGCGCGGCCGGCGGTGCAGCGAGGCGTAGAGGTGTTGGCAGAAAGGCGCAGACCGGCGATCGACGAAAAACAGCGCGACATTTTGTTCGGCGCGACGCAGTACGCCACAAGATAAATGGGGGTCAGACCCCATTTTCGCCCTTTTTCGGCGGGCGTCGTGAGATGGTTAGATATGGAGGGGTCAGAGCCCATTTTCGGCTGTGAGGGTTGCGGTTCGAGGAGAAATCGTCCGCCGAAAATGGGGTCTGACCCCATCAACGGAACCGCTCTCGCAGTCTTAGCTTCCAGAACTTGCCCGTCGACGTACGCGGAATCGTGTCGAGGAATTCGAAGCGCTCGGGCAGTTGCCAGTGCGCAAACTTCGCGCCGAGGTGCGCTCGCAGTTCATCGGCGCTCGCGGCCTTTCCGGGTTTGAACACCACGCACGCCAGCGGTCGCTCGCCCCACTTTTCATCCGACACTGCAATGACGGCCGCTTCCTGCACGGCGGGCTGAGCCATCAGCAGGTTTTCCATATCGACCGAGCTGATCCATTCGCCGCCCGATTTCACCAGATCCTTTGCGCGGTCGGTGATGCACACGTAGCCGTGCGGATCGATCGCCGCCACGTCGCCCGTGCGCAGCCAACCATCCGGCGTGAATTTCTCCGGATCAAGATCAGCGTTGTGATAGCTGCCGGTGATAAACGGTCCGCGCGCCTGAATCTCGCCGACACTCCTGCCGTCCCACGCGAGCTCGGCTCCGTCATGGCCGATGAGCCGCAGATCGACGAGCGGCGCCGGCACGCCCGCTTTCGCATGCCACTCGATTCGCTGCTCGTCGGACAGGGACTGCAACTCCGGTTTGATGTAGGCAACGGTGCCCAGCGGACTCATCTCAGTCATCCCCCAGCCTTGCTTGATGACGGCGCCGTGCCGGCGATACGCACGAATCAAGGACTCCGGCACCGCTGCGCCGCCGACCAGCATCCGCATGCCGGGCGGCAGCCTGTAGCGCTCCGGTTCGCTGTCGAGCAGTTGGATCATCGACAGCCAGATCGTCGGTACGCCAAGGGCGTACGTCGGCTGCTCCGCGGCAAACAGATCGAGCAGATCACCCGGATGCAGATGCGGGCCGGGAAAAATCATCTTGATGCCCATCATCACGCAGCCGTACGGCACGCCCCAGCAGTTGGCGTGAAACATCGGTGTCGCGGCGAGAACGCTATCGCCCGCGGCGAGGCCCCAGTTATCGGGC
>Ga0187892_10004542_pt1 | contig 23129 bp, 19 predicted proteins | sample MA1701073metaG_FD_139345 | JGI IMG/M metagenome (GOLD analysis project Ga0187892, IMG submission 139345) | Bio-ooze microbial communities from a basaltic lava cave in the Kipuka Kanohina Cave System on the Island of Hawaii, USA - MA170107-3 metaG ... | reverse complement strand
TGGGCCAAGGCCAGACCGACGGCATCGGTTTCGATGGGTTTCCGGCGCGCAGTTGCCATCTCAGGCGGCCTCGCCGCGAAGGCCGCCGACGCGGGTTTCACCCAAAGCCGCCCCGGCGATCTCGATCAGCGCCTTGCGTAGCAACGACTGGGCGACATCGAGACGATAGGCGGCTGAGGCCCGCATATCGCTGATTGGCTGGTAGTCCTCCACGAGGGCGGCGATGGCGGCAGACCATGACGGCGCGGCATCGAGCGAGACGGCGGCCAGCGCAGCTTCGGTGAGCGGAGCCCGCTTCGGCGTTACCGCCATGCCACCGAAGGCGATGCGGGCCGAGCCGATCCGGCGCTCAACCAGAGTGAATTTGAAAGCGGCCATGACGGCGGAAATATCCTGGTCGAAGCGCTTCGATATCTTGTAGGCGCGAAAAGCCTCGTTGACTTTCAGCTTCGGAATATCGATCCGCCAGACAAGCTCGCCGGGCGCGCGATCCTGCTTGCCATAAGCGATAAAGAAATCCTCGAGGGGCATCTCGCGCGTGGCATCGCCACGGCGAAGATGCAGCGTAGCGCCAAACGCGATCAGCATGGGCGGCATGTCGCCGATGGGAGAACCATTGGCGATGTTGCCGCCGACGGTTCCCATGGCGCGAATCTGTTTCGCGCCAAGGCGGCGCAGGACTTCACCCAGGTCCGGGTCTATCCTCGCAAGATAAGCTTCTGCCTCGGCATAGGTGACGGCCGCGCCGAGCGAAAGGTAATCGCTTGTTTCTTTAATCTCATGCAGCGCCTTTACGCGGCCGACATGGATAATCTTCGGCAAATCGCGAAGCTGCTTGGTGACCCATAAGCCTACATCCGTGGCACCGGCAACGATGGTGGCGTCCGGGTGGCTAGCGGCAAGTGATGCGAGTTTGCCGGCGCTCGCCGGCAGGGCTACAAAGCTCGTCGCGTCACCGATAAAGACGTCCGCGCCGTCATCAAGTGCCGCGAGCTGGGCCGCGGAATTTGCCGCGCCCCTGGCCCATTTATCCACTGCCTTGCCTGAACAGGACGCGATGGCGGCATCGACGATGGGACGATAGCCGGTGCAGCGGCAGAGATTGCCGGCGATTTGATCGACAATTTCGGAGCGCGTGGGGCGGCGCCCAGAGTGATGGAGCGCAAAAAGCGACATGATGAAGCCCGGCGTACAGAAGCCGCACTGGGAACCGTGATGATCGACCATGGCTTGCTGCACGGGATGAAGCGCACCGCCTTCCGCCAGATCGTCGACGGCCACCAGTTCCTTGCCGTCGAGCTGGCCCATCAGCAGAATGCAGGCATTCACCGGCTCGTAAACGATGCGGCCATCGCGCAATGATCCCAGCGCCACGGTGCAGGCCCCGCAATCGCCTTCATTGCAGCCTTCCTTGGTACCGCGCGATTTCTCCTCAAGACGCAGATAGTCCAGCACGGTGCGGGTGGGCGGAACCTTATCAATCTCGACCACCTGCCCTCTTCTCAAGAAGCGGATCGCTGAACGCTCCACCGGATTCAGCTCCCGCGATAGGTCGAGTAGCCGTAAGGCGAGAGCAGCAAGGGAACGTGATAGTGCTGGCTGCCATTGGCGATGCCGAAACGGATGGGAATGAGGTCGAAAAAGGCGGGCTTGGGCACCTTCACGCCTTGGCGGCGGAAATAATCCCCGGCATGGAAGCGCATCTCATAGTGCCCTTGCAGGAAAGCAGCGCCTTCGAGAATGGGTCCATCGGCGCGGCCATCGACATTGGTGTGAACGGTTTTGATGAGAAGATTGCCGCCGTCGAGCAGATAAAGCTCGATTTTCATTCCCGCAGCCGGGCTGCCCGACGCGGTATCCAGCACATGCGTCGTCAAACGGCCCATGTTCTTTCCCTCCTGGACCCTGACTATAGAGTAGTTTCCGAAGAACAGACAAACCGCTCAGGGGTTGGAAAATTCCAGCGCCGCGTCGGTCAGCCAGTCCCACACGCTGACGGCGAAGGTGCGCATTGCGTACAGCTCGAAGCGGTTTTCGCCGGTGCAGTGAACCAGCACCGGCGTGTGGTGCAGGCCGGTCATGGCAAACCGGCCTGGCTTGAAGACGCTCTCGTGAAAATCCAATGGAATGCCCTTGGCCAGCACGTGGCGGGTGGGCGCTCCTTCCAGAAAGATGCGGGTGCGGCTGTGCGAGAGCGGAGTTACCGCGCAATGGGCCCCGAGCTTCGCGGCAAACTCATCATCCTCTTCCGGACCCACGAACCAGAACTGGTCCGGCCCCGTACGCATGACGGTGCGGCCCTTGCTCTCGATCGCAATGCCCGCCTCCTGCGGCAGTTTGCCGGTGACGGATGCAATCGCCTTTTTGAAACCCTCGCCCAGGCCCGCCGCTTGGGTCAGCGAAAAGCCGCGCGCCTCACCCATCCGCAGGACGCTGCTTACATAGGGCTTCACATTGGCCAGTGCCGAACGGCGTTCAAGCATTGAGGCGGATTCCCTGCCTGTCGATGAAGTGCGGCGAAACGATGCGGGCGCGGACCTGTTCATTCTTCAATGGAAAAGCGCAGACGATGTCCTCGCCCTCGTGCTTGAGCCCGCCCTGATAGAGGCCGAGGGCAATAAACTTGTTCAGCTCCGTCGACCAGGTGACCGAGGTGATGTAGCCGCGGCCATGGCCCTTGATTTCGTCGGTCGCGGAAAAGAGAATGGAGCCACCTCGCAGTTTTTTACCGGATTCCATCAGTTCGATGCCGACCAGGCTCCATCGGCCGGGCGCCTGATATTTTTCGCGGAAGCGCAATTCCTTGCCGACATAAGCCTTCTCCTTGCCAGCCATCTTGCCGAGGCCCAGATCGTCCAGCGTGTTGCGGTGATCGAGTTCAAGGCCCGCCACATGGCCCTTCTCGATTCGGAGGCTGGCCAAGGCTTCGAGACCATAGGGCTTGATACCAAGAGGTTCGGCGGCTTTCAGGATATGCTCCCACAGCGGAATGGCATGATCGGCGGGGAGATGAATTTCGTAGGCCAGCTCGCCCGAGAATGAGAGGCGGAGCAGGCGAACGCGGACGCCTTCATGAAGGATGTCGAGGCAGCCCATGTAGGGCAGATTGGCGTTGGAGACATCGGCATCCGGAAACGCGAGTTGCAGCGCTTCGCGTGATTTCGGACCGGAGACGGCCATGCCGGCCCATTCATCGGTGAGCGAACAGACCTGCACCTTGAGATCGGTCCAGTGCATTTGCAGCAGATATTCGAGCCACGACATAACTTCGCCCGCCTGGGCCGTCGTCGTCGTCATGTAGAAATGATTCTCGGCCAGGCGCGTGGTTGTGCCATCGTCGAGCACCACGCCATCGTCATTGAGCATGACGCCGTAGCGCGCCTTGCCAACAGGCAGCTTGGCGAAACCATTGACATAGACGCGGTTGAGAAACTCCGCCGCGTCGGGCCCCTGCACGTCGATCTTGCCGAGCGTGGAGACATCAGCAAGGCCAACGCCGTTCCGTACCAGTTCCATTTCTCTGATGTAGGCGGTTTCTGGCGAATTGCCGGCCCAGGCGTAGTACCAGGCACGCAGCCACGGGCCCGCCTCGATGAAGCTGGCGCCGTTCGCCGCGTTCCAATCGTGCAGCGGGGAGAGGCGATAGGGCCTGAAATGATGGCCGATGCCGCGGCCGGCGATGGCGCCCATGCTTACCGGAGAATAGGGGGGACGGAAGGTGGTGGTTCCCGCTTCCGCGATGGAGATGCCGCGGTGGCTTGCCATCATGGCGAGCGCGTTGATGTTCGAGGTCTTGCCTTGATCGGTGCCCATGCCCAGCGTCGTGTAGCGCTTGAGATGTTCGACGGAGAGATAACCTTCGTCGTGGGCGCTGGCGACATCCCTGGCTGTCACGTCATTCTGGAAATCGACGAAGGCCTTGCCCTTGCCGCCCTTCGCCGGCGCCCATGCGGGCAGAATCGAATAGGCGCGATCCTGCGCCGGCTCAGGCGGCAGCACCGGACGCGTCTTATTGAATCCCGCTGCAGAAGCAGCCTTGGCGCCAGATGAAGCGCCCTCCGCAATTGCGGCAGCAAGTCCAAAGGTTCCCATCATGGCGCCGGCGCCGAAATGGGATGGCGCGAAGCCGCCGGGAACCATGGCCGCGATGGTTTCCTGATATTTCGGTTTGATGCCGCCGTGGGAGGTGAGATGCACTACCGGAGACCAGCCACCTGACATCGCCAGAACATCGCAATCAACCGTTGCCGCATGGCCGCCGGACAGCCTGACGCGGGACACAGACTTACCGCCCTCCACATCGGCCACGCCCGTTCCCGGGAAAATGGCGATGCCGAGGCTCGCGGCTTTGCCAAGGATATCCGAAGCGATGGAATTCCGGTGATCCGCAACGCCAACGGCGACGCCCGCCGCCGCCAGATCGAAAGCGGTGTCATAGGCTGTGTCATTATTGGTGACGATCACCGCGCGCTTTTCGGGCGCTATCGCATAACGGTTGAGATAGGTGCGGATGGCGGAAGCCAGCATCACTCCGGGAAGATCGTTATTGGAGAACATCAAAGGGCGCTCGAGGGCCCCTGTCGCCAGAACGATGGTCTTTGCACGAAGCGAAATTACGATGTGCCGCGCCTGGCCTTTCGCGGGATCGGGCATCAGATGATCGCGACGTTCCACGAGAATGGCGAGATTGCCGTCATAGAGACCCTGCGCCGTGGTGCGGCTTAGGAGTTTCACGTTTTTCAGCGACCGGAGCTCCGTCACGAGCTCATCGCGCCAGGCCTCGTTCGCGGCATCGGTCTCCGATAGAAGGCTGCCGCCAAACAGCGAATCCTGTTCGGCCAAAACCACGCGAGCGCTACTGCGGCCCGCAGTAAGCGCCGCCGCAAGTCCAGCGGGACCGGAGCCCACGACGAGCACATCGCAGAATTCGTGCCGCATCTCGTAGCGGTCCGGATCGCTGGCAAATGTCGCGCGTCCAAGCCCCGCGGCCTTACGGATGAAGGGCTCGTAAAACATCCAGGACTTTTGGAACGGGCCTATGAAAGTCTTGTAGTAGAAGCCCGACTGAAAAAATGGCGAAGCCAGCGAGTTGACCGCAAGCATATCGAAGGCTGGCGAGGGCCAGGCGTTCTGCGAGCGGGCTACGAGGCCGGTGACGAGATCGGTGGTGGTTCCGGGAATATTAGGCTCGGTGCGGCCGCCCTCGCCCAGGGTGAAAAGGCCATTTGGTTCTTCGACGCCAGCCGAGAGAAAGCCGCGCGGGCGATGATATTTGAAGCTGCGGCCGATCAGAACATGGTTGTTTGCCAATAATGCCGAGGCCAGCGTATCGCCGAAGAAGCCCGAAAGCGGCCTGCCATCGAAGCGCACGGTGACGGGCTTGGCGCGATCAATGCGGCCCCCGGCGGCGAGTCGGCGGAATGCGGTCATGATGCCTCGCCGATCTCGTTCGTGGCGGTATTGCGCGTGAGCTTGAACCAGCGCCGGCATCCCAGCACATGCTGCCAATATTCCGTATGCGGACCTTTTGGATTGTCGAACACGAAGTAATAGTCATGCCATGACTTCAGATCGCCTGTGCCATGGGCGGGGCGGGGCTTGGTGGCGTCGCTGCCATAGCGGAATTCCGAATAGTCGCGAGGGCCGCAATGGGGACAGGGAATTCTCATTGCTTGTAGGTCCAGTTGCCGAGGCCGTATTCATCCATCTCGCCGCCCTTCTCAAAGCGGTCGAGGGAGAAGCAGCGGTTCAACTCATGCTCGTCGTCATTGACGATCGTGTGAGCGAAGGTCCAGCCGGAAGCGGGAGCGGCCTTGAAACCCTGATAGCACCAACCGCCATTCAGGTAGAGATTGCGCACCGGGGTCTTGCAGATAAAAGGGCTGCCGTCCGGCGTCATATCCATGATGCCGCCCCAGTGGCGGAGCACGCGCAGCCTTGAAACAAAGGGCATGAGCGAGACGGCGCATTCCACCACGCCTTGCATCTTGGGAAACTGGCCGCGCTGGGTATAGGTATTGAAGCCATCGATGTGGCCGCCGAACACCAGGCCGCCCTTGTCCGACTGCGACAGGTAGAAGAGTTCAGCACCCCAGGAGACAACGTGATCGACCATGGGCTTGATAGGCTCGGTGACGAAGGCCTGCAGAACATGGCTTTCAACCGGCAGCCTGAGCCCCGCCATGCGCGCCACATGGGAGGTGTGGCCGGCAACGGCGATGGCGACTTTGCCTGCGTTGATCTTGCCCCGCGAGGTTTCCACGCCCAGGGCCTTGCCATTTTCCATGGCAAAACCGGTCACCTCGCAATTCTCGATGATGTCGACGCCAAGCCTATCGGCGGCGCGGGCGTATCCCCAAGCCACGGCATCATGGCGCGCCGTTCCGGCGCGACGCTGTATAAGCGCACCATAGATTTGCCAGCGCGCATCTTTGGAATAATCCAGATAGGGCAGCAGCTTCATGACCTGGCCCCGATCCAGAAGTTCGGCGTCGATGCCGTTGAGGCGCATGATATTGCCCTTCCGCGCCAGCGTATCGAGCTGCACGGGGCCGACGGCCAGCACGATCTGCCCGCGATGGGAAACCATGCAATTGAAATTGAGATCGTGGGACAGGCCCTCCCACAATTTCAGCGAATGCTCGAAGAACTGGGTGTTGCCGTCGATCTGGTAATTGGAGCGGATGATGGTGGTGTTGCGCCCGACATTGCCGGAGCCGATCCACGAGCGCTCGAGCACCGCGACATTGCTGAGGCCATGGTTCCTCGCCAGATAGTAGGCGGTGGCCAAGCCATGACCGCCGCCGCCGACGATCACCGCGTCGTAGGATTTCTTGGGCTCGGGAGACGCCCAAGCGCGGGGCCATGGCAGGTCCGGCTGAAGCGCATGGCGGGCAACGGCGAAGGCTGAATAGCGATTTGACACGAGCCGGGTGCTAACAGAAGTGCCGCCTTATTGGCAAGGATCGGAATGCTCACGCCCTGCGGCGTTCTGCCCATTCGGTCAGCACGAACGCTGCGATGCCGAGCCCCGCGAAACCGGCGGCCAGCGGAATGACCGTGCCGTCGTACTGTAAGCCGATCCAGGTTCCCGTGCCGAGCGCTACCAGCGAGGAGAGGGAGCCGGAAATGGCCGCCGCCATGCCGGCGATGTGGCCCATGGGCTCCATAGCGAGCGCGTTGTAGTTACCGAAGAGAATGCCGGAGCAGAAGAAATTGCAAAAAAGATAGAGGCCAAGCGTCCACAGGGGCGGGTGACCATAAGAGACGAGCGCCACGGCGAGAAACACCACGGACAGGATTATGCTGGCGCGCAACGCCCATTTGGACAGATTTCGCATGCCATAACGCATGACCAGCTTGCCGTTGAGCACCATGGCGATGGCAATGGCGACAGCAAAGAGGCCGAACCAAAGGGCGAAGAGTTCCGCCTGGCCGTATTGTTCCGCGAAGATCTGCTGTGAGGTGCCGAGATAGCAGATGAATGCGCCGAAGATTGCGCCTACGGCCAGCGTGTAGCACATCGCCAGAGGGTGGCGGAGAAACTCCTTCGCCGCTTGCAGCAACTGGGCGGGAGCGAGCCGGCTGCGGCGCTCCTTGGGCAAGGTTTCCGATTGCCGCAGGGCCAGCCAGACGGCGGCGATTAGCGCCATGCCAAGGAAGCCGGCGAAGATCATGCGCCAGCTCGCCACCAGCAGAACCACCTGGCCGATGGCCGGCGCCAGAATCGGCACCAGCATGAAGACCGCCATAACGAAGGACATGACTTTCGCCATGGCGGCACCCGAACTGCCATCGCGCACCATGGCGATCGAAACGACGCGAGGACCCGCCGCGCCGAAACCCTGGAGGATGCGGCCCACCAGCATCACGGTGAAGTTTGTTGCGAACAGGCACATGAACGAGCCCGCGGCATAAAGCACGAGGCCTGCGAAGATGGCGGGCTTGCGGCCCGTCGAATCCGAAATTGGCCCATAGATCAAAGTGCCGACGGTCAGGCCGCCGAAGAACATGGTGATAATGAGTTGGCGGTCATTGGGATCATGGGCGCCGAGTTCGGAAGCGATCTGGCCGATGGCGGGCAGCATGGCGTCGATCGACATGGCCACCATGGCGGAGAGCATGGCGACGAGAACGATGAATTCGGCGGTCGCCGGCCTAGCGACCGTCATGTCACGTAATTCAGCATGCGGAGCACATCGAAATAATGCGCCGTCTCGAAGCGGATGGTGCGGTGGCCCACATGCTTGGCGCCCGGATACCAGGAATGACGATAGGCCAGATTGGGATCGTTGTAGGTTATTTCGAGGACCGCGTGCTCCGGCACGGCAAGAAGGCACTGTTTCAGATTGCCCCTGAGCGCCCGCGCCGTTCCCTCGCGGATCGCCCGGCAAGCGGCTTCCGGGGTCATGGAAATGGTGGACTGGCCCCTTCCCTCCTTGACGCCGCAACGGATGATGGCTGGATTGATCTTCTCGATCTCCTCCATCAGGCCCCTGTCGCCGCTGACAAAGACAGTGGGCACGCCGAGCATGGAGGAAGCGAGAGCGTGAATGAGAAACTCCGAGGCCCTGATACCGTTGAGGCGGATTTCGGCGGCATCGAGCGACAGAGTGTGAGCGAGGCTGTTGGCTTCCGACCCGGCTGCGCTGTGGTAGCCCACCATCAAAACGGCATCGAAGCTCTCATCGAGTTCCTGCACCATGCACAGCGGATGACCGGCCCAGGCGCGGACGAGGCGAATGCCGCCGGGAAGTTTCGAGGTAATGAGGTTGCGGCCCGAGGAGTGCGCATCCTTGACCAGTATCTCAGTGGCGCCCGCGGCTTCCGCCCCTTCGACGGCGGCGACCGCCTCGCGCGTCATCTGCTCGCGGAACTCGGGATAGTCGGAATGTTTCTTGTCGGCTTCATCCCAATGGGTGATGCCGGCCACACCTTCAATGTCAACGCTGATATAGACTTTCATCATACCGCTCCTGACGCCCTCTTACCGGTTCTTGTCCCATTGCGCGAGATCGCTAGAAGATAGCAGCCATGCACATTGACGCTTCCAAACGCTCGGTGACATTGGACCCGCGCGATCCAGCTTTTTACCGGAATCCCTACCCCGCCTATCACGCGATCCGTGCCTCGGCCCCGGCGTTCAAATGGGAGGAGTACGGTTACTGGTGTTTTGCCCGCTACGATGATGTGAATGCGTTGCTGCGCGACCGGCGCTTCGGCCGGCAAATCCTGCATGTGGCAAGCCGTAAAGAACTGGGCTGGCCAGAGACGCCGGAACGTCTCAAGCCTTTCTACGCGTTCGAACAGCATTCGCTGCTGGAACTTGAGCCGCCAGCGCACACGCGCATCCGCTCCCTTATCAATCGTTCCTTCCTGGCCCGCGAGATTGAGATTTTGCGACTTGCAATCATGAGTCTTTGCAATGAGTTGATCGACTCATTTAAGACGAAGGGTGAGGCCGATATTATTGCCGATTTCGCCGCGCCCATTCCCGTGACGGTGATCTGCGATCTTCTCGGCGTTTCAAGCGAAATGGCCGAGCAATTGCTCGCCTGGTCGCATGACATGGTGGCCATGTATCAGGCACGGCGCGACCGGGCGATTGAAGATGCAGCGGTTGCCGCCACTATCGCGTTCAGCGATTTCATGCGCGGCCTCATCAAGGAGCAAAGGGAGGCACCGCGTGACGCTCTCATCTCGCAACTCACCCGCACGCAACAACTTTCAGAAAATGAGTTGGTGACCACGGCTATTCTTTTGCTCAATGCCGGGCACGAGGCGACGGTGCATGGCATCGGCAATGGCGTGAAGGCCCTGCTCGAAAACGGCATCACGAAAAATATCCGTGAGTCCCATGTTGAAGAAATCCTGCGTTATGACGCGCCCCTGCATTTGTTCACACGCTATGCTCTCGAAGACCTTGAATATGCCGGCATCAAATTCAGGAAGGGCGAGGAAGTGGGGCTCCTGCTGGGCGCCGCCAATCGGGACCCCGCGCGCTTCGCCGACCCCGACCGGTTCAATCCCGCGCGCGATCCCAATCCCCATGTCAGTTTTGGCGCGGGCATTCATTTTTGTGTGGGAGCGCCATTGGCGCGGCTGGAAATGCAGGTGGCGCTGCCTATTTTGTTCCACCGCCTGCCGAAACTCAAATTGGCGGAGGAACCGCGTTACCGGAACACCTATCACTTCCACGGGCTGGAGAGTTTGCGGGTGACGTTTTGAACTTATCCCTCCTTGCGCGCCAGCGCAGGGAGGGTGGACGCCGAAGGCGGACGGGTGGGTTGGCTCAGCGTGGGGAATGCTCTTGAAACCTTTCACGCGGAACCACCCCACCCGGCGCTACGCGCCACCCTCCCCACGCTATCGCGTGAAGAGGGATAAGAGCGGCGTCGTTTCCGGGCGATGCGCTGACGTTTCCTCCCCTGTTCGACCTCGCCATTTCAGCGTAAGAACAGCTTACAGGTGAAACTTTCTCAACAAACTGGAGAAATAATGGAATTCAAGCCCGTAACCACAGGCGGGGGACGCCGGGCCCGCGGCGGCGGTGGCGCCGATGCCCGGCGCGCTGCCCGCACCTCCACCACCGTGCACCAATCCGGCTTCATCCGCCGAAAGATCAAGCTTTATGAGCCCTTCTCGGACGAGCAGCTGGAGCTGATCGAACACAATGCCAAAATCGTGCTGCAGGAAATCGGCATCGATTTCCGCGACGACGCCGAAGCCTTGCAGATGTGGAAGGACGCGGGTGCCGACGTCAAGGGCGACCGCGTGCGCCTTCCCAAGGGGCTGGTGCGCGGCCTCCTCAAGACAGCGCCCCGCGAATATATCCAGCATGCCCGGAACCCCGCGAACAGCGTCACCATCGGTGGCATGAACACGGTGTTCGCGCCCGTCTATGGTCCGCCCTTCGTGCGCGATCTTGACGGCGGGCGCCGCTATGCCACGATCGAGGATTTTCGCAACTTCGTGAAGCTCGCCTTCATGGCGCCGTCGCTGCACCATTCCGGCGGCACGGTGTGCGAGCCCGTCGATATCCCGGTGGCCAAGCGCCATCTCGACATGGTCTATTCGCACATCAAATATTCCGACAAGCCGTTCATGGGATCGGTGACGGCGCCCGAGCGCGCAACCGATTCCGTCAACATGGCCAAGATGGTGTTCGGCGATGATTTCGTCGACAAGAATTGCGTGCTGATCAACCTGATCAACGCCAATTCGCCGCTGGTGTTCGACGGCACAATGGTGGGGGCGCTCAAAGTTTATGCCCGCGCCAATCAGGCCACGGTGATCTCTCCCTTTATTTTGTCTGGCGCCATGTCGGCGGTGACGGCGGTGGGCACGCTGACGCAGATCCTCGCCGAAGCTTCCGTCGGCATGGCTTTTGCGCAACTCTGCCGCCCCGGCGCGCCGGTGGTGTTCGGCACCTTCGCCTCGTCGATCTCCATGCAGTCGGGAGCGCCCACCTTCGGCACCCCGGAACCGGCGCATGTGCTGTTTGGCGCGGCGCAATTGGCGCGGCGCATCGGCGTTCCCTTCCGCTCCGGCGGCAGCTTGTGCGGATCGAAACTTCCAGATGCGCAAGCGGCGCATGAAAGCACCAACACATTGTGGCCGACGCTGCTTGGCGGCGTGAACTTCTGTTTGCACGCGGCGGGCTGGCTCGAAGGCGGGCTCGTCTCGTCCTACGAGAAGCTGATCATCGATGCCGACCAGCTCACCATGTTCCAGCGTTTCGCCGAGGGCGTGGATTTTTCCGAGAACGGCCAGGCGCTCGATGCCATTCGCGAAGTGGGGCCGGGCTCGCATTTCCTCGGTTGCAGCCACACCCAGGCGAATTTCGAAAACGCCTTCTGGCGCTCGAGCATCACCGACAACAATTCCTTCGAGCAATGGCGCGACGATGGCGGAAAGGACGCGGTCCAGCGGGCCAACGCGACGTGGAAAAGAATGCTGGGCGAGTATGAAGCGCCGCCGCTCGATCCCGCGCTCGATGAACAGCTCCGGGCCTATATGGCCAAGCGCAAGGAAGTGCTGCCGGATAGCGTGAGCTAACTCGCCCTCTCTCCATCACCGGCCTTGATGACCGGGTCAAGCCCGGTCAGGTGATCCAGACTGGATGGCCGCCTCAAGGGCGGCCATGGAGAGAATTTCCATTTTCCTCACTCTCATCATGGCCGTGCTTGACACGGCCATCCTTTTCTTCGTGTCCAGAAGATGCCCGCGTCAAGCGCGGGCATGATGAGAATGGGAGTGGATTTGTCTCTAGTACGTCACCGTCACGATAATCGTGTCGGTGTAGGTCTGGGCGCTCGGGGTCGCTTGCGCCGGCACGCGTCCATAAGCCGTGTGGGCCTGGGCGGAACCGGTGCCGGTTCCCGCCACCGTGTCGGTTCCGATGGTGCTGCCCCACGGCAGCGTGTGTGCCGCATCCCGATAGATGCCGTAGGTTATGAACTCCGTATTGCCGGGATCGGCCATCTTGCGCTGGGTTGGATCGGTTGCGCCGGAATTGCCGCCAGACAGCGAGATCGTGTAACCAGCACCGGTGGTGCAGGTTACGCTGACGGTGTTGGACGACGTGGTGGCCGTATCGAGAATGCCGCGGGAACCGAAATCCAGGTTGGTGGCGGTCACGGAGCATGTGGCGGGATAGTTGGCCTGGGCCGTGAACGGAACATTGGTGACGTTGGTCAAACCGATGGAGTTGCAGTTGCCGAAGAACGAATAGGCATAGGCCACCTGTGTGTGCGCGCCGGAAAAGACCGAACTGTAGAGACCCGCGGGCAAACCCGTTTGCGCTGCAAAGACGCGCGCCCACATCGTTTGAGAGGCCGTGCCCGTACCCCCGCCACCGAGCGCTACATTGATGGTCGGCGGATTCGGCGGCAAGCCCCAGGTGTTCGAGCCCCAAACCTGGCTTCGTGGCGCATTCCTGTAGATGTTATAACGTAGCTGGCTGGCGCCATTCAACATGTAACGTTCGCTGCCGCTGCCGTTCACGCCGCCGGAGCCCGCATTGAAATTCGGGCACACGCGCACGGTCAGACCGGGGAAGCCGGTGCAGTTGGCGGTGAATGTTCCCGTGAGGTCGAACGCGGTGCCCAACGAGAGGTCTATGTTGCCCCAGTTCAACCCGGTGTTGGCGAAGGTACAGGTTTGAGCCCAGGCGGGACTGCCTGACAGCATCAAGATCAGAAGAGAGAGGTATCTCAGCCGCATTTCACCGGTCCGATCACTTGCTGTTCGTCATTGGCGGGCGAGAAATCGAAACGGCCCGTGCAGACGACTGAATTCACTGTCGATTCGAACTCGTTCCCGGCGCCGAGACTCGTCATGTAGACTTCGCCGTCGAAGCCAACGAGGAAGGGCTCCGCCTGTCCCTTGAGCGTTACGCTGGAACCAGCCGGCAGGGCGTTGCCTTCGTTGTCGGTTACAATGACAATCGCTGCGCTACTGACGGTCTTGATGCCGAAATCGACTTTGACGCCGCTATTCTCCCGGGGCACCACCCTGGTTTCGGTCCTCGGAATATCGGCCATCACCGGAAGGTTGGCGATGTCGATCGAGATCTTGTTTTTCTGGTAGGCCTTGAGGCCGGTGACGAGAAGCTTGCCGTTGGATGCGGTGGCGCCCACGTCACGATTTTCGAGCCGGACCGGCACGTTTTCCGTCCCCACATCGACAACGGCGAAGGCCTCATCGATGCGGTTGCCGAGAAACACCCCGCCGCCGGCCGCCACCACGGAACCATCCAGCGCCATGCTGACGCTTGCGCCTCTGGCCTGCTGGAAGGCATTGGCCTGCAGAAGCCCGGCGCGTGACTGATAGCTTGCATCGGCCGATGCAAACGGGTTTTCACCAGCACCCTTCGATACACGCCAGCCATAACTGCCGGGGCTGGCGCCATTCCTCGACTTGGCCAGCGAAGCGACTCCGGTGACGCTCTGCTCCGACAGGCTGGCGCTTGAGGATGCCGACAGAGAATTTCCGAGCGTGTAGGAAAGGCCCGCGAAAAGGCCATATCCGCCGCCGCTTCCAGCCTCCAGGAAGCCGCTGGCATAGAGCGAGAGACTATTGCCGAAGGATTTCGCCAGGCTGCCGGAGCCGATCAAAGTGTGATTGCCGTTCTCCTCCTCGACATGCACAAGGCCCATGCCTGCGCTCGCCTGAAAATCCGGGAAGCCATAGGAAAGCGACACCTGATCGACAGCGCGGGGACTGAGGCCGATCTCGAAATCCGAACCATCGCCGTCCACGGTCACTGAGGCAAGATCATCATAGTCTCCCAGACTTCTGCGCGTTGACGCGCTGACATTGAGGCGGTCGAACTGGGTGTTCCAGCCGGCAAACAACAGTGCGCCGAGACCATCCTCGCCGTTGCTTGCAGCGAGGGCCGCCGTTACTTCCCCGAAAGAGCCAAGACCCGCCACGATTCCGAAACCGCCATTTAGTAGCGCCGTGCCGGTTTCGACATGGACCTCGCCGGTCAACCAGTCGGTCACGCCATAGCGCAGGCTCGCGAGCGCCAAGGGTTCCGCGCCATAGGCGAAAGACTCCGTGCCGTAATCGCGCCGGGCCACGCCGAGATCGAGCGAATAGTCGAAGAGGCCTCGGCGCAGGAGATCGGGCGAGGTGAAGAATTCCGATTCCTGCTTGGTCTCGCGGCCGCTTGAATCGGTTACCACCACGCGAGCCGTTCCCGAGCCGGTGATCACCGGCAGGTTTTCGATGTGATAGGGGCCAGCCTCGACCGCTTGCGAATAGGTCTTCACGTTGTTGACATAGACATCGATGGTCGAGGGTAGCGCGGCGCTGCCGGTGAAAGACGGCAGCGGCATGGTAATAAGGCTGGGGCGCAATGCGAAATTGCGCTGCACCTGGGCGCCGCCCATGCGAATGGGACGCGTCCAGGCGAGGCCGCCCGCGGTAATATCGCCGGCCCGCCAGGAGCGGGCATGGGCCTCATCGGCATAGGACCAGATCGTGTCGAGCCGCAGCGCCGTCACATCGGCAAAGGTCGTCGTACCCACGAGGCCCGACTGGCTGAGGGTGCCGAACGGCGAAAAGGCCCGTGCATCGAGTGAAAGCGAGCCGCCGTTGATGCCGGTAATGGATTCCTCGAAATCGTGGGAGGCTTGGGAAAAAGCCGCGTAGTTCAAAAGGACGCCGGTTGAACTTTCGGCGGTCACCTCGTCCGGCAGGAGTTGCGCGCTATATTTTTTGGCAAGCCTAAGCTTCTCCGGCACCGCAATGGTGACGGCTTGCTTGATTTCATCATAGCGATAGGTGAGGCCCTCGATTTCGTCGAGAAAGATCGCCGCATCGGGCGGGCCCGTACCCGGCATGATGAGGCCAAGGGCTGTCAGCTCCTCGCGCGTCGTTGACAGGCGATTTTGGGAATCGAGCACAAAGGCGCCGATCAGCCGCGTCGGCTGGCCGTTGATGCTGACTTCAAGCTGAAGTTCGAGAGGCTCAGGTGGCGGCTCGTTGGCGCAAGCGGGGCCGGCAACAAGCAATGCCGCCAGCAGCGCCAGAGCCCGGCCATCAGTTGGCGGCCTGTATCTTCGCCGTTGCCTTGATGGGGCCATTGTCACCCTGCGCCAGAATCGTGATGGTGCCGCCGGGTGCGAAGCCCTTCTTCGGCATCGCCGCGGTCCATTGTTCAGATGACTGTCCGAAGACGTAGCCGATGAAATTCTCGCCGTAGCCAAGCGACGCACCGGACTCGTTCGTGACATTGAGCGCAGAGATACGCACGCGCCTTCCGCCTTCATTGCGTGCCTTGATAAGCAGCTTTCCGTTCTTGATGGCCGCCGCCCATGAAAGCCGCGGTGCGGCGGCCGGGTCGGTAAAGAACACCGGGATCGATTGCCGAATGGCGAAGCGGGGACCAAAACTCGGAATCGAAACCTGGCGGCCCGGAATTTCATCGACGAGCAGCCGATAGGTTTCCTCGCCGGCGAGCGGTTTCTTGCTGACGCGAATTATGCGGACCACATAGGGCTGGCCCGGCGCCAGCTTGGCAAGCGGCGGGCTGGCGACGACGTCCTTGGTCGGCGCCAGCGTGTCCTTTCCGTCGATCCTCGTCCATTTGAAAACCCGGAGCTGCGCGGAGAGCGGCGTATCGCCGGGATTGCTAACGGTGATGGTCGATGCGGCGGCCGGGAACTCAACCTGGATCCTGACCGGCGTTACCTGTAGGGACGACGCCATGGCTTGGACCGAACCAAGCACAAGGATCGTCAAGGCCAGTTCGCTGATGGCTCGCAGGCGCATCATGCCTCCTCAGTAGGTTACGGTGACGGTGACGGTATCCTGATAAGTCGCAGCGGTTGGTGTAACCTGGGCGGGAACCTGGCCATGGACCGTGTAGTTCTGCACAGCACCGTTTCCCGCGAGGCCAGTCATGATCTCGCCGCCCGCGTCACCCCAGTTCTGGGTGAAGCCCGCATCCTTCCACATCGTGTAAGCAATGTCTTCGCCGCCGAATTCCATCGTGCGGGTCGTCGTCGTTCCCGTGCCGCTGCCGTCATCGAGGGAAATCGTATAGGTCTGCCCGTTGGTGCACTGAACCGCGATGGTCGAAGTGGTAGTGAGCGCGGTGTCCAGAACGCCATAAGAGCCAAAGTCGAGATTGCTGGCTGACTGAACCTTGCATTCCGCCGTGATGATAAGCTGGGAGGTGAAGGTGGTGGTATCGACCAAAGCAAAAGCGGAAGCGGCGCCGGCGCACAGGGCGGCGGCGGCAAACGCGGACGCAAGATAAAAACGCATCGGATTTCTCACTGATACAGGGTTGGTCGGCAGCGCGTTGGATCGCAAAGCCCAAGCCTGAATTTCACTCTACTTACAGGCGAGCGAGATAGTGAATGAGTTTGGTTAATGCGCGCTTAAGGGGCCTCTTCGGCCTTTTAATAAGTGACGGTGACGACGACCGTGTCTGTATAGGTGAGCGGAGGTGGCGTTGCCTGTATGGGAATGCGTCCGTAGCCGGAGAAACTTTGGGGAAGGCCAGTGCCGGTTGCGGTTACCGTATTGACACCCGCCACATTGCCCCACGGCTGGGCGTATCCGGCATCGCGGTAAACGCCGTAGGTAATGGTTTGCGCGGTCGCCAGATTGGACATCAGCCGGGCGGCGGGGCCGGTTCCGCCGGAAGAGCCGTTGCTCAAACCGATATCATAGAGCGTGCCGCCGGTGCAGGTGACGGAAATGGAGTTTACCGCGGTTTTGATTGTATCGAGGGCGGTCTGGTTGCCGAAGTTGAGCGCCGTGGTGGCGACCGTGCAGCTGCTGTTGTTGGTCACCCGGACCATGAAGGGAACGCTCTGCACCCGGGGCGACAGCGCCGTGCCGCAGGTGAAGGAGGACGCGTAGCCATAATCGATCTGGGTGTGGGCACCGGAGAACACCGACAGGAAAGTTCCTGTCGGAGCCGCGCCCTGGCCGTTGGCGAGCCGCCCAAAAATGGTTTGGCTGACCGAGCCGCTGCCGCTACCGCCGAGCGTCAGCGAGATCGCAGGGGGGCGTGGCGTGGCGCTCCATAAGAACGAGCCCCAGACCTGTCCAACGCCATTATTGCGGTAGAGGTTATAGTTCAGCCTGGTTGCCCCTTGAGTCAGATAGCGTGGATCTCCCGAGGCGTCGGCCCCGCCTGAGCCTGCGTTGAAGTTGGCGCAAATGCGGATGGATTGCCCGGGGGTTCCGGTGCAACTCGCGGCGAAGGTGCCGGTTGCGGTCTGGGTGCCACCGCCGGCGAGGTTCACATTGCCGAAATCGACTCCGGTATTGGTGAACACGCACGACTGCGCACTGGCGATTGCCACCTGAAGCGCCAAAAAGCAGAGAGAGGCGAAAATGCGGATCAGAGGCATTGCAGCGGGCCGATGGTGGTCTGGTTTTGGCTGTCAGGTTTGTAAGTGAAACTTGCCTGACATTTGTTACCGTTGACTTTCGCCATGACGTTGTTCGAAGGGCCCAAGCCCGTCAGGTAAACCTGTCCGTCATAGCCCATGACGGCGGGCTCGGCGCCTTCGAGCGTCACTTCCGAACCTTCGGGCAAATAATCACCCTTGGCGTCCGTCAAGACGACAATGGCAGCGGCAGCGTCCGTCTTGACGCCGAAGTCGAGCACCACGCCGCTCATGTCGCGCGGCACCACGAACGCTTCGCTCTCGGGAACTTCGGCGTTCAGCGGCAGGTTGGTGACGTCGATGGCGATCTTGTTCTTCTGGAAAGAACGCAACTCGGTGAGGAGCAGCTTGCCGCTGCCGCCGGTTTTTCCAGCGAAGCGATTCTCGTATTCGACGGCGACATCCGGAGCGCCCACGTCGACGACGGCGAAACTGTCGTAAACCGGGCGGCTGAGAAACACGCCGCCCGCCAGTACCGCGGCGCCATCCACCGCTACATTGCCATTCACCGCATCATCCTGCTGGGCGATATGGCCATCGATATTAGCCTTTGTGCCGCGATAGGAAGCGCCTGCCGCCGTATAGCGAAGACCACCTTCGCCGTGGGCGACGCGCCAGCCGTAGGAGCCTGGGGCTCCATCGGTGGGCCGCGAGGCTTCGGCTACCGCCGTCCACCCAGCTTCCGTCACATTGGCGCCAGTCGAAGTGGAAATGCTTTCTCCGAACGGCATGGAGAAGCCCACGAAGGCGCCATACTCGCTGTTGTCCCCAAAATCGGCAAAACCGCTGACGAAAGCGGTGAGGTTGTTAATGAAGCTTTGAGTGTAACTGCCGCTCAGGATGAGCGACCTCGTGCCGCCGCTGTCCAGCAGATGAATAAAACTCAAACCCACTCCCGAGCTCAACTCGCGGAAGGAATAGTTGAGAGAAAGTTGGTCAAGTGCTCGCGGCACGCCGCCGCTGAAATGTGTGTGGTCCAAAGGCCGTTCAGTCACTGCGGCAAGATCGTTGAAATTTCCGAAGGTGCGGCTCGTCGCGAGATTTGCACCAAAGTTTCCGAAGCGCCCTTCCCAGCCGGCATGGACGAACACGCCCGCATCCCCATCGTGCAGGCTACCGGCTGCCGCGGCGTTGAACATGCCAAAGCGCCCACCCGATATGAGAGCGCCGACGCCCACGTCGATCAGGCTGGAACTGGCCTCAACATGGGCCTCGCCGGTGACGATATCGCTGATGCCGTAGCGAAGGCTTGCAATGCCTACCGGAGAATCATCGTAGCCAAAAGATTCGCTGGCGAAATCGCGGCGAACGACGCCTGCTTCGAGGGAAAAATCGTAGAGGTCGCGCTTCAACAGATCCGGCGAGGTAAAGAACTCGGTTTCGCTTTCGATCTCGCGGCCGGTGGCATCGGTCAGCACCACGCGCGCCGTGCCGGAATTGGTGTAGACTGGCAGGCTGTCGATGCGGAAAGGCCCCGGCTGCACATCGTTTGAATAGGCTTGCACGCCGCCGATGAAGACCTTCAACGTTGACGGCACCTCGGCGCTGCCTTCAATCAATGGCAGCGGCATGGTGAGGAGATCGGGGCGCAAATCGAAATTGCGTTGCACTTGCGCGCCGCCCAGCCGGATAGGCCGTGTCCAATTCAGGCCACCGCTGACGATGTCTCCCAGGCGATATGATCGCATCGAATTCTGATCCGAATAGGCCCATGTGGTGTCGAGCCGGAGCGCGGTGAAATCGGAAAATGTCGTGGTGCCGAGAATACCGGTTTGCCGCACGGTGCCGAATTTCGAAAAGGCGCGCGCGTCGAGCGACAGCGAGCCGCCGTCGCTGACGGCGCGGGAATCGGGAATATCGTAACCGGCCGCGGCATAGGCCGCATAATTCAGCACAAGGCCGGTGCCGCTTTGGGCCGCGATGAATTCTCCGCCGCCGCCATCGAGATCGCGCGCGAGGCGCGCTGCGTTCGGCAGCTCCAATTCGATCGACTGGCTGGATTCGTCATAGACGTAGGAGACGCCTGAAAGCGTGTCGAGGACGATGAGCTCATCGGCGGCTCCTTCGCCGGGCACGGCCACGCCAAGTTCGATGAGTTCGGAACGCGGCGAAGCGATCTTGCCATCCGGCAATTGCGTGAATGCCGCAATGAGGTTCAGGGGATATCCGTTTACACGAACATCGAGCTGGAGTTGGACTGGGGCTGAATCAGCCGGCTCCGCCCTCGCCAACGGCGAGTTCAGGAGCAAAGCGATCAGGAAGGCCAGTCCGGCTCTAGTTCGCCGCCACCACCTTTGCTGTCGCTTCAATAGGCCCATTGTCGCCCTGAGCTGTGATCTTGATCGTGCCGCCGGCTGCGATCGTCTTGGATGCGCCCTTGACGGTCCATTGCTTGGAGGATTGGCCGAGGACATAGCCAGCGAGGCCCTCTCCAATCTTGACGGTTTTTCCGGCGCCATTCGCTACCACGAGCGAAGCCAGGCGCACACGACGACCGCCGGAATTTTCGGCCTTGAGAACCAGTTGCCCCTTCACCACCATCGCTTGCCAGGAGAGATCCGCATCGTCGCCGGATTTGGAGAAGAACACCGGAATCGAATAGCGCACCGAAAAGCCCACGCCAGCCTGCCCCGCCTTCACCGGCTTCGGCAATTCATCGACGATCAGGCGGTAGGTTTCTTCCGTTGCCGCAGGCGTCTTGGCGAGGCGGACAACGCGGATAACGCTCTTCTTGCCCGGAGCAAGCTTGACCGCGGGTGGACTGGCCACGACGTCCCTGGTCGGGATCAGTTCGTCCTCGCCGTCAGACTGAACCCATTTGAAGATTCTGATCTGGGCGTTGACGGTGTCCGCGCCCGGATTGTTGAGCGTAACGGTCGACGCGGCCCCTGGAGCCGGCACTTCGATGTTGATCGGCGTGATCTGCAACGAAGAGGCAGATGCAACGACGGGCGCGGCGATAATGGCCGATGCCGCGAGAAGGCCGGAAATCCAGGAGCGCATCGCTGTAACTTAGAAGTTGACGTAGAGGGTGCGGTTTTCCGTATAGAGGGCCGCCGGCGGTGTAACCTGCGCTGGCAGCGTGCCATCGATCGTGAAGTTGACGGCACCGGTGCCGCCGCCGCCCGACAGTGCAGCACTATAGGCCACATCCTGAGCGCCGTTGACCATGGTGCTGGTGTAAGCGGTCACGGTGAGCACCGGATCGAACGACATGGCGAAGACCGTTCCGGCCGAGCAGTTGACGACCACGTTCGACGTGGCGGTTTCGGTGCCGACGATCACGCCGACGTTGCCGAAGTCGAGGTTGGTGGCGCTGACGATGCAGGCCGTCTGGATGTTGACGCGCGCCTGAAAGTTGGCGCTGGTCTGGGCGGCGAATGCCTGGGAAGCACTCAAAAGCGCCGCCGAAGCGGCGAGAGGGATCAGATATTTACGCATGACACTTCCAATCTTTGTTTGACATGTTGCCGGAAACAACAGTTGCGCCGGAGGATTGCGTCCACGAGAGCCCCATCGCCGTTCCCTGCCGTCTTGCTACCTCACTTCGCTTTAAGTTGAGGTGCATAAACGTCATTAAACCCGGCATAAGGAATCGCCCCGATTTGAATCACCGGAATTTTGGAGCCGTTATGAGTCAATGGCTTGGGTGGGCTGGCGGCGAAGGCCCGCCCACGCATCGTACCCCATGCCGCCGACAACGAGCGCCGTTCCAAAACCGTCGATTAGGGTAAACGATTCATTCAGCGCGAGTACCGCGAGATAAATCGTGAGAAGCGGGGACACCATGGAAATCATTGCCGTCGGCTGGGCGCCGATGCGCGCCATTCCCGCATTGATCATGAAGGACGGCACCACGGTGGCGAGAACGCCGGTCAGCGCGGCGAGCAGGAGATAACGGGGCGAAACGGCAAGTTCCGATGGGCTGCGCAAGATAAAAAAATGCGCAAGGCTGGCAAGAGAGGTGCCGGTAAGGGCAAGTGCGGTGAACAGAACGCTGCCCACATGGCCGATCATGCCGGTCGCCCACAACTGATAAATGGCGAAAGACAGCGCGGAGCCGAGCACGAGCAGCGTGCCGAGCGGCACGTTCGAACCGCCATCCGGAATGTCGGCGATGAAAACCAGGGCCAGGCCGGCATAGCTAACCCCCGCGGCAACCAGATTGCCGGCGGTTATCCGCGCGCCGAAAAATGCGGCGGCGATCAGGATGAGAAAAACCGGATAGGTGAACAGGACAAGCCGCTCAAGGCCGGCGGAGACATGGACCAACCCCTCGAAGTCGAGGATCATGGCCACATAGCCGAAAACGCCAAGCATCAGTATACGGACGATCATCGGCATACCTAACGCGACCTGGCCCGTGCGGCGGCGCAGCACCAGCGCGTGGATACCGACCGCGGCGAAAAACGGCAGCGCGAAAATCATCCGCCAGGTGAGCACGAGCAGGGCATCGGGATTTTCGGCATAGGCCAGCTTGACGAAGATGGCCTTGGACGAGAACAGGGCGGTGCCGGCAAGCGCCAGCAGGTAACCCATCGTGAGCCGCCGCCGATCCATCGGTCACGCTTTATACTGGCGGGGCTTCACCGTCTCCCTCGCCCACGCAAGGCAGGCATGCGCGGCTTCCCCCGGCGCCCCCTCCTCTGATACTCTCGTTCAATCGGGAGTAACTCATGTCTTCATTGCCTCTGGTTTTTCGTTCCGCCACGGAATTGGCCCGGCTGCTCAGGATGCGCAAGATTTCAGCGCGCGAGCTGTTAGGTCTCTGTCTCGACCAGTATGCAAGGCACAATGAAGCCCTGAACGCCGTGGTGGTGACCGACATCGACCGCGCCCGCAAGGCCGCCGCCGCCGCCGACCAGCGGCTGAAGGCCAAAAAACCGATGGGGCGGTTCGACGGCGTGCCCGTGACCGCCAAGGAATCCTTCGACTGGGCCGGCACGCCTTCAACATGGGGCGTACCGCGCTTGAAAGAAAACATTGCAGCATCCGACGCGGTGGCCCTGAAGCGACTCACCGATGCAGGCGCTGTGATTTATGGCAAGACAAATGTGCCGCTCATGCTTTCCGACTGGCAGAGCTTCAATGATATCTATGGCACGACCAACAATCCGTGGGATCCAACACGGGCCCCCGGCGGTTCCTCAGGCGGCTCCGCCGTGGCGCTGGCGGCCACGGCGGAGCCGCCTGAGGAACCGCCGGGGGCCC
>Ga0187892_10004541_pt1 | contig 23130 bp, 20 predicted proteins | sample MA1701073metaG_FD_139345 | JGI IMG/M metagenome (GOLD analysis project Ga0187892, IMG submission 139345) | Bio-ooze microbial communities from a basaltic lava cave in the Kipuka Kanohina Cave System on the Island of Hawaii, USA - MA170107-3 metaG ... | reverse complement strand
GCCATACAGTCCTCCTTCGGATATGCCAGCAAGCCATCCTGGGAGGACTGTACTCCTGCAACGCTCAAAGCTGTTCAAGTCGCACTAGTCGAACTAGTGGATTACCTCCATTGTAGATTTAAATCCCGCTCCACCGGCATAGAGATACGAATCAAACAGATTAACCCCTCCCACAGTAATGCCATGAACACCCAGGGACGTAGTGGTGTGTGATCCCTCCGTCAGAGGGAGGACGGTTGCAGTTGAAAACCCGCTTGACCCGATAGGCGTAAAAGAAGCAGCGGGGAGAGTTTGCCCATCAAGGAAGATCGTTCCATTCTCCACATCGGTATTTTGGGCGATGAGGATTAAGAAATGCTCGGAAAATTGAGTTCCCCCGACGGTCGAGAACGTATAAGCAGAGAGGTATTGTTCCGGCGGTGTCATGTTGACCATTGCCGGGTCTCCTATATTTCCAACAGTACGATCACCTCCGGTCATGTATTGCACGACATAGATGGGTTTGTCCCCCTCAAAGATGTGATTCCCGGGCAAGAAGCCAGTATTCAGATAAGTTTGGGGACCAATGGTTCCTAGTACAGCACCGTCAAGAGTAACGGTAGTGTTGTCTTCCGCGGTGACAACTCGGTAGATTGATCCAGATGGACGGTGAGGAAGCCCGGCGACAAGGATCCTTTTCCCCCACGTCTGTACTGGCGGCGCCATCTCGACAATGTGATCACACGCCTGACCACTTCCTATAAGGGTGCAGTCATTTCCACTCAAGACACCAATTGGCTTATCTGCCGTGATAGATAAGACACTCACAATATCCGCAAGAGCCATTATAGATGAATAAAGGACCGCCTCTCCACGGTTCAGTACAGTTTGCTCCACTAGACCGCCCAAGAAAGGCGAGCGAAACGTCACATGCGTGTTATCATACGCTGCAACAATCCCAGCTCTGGCCTTACCCACAGCAGAGCCTTGGGACGACAACGTTCGATACTCAGTGTTCCAGACATCAACCGGCAGCACGAGGGTGGCATCTGAAGTAGCCCGTGCGCGATTCACCAAGTAGCAGATAAATTCGTCAGGCGCAGAGGCGTGGACTGCGCGATTATATGGCCCGTCAATATTTTTCCCTGGAGCCACGGCCCAACTTTGACTCACCTCCACGGGAAGCGAGACAATCGTCACTGTACCGGGGTGCACAGCCACAGTCGTCGTAAAGGTTGGCGCATTTACAGGGTACTCAACGGTCACCATAGTGTCGACATCACTGATCAGGTGAAGCTCGGTGTGATGATCCTCAGAAATTTGGTCTGATACTCCATTACGAAGGAAAACCATGAGAAATTCCTTCCCTTTGTGATCAAACCCGGCTTGATTTCCACTCTGGAGGCTCCCAATCGGTACGGTTTTACGAATCGACGCTTCATGGCCAGCCGCGTCAGTCACGCGGAGCGAGACTTGGGAAATGCCTGCCGTAGAGAAGGTGTACTGTGGGCTTTGTTCGGTGCTGTCAACAACGGTATCGTTATTAAAATCCCAGGCCCAGGAAACAATAGCGTCATCTTGGTCGGTCGATCGGTCTTGAAATTGTATCGGTTCTCCCGGACTCCCAATCACAGGGGTAGTGGTAAAATTGGCGGTTGGAGCAAGACCGGTATCAAGTGTCGAACTGTTACAGTCATCATCGACGCCGTTTCTGAGGATCTCAGTTTTTCCGGGATTGACGCTGGCATTCGCGTCGTTACAGTCAATATCTGCGGAATAGCCATCTCCATCCACATCAGGTTGTCCAGGCGTTACAAAGTGACATCCGGAAGCATCAAGCGCTTGACAATCTGAAGCACAGGCCAGAGTGCCCCCCACAAATCCGACTGACTGACAGGTAGCACCACCTACATCGAGTCCATCGCAGACTTCCGAAGCTTGGTTGCGAACGCCATCGCCACAACTTGCCGAAACCGCCACGTTCCAACTCAGAACGATTGAGCCCCCCAGCGGATTATCGTCAGCAACAATGGCAGTGACTTCGCGAATTCCGCGATCCACATTTGTTGGACGATAAGTAAAGGAACTTCCGACAGCGACTGCTTTTTCATCAACGAACCATATAGTGGTGATATTATCACCGTCTGGATCTGTTGCCGTAACATTAAACGTTCCCCTGCCTCCGACAATAAGGTCAGCAAATCGTGGATCAGGTGAGAAGGTACCAACTGTCGGCGGACTGTTGACGTTGGCGATATCGACAAAGCTGTAGCCGACATTAGAGAGACCCTCCACAGTGGTCACGCGCAGACCGACTAATCCTGCGAAGGCTTTCGTGTAGGTAAAAGATGGGGTTGGGCCGGTCGCGTCATTGAACTTCCCATCTCCATCCAAGTCCCATTCGTAACGGGAGATTTGTGCTGGACTTGTAGAAGCCCTTCCGTCAAATGCGACTGGAAGCCCTGCGACGCCAGTGTAGGGACCACCTGGGTTTACTAATGGAGAGCGATCAAACACCAATGGATCAGCTTCTAAACTTGCTATGATGGCACTCATGTCAGCGGAGAATGTAGTGAAAGCCCCGATGAGTGCCGTGTTGGTTGTTTGTAGGTTTTGTAGGAGAGCAAGAAATTCTGCTTTGCTAAAGGCGCTAAAATCTAAGGTCCCCAATTGTTGCCGTATTTCTGCGATTTTTTCGTCGCTAAATCCGAGATTCTTGAACTCTTGCAACTCCTCTGTACTGAAGCCTTCCGTCACTACGCGAATGCGAAAGGCTTCTAGCTCGCTCGCAATCTCGTCCAAAGGACGAGTGTCAGCGGAGAGCGCATTGCTCATCGCAGCAAGGGCAGTATTGGTATGCGTCAGTTGGGTGGCCAACAGGTTTGTATAGGTCTTCAAGGCTCGGACGTGGATCAATGCCCAATCGCCGTTGTTGGCAAGAGCCGCGCCTTGGTAACGCTCTAGAGACGAGAGAAAGGCAGCAAGAAGCGCTCTTTCATTGCTGATAGCAGTGCTGATGTCTGCAGTGGCAACCAAAAGCGGATCATTACTGCGCAGGTCCACCACCTCTCTTCCACCGAGAGAAGCAATATGCTGAAAGTTCGGGTCTGGTGGATCTTTTACGATTGCATCGTAGTGTTGTATTAAATTCTTGAGGAGGTTTACCTGCGGGATCCGTGTCTTGAGCTTGAAGAGCTCACGTTTGAACATTTTCGGGTCCGACACAGGAGATCCAACTATTGCTAGGTAACGATCAGCAGGGAGAGTCTCCGTCCAATACTTATATAACGAAGCAGCATTGCTTTTAATCTCATTAAAATCAGGGAGATGCGAAGTAGTAGTTGGGAGGTTTCTTACTACAAAAGCGGGATCAAAAACAAAATCAACTTCAGGATCAAATCTGCCATCTTGGCACTCGTCGTAGATAACGGCATAAGAACCTGCCGCAACTGAGTGCCCAGCCACCCCGATGAGTTCGTCGATGAATACGCCACCGGTAGTCGCACCAATCACTATGTTCCGACTACCACTGACATCATTCAGGGCCCTACTTCCGCTCGGCACAATGTAAATGTCAGCCGCAGGCCATAACGTGTCGTCGATACCATTTCCTTGACAGTCTGCAATGAAGTCAATGGCACCCGTGCCAATAATAATCGGCTCATTAAGACCGAACGCGCTAGGGCCAAAATCTGGCCATTCAAGAAATTGGTGGCTAGCAAATGCTGGGACTGCATAAGCAAATGAGCAGCAAATGGATAAGAGAAGGTGCTTGAGCAAAGCCTTCAGGCTAGCAAGAGAAAACGTGGCAAAGGGGAAAGTGAAGAGGCTCATGGGTTGAAACCACTTTCGCTGTGTGTATCCCATTGTGATGCTCCCTTAATATCTATCAGCGTTCAGCCGTCAGCTTTCGGCAAAAACTTGCCCTCACCCTGCCCCTCTTCCATCTGGGAGAGGGAATTGTGAAAAGCTCTCTCCTACAGGAAAAGGGGAAATGTTACTTAATGGAGTCAAAGCATGTCCTGTGGTATGAAGAGGCTTATGAAAAAGGAACCCGTGCACGTGAAAGCCTTTGCTCAGTACATCCAGGGCAAATCAGTTACTCAGTTGTTGCACCATGCCCGCAAGGAAAGCCTGAAGCGCATCTTGGTGCACGAGGAAACAATCCCTACCCCGCGCAAGAAACCTGAGCAGAAACGTACGGGAATACGAGAGGTAATTTTCACTTTCCAGTGTTGACAGGACCTGCTCTTCCCGCCATGTTCTTGTTATGCATGCGATCAAAGTCGAAGCGACCATCGAAAAGGAAGGCGAGTTACACCTCACCAACTTGCCCGTTCGCCCGGACCAGCGCGTCGAGGTGATCGTGCTGATTCCAGAGGAAAGCTGGGCTTTGCCTGTGCCCTCTCTACCTGCTGTCAATGACCAAGAGTGGCAACACCTTGTTGATACTATCCGCCAGAGTGAACCGCACTTTTCTACGTTGGACGAAGCTATGAACACGACCCGTGGTCGCTCATGATTCTCCTGGATGCCGATATTCTGCTGCTGGATATCCGCTACCCGCGCGATGTCCGCTTTGCCACGAATACGCGGTTGCTCAAGGCCCTGTCTGAGGGTGGTCTGACACGAGGCATCACGTTGTATGCACTGTTGGAAGTCATCGGCATCCTCAGCTTTAATCTCTCCACAGAACAATTGTGACAGATGTACGCTCTTTTGCCTGGACGTTATGGCTTGCAGGTCGTGCCACACTGGGAGGTTCATCAAAACGCACCGACGTTTCTGCTCTCTGCCATTCTTACGCAGATAGAGAAGAAGATGGCGGTGGGCGATGTTTTTCAGGCTTTGTATATTGAACACTTTGCTCCTCAGGCTTCCTGCCTGTTGTCCTGGAATGCACGCCATTTTCACCAGAAACTCTCCATTCCTGCTTTGACACTAAAGGACTGGCTGGTGCAGCACACTCCGTGAGGCTAAAGTCGGACAGTCAACACTTATCCCCCTCACTCTGGCCCTCTCCCAGCCGGGAGAGGGAATTATGAAAATTCTCTCCCAGAGTGAGAAGTAAAGGTAACGTTACACCGACTGTCGTCGTCGCCAGAGAAATAATCCACCCAGTCCGCTGCCAAGGAGGAGCAACGTGCCGGGCTCTGGCACCGCACTGACTTGAGTGCTCACGTTGTCGACCCGTACCGTGCTGTCAGCGTTCACAAAGTTGAAATCGAAGAGTTCAAAGGTGGGAATGGCGTAATTGAAACTGTTCTGAAACGTCAGCGCATAGTGCTGCCAGTTACCCCCCTTGGGGCTGCTGCCCACGCTGCCCGTCAGGTTGAATACGCCGTTGGCATCCAGGTCAACCAACGCCAAGGCACTATCACCAAACAAGCCGTTGACTGGGTCAAAAGTGGCCAGGTCATCGGCAAAGTAGAGCGTGGCGAAGAACGTGTCGAGAAACGCAAAGGGAGGATCTGCCGGCACCGCGGCGGAGAGGGTGTTGAGAAAGTCAAACTCCAGGGTGTAGAGCCCTGAGTTCAGCAGGTCACCTTGATACAGCAGGCTGTAGACAACACCATTATCCCCCAGCACTGCTTCGTCATTGGCAGTAGTGACATCGCCTTCGGTCGTCCAACCGGTGAGTCCAGTAGAGAAATCGCCGTTAATGAGGGGACGGCGTAGGTGGCGGGGCTCCAGGTAGTGAAGAGGGCACTCAGAAATAAAGCCGTGATGACCGGGCGGTACATATACTCCTCCTTGCAGAGTGGTTGTTATCCGCACCTGGTCTTTTCTTTCACCCCCGCTCCACAAAAAAAGGCCGGGTGCCTGGTGTGACTGAACAGCAGTCACGCTGGCAACCCGGCCAAGTTCTGTTTTCCCGCTTGCGCGCCTCGTCTCTCGTAGGCGCTACCGCACCGCAGCTCCTCTTCCCCTCCCCTGCCGACTCCGGTGTCAGTAGTGTGGGTGAAGTCCCGTCGGCTTTCCGTCCCCTGGTCACCCTGAGTTTAGCGAACTCTGGTATGACATAGGCGAAAAAATAAGGCAAGAGTTTGGGGAAGACGGTAGAGGAAGCCTACCTCTTCGTCATTCCCGCGCAGGCGGGAATCCAGTTTCTGTTCCTGGATTCCGGGTCGCGGCCTGCGGCCTTGCCCGGAATGACGGGCGTGTCGTTTTCGTCACTCCTCTGAAAAAGTAGGGGCGAACGGCCGTTCGCCCCTACGCACTAATTGGCACCGCTTTTTTCTCATCATTCTCACACTTTGCGACGGTCCCCTCTTGGACTGCACGAAATTTTCAGGTATTGTGCCTTGGTGAAATTTCTGCAGGACAATAATAACTTCTACACATTCATCTCTGCTCACATCTGAGCATTTCGCTTTTTTCCACCTCGGTCGCAGGATTATTTCTTAGTACGTCCCATTAGTGGACGACCGGAGAGGCAGATGTCTACACCTTTAGAACGAATTCGTAATATCGGTATTATTGCCCACGTCGACAGTGGCAAAACTACCGTCAGTGAACGTATTCTCTATTACACGGGCATGTCCCATAAGATTGGCGAAGTCCATGACGGAACGGCAGTGACCGACTGGATGCCGCAAGAACGTGAGCGTGGCATCACTATTACCGCAGCCGCTATCACCTGCCAGTGGAACAATTACCAGATCAACATCATTGACACCCCTGGACACGTGGACTTCACGACGGAAGTTGAACGCAGTTTACGCGTGCTGGATGGTGCGGTCGTGGTGTTCTGCGGTGTCGGTGGGGTCGAACCCCAGTCCGAAACCGTCTGGCGACAAGCCGACAAGTATCGCGTCCCCCGCATCGTGTTCATCAATAAACTCGACCGTGTGGGAGCGGATTTTCACAATGTGGTCAAACAGATTACCCATCGCTTGGGGGCAAAACCGCTGCTCACCCAACTCCCGCTCGGGCAAGAAGACGGATTCCAGGGAGTGATCGATTTGCTGCGCCAGAAAGCGATCGTCTGGGAAGAAGATACACTCGGTGCGCGGTTCCATGAGGAAGCGATTCCTGCCGACATGGCCGATGAAGTCGCTCACTATCGGGAGCAGCTCATTGAGACAGTGGCTGATGCCGACGATGCGTTATTAGAAAAGTATCTTGGTGGAGAACCCCTGAGTGAAGAGGAAATCGTTGCTGCCATTTGTAAGAAGACCCAGGATATCGCCCTGTTTCCAGTCGTGTGTGGCACGGCTCTCCGCAACAAAGGAGTGCAGCCTCTGCTGGATGCGATCACGGCCTATCTCCCCCCTCCGGTCAAACCTATTACAGGCACTATTCCCGATGGCGACACCAAGACGTGGCAGGTCAGCGATCCGATTCGTGCTGCACTGGCGTTCAAAACGATGCACGATCCCTACTCTGGTCAATTGACCTTTATCCGTGTGTATAGCGGCGGTTTGAAGACCGGAGATATGGTGTTTAACCCGCGCACCCGACAAACCGAACGGGTCGGACGGCTGGTGCGCATGCACGCCAATAAGAAAGAAGACATCGATACCGCGATCGCAGGAGATATCGTTGCCGCGATTGGCCTCAGGAACTTCACCACTGGCGATACCATCACCGACCGGGACAAGCCGGTACTGTTGGAAGCGATTACCTTTAAGCAACCAGTGATCTCCCTGGCAATTGAACCGAAGACCAAAACCGACTCGGAGAAGTTAGGCTTGGCATTGCAACGCCTCTCATCTGAAGATCCAACGTTAGTGATCAACACCAACGAAGAGACCGGGCAGACTCTCATCTCCGGCATGGGTGAATTGCACCTGGAGATCATCATCGACCGTCTGGTACGCGAGTTCAAAGTCGCCGTAAGCACTGGTGCACCCCAAGTGGCGTACCGCGAAACCATTACCCGTCCGGCGGAGGCTGAAGGAAAATATATCCGTCAGTCGGGTGGGCGCGGACAGTACGGTCACGTCTACTTAAAGATCGAACCCAACGAGAACAAAGGGATTGTTTTCACCAATGACATTAAAGGTGGCGCGATTCCCAGAGAGTACATTTCGTCGGTGGAGAAAGGTATCCGTGATGCGGCACTCGGCGGTGTTGTTTTCGGGTATCCCGTGCTCGACGTCTCGATCAGCCTGTATGACGGCACGTATCATGAGGTGGACTCTTCGGAGATGTCGTTCATGCTGGCTGGCTCAATCGGCTTCAAAGAAGCGATTAGGAAAGCCAAACCGGTCTTGCTCGAACCAATAATGAAAGTCGAAGTCGTGGTCCCCGAAGAGTACCTGGGAACCATCATGGGCGACTTGCAGTCCCGTCGCGGTAAAGTCACGGAACTGGGAGAACGTGGGGTTGGTATTCGCACCATCACCGCTCACGTTCCGCTGGCCACGATGTTTGGGTATGCCACCGCTACCCGGTCACTCACCCAGGGCCGCGCGACCTATACAATGGAGTTCGACCATTACGCCCGCGTCCCTGACCACATGGTCGATGAGGCATTAGGCCGCAAAAAAGACAGTGACTAACCTTCTACCCCTTGGAGTAAGGAACCCAATAATGTTCGGTACTTGTTATGCGAGCACGGTTACTAGAAAATCCAGCACCACTTGAAGATGCCAGCATCTGCGGCAAAGGCTGCGTAGGTCTGTCGAAAGATCACGACATCAATTTGTTTGCAGGGGCAACCCGATGTGGCTGCTCTTTTTGCTAGACAGAGGAGGGCGCTATGGCTGACCTCGAACAATTTCGCGCTGAAACTCGACAATGGCTTTTGGACAATACGCCGCAAGGCGTCAGAGGGCGTGTCCTTGCCTTAGGCGAAGGCAATTGGGGTGGACGCAAAGCCACCTATCCGAACCCTGATATGAAGCGCTGGCTTGAGGTGATGGCCTCGCGCGGCTGGACTGCTCCGGAATGGCCAAAGCAGTACAGTGGTGGTGGATTGTCGAAAGCGGAAACGAAAGTTTTGCGCGAAGAAATGGCTGCACTCAAGCTGCCAGAACCGTTGTCCGGTTTTGGCTTGACGATGATCGGCCCCACCCTTCTCCAATATGGTACCGAAGAACAAAAGTTAGAGCATCTTCCGAAGATTGTCCGTGGCGAAATTCGCTGGTGCCAAGGCTACTCAGAGCCTGGCTCCGGCAGTGACCTGGCGTCGCTACAAACAAAAGCCGTGTTGCAGGGCGATCACTACGTCATCACCGGACAGAAAGTTTGGACCTCGTATGCCAACCTGTCGGATTGGATGTTCATGCTGGTGCGTACTGATCCGCAGGCGCCGAAACATCTTGGCATTACCTTCATTCTAGTAGATATGGCCTCACCTGGAGTCGAGACCCGACCGATCAAATTGATCAGTGGCTCGTCACCTTTTTGTGAGACCTTCCTCACCGACGTGATGGTTCCGGTGAAAAATGTCGTCAGCAAAGTCAACGATGGTTGGACTGTCGCCAAAGCTTTGCTCAATCATGAACGCACCATGATCGCTTCCGCTTTCGGTTCAGGTGGAAAGCGGCGAACAATGGCAGACTGGGCGCGCGAGTATGTGGACTTCGATAGCGACGGCATTACTGATGCCTCATTACGTCAGCGCATCGCCCAGTATGAGATGGACGCCCTTGCCTTCAAACTCACGTCCGATCGTACCAGAGATGCTGCCAAAGCTGGTCGTCCGCCTGGACCAGAAAGCTCGATGTTCAAAATCTATGGCACCGAACTGAATCAGCGCCGTCAAGAACTCCTGCTGTCGATTGCTGGGCCACAAGCGCTGGGGTGGGAAGGTACGGGATTCAGCGAACGAGAGTTGACGTTGACCCGTGACTGGCTCCGCTCACGCGGGAACACAATTGAAGGCGGAACCAGCGAGGTGCAGCTCAACATCATCGCGAAGCGAGTGCTAGGGCTGCCGGATTGAACCAAGGATGTTGCGTGAAAGGTCAACATAGCTATCACGCGACATGCATTATGTATTCCGAGTCTCGCATTCTACTCAGCCCTGAAACCTCTTACCATTTCTCGGCATTCAATAAGAGAAATGGAACTTTCGACGACATTGCCTCTTCTTGTTCAGACTTCTTTGCTTCGAGCGCGCTGGGCAATCTCAACCATTTTTTTCATTAACGGCTTTGTTCTCGCCAGTTGGGTTCCGCATATCCCGGCAGTCAAAGCACAACATGGGATTAGTGACGGCCAGTTGGGGGTTGTCTTACTGTTCATGGCAGTGGGCTCGCTTCTTGCCCTGCCCGTAGCCGGGGGGCTCATTAGCCGCTTTGGCAGCCGGACGATAACAACTCTCGCCTCTCTCAGCTTCTGCCTCGCCCTCCCGTTGCCGATCTTCAGTCCGAGTGTTCCGACGCTCGCCTTTTCCCTCATGCTCTTGGGGGGGTGTAATAGTATGTTAGACGTCTCGATGAATGCGCAAGCGGTTGAGGTTGAACGTCAATACCGGCGGACAATTATGTCCTCATTTCACGGATTGTTTAGCGTAGGAGGTCTAGTCGGTGCGGCGGTCGCGAGTCAGGCGATGGCGATCGGTGTGGGTGATCCGCAACACGTTGCCACTATCACTCTCGTTTCAGTAGCCGTGGTAACCTGCATGCTCCCCTGGCTTTTGCCTTCGTCTCCCCAACCTGATGACCGTGGGCCGACTTTTGTTCGGCCTTTTGGAGTGCTGTTGAGTTTAGGGATACTCGCGTTCTTCAGTCTACTCGCTGAAGGGGCGATGGCCGATTGGAGTGCGGTGTATCTCCATGATGTCCTCCAGTCTGACCCGGCGACTGCTGCCCTTGGATTTGCCGCGTGTTCAATGATGATGGCGGTGGGACGTTTTAGCGGTGACTTCCTCGTCACTCGTTTCGGTCCGTCACAATTACTCCGGCTCTCCAGTCTTCTCGCCGCGTTTGGTCTTGGCAGTGGCTTGTTGATCGGCACACCATTCGCCGCCATTCTCGGCTTCGGGCTTGTCGGCCTCGGTATTGCCAATATCATTCCAGTTTTGTTCAGCGCTGCGGGAAGAGTCCGGGGAGTACAGTCTGGAAACGCTTTGGCTGCCGTGGCTACCACTGGTTACTTCGGCTTTCTGGCCGGCCCGCCAGTGATCGGACTCGTTGCAGAGATCACGAATCTGTCCCTTGCGCTCGGCCTTGTCTCCGTGTTCTGCGTGTTCATCGCTACCCGCGCGTATATTATTCTCCCAACCAAGTGAAACGAAAACGGCTATGAGTCATCTCAAGGAAGAGAAAAAGTTGTTAGTGATCAGTTGTCAGTTGTCAGGAGAAAAGACTTTGAACCTTGGACTTTCCTAGACTTCAACTCGAAAGACCCAAGACTCTAGACTCTTCATTACTCGTTACTCGTTTCTTTCCGAGGAGGTCCCCATGAAACTCGCAGGAAAAGTTGCACTCGTCACTGGTAGCAGCAAGGGAATTGGTCGTGGAATTGCCACCCGTTTTGCCCAAGAAGGAGCGGACGTTGTCATCAACTATAATCGGAGCCCTGGTGGCGCACAGGAAGTCCTCAGCGAAGTCGAAGCTGCGGGTCGCCGCGGTCTCATTGTTCAAGCCGATTTAGGGAACGTCAACGAAATACGCAAGCTTATTGCGACTACCGTCGAACACTTTGGCCGTCTCGATATTCTGGTCAACAACGCTGGAGTGGAAACTCACGCCCCGTTCTGGGAGGTCAAAGAAGAAGACTATGACCGGGTACTCAACACCAACCTCAAAGGAGTCTTCTTTGCGACGCAAGCGATGGTCCAACATCTGAAGCAAACGAAACGACAAGGGAAAATTGTCAACGTGAGTTCAGTCCATGAAGAAATACCGTTCCCCAACTTCGCCGCATATTGCGCAAGCAAAGGAGGACTCAAAATGCTCACGCGCAATCTGGCGGTTGAACTTGGACCGTTGGGCATTACCATCAACTCGATTGCCCCAGGAGCAATCGAAACGCCGATCAATAGCAAACTGCTGAATGATCCAACAAAATTAAACTCGCTCCTGGGCCAGATTCCCCTCGCACGACTGGGAAAACCCAAGGACGTTGCTAGCGTTGCAGTCTTCCTCGCGTCCGATGATGCCGACTATGTGACCGGCTCGACCTATTACGTCGACGGCGGGCTGACGTGGTTTTATCAAGAACAATAGCGGGGGAATGAAGATTGACAAGAACGGAAATCTGTTCGCCGCTGGTCCTGGTGGAATTCATGTTCTCGCACCAGACGGTACACACCTTGGCAGCTTTGAAACTGGTGTCGCTACTGGTAACTGCGCCTGGGGCGATGATGGCTCGTTTCTTTATATCGCGGCGAATACCGCAATCCTACGTGTGAAGCTCACTACAAAGGGTGCGGGGTTCTAAACTAAGAAGTCTGGAAATGATCTCTATGCGGGGCGAGAACACAATCCCTTATTCAACGACAACAAGCTAAAGCTTGGTCTCTTCGGGGTCAACTTCGCAGTCGAAGGTTGAAAACGACTACCCGGTCATTTTGTAGAATGCAGCGAAATGTTGAGCGTACATACCGTTGGAATTCCACATAGTAGTCAAGCCACCAAAATGCCGGCCAGAGAAAAATGAGAAAGTTTGCCCCAGCCTCTCGCAGTCGGTCGAGTTCACGGATCGCCGTCGCATCGTCCGGCGGAGGTCCCCAGTATTCCCCTTCCTTTTCAAGGAAGGGGAGGAGACGATGCCCAGTGGGAAAGACATAGCGAAATTGGTCGTGATCGACCAGAATGCAGGTCTCCCCTGGAGGAATCAGCGCGGTCAGCTCCTGCGCCACAAGCTGTAACTGCATCACTTCGAGATACTTCTTCGGATGGATAAGCGAAAGCGGCGGGGATACGGTGTTCTGCTGCTCGTGCTGCAAGAGGGGATGGTTTGTGAGGCAACTCTGGCGTGCGAACAGCAGGATGTTCTGTGCGTACCACCATTCAACGTTCCCATTATTCCAGACTTTTTTTCTCAGACAATCGATGACCGCGTATTCCCGAGCCTGGAAAAATTTAGCCCAATACTCTGGCCATTGTTCGTTGAGGTGCTCGGTCCCTCCTTGAAACGGGATCGCGGCAGAAAAGAGTACGACCGAACTCAGGCGAGTCAGTGTTTCAACAAAATTTTCAGCGTCTGCACTGGGAAGGTGTTCTGCTACCTCCAAAGACATCGCCAAATCGAATTGTCGGTCCATCCGTAGCGGAGTTTTCAGGTCCCACGGAAAAAATCGGTCTTGGGGGATCACAAGCTTTCGTCGATCAACGTACTCACCATCCACTCCGACAATGTCCGCTACGCCATACTCCCGGAAAACCGATAACCACGTCCCGACACCACAGCCAATGTCGATGACGCACTTCGGTTGAATGAGGGCAAGGACGAGTGGAACGATCTCTTGCGCCGATTGGCGAGAACCCTGTTTCTGGTTTTCATAAAACTGTTCAGTATAGGGTTGCATATTTCCCCTTTGCCCTTTTCTCGTCACTGAGCCAGCCACCCTGCATGCCGACGACATAGCCAGCAAGAACGATGCGCGCTATGGCTAGAGCCCTGCATCATGGAGTAACTGCTCAAGGACCGTCTCCGCCCGAAAGTACTGTTCGGCCATGGCTCGTGCAGCTTCACATTGCTGCTGGTAATTGGCGTTGATGGCATCAAGAGCGGCAGCCGCTTCATCAAGACTGCGAAATGTCCAAATCCCCTCACCGGTCCGATAGTGACGTGAGATTCCCGTCTCTTCGACCACAATCGGTTTTCCCATGGCTAAATAACACGCACTCCGACAACTGAACCATCCACTCTCGGTAGCTGCATAGGCTTCTTTGGCAATACTCCACTCGCCTCGTGAAGTGCCGATATAGTCACGGTAGTGCTCCATCGTCGATGAACGTTCCGCAGCATCGACGAGAATCCACCCTTCACGCGCAAGGTCCTCGCGCGGTGCGGGACCAGACAATGCGACTTCAAGAGGGGCTGAAACGACACGAGGCAGGTGTTTGAAGCGGAGAAATTCGACGTCTTTTCCCCCGTAGACGCGTCCCCCAACCACTGGTAGGGCGGGTTGGGTTTTCCACGACATGATGGTGGTAAAGTTTTTGGCGTGTTCGTCGTAAGTCACCGGCCAGTCAGTAAGTGTAATGGGCTGACGAGTAGTCTTCCAGTCAATACCACAATCTGGAATTAAACACGAAGGGTCGTGGATATTCTCTGCCATCGTAAAAAATACGTCATGCTTCCAGAACCACGGCACCGTACGAAGATGATGCTCAGTTCCTTGTCCTTCTTTGACTGCCATCACTCCCGCCTGCGTATAGAGTGGGTCGCTGTCGTAGTACGCCATAACCCGCGCCTCACGATAGACATCGCGATTCCAGAGGACACCGGACACGTTCAAGAGAAGATCAGCTTCGCGGCAGCGTCGTTGCAGTTCACCTTCCGAGAGTCCATGCAACATCCCGCGCGGATCGCGGAATGCAAAGGACGCGGCCATTCCAGGAACGGTGGCAAGCACACGTTGCAAGTAGCGAACGTTTGCACTGCTGTCGTCGGTAAAGGTCTGCAATTGGGGGTGGTAGACCCATACTCCCGTATCTTCGAGATAGGTGACTTCACAACCGAGTGCGACGAATCCGGAGACAAACTGCAGGTAGTCCCAGGCCACACCGCCGAGGGGGTAGGTCCCAATCAAACCGGAAACGATAATCCGCATAGCCATCTCCATCTTTTGCGCATGTGTTTCACATTAGGACACCGCTCGTTGCGGCTCGTCTTCCTCGCTGAACTGCGTCCGATACAAAGCGGAAAAGGCTCCCTGCTGGCGCATAAGTTCGGCAAACGCCCCCTGTTCAACAATCTGTCCCCCACGAACAACCATGATCACATCAGCATTGCGAATAGTCGAAAGGCGATGGGCAATGATGAAGGTCGTGCGGCCAGCCATGAGTTCCTCAAAACCTTGCATGATCAAGGCTTCAGTTTCCGCATCGACCGACGAGGTGGGTTCGTCCAGAATAAGAATCGGGGCATCCCGCAGAATGGCACGGGCAATCGTCAGGCGTTGTCGCTCCCCTTCAGAGAGCAGGGTGCCCTGCGCACCAACAACTGCATCGTATCCCTCTGGCAACCGCATGATCTTCTCATGAATCCGTGCCAATTGAGCCGCACGTTCTATCTCGGCAAACGACGCCCCCGGTTTTCCGTAGGCGATGTTCTCACGGATGGTGAGGGGGAAGATCAACGGCGGCTGGAGCACCATGGCGATTTGTTGTCTTAGCGAGGCCAACGTCAGTTCACGAATATCGCCACCATCAAGTAACACCCGCCCCCGCTGAGGATCATAAAAGCGAGGCAAAAGACTGACAAGAGTAGACTTCCCAGCACCACTGGGGCCAACGATCGCTACTGTTTGTCCCGGCAGTACATGCAGGTTAACACTGTGCAGCACTGGTTGGTGTGGATCATATCCAAAAGAGACATCTGCAAAGATGACCTCGCCACGAATACTCTTCGCCGGTAGGACTCGCTTCCCCTCTGGCAGGTCTCGCTCAATCGCTAAAATTTCCTGTACGCGCCGGAATCCCGCCTTTCCTCCCTCAAGCAATCCTAAGGTTTGGCTGATCGTGTTGATGGGTCCATATAAGGACGCGAGATACGCAGTGAACACGACCAGGTCGCCGACACTGAGGGTCCCAGCCATCGCATGGCGAGCGCCGACCCACACCACCAACGCCGTACCCAACGCAATGACACCATTTACCACTCCGGCGTAGAGCGACTGCAAGTTGTAAAGCCGCAGGTTGGCGGAGAGACTCTCTCGACTGGCAGCAACAAACCGTCGGTGTTCCTCTTCCTCTTTGGTAAATGCTTGGATGACTCGGATAGCTGCCATACTATGTTGGACTAAAGAGTAGATCGCACTCTCCCGCTCGTGCGCCACGGTTGCCGCCCGGTTAATGTGAGCGCTCATCATTGAAATCGTCGTGAACAACAAGGGACACACTCCTAGCGCGATCAACGTCAACACCCAATCGAGTTGGAGCATCACGACCGCCATGCCAATGAGTAGGACCAGTGAAGTGAGAATGGAAAAAATGCCATTCATCGCTAACGTTTGGATTGAATAGGTGTCCGCCGTCACTCGGTATAGTAAATCCCCCACCTCACGACGATTGTGAAACGCCAGCGACAAACGTTGGAGATGGTTGTAGAGTGCTGCTCGTAGATCATTGACCATACTCTGGCCAATGCGGATGGTGGTATAGTTATTCACCAAGGTGAGCACCCCTAAGATCACATAGATTCCCACCAAGCTCCCACATGCCACCATAAGCAGAGTATCCCGTGACCATCCATCAACAGCGGACCATCCCAACGGCTGCTGTCCGACAACATTGTCGATAATGACCTTGAGAGGCCACGGTTTCAGCAGTTCTGCGGCACCGATGAGCACAACTTGCAATAAGGCAAAGAGGAAGAGCCCACGATATGGGGACAACAAGGCAAAAATCTGTCGTCGCAGGGCCCCTGTCATCGCACTAGGCTTTCCCGTTCATCTGCACCGGCGTCAAGCCAATCCGCTGCGCGGCAATTTCAATGGCATGATACATCACACGACCAAGTCGGAAGTTTTGATACAGGATGACGACGAGGTTGATCAGACCAACGATCGTTGCTGCCACCACCATTTCTTCGACGCCAAGCAGCATTCCCAGCCCACCAATGATGAGATAGCCGAGCAAGGCAATCCGCGCCGGTTGCGACAGTCGAACTCCGCAATGCACCCGCAATAGTCGTTTTAGACCACCGTGATTTTCGGTTCCCACTCGGACTTGTGCAATCGACCAGAGACCACGCGAGATTTCCAGATCCCAATTGCTCCAGCCTTGATCCATCGCAATCAGATATTTGCGTGGCAGTAAAAACTCCATGAGGCCGTGGAGCATGTTCTCTTTCTCCAACCCCTGCTCGCTCCAGTACGCAACCCGCAACGCCCGCTCTTTCCAGGAAATCTCCGGCTCCTGCCCGACCTCGTCAAACTGGATTGGTTCGACATCGGTAAGTCCGCGCACTCGCCAGCGGTATCGTTCAATCCCGCGATACAACGGCCCCAGATAGGCGAGCACCGTGACAAGCAAGCGTGATTTCCAGTTGCCAAACCGCGGGTCAATCCGTGCCCGCGCTCCGCTAGCTAAGCACCACCCGAACGAGATCAGCAACGGAATAACACCCAGCCACATCACATCACCAAAAATGAAGGCGGCAAGAAACAAGGCAATGGCGACAACGTTCCATTCTAAGGTCATCGGCAAAAACGCGATCAACGATGAGGGCGGCTCATAGAGGGTTTGGAACAACCCCCGCCCGAAGGTCCCAGAGTAAATCACCGGGCGGCGAGATAAGAAGAACGAGGAGAGGTCCCCATAGATGCGTCCTAGCCAGCGGGACTGCCCCAGCAAGTTGAAACGATAAGGATGTTTGAAATACAACTGGGCTTCGGCTTTGCCATACCCACGCTGTTGGTTCAGATAAGCTTGTACCGTGTTGCGGCGGAAATGCCACACCACCGCAGCCGGACTGAAGCCAATCGGATAGCCTTGGTTCTGCAGACGCCAACAGAGGTCGACATCATCTCCGGCAGCACGGAAGACGGGATCAAACCCATTAATCTCCTCTAGCGCGTTCTTCTTAAACGCCATGTTGCAGCCAGGGATGTGTTCAGCAATGTCATCGCTCATAAGGACATGCGTTGGGCCACCAGGCGATACCGCCACCGCTGATGGAACCAAGGTATCTTCCGGCGGTGGAAAGTTTGGCCCCCCAACTGCCGCACGCCCAGAGCGAACAAATGTTGTCACCAGATAGTGCAACCAATCCGGATCGGCGACACAATCGGAATCCGTAAACGCGACGATCTCCCCTTCGGCAGCCGCAATGCCAACGTTACGGGCTGCGCTGAGTCCTTTGTTTTCCTGATTAATCAGGCGGATGTAACTGAAGCGCTCACTAATCTCCCGGGTCCGGTCGGTCGAGCCGTCGTTGACGACAATCACCTCAAAGTTGGGATAGTTGAGTCTTTCGAGCGAGGCTAAGCAGGCAAACATGGTCCGCTCGGCATTGTAGGCACAGACCACCACCGAGACCTTCGGATATTCGGGGAGGGCTGGTGGTAACGGCACGCTGTAGCATTGTTGCACTGCCTCAAAGGACGGCTTTTTGCGTCGCTCCCGATCAACGAGCCCAAATGCCCAGTCTTCCACTTGGAACCCACCGTCGGCGGAAAGGGCATACCAGTCATCCGTCCAGGCAAAAATGACCGTTCCGGCTAACCCCATCTCAAACCCTGCACGCACTTGCCACAACAACGTCCCCGCCTGGAAGTCCTTCCCTTCATGGATGGAATCAATCCCGAACTCTGTCAAGATGAGAGGTTTATCAACGGCGAGATTATGGAGATGCGACAGATAACCGCGGAAGGCTGGCTCACGGTGGAGGTAGACATTAAACGAGACGAAATCAAGCTCGTCAAAATCAAGATATTCGGTCGAAGGAAAGTTGGCGTAGCTGACCAAGCGCTGCGGGTCAACATTTTTCACCGTGCTGACCAAATCGGCCAGAAATTCTCGCACTCGTTCAGGTCCATGCCAGCGGGCCATGTCCGGCGGAATCTCATTCCCAACCAGACAAGCCAGCACTGCGGCATGGCCACGGCAGACTGTAGCACCGTCGGCAATCGTGCGGTGAATCTGGCGGACTAACTGTGGGGAATCAAGAAAGGCCACATGTTCTTCCCACGGAATGCCGACGATCACTCGAAGTCCATACTCACCGGCAAGATCAAGCAACCAGCGCGGCGGCACGGTAAAGGTCCGCAGCGCATTCGCCCCCAGTTCACGCATGAGTGTGAAGTCACGTTCAATAATCTCACGCTCAGGAAAAGGTGCTCCATGCGAAGCGGGCTTAAACGTTCCGTAGGTTACCCCTTTGACGAAGAGCTTCTCCTCGCCAGCAAAGAAAAATTTCCCTTTTGTCACAATCGGCGTGAGGGTAGTGACTGGTGCGACAGGAAACGCCCGCACCTCGTCTTGCATATTCACAGAGATCACATCAGGCATAGGTAATAGTGATGGTTAATGGCGAGAACTATCTGCCAACAGGAGATGCCTCTCTCAGGAAGAACTCGTTGGCGGTTCGTCGAAATTGATACCCATAAAGATAGCTGTTCAATCGTGTATAAAGAAAAACACTCCACCAAGCAAGGAGTTGTCGGCTAATGATTTTTGCCGAGCAAATTCGGGGGCCACATGCCTACGGCAAGTGTAACGTGAACAGGGGAAAAAGAGAAAGGTGGCTGTTGACAACTGCCGTCAGTGCGAGTTTAGTAGGGGCGGGGATTATGTAAATAACTTAATCTTAAAGAAGGAGGAATTATGGCACAGTTCGATACCATTATTAAAGGCGGAACGATTGTCGATGGAACGAGGGTACCTCGGTACCGTGCGGACCTCGGCATCAAGAATGGCAAGATTGCTAAGATTGGTCGCTTGAATAGTAGCGACGCCACCAAGGTAGTCGATGCCAGCGGGCTAATTGTCGCCCCTGGGTTTATCGATCTCCACACCCACTACGATGCCCAGTTACACTGGGACCCGTACTGCTCGATTGGTAGTTGGCACGGCGTGACCTCGGTTACCATTGGGAACTGTGGATTTGGCTTTGCTCCTCTCCGGCCACAAGATGCCGACCGGGCCATGCTTGCCCTCTCGCGCACAGAAGCCATCCCTCTCGAACCGATGCGCGTGTCGATGAAGGTCGATTGGGAAACCTTCCCGCAATATATGGATCGGCTGTCGCACATGCCGCTGGGTATCAACATCTCGCACCTCTTCCCTATCGCACCGGCAGTAGCCTACGTGATGGGCGGCTTTGACGAGGCCAAGAAGCGGTTCCCCAATGAGAAAGAAATGGCCACCATCATCCGCCTCTATCATGAAGCCGTGGATGCTGGCGCCGCCGGGTGGTCCGCCCAACGCTTGGTGCCGGAAGGCCGCGTCTCCGTGCAACGCGACTACGATGGCACGCCGATGATTACGGACATTTTGCCCGATAGCTTCTACCACACAATGGCCCAAGCTATGGCAGATAAGGGCGATGGTTGCATTCAGTTCACGCAGTCCGGAGCCAGTGAGAGTTCGTTTGGCATTGAGGACGATTTCCGCTTCCTGGAAAAGATGACTGAAACCAGCGGACGGCCCTTACTGTACAATGCCATTCTCATCAGTGACAAACATCCAGAATCCCATAAAGCCCAATTGAATTGGGTCGAGGCTGCCAATGCACGTGGCGTGCGCATATTTGGGCAGGCGGTCACGGCACGGGCTCCCGTGCGTATGACCCTCGAAGACTGGAACCTGTTCGACAGCGTTCCGGCGTGGAAGAATGCGACTCTTGGCACCGTCGAAGAACGCAAAGCCAAAATGTCGCGCCCGGAACTGCGTGCGGAAATGCGGGCCGATTACGATGCCGGCGGCATGGAAACCCTCAATATCGTCTTTGGGGAATTTCACAAGTTCATTGCCCGCAAGGTCCGCAATACCGACCTTAAGCTGAAGTATGAAGGCATGTCAGTTGAGCAGATTGCTGAGAAAGAAGGCAAACACGTCATTGACGCGATGCTCGACCTGTCGGTGGCTGATGATCTGCGGACCGAGTGGGCAGGTCCCGTGGCAAATGCCAACATCCAGGGCTACAAGGATCTGATGAATTCACCGTACACGATGCCTGGGGTCTCGGATGGTGGTGCACACGTGAAGTTCATCACCCCGGCTATCTATCCGACTGAAGTGTTGTCGTGGTTGGTGCGCGAGACCGGCATCCTGTCACTCGAAGAGGCGCACTTCCGCCTGAGCGGTTTGATGGCGTGGGCGGCAGGCTTCAAGGATCGTGGCACGCTGCGTGAAGGCATGGCGGCGGACATCGTGATGTACGATCCCAATACCGTCAACTCACGACCGAGCGAAATCCTCTACGATCTTCCCGCCAACGAATGGCGGCGTGTCCAGAAGGCGGATGGCTACAGGCACATCATGGTGAACGGTGTCGAGACTTTCCAGGATGGCAACTGCACGGGCGCAACTCCTGGCACGTTGCTCCGCAATGGCGCAGCCCGATAGGCAGCACAATCGGTTCGCTGCTCAGGCCTGCTAGCAAACTGAAGACCGGAGAGGTGACAATCCTCTCCGGTCTTTCTTTTCGTTATCCTGATTAGACGACCGCTCCCGCGCTGGTGTGGATCGTTTGCCCAGTGATCTGTCGACTGCCGGGCAAGCAAAGAAACACAATCGCCGCAGCCACATCTTCTGGCTGTGAAACGCGGTGAAACAGATTCTCCAGCGGCCCACTCGACGCGGCTTTTTGCAGCGCCTCAGCGTCGCCGATCGCTTGTGTCATCGCGGTAGCAGTAATTCCAGGAGCCACGGCATTCACATTAATGTTGTGTGGCCCAAGCTCAGCAGCCGCACTCCGCGTCAATTGCACCAGGGCCGCTTTGGAACTCGCATAAGCAATCGGTGAGTTGCGAGCACGAAAAGCGGAGCTTGAACTGATGTTGACGATGCGCCCTCCTCCCCCACGGTCAATCATGTGGCGCGCGACGTGCTTCATCATCAGCATTGCCGCTTTCAGATTCACCGCCTGCACGAAGTCCCAGTTGTCTTCCTCCATTTCAAGCAGACTTTGAAACCGTCCAGTAACACCAGCGCAATTGATCAGCATATCGATGCGCCCCAGGTTCTGGATTACGCGCGCGACGACAGCAGGAATCTGTTTCGTGTCCGCCAAGTTAAACGGACAGGCGAGAGCCTTGCCGCCCGCCTGCTTGCCCTGCTCGACCACGGCATTGACACCTGCCTCATCGCGATCGAGAACTGCCACCGCTGCGCCAGCCTGAAGCAAGCCAAGCACCGTCGCACGACCAATCCCAGATGCACCTCCAGTAACAATCGCCACCTGGCCCGTCAGTTCAGCACTCATATTGCCCTCCTTTTGAATATGCACTCGCTCGACAGAACAGCTCATCGAATATGGGACATTGCCAGGAGGAATGCAAGATCACAATATTGCTCTTTTGCCAATAGCGTAATACCCTAGCGCCATGCATATCGTCTCACTCGAGTTTCCACCACAATCGGCCATTCTCTATGCCTACGTGGAATGAGGTGTTGTTATGACTACTCTCTCTCTCAAACTTCCCGAGGCGCTTGTTGCAAGGCTAGAAGCCGAAGCTCGCAACCGTCAAACAAGCAAATCTGCCGTCATCCGCGAATATCTAGAGCAAGGCTTGAATGGGACACAGCGCGGCAAGCGACCGTCGTTCTACGATCTCGCGCAAGATCTTTACGGCACAGGCCGCAGTGGCGTGCCAGACTTGGCAACGAACCCTAAGCACTTACAAGGCTTTGGCAAATGACCGAAACCGTCATTATGGACACTGGCCCCTTAGTCGCTTTTTTCGATCGAGACGAAGAACATCATCAATGGGTACGCGAGCAAACCAAAAGGTTAGAACCTGGATTCGTGACTTGTGAGGCAGTGATGGCGGAGGCGGCGTATCTGCTCCGACGTGCAGCTGTGGAGCCAGAAGTCTTACTCAACCTCATCCAGCGCCAGTTAATTACGTTGCCGTTCCGGCTTGAAGAAGAGGTCCAAGCAGTGGCACGCCTGCTACGCCGCTACCGGAATGTACCAATGTCGCTTGCCGATGCCTGTCTGGTCCGACTGTCAGAACTGTACAGCGATTGTACGGTCCTGACTCTCGACTCGGATTTTCGCGTCTATCGTCGGCACGGGAGACAGGTGATTCCGATTCTCGCTCCGCCGAATGTATAACGTTCATGACAATCTGGTGAATTGAAGCATTGGGTTATTGAAGTATTGCAGTATTGGTTTTCTCAATGAATAAATGAGCCAATGAGACAATTCAGGAATGGAATGATCTACTATGTCTAATTCTTCTACGCTGCTCGATCACCCCCTTGTTTCAAGCCGTTATTTTTTTCCACGGCGAGAGCCGTTTCCCAATCCGTATTGGGTCGAGGCTGCCGACGGGAGTAAGCTGGCTTGCTACTACCAAGCAGTCAATCCAGACGCCAAGACTGTGGTGTATTTTCACGGCAATGGTGAAGT
>Ga0187892_10004540_pt1 | contig 23131 bp, 26 predicted proteins | sample MA1701073metaG_FD_139345 | JGI IMG/M metagenome (GOLD analysis project Ga0187892, IMG submission 139345) | Bio-ooze microbial communities from a basaltic lava cave in the Kipuka Kanohina Cave System on the Island of Hawaii, USA - MA170107-3 metaG ... | reverse complement strand
GTGGTCGGGACCGGCGTCGATCCGGTGACCTCGCGCTTTTCAGGCGCGCGCTCTGCCAACTGAGCTACCCGACCTCGAAGGATGTGTGGCGGTCCTGACGAGATTTGAACTCGCGACCTCCGCCTTGACAGGGCGGCGTGCACTCCAAGCTGCACCACAGGACCAGCGGCCTACCAGCCTAACGCGTCCCGGGCTCAGGCAAGCTCGCCCCGGAGGACGGTGACAGCCGAGCCGGCGAGGATCACCCGGTCGCCGGCCAGGCGGACCCGGACGTACCCACCGCGCGCCGAGGCCTGGTATCCGGACAGCTCGGTCCGGCCGAGCCGCACCGCCCACACCCAGGCCAGCGTGCAGTGGGCCGAGCCGGTGACAGGGTCCTCATCGATGCCGGTCTGCGGGCTGAACACCCGTGACACGAAGTCGGCACCGTCCTCCGGTTCGCCCCGCGCCGTGACCACCACGGCCCGCACGTCGAAACCGGCGATGGCGGCCAGGTCGGGGGACAGGGAGCGGACGGTGCCAGCGTCGGCCATCTCGACGACGAGGTCGAATCGGCCCCGACCGGTCCACACGGGCGCGCATCCGAGCGCCGCCGCCAACCCTTCCGGTTCGCCGACCGGCTCCGGTGGGTCGGCCGGGAAGTCGAGGACGATCTGGTCGCCGTCCCGCTCGGCCGTGAGCAGCCCGCTGCGGGTGTGGAAGCGCAGCACGTCCCCCGCCTCTCCGACCTCCCACAGCACGTGGGCGGCCGCCAACGTGGCGTGGCCGCACAGGTCGGCCTCGACGGCGGGCGTGAACCAGCGCAGTGAGTACGCGTCGCCGTCTCGCTCCACGAATGCCGTTTCCGGGAGGTTCATCTCCGCCGCCACGGCGCGCCGCCAGGCGTCGTCCCGCTCGCCTTCGACCAGGCAGACGGCGGCCGGATTGCCGGCGAAAGGCCGGCTGGTGAAGGCGTCGACGACGAAGATCCTCATGCTTCGGTGATGTTGAGCCGCACGTCGCAGCCGGTGATCTCACCCAGGACGGCCCGGATCTCCTCGGCCGTGCGCCCCTGTGGCCCGACGAGGGGACCGATCCTGCTGGTGGCCACCTCGACGAGCACGGTCCCGTCGCCGAAGAGCGTGTCGATCCGGACGATGGGTGCTCCCAGGCGGCCGAGCTTGGCCTCCAGGTACTGGCGGATGCTGCGGTCGAGGCCGGCGTTGGTGTCGCCACCAGCGGCGTAGGGCGACTGAGGGGCAATGATCTCGTTGCAGAGCTCGATGCACTGGTTGCAGATGTAGACACCCGGCCCGGCGACGATCTTGTCGACCTGGCTCTGGCGCTTCCCGCAGAACGAGCAACTCAATTCGTCCATCGGTGGCTCCTCGGAGGTTCCGTCGCGGAGGTTCCCCGCCTCCAGGCGGGGTGTCAAGCGCTTTACGCCCAGAGCTCGGCCAGGAGCGAGTCGACGGCCGCCACCCCTGAGGCAGCCGCTACCCGGGGACCATCGACAGCCAGCTCGCCGCCCGCTTCGGGACCAGTGGCGTGCTCGCTATCCATCAGCGCCACCACGGCCGGACTCAGGAAGCGGCTGATGGGGGCGAACCCGTGGAGATCGTCGAGGCGGTGCCGGTGGCGGTGGAAGCGGAGGGGAACGTCGACCTCCAGCACGTCGCGCGCCCGGGTGAGGGCCACGTAGAACAGCCGGCGTTCCTCGGCCAGCGACTCCGCATCGCCGGTGGCCAGGTCGGACGGGAAGCAGCCGTCGGCGGCGTGCAACACGTGGACGACCGTCCATTCGCCCCCCTTGGCGGAGTGGACGGTGGAGAGCACGAGCCAGTCGTCGTCGAGGGCAGGCGGGCCGGCCAGGCCGCCGGTGCTGGTGGGAGGGTCGAGGGTGAGGTCGGCGACGAACCGGGCCCGGCTCGATGCCGTGGCCGCCTGCTCGGCCAGCCGCTCGAGGTCGCCGCAGCGGGCGGTGGGGGCGTCGTAGCGGCGGCGCACGATGGGGTCGAGCCACTGCCGCAGGCGGTCGACCTGGGCGCCGGCGGCGGGCTGGGGACCGCCCGGCTCGCTGCTGCAGTCGGCCAGGGCGGATCGGAGGCCGTTGAGCTCGGCCTGCGCCGGCTCCGGTACTGCGGGCGCCGCCGCCAGCAGGCGGGCCAGCGGGGTGGTCGCGCCCGGGTCACGCCTCGCCGGTCGGTCGGCGCGCACGCCCAACTCGCCGACCAGCCCGCCGGCGGTGGCCGGCCCGACCCCTTCCAGCAGCTGGAGGATGCGGAACCAGGCCAGCTCGTCCCACGGGTTGTCGAGGAGGCGCAGCAGGCCGAGGAGATCCTTGACGTGGGCCGCCTCCAGGAACCGCAGGCCGCCGTACTTGACGTAAGGGATGCGGCGGCGCCCCAGCGCCAGCTCCAGCGGGCCGGCATGGTGGGAGGCCCGGAAGAGCACCGCCTGCTCGTGGAGGGGAACCCCTTCCTCCCGGTGGGTCAGGACGGAGTCGCACACCGCCTCGGCCTCCGCCGACTCGTCGGCGCAGGTGCGCAACAGCGCGCGTCGCCGGCCCGGACGGTCGGACCACAGGGTCTTGGCGGCACCGCCCGGCGCCTCGGCCATCACCTGGTTGGCCACGGCCAGGATCGCCGGCGTGGAGCGGTAGTTGTGCTCGAGCCGGAGGACGACGGCGTCGGGGTAGCGGGAGGGGAACTCCGAGATCGCCGCGGTGGTGGCGGCCCGGAAGCCGTAGATCGCCTGGGCGTCGTCGCCCACCGCCGTGACGCCTCGCCCGCCCGGGCGCAGCAGGCCCACGATGTCGGCCTGCAGGCCGTTGACGTCCTGGTACTCGTCCACCAGCACGTGGTCGAAGAGGCCGGCCAGCACGCCCCGGCCGATGTCGGTGCCGCCGATGGCCCGGACCAGGAGCAGGAGGTCGTCGAAGTCGCACAGCTGCTGGGCCCGCTTGCGGGCGGTATAGGCCCCGAACACGGCGCGGATGCCGTCGAGCTCGTCGCTGCACCACGGGAAGCACTTGGCCACCACATCGGTCAGCCGCACCTGGGCATTGGTGACGTGGCTCAGGATCGACGCCAGCGTCTCCTTCTTGGGGAACCGCCGACCTTTGCCGCCCGCATGACCCAGTTCGTTGCGCACCATGCCCAGCAGGTCGGTGCTGTCGCCCGCATCCAGCACGCTGAAACCCGGATCGAGCCCGATCAGCCCGCCGTGGCGGTGGAGCAGTCGCTGCGCCACCGAATGGAACGTGCCACCGATGACCCGAGCCGCCCGCCCCGCGTCGCCCAGCCGTCCCGCCCGCAGCAGCATCTCGCCGGAGGCTCGCCGGGAGAACGTGAGGAGGCACACCCGCTCCGGCTCGACGCCGTCGGCGAGGACCCTGCCGACCCGGGCGGCGAGCGTGGCCGTCTTCCCCGTGCCCGCCCCGGCCAGGATGAGCAGCGGCCGGTCGTCGTGCTCGACCGCCGCCCGCTGCTCGGCGTTGAGGTGCCCGGTATCGAACATGTGTTTGGCACAGTAGCACCAGTTGCCCGCTGCGGACCGGTACGGTGCACCCAGTGATCGGGCGCCGCCTGCGTGGCCCCGGATTGGCCGCGATGGTGCAACTCCGAGTCTTGCTGACAGACCGCCGGGGCACGCCGAGCGACTACCTTCCTCGGGCGTGTTCCACCTCGGGGGACGGCCTGGTGGCTGAGGAGCCGACGCCGTTCAGCGCGCTCCTGGCCGGCTACGGGACCACCAACATCGGCGACGACATGCAGGTCGACTCGGTGTTCGCCCTCCTCAAGGTGCGGGCCGAGGACGGGTCGGCTGCCTGGTCGGTGCGAAGCGGGGGCGTGCCGTTGTCCACCGAGGAGCTGCTGGGCGTCCTCGACGGGCTGACCATGTCGATGCGCCAGCGGCTCACCATGTCGTGGAAGCGGCAGAACCCTCCGCCCACGGCGGGGGGACCGGCCGTCCCCGTCCAGTTCAGCGACCTGCTGGCCGGCGTCGAAACCGTGGGCGTCGCCGACGAGTACGTCATCGAGTCGGTGTTCGCCGTCATCAAGGCCCGCAACGCCAACGGGGTTCCCGGGTGGTTCGTGCGCTCGTCGGAGATGAAGCTGAGCCCCGAGGAGCGCCTGGGCGCCCTCGAGGGTTACGCCGCCACGGTTCGCGAGGGGTTGGCCTCCACCTGGAAGTGGTGAGGGGCGGCCGCCGGCCCTGACCCGGAGCCGGGTGAGAACCGCCGCAGGCGGAGGCTGTTGGAGACCACGAAGATGCTCGAGAACGCCATGGCTGCTCCCGCGATCATGGGGTTGAGCAGGCCGGTGGCGGCCAGGGGCAGGGCGGCGACGTTGTAGGCGAACGCCCAGAACAGGTTCCCCTTGATGGTGCGCAGGGTGCGCCGCGACAGCCGGATGGCATCGGCCGCGGCCCGCAGGTCGCCTCGCACGAGAGTGAGGTCCGACGCCTCGATGGCCACGTCGGTGCCGGTGCCCATGGCCAGGCCCAGGTCGGCCTGGGCGAGGGCGGCGGCGTCGTTGACCCCGTCGCCGACCATAGCCACCACTGCGCCACCGTCCTGCAGCTTCCGGACGGCGTCGACCTTGTCCTGGGGCAGGACCTCGGCGATCACGTCGTCGATCCCGACCTGGGCGGCCACCGCCCGTGCGGCCCGAGCGTTGTCGCCGGTGAGGAGGACCGGGCGTAGGCCGAGGCGGCGGAACTCGGCTACCGCCTCGGCCGACGTCGGCTTGACCGTGTCCGCCACGACGAGCACGCCGGCCACGCGCCCGTCCCAGCCGGCGAGGACAGGGGTGCGTCCGAGGCCCTCGGCCTCGGACACGGCGGCCCGCATGCTTTCGTCGACGTGGAGCCCCCCGTCGGCCAGGAACCGGCTGCGACCCGCCACGACCGCCCGTCCTTCCACCACACCCTGCACGCCCAACCCCTGTGTGCTGGTGAACGACTCGACAGGTGGGAGGTCGCTGATCTCGTCCCGGGCTCCGGCCGCGATGGCCCGGGCGATGGGATGCTCGGACGCGTCCTCGACGGCGCCCACGGCCCGCAGGAGGTCGGACCGGTCGACGCCGGGCGCCGCCACGACGTCAACCAGGGACATCCGGCCCGAGGTGATGGTGCCCGTCTTGTCGAGCACGATCGTATCGACGCTGCGGGTGGACTCGAGGATCTCGGGGCCCTTGATGAGGATCCCGAGCTGCGCCCCCCGGCCCGTCCCGACCAGCAGGGCGGTCGGGGTGGCCAGGCCCAGGGCGCACGGGCAGGCGATGATGAGCACCGCCACGGCCGCGGTGAAGGCGAGGGAGGTGTCCTCCTCGGTGCCGATCCAGCAGCCGAGGGTCGCCACCGACAGGGCCATCACCACGGGGACGAAGACGGCGGAGATGCGGTCGGCGAGCCGCTGCACCGGGGCCTTGCCGCTCTGGGCGTCGGACACCAGCTTCGCCATCTGGGCCAGCTGGGTGTCGGCTCCCACCCGGGAGGCCCGCACGACCAACCGGCCGCCGGCATTCACGCTCGCCCCCACCACGGAGTCGCCCGGAGCGACCTCGACAGGCACGCTCTCGCCCGTGAGGAGGGACATGTCGATGGCCGACGTACCCGATTCGACGACCCCGTCGGTCGCCACCTTCTCGCCCGGCCGCACGACGAAGCGGTCACCGACGGCCAACTGCTCCACCGGCAACCGGACCTCGCGGCCGTCACGGAGGACGGCGACGTCCTTGGCCCCCAGTTCGAGGAGGGCCCGCAGTGCGGCGCCCGAGCGGCGCTTGGCCTTGGCTTCGAAGTAGCGGCCCCCGAGGATGAAGACGGTGACGGCGGTCGCCACCTCCAGGTAGATCTCGTGGGCGCCCGCCCCCCGCTCGACCGCCAAGCTGAAAGACATCTTCATCCCGGGCTGTCCGGCCTCTCCCCAGAACAGGGCCCAGACCGACCAGCCGAAGGCGGCGATGACGCCGACGGAGATCAGCGTGTCCATGGTGGCGGCGGCGTGGCGGGCGTTGGCCCACGCCGCCCGGTGGAAGGGGTAGGCGCCCCACACGACCACGGGACCGGCCAGGGCGAACGACAGCCACTGCCAGTTCGTGAACTGGAGGGCCGGGATCATGGCCAGGGCCACCACGGGAACGGTGAGCAGCAGGGAGATGAGGAAGCGCTGCCGGAGAGCGGACGTCTCGTCGGCGGCGGGCACGGCGTCGCCCTCGTCGGGGGATGCAGTCGCGGGCGGAGCCGGGACGGACGCGGTGTAGCCGGCGGCCTCCACCTGGCCTACCAACTCCTCGGTGGCGACCGACTCGGGAGCGGTGACCACCGCCTGCTCGAGGGCGTAGTTCACCGACGCGCTCACGCCGTCGAGTCGGTTGAGCCGCTTCTCGATGCGCATCGCACACGACGCGCACGTCATGCCCTCGATCTCGAGGGTGACCTGGCGGGTCTGCGGTTCGCTGCTCATCGTCGCTCCTTGTCCTACCCCGTCCAACTCGTCAGGAGGCGAGCTGGTAGCCAGCTTCCTCGACGGCGCGGCGGACGGTGGCGGTGTCGAGCTCGTCCTCGCTCGTCACGACCGCCCGGCGGTCTTCGAGGGAGACCTGGACCGAGGTCACCCCGTCGAGGGAGCCGAGAGCCTCCTCGACGCTCTTGACGCAGTGGCCGCAGGTCATGCCTTCGATCTGGTAGGTGGCGGTGCTCATGGCTGTCCCTTCCTTAGCGTGAGAGGAGGCGGCCGACCGCCCCCATGAGTTCGTCGGCCCGCCCCTCAGGACTCTCGGGGCCGCCATGCCCCCCGACGAGGCAGTGGCGGGCGTGCCCGTCGAGCAGGCCCAGGGCGACCTTGTCGAGGGCGGCCCGGACCGCGCTGATCTGCGTGAGTACGTCGATGCAATACCGGTCGTCCTCCACCATCTTGGCCACCCCGCGGACCTGGCCCTCGATGCGGGCCAGCCGGTCGAGCAGTTGGTCCTTGCTGGCGGTGTACCCACGGGTCGGCTGTGCCATCGGGCTCCTCGGGGATCGGTCGGCATCTCGCTCTTGACGAGTATACCTGTACAGGGTATGAGTAGTAAAGAGCCAATCCGACGGAGCAGGAAGGGAGCGTCTCATGAGCCGGACCATCGGGGCCGCCGACCAGGGCGAGGGCGCCGGTCGGCAGCTGGGCGACGGCCAGCGGCTGGTCGCGTTCGTCGCCGCCCTCGGACTCGTCTTCGGGGCGGCCCTGGTGGTCGGCTCAGTGGTCGGCGACGGCGGGGACGATGCTGCGAGTGAAGGAGTCACCGTGAAAGGTCTTCGCGACAGCGAGGACGGCTACCGACTCGACGTGCTGACGACCCAGCTCGGCGCGCAGGTGCCACAGGAGTTCCGCTTCCTCGTCGCCGGACCGGACGGGACGCCTGTGGCGAGCTACCGGGACCGCCACGAGCGCCCCCTCCACCTGATCCTCGTCAGCCGGGACCTCACCGTCTTCCGCCATGTCCATCCCACGCTGCGGGGGGACGGCGTCTGGGCCATCGAGCTCGAGCCCCTGGCGTCCGGCCCCTACCGGGTGTACGCCGACTTCGCGCCGGTCGGAGGTCCCGAGCTGACCCTCGGCCGCGACGTGATGGTGGAGGGCGAGCACCGGCCCGCCCCGCTCCCGGCGGCCGGCTCGACGGCGGTCGTCGACGGCTACCAGTTGGACCTGACGGGCGCACCAAGGGCGGGCGGCGAGGGCCAGGTGACGCTCACGGTCCGGCGGGACGGGCGGCCCGTCGGCGACCTCGAGCCCTATCTGGGCGCCCTCGGCCACCTCGTGGCCATCCGGGGCTCAGACCTCGCCTACCTGCACGTCCACCCCCTCGACGGACGGGCCGGTCCCGGCGAGGTGCCGTTCGTCGTCGAGGCTCCGTCCACCGGTATCTACCGCCTGTTCTTCGACTTCAGCCACGCCGGCACGGTGCGCACGGCGGCGTTCACCGTCGAGGTGTCGTCAGCGCGGAACGGCCCCCCGACCACCGCAGTCCACGGCGGGCACTGAGGCCGGGCGGCGAATGCAGCTCGGCGGTTCAGCGGGTCGTTCGGGCGGAAGCCGACTCGGCCAGGAGCGTGAGCAGGATCTCCAGCTCGGGCGGCGGACCAGGCGAAAGGTCGGCCTCGTCATGGATCAGGCGGACGAGCGTCCACCCCGCAGTCCCGATCGACGCCAGCTCCCAGGTCAGCCACGCGGCGATGCCGCCGACCTCGTCCGTCACCGTGTGGACCAGGAATGCCGGGGGACGGCTGAGGGCGGCATGGGTCGCACCCGGCCACAGGTGCTCGCTCAGCGATTCGATCAGGCCGAAGACCGTCTCCCGGTCGCCGGGCACGAGGGTTTGCGCAGTGGTGGTGACGAGTCCGTCGTTCACGCCGCCAGTCGACCATGTCCGGACCGCCGCCGACAATGGTGCCGTCCTGTGTCTTGGGATGCTGGTGCTAGCACCACACCGGGTGGCACCCGTCATGGTGCGGACCGGCGCGGAGGCGCGAAGTCGAGCCGGGCCATGCGATGGTCCTTCCCCCCGTCCCTCAACGAGCTGCTCATCAACCGCAGCCACCCGCCCTGGGCCCGGGCGTTCATCGACCCGGGGAGGTGATGCGTATCGACCACCGAAACGGTGGTTGAGGTGCATCAGTTCCGGTCGACCATGCTGCCCGCGCTCCGGCGCGCGGTACTGGGAGCAGGTGGGCTCTGACCTGGGCCTTTACTGGCACCCCCAACGGGATTCGAACCCGTGCCGCCACCTTGAAAGGGTGGTGTCCTAGGCCGCTAGACGATGGGGGCGCGGGTGAGGCTCACGTTACCAACGGCCGTCACCGAAGGTTCCAGGTCGTACCCGCCGGTCCGTCCTGGACTTCGACGCCGGCGTCGACGAGGCGGTCGCGGATGGCGTCGGCTTCGGCCCAGCGGCGGCCGGCGCGAGCTTGGTCGCGGGCATGGAGCAGGGCCTCGACCAGGGGCGCGAGCAGGGCACGAGGATCGCGCAGGCCCTCCCGGGCCGTTTCCCCGAGGCGGACGATCATGGCGCGCAGGGTGGCGCGGCCCCGATCCATCTCGTCGGACTGGAGCGTGTCGCGCGACCACTCGACGAGCAGCGCCTCCAGTTCCAGCACGCAGGCGACCGCGGCTGGGCCGTCGCGCTGGCCGAGGGCGGCGGCGAAGCTCGCCTCCATGTGGGTGATCTCGTCGAGCAACGGGGAGCGGGCCGGTGACATCGCCGGCCGTGCGGAGGGAGGTGCAGTCGCGCCGGCGGGCGCGGGCGCGCCGGCCGAGGCGGCCGACGTGGCCAGGTGGATGATGCAGGCGATGGTGACCGTTCTTCCCGCCTCGACGAACGACGACCGCCCGTGGGCCCGCACGGTTACGCCCCCCAGCCCGGTCACCGTGGCGGTAGCAGCGCCCACGTCGATGATGCAGGCCGTGTGTTCGTCCACCCCGAGGATGAACGCGCTTTCGGGAAGCTGATCCTCGAGTAACCGCAGGCGGCGCTCCCCCATGTAGCAGTACCGGGTGTCGTGGTGACCGCCTTCGGCGTTGTTGTAGTGGGGTATGACGGCCGCCGGCAGCCCCAGCGGAGTCACCAGGTCGAGGCCGGGCAGCCAGCGCGGCGCCTCCCCGACCTTGTAGATCTCGTAGACGGGAAGGGAAACCGGTCCGAGCGTCACGGCCGCGGCGCTGGCGAAGATCACGCAACCTCCGCGGTCGAGCTTGTCGGCGAGGATGCGGGGGATGTCCGTGCCCTGCCACTGGCGAAGCGCGTAGGACGGGCTACCCGGGCCCGAGAAGACCCACCGGGCGTCTCGCAGCCGGGCCAGCGTGGTCTCGTAGCCGAACGAGCCCACCTCGTCGGTGGAGCGGAACGACGCCACCGCGACGTCCTGGTTGACGCTCTCCCGGAAGTAGGCCACCGCCTTGGCCGAGATGTCGCCGGCGTTCTCCTGGAAGCCGACGGGCGTGTCGAGGAGGACGGCCGGGGCGGGACCGGGCCCGAGCCGCCCGAAGAGCTCCCGGTGGACCTTGCTCATGGTGGGGCTGGTCTCCCCCGAGCCCATGATCACCAGGAGGCGGGCCTCACGCTCAGCCACGGCTCCACGCTACGACGGGAAGAAGCCCCCGGTCGCGGCCTCCGAGAGCAGGCGGGCCACCTCGCCGGGGTGCTGGACGTGCAGGTCGTGGTCGCCCGGGGAGAACCATTCGACACGGGCACCCCCGCCGGCCGTCGCCTCTGCGCGTGCCCCAGCGCGGCGCTTGGCCTCGGTGCCTGCGTCGCCCGAGTCGGCGAGGATCAGCAGCAGCGGCACCGCCAGGTCGGCCAGCAGCTGGGACGGCCGGTGGTCCCACAGGGCCCGGAGCAGCTCGATGTGGTGGTCGAAGGTCAGCCACGGCCGGACCGTCCCGTCGGGCAGGACCTCGAGGTTGGCCAGCGTGGCGGCCACCCCCTCCTCGGACCAGTCCGGGTGGCTGCGGCGCAGGTGGTTCCTGACCCGGTCGGCGGGCGTGCCGGCGAGCTTGGGCGGGGCAAGGGCTTCCCGGCAGTCCTCCCACCTCGGCCACCGTTCCTGCAGCTCGAGCACGCCACCGTCCACGCCTACGGCGCCGGACACCGCCCCGGACGCCCGGAACGCGAGCTCGACGGCCAGATTGCCGCCCGTCGACTGGCCGGCGACGACCGGCCGGTCCCACCCCAGCGCCCCGATGAGGCCGAGCAGGTCGGAGGTGAACGTCTCGAAGTCGTAGCCGACGCCCGGCTTGGACGACTGCCCGTGGCCCCGAAGGTCGACGGCCGCCACCGGGTGCCCGAGCTGGTCGAGGCGGCGGGCCACCGCCGCCCAGGTTCGCCAGTTCGACGACAGGCCGTGCACCAGCAGGAACGGGCGCCGGCTTCCACCCGGCCAGCAGGCGGTCTCGACCTCGACACCTTCGGTGAGGGCGTTCCGTGTGACGATCGGCGGCATTGGGCCATGATGCCCGTGTGGGCAGGGTCACCCGCGGCGCGGCCGGGCTGGCCGTCGCCCTCGCCGGGATCGTCGCCGCGTGCGGGACGGGCGATGCGCCCCCGCCCGTGCCGGCGAGCCACGCCTGCGTCGAGCCGGGGGAGGGGGGTGATGCGACCGTGCCGTGGGACCGCCTTCGCAATCCCGTCTACGAGCTGCCCGACGCCGCCGTGAAGGACGTGGCCGTGCGGCTGGTGGACGGCCGGTGGCGGCTCCTGTTCAGCCACGTGCGGGAAGACCCGTTCCGCTTCCGGATCGGTCTGGCGTCCAGCCCCGACCTGCTGACGTGGTCGGGGGTCGAGCTGTGGGACCAGCCGGAGGTCGGGGGCGTGGCCTCGCCCGACGTGACCCGCCACCGCAGTGGAACGTACCTGGTCACCTACAACAGCCACACCCGGGACGTGGACGGGCTCAACAAGCTGTACGTCCGCACGTCGCCCGACTTCCGCACCTGGACGCCGGCCCGGCGGCTGGCCTTCGACGTGCGGCCGCGCCCGACCGACCGCCTCATCGACGCCGCCGTCGCCCACACGCCCGCCGGCCTGATCCTCGGGTACAACCACCAGGAGGACCGATTCGAGCTGGCCGTCTCGCCCGGCGGCACCCTCGAGGGACCATGGCGGCGCCTCGGCGTGGCGGACACGGGGCCTTTCGAGAACTACCAGTTCCTCCGGATCGACGGCGTGTGGCACGTCCTGGGGACCACCGTGCCGGTCCACCGCACCCTGCTCTACCGCCTTGACGGCCCGCCCGACGACCCCCAGAGCTGGCGGCGCTGGACGTTGGTGCGGGAGATCACCGTGCCCGAGCAGGGTTGGAACCGCCCGAGCGGCGAGGTGCTCAATGCCGCGTTCCTGTGTGACGGCCGATCGCTCGACGGCCACTGGTACCTGTTCTACGCCGGCAGCACCGAGCTGGAACGCTTCGGGGGCCGGGGCCACGCCAAGGTGGGTATCGCCCGCAGCCGTGACCTGGTGCGGTGGGAGGTCCCCCCGCCCCGTGCGTCCCCCCAGGAGGCCAGCCCCTAGCCTTCAGGGCCGATGCTTCTGCGTGCTCTGGCGGCCGCCGCCACCGGCTATCTCCTGGGAAGCACTCCGGTGGCGGACACGACCGCTCGGTTGGCCAGCCACGGCGCCACTGACCTCCGGATCGCGGGCAGCGGGAACCCCGGCGCAGTCAACGCCATGGAGGTCCTGGGCAAGGGCTGGGGGTACGGCATCCTGCTCGCCGACGTCGGCAAGGGCGGGCTGGCCGCCGTGCTCGGGCGGAGGATGGCCGGCGACGTCGGTGCTCACGCGGCCGCCGCGGCCGCCGTGGTGGGCCACTGCTACCCATTGTGGAACGGATTTTGCGGTGGCAAAGGGGTGGCCGCCAGCTGCGGCCAGTGCCTGGCGACCTTCCCGGCCTACTTTCCCATCGACCTGGGCGTCGCCTGGGCGGTGGCGAAATGGCGCCAGCGGGCCTACCCGGCCACGGCCTTTGCGTGCGCGGTGTGGGTCGGCGCCGGCCTGCTGTGGTGGCGACGCCGCTGGCCCAACGCGTGGGGGCCGGCGCCCACCGCCGCCCTCCCGGTGGCGGCGGCCGTGAGCAGCGCCGCCATCCTCTCCCGCTTCGCGGCGGCCCGGCGATGACGCGGATCGTCGTCGACTCGAACTCCCAGGTCCCGCCCGGCCTGGTGGAGCGGTACGGGATCACGGTCGTGCCCCTGACGGTGACGATCGACGGCCGGCCCTATGCCGAGGGCGTCGACCTCGACGCCGACCAGTTCTGGCGGACGTTCGAGGTCGGCACGCCTGCCCTGTCCACCTCCCAGCCAAGCCCCGGAAGCTTCGCGGCGGCGTACGACCGGCTGGTGGCGGAGGGCGCGACCGACATCCTCTCGATCCACATCGGCTCGAACGTTTCGGGAACCGTCAACGCCGCCCGGGTGGCGGCCGCCCAGGCGGGGGTGCCGGTGCGGATCGTCGACACCGGCACCGCCTCGTTCGGCGTCACCCTCTGCGCGTGGGCCGCGGCGGACACGTTGGCGCGGGAAGGGTCGATCGACGAGGCGGTCCGGGCCGCCGAACTGACGGCGGGCGGCGTCGGGAACGTGTTCATCGTGCGCGCCCTCGACCTTCCCCGGGCCGGGGGAAGGCTGGCGGCGGACACGCCCGCCCCTGTCGCCATCCCCGTGCTCACCATGGCCGACGGGGTGATGGAGGTCGTGGGTGAGGCGGCCGACGAGCGGGGTGTGGCCGACGTCATGGCGGCCCATGTCCGGGCATGGCGGCAGGGAGCGGAGCAGCTGCGCGTGGGGATCGGCGTGGCCGACCCCGGCGTGGCCCACTTCTGGGACGCGCTCGAGGAGCGCCTGGCTGACGCGCCCGAGGTGGGGGAGATCGTCCGCTACCGGGTTGGGCCCAGCGTCGGGGTCCACACCGGTCCCGGGACGGTGGGTGTCATGTACGCACCCATCGTGGGGACCTGACTCAGCCCGACAGGGCGTCTATCAGCTCGGCCTGGAGCTCGCTGAGGTAGTCGTAGGCGGCAAAGCCGGGCAGGCGGGGGTCGTCTCGGCTGGCCGGGCGCTCGGTGCCCTCCTCGGTGACGTCGAGGCGGGTACCCAGCACGAGCCGGACCTCGTTGAGCGCCCGCATCCAGGCGTGGGCCTGCTCCTCGTCCAGATGGTCGGCGCCGGCGGCCGCTTCCAGAGCGTCCAGGGCGGCCAGGTGGGACTCCAGCAGCTCCGTGCCGGCCAGGAGCCGGTAGGCGGTCTGGTGGTCGTCGTGGTCGGTGTAGGCGGGGGGGAAGAGCCGACCGACGGCGGCATCGTCGGGCGTCCCCAGCAGCTCCCGCATGTCGGGTGCCAGCGTGCGCAGGAACTCCCGCTCCTCCTCGGGCAGGCGGAGTTCGACGCCGCCCCGCCGAGAGCGCTTGACCCGGCGTCCCAGGGATCCGAACGGGCTCATTCGTCGTGCTGCATGGTGGCCCACAGGCCATGCTCGTGGAGGCGGAAGACGTCGACCTCGGCCTTCTCACGGGGACCGCTGGACACCACCGCCTTGCCCTTGTGGTGCACGTCGAGCATGAGCTTGGTGGCCTTCTCCAGGCTGTAGCCGAAGAGCTTCTGGAACACGAAGGTGACGTAGGACATGAGGTTGATCGGGTCGTTCCAGACGATCACGATCCACGGGCGGTCCTCGCGGATGTCCTCGCCGATCTCCGGCTCTCGGACCTCGGTGGGGAGGGTGGCCACAGCTCACCAGGCTACGCCCGGCTCAGCCCCTCCTCGGCGGGAGCGGAGGCCGGCGGGGGGAAGGCCGCTGCGGGGGTCGTGGCGGGGACACGGGTGGAGAAGCCGGCCAGGAAGCGCACCGCCGCCGCCCAGACCGACGCCGCGCCGGCGATGTGGATGGCCACGAGGAGCACGGGCACGCCGGTGAAGTACTGGGCGTAGCCGACAACCGCCTGGGCGGCCGACACCGCCAGCAGCACCTCGCCGGCCCGCAGGAGGGCGGGCGGTGCACCCGCCTTGCGCAGGCGCCACAACGTCGTCAGCGTGACGCTGAGGAACAGCACCACGCCGGCGCCGTGGGCGCGGGTCACATCGGGCACGTCGAAGCGGAGCCGTTCGACGTCGGGGTCGCCACCGTGGGGGCCCGAGCCGGTCACGACCGTCCCCAGGAACGCGGCGAGGCCGGCGGCGGCCACGACCAGCCGTCCCATCCCAACGAGCGGGCGCGGTACGACGGTGCGGACCAGGCCGTCGTCGGGCCAGCCGGCCCGGTAGTGGAGGACCACTGCGTTGGCCAGCAGCACGAGCGAGACCAGGAAGTGGGCCATCACGATCTGCGGCTTCAGCTCCCAGAGCACGGTGAGGCCCCCGAGGAGGATCTGGGCCACGACCCCCGCCACCAGCCCTACCGACAGCCACGTCAGGTCACGGCGGCGAGGCGTGCGGAACACCGCTCCGAGCACGGCCAGGATGACGGCCAGCGAGACGAGGCCCGTGATGGTGCGGTTGACGAACTCCACCATGGCGTGGAACTCGAGCGGAGCCACCACCCGGCTGTTGTCGCACGTCGGCCAGTCGGGGCACCCGAGCCCCGAGCCCGTCACCCGCACCGCTCCCCCGGTGACGATGATGAAGGCCAGCAGGAGGGCGGCGACCAGAGTCAGCCGGCGGTAGGCGGCGGGCGTGATCCGGGGGGGTTGCATCCCCGGCGATCGTACGGCAGGGTCGGATCGAAGCTCACATCCGCGTCAGCCAAGGAGAGCCCGAATGTTGCCCGACGACCCGGCCCAGCAAGCCGCCCAGACGGAGGACCAGAAGGAGGAGGAAGTCCTCGAACGGGAGGGCCTTGAGACCGAGCTCATGGACGAGGGGGCGTCGGAGGTGGGAGAGGCCATCGACGGGGTGGACGGCCCACCGACCGCCTAGGCGGCGGAATACCGCCACGCCGTCGTGGGAACAACCTGAGGCAGGGAATCAACTTGTCACGGAACCAGGAGGACCCATGGCTGCCCGAGCGGAGGTCGAGACCCGGCGGGATCGGAACGCGCTGGTGGCGGACGCCGGCTACAACCGGCTGTCCCTGTTGAGCGTGGTAGCGGGCGTGCTGTGTGCCTACGGCGCCTTCGCCCTGCTCGCAGGCCTGGCGGTGGGGGTGATCGAGGCGGCCGACGCCGATGTGGACCTGTCGTCGCAATGGCAGGACCTGGGTGTGGCCGGCGGCCTGGTCGTGGCCGGCCTGCTGTTCCTCGCCTACCTCTTCGGCGGCTACGTGGCCGGGCGCATGGCCCGCCGCTCGGGCGCCCTGCACGGCGCCGCCGTGTTCGTGCTGGGCGTGCTCGTGGTGGCGGGTGCGGCCGCTCTGGCCCGCCAGCTGGGCGGGGCCGACGTGGCCGCATCCAACCTGCGGGATCTGGGCGTGCCCACCACCGCCTCGGAGTGGGGCGATATCGCCACCTTCGCCGGGCTCGCCTCGCTGGCCGCCATCCTCCTGGGGAGCCTGCTGGGAGGGTCGCTGGGCGAGCGCTGGCACGCCAAGCTGCTCAACCGGGCCCTCGACCCCCGGGTGGGAGCCGAGGCGGGCGCCCTGCGTGACGCCGAGCGCCGGGCCGCCGAGGCCGAGCGCCGGGCCGCCGACGCCGACGAGCGCCGCACCGGGGCCTTCGAGCGGGTGCGGGCCGTGACCCCCCGCCGGAGCCGGCGGGTCGACGGCGACGCTCCCACCCGCCAGATCGTGACGCCCGACAGCCGTGACTGGGACAGGGTCCACACCGACCGCGACAGCACCGACCGGACCGACCCCGCCGACCGCCGGCTGGAGCCGGCTACGGGCCCGCAGAAGTGGCGGTCGGACGGGCGTACTGGGTGAGGTAGAGCTCCCGGTACAATCCGTTCTGGTCGAGCAGCTGCTGGTGGCTGCCGCGCTCGACGATGCGGCCCTGGTCCATGACCAGGATCAGGTCGGCGGCCTGGATGGTCGACAAGCGGTGGGCGATCACCAGTGACGTCCGTCCCGCGAGTGCCTCGGCCAGGGCTTGCTGCACGAGCAGCTCGGTTTCGGAGTCGAGGTGGGCGGTGGCCTCGTCGAGGATCACGATGGCGGGGCCTTTGAGCAGCACCCGGGCCAGGGCCAGCCGCTGCTTCTCGCCGCCTGACAGCCGGTAGCCCCGCTCGCCCACGACGGTGCCGTAGCCGTCGGGGAGGCTGGCGATCAGATCGTGGATACGGGCCGCCCGGCACGCCGCCTCGATCTCGTCGTCGGTGGCGTCGGGGCGGGCGTAGCGCAGGTTGACGCGGATCGTGTCGTGGAACAGGTGGGGGTCCTGGGTCACCATGCCCACCCCGTCCGCCAGTGTCAGCTGGGTGAGGTCCCGCACGTCGTGGCCGTCGACCCGCACGGCACCCGAGGTCACGTCGTAGAGCCTCGGCACCAGGCTGCACAGCGTGGTCTTTCCCGCCCCCGTCGGGCCCACGAGGGCCACCATCCGCCCCGGCTCGGCGGTGAAGGAGACGCCCCGCAGGATGAGGCCGGACGGCTCGTCGGAGAGCGGGGCCGCCACGTCCGCCTCCAGCGAGGCGATCGACACCGTCGACGGTGCCGGGTAGCGGAACCAGACGTTGTCGAGCTCAATCCGGCCGCTGGGCTCGATGAGGTCGTAGGCGCCGGGCGAGTCCTCGATGGCGGGGCGGGCGTCGAGGACCTCGAAGACCCGCTCGAAGGACACGAAGGCGGTCATCACGTCGACTTGGGCATTGGTGAGCTGGGTCATGGGGCCGTACAGGCGCGCCACGTAGAGGGCTAGGGCGGTGAGGGTGCCCACGCTGAGGGCCCCGTCGATGACCAGGCGGGTGCCGAGCCAGTACACGAGCACCGTCCCGACGGCGGCCAGCATGCCGAGGGCGGCGAAGAAGACGCGGCCGAGGATGGCGGTGCGGATGCCGATGTCGCGGACCCGGCCCGCCTTCTCAGCGAAGTCGGCCGCCTCCCGGTCGGGCTTCCCGAACAGCTTGACCAGCAGCGCCCCGGACACGTTGAACCGTTCCGTCATGTTGGCGTTCATGGCGGCCGAGAGGTTGAACGACTCCTTGGTCAGGCGCTGGAGCGTGCGGCCCACCCGTTTGGCCGGAACCACGAACAGGGGGACGACGACGAGGGTCAACAGGGTGAGCCGCCACTCGAGGCGGAGCATGACGGTGAGCGTCACGACCAGGGTCAGGACGTTCTGGACGACGCTGCCCAGGGTGGACGTGAAGGCCCGCTGCGCGCCCTGCACATCCCCGTTGAGGCGGCTGAGGAGGGCGCCGGTCTGGGTCCTGGTGAAAAAGGCCAGGGGCATGCGGTTGACGTGCTGGTAGAGGTCGGAGCGGAGGTCGAAGATGAGCCCCTCGCCGATGCGGGCGGTCCACCAGCGCTGGAAGAGGTTGAGGACGAGGTCGACGACGGCCAGGCCCACGGCCAGCAGGGCCAGCTTGTTGAGCCCGGCCAGGTCGCGCCGCGGGATGGCGTGGTGGTCGATGATGGCCCGGAAGACCAAAGGCGGCAGGATGGTGATCACGGCCGAGACCAGGATGGTGGCGACGTAGCCGGCCAGCATGTAGCGGTAGGGACGGGCGAAGGCCCACACCCGGCCCAGCACCAGGCGGTCGAGCTTGGCCCCGGCGATGAACTCGGGGTCGCGGTTCCACAGGTGGTGGTGGTCGTGCCACCCGCCTCCCATGCCTCGGGCCGAGAATCCTCGCATCGGCCGACGAGGGTAGAGCCGCTACGTGCCGGGCAGCGGCGGGAGGACGTCGACCGCCCGGTGGCGAAGCCAGTGGTCGGCCAGGACCAGGCACACCATCGCCTCCACGATGGGCACGGCCCGGGGCAGCACACACGGGTCGTGGCGTCCGGAGGCCTTCAGCTCGACGGGGTTCCCGGCCCGGTCGACGGTGGCCTGGGCCTGCGAGATCGTGGCGGTGGGCTTGAACGCGACGTCGAGCGTGACCGGTTGTCCGTTGCTGATGCCGCCCTGGACGCCTCCCGAGCGGTTGGAGGAGGTCGTCACGCCGCCGTTGCCGTCGGGCACGAACGGGTCGTTGTGCTCCAGGCCGGTCAGGCGGGTGCCTTCGAAGCCACTGCCCACGCTGAACCCCTTGGCGGCCGGGATCGACAGCATGGCCCGGGCCAGGTCGGCCTCCAGCTTGTCGAACACCGGCTCGCCGAGCCCGGCGGGCACGCGCCGGGCAGTGCAGCCGACCACCCCACCGAGCGAGTCGCCGCGCCGCCGGGCGCCGGCGATGGCGGCGGTCATCTTCTCGGCGGCGGCGGGATCGGGGCAGCGGACGTCGGTGGCCTCCACGTCGGCGGGCTGCACGGTGTTCCGATCGACGGTGGCATCGATGCCGTGGACGCTCTGCACCCAACCGACAACCTCGATGCCGGCCACTACGTGCAGGAGCTTGCGGGCGACGGCCCCAGCGGCCACCCGGCCGACGGTCTCCCGGGCGCTGGCCCGTCCTCCCCCCTGCCAGTTGCGGATGCCGTACTTGGCCTCGGTGGTGTAGTCGGCGTGCGACGGCCGGTAGAGGTCCTTCATGGCCTCGTAGGCGGCGGGGCGGGCGTCGGTGTTGCGGACGACGATGGCGATGGGCGTGCCCAGCGTGTGCCCCTCGAACAGGCCCGACAGGATCTCGGCCCGGTCCTCCTCCTGGCGTTGGGTGGTCAGCCGGCTCTGGCCCGGCCGCCGCCGCTCGAGATCGCGCTGGACCTCCTCGACGGCGAGGGGCAGGCGGGGCGGGCAGCCGTCGACCACCACGCCCACACCACCGCCGTGGGACTCACCGAACGTGGTGATCCGGAACAGGTGCCCGAACGTGCTGGACACGTCAGGAGGCGCCCGCGGCGGGCAGCGTCCGGGCGGTCGTGGTGATGTCGCTCATGATGCTCGCTTCGAGTTGCATCGTACCCAGGCGGGTGAGGTGGCCGGCGGCGTCAGGCGGCCCGGGCGGCCGGGATACCGTTCGAGGGTGACCTCAGCCAGCCCCGAGCCGGCGCCCGTCGACCAGCCCGGGGAAGGGGCTCCCGAGGAACCGGTCGACGAGGAGGTCGGCGAGGCGGTCGGCGAGGAGGTCGGCGAGGCGGTCGGCGAGGCGGTCGGGAGCCGGCTGGCGGTCAAGGCTCGCCAGCTGACCAGGAAGGGGCAGCGGGTCGTCGGCCAGTTGCCGACGCCCGAGGCGCTGGCGGCCATGCCTCCGCCGAAGCGCCACGCCCTTCTCGAGGGCCTGCGCGTCGAGCTCTACGCCATCTCCTCGATCCTGGCCGAGGGAACGGTCGAGCGGGCCTACCGCCACCGGGAAGAACGGGCGCCCTACGGGCTCGTGCGCTCGGGCCACACCGACTGGCGGATGGTCCTGGCCTCGCCCCACACCGTCGAGGAAGGGTCGGTCGACAGCTTCTACAACCTAGGCAAGGCCTATGTGGACACGATGGTCTTCCACCTCGACCAGGAGTTCGATGCCATCCGCCACCAGGAGCGAGGCTGGATGGTGGAGCGGCTGGATTCGCTGCTGGCCTTGTTCCGGGTCGTCGCCGGTCCCGCCACCAAGGGGCGGCTGCGGGACGGGCTCAGCTTCGTCTACGGCGGTCTCCACTTCGGCACCGGGGTGTCGGTCCAGTTGGTGGAGCTGATGAACCGGCTGCTCGACGCGGACGGGCTTCCCGCCCACGAGAAGGCGGCGGTCATGGCCCGCAGCAGCCGTCCCGCCTACCGCCTGGCCGCCCTCAACCTCGACCACGTGATCCTCGTCTACCACGCCCTCCTGGCGCCACCGCTGCGGCCGGGCGGCCCCCAGTGGTTCGACTCTGCCCACTTCGAGGTGCAGCAGGCGGATGGGCGGCCCCGCGCCGCCGACTTCCGCCACGACCTCCTGGTGGCGGGCAAGCCGCACACGGCCAGGATCGAGACGGTGGCGCCCACCTGGGTGACCCACGGCTGCCCGGCTCGGGTGTCGCCCAGCGCAGCGTCGCCCCCCATCACCCGCCTGTGGTCGTGGGCGGTGGAGCTGGCCCTCCAGACGGGCCTGCTGGGACCGGACGCGGACTGACAGCTCCCGCCCTGCTCCGGCACCCCTGGTTGTCTGAGTTCGGCGATCAGACCCCGACGGTACGGCGACGGGTCACGGCGTTGTAGATGAGCAGGACGATCACGGCACCGATGATCGAACCGATGATGCCTGCGGGGCCGAGGCCCCGGTCCTCGTCGGCGCTGCGGAAGAGCACGTCGGCCAAGAAGCCACCGACGAACGACCCGATGATGCCCAGCACGATGGTGGCGCCGATCCCCATGGGGTCGCGCCCGGGTACCAGAAGACGGGCCAGTGCGCCGGCGATGAGGCCGACGATGATGAGCCCGAGAATGAAACCGATCATGGTTCCCCTGCCTCCTTCGGAAAGGGTGGTGCGTGGTGTTGCTGTGCCTCAGAGGGTTCCCGCCCCCTGACGGACCCAAACTCGGGCCGCCCACCGTCATCTAGCCTGACCGTCCGATGAATCGGTGTGCGCGGGCAGCGGCAGCGATGGTGGTGGGCGGCCTGCTCGCTGCCGGGTGCGGGTCGGGCGGAGGCGACGCCGAGCTGACCGTCGGCGCCCCGGGCGGCCCGGGTGGCGAGGCGGCCGCCCCGGTGACGTCCCTCCCGCCTCCATCCGGCCCCGTCGACACCACCACCGCCTGTGGCACGGTGAGCCCGGCCGAGGTGGGGCAGGTGGTTGGCAACCAGGTCCGGGCGGGGCAGGGCGCGGAGACGTTCTGCTCGTGGGGAACGGCGGTCGACCGGGGCACGAGCGCCCACCTGACCGTCGCCCGGCCGGCGCCGGGCCGGGCCACCCAGGCCTGTGACAGCCAGCGCAACAGCCAGCCCAAGGAGGCCAACCAGGTCCCTGTAAGCAACGTGGGGACGTCCGCCCTCTGGGTGTGGCAGCCGGTTGCCATCCTCCTCCAGGGGACCCTCGTCACCTGCTGGGACGATGCCGTGATCGTGGTGGGACTCACGGGCGAGAAGGACCAGACCGTCCTGCGCAACCAGGCCGTCGCGCTGGCCCAGGCCGTCCACCAGCGGTTGTAGGCGCGTCTGAGGAAGCACTGGCCCCATGAGAAGCTCGCGGCTACATTCCGGCCCGTGATCTCCTTTAGTGCAGGTGCAGCCATCCTTTCCGCGCTCCTGATGATCGTCGTGGGAGCGCTCATCGCGGTGGTAATGGGTTTCAAGAGCAAGTAGGGCAGTCGGGCGGAGGGCCGGCGGGGCCTCGGCTGGGGGGTGCGGAGCGCGGGGACTCCCGGGGTAGTGACGCATGAATGCGCGCGGCCGGGGCGTGGCCGGGCCCCGCCGTTTCCGTCGGCGGTCGTGCCGAACCGTGCTGGCCGGCCGCTCGAACCAGATCGCAGTCGGGTTTCAGGGCGATGAGGAGCGGACCTGGGGACCGTCCCGTCGGTGAGCTGATCAGTCGAACAGATGCGTGCGGCCCAGCATGGCGAGGGCCCGATCCACCGTCTCCAGGGCCCGGGAGATGTCCGCATCGGGGACGGGCCGGTTCAGGCCCACGCGGTTGCGAACCTGGCGGACCTGATTCAGTGCCTCCCGGGGGATGCCGGCGGCGCCACTGAGCCAGCCGATGGGGTCGGACGCATCCCGGTCCGCCCCGCCCCCAAGTGCTGCGTTCAAGCCCATGTCGGTCGGCACGAGGCGCAGCAGCTCGTCCCAGCGCTGGACCAGGGCGCCACGGAGGTCACCGGGCTGAGCCGGGGCGCGGCCGAACGGGGAGGGGCCACGGCCGGTGCTCGAGGCACGAGGGGTACGCCGGGCCTGGCGCATGCGGGCGCCGGTCGGGTCACCGCCGCCCCCTCCGAAGGGGCCGCCCGGACCTCCCAGACCACCAGGACCCCATGGGCTTGCCGGACCGGGCGGCCCTCCCGCCCCCCAGGGGCTCCCTGGGCCGCCCGCTCCACCGGGGCCGCCGGCGTTCCATGCTTGCGTCGCGCCGGCGGCCCGCGAACTGGTCGCGTCCAGGCCGCGACCTCGGCTCGGGACCAGTGGGGCCCGGCAGGCCCCACAGCGGGCCTTGCCGCCGGCGCCGTCGGGGATCTGGTTCTTCCGCTGGCACTCCGGGCAGCGCACCGTCGTCGGCACGTACAGAGTTTGTCCCGTGGCGGTTCCCCGTGCCAGTGCCTGCGAGCACCGTTGCTCACGTCTGGTTGGTTCCCCGACGTGCAACAAGCCCGGGGGGATCCGTTCCCTGTGCCGCCGCTACCACCGATCGCCACGGGCCACCAGGCCAGACTGCATCTGAGGCCCTGCGGAGGGAAGGGGATTCGAACCCACGGTGGGCAGGACCGGCAACGGTTCTCGAAACCGTCCGATGAACGCTCTGGGTGATGGCGTTGTGGCGCGGAACCGCAGTTCAGCGTACGTGTGAGTGTCGGGCCTCCCGCGGAGGACTGCGCCGGCTTGTGATCGCGGCCCTCGTCGGTGAGGGCACCTCGGACACGGACGATCAGCAGTACCCTGGCGCCCGGAATCGAGCGAGATGAAGGAGATGATGATGCTCGATCTGACGGCTGTTGACCTCGACGCGCTGGCCGAGGCCATGGAGGATCACTC
>Ga0187892_10004539_pt1 | contig 23136 bp, 22 predicted proteins | sample MA1701073metaG_FD_139345 | JGI IMG/M metagenome (GOLD analysis project Ga0187892, IMG submission 139345) | Bio-ooze microbial communities from a basaltic lava cave in the Kipuka Kanohina Cave System on the Island of Hawaii, USA - MA170107-3 metaG ... | reverse complement strand
CCTGGCCAAGCTGCTGAGACCGCTCGTCGCCCGCATCACGCGGATCGCCCGCGGCCTCCCGGTCGGGGGCGACCTCGAGTACGCCGACGAAGTGACGCTCGCGAAGGCCCTGGAGGGGCGGCGCGACGTCTCGAGCTGAGCGGCCGCGCCACCCCATGATAGGATGGTGGCTCGGCGGCGCCATCCGAACGTTCCCCGATAGCTCAATGGTAGAGCATCCGGCTGTTAACCGGAGGGTTGCAGGTTCGAGTCCTGCTCGGGGAGCCACCCTTCGTGTCACGGCTGCCGGCGCTCAGCCGCCGGTCAGCTCGAGCAGGAGCCCGCCGAGCAAGGACTTCGTCGGCTCGTAGCCGAAGTGGGCCGCCACGAGCCGGCGGCCGCGGTCCGAGAGGCGCGTCCAGAGCGCCGGGTCGCGGTAGAGCTCGACCACCGCCTCGGCGAACGCCTCAGGGTCGTCCGCGATCAGCGCGTGCTCGCGATGCACCAGCGACATGCCCTCCGCGCCGATCGTCGTGGTCACCACCGGCAATCCCCAGGCCAAGCTATGGCCGATCTTGCCCTTGAGCCCGGCGCCATACCGCAGCGGCGCCACGAACACGCGCGCCCGATCGAACACGGGCTCGACGTCCGCGACATGCCCGAGGATCTGCACATCTGACGAGGCCAGCCGCCGCACGTCGGCCGGCGCATTCGGCCCGACGACGAGGAAGCGAACGCCCGGAATCCGCGCCTTGATCCGCGGGAAGATCGCCGTCACGAAGTGCGCGACCGCGTCCCGGTTGGGAGGGTGGCGGAATCCTCCGATGAACAGCAGGTGCTCGCGCGGGGCGAACGGCGGCACGCCGTCGCGCGGCGTGTGCACGTTCGGCACGACCTCCACGCGAGCCCCGCGCTCCGCCTGGCGGATGAGCGCGGCTTCATACGGGCTCACGACCCACGTCTGGTCGCTCGCCCGGACCAGCCCGAGCTCGACCGCCCGGGTCAGCGCCGCCTCGGCCGCGACCATCGGGCTGTTCTCCGCGGCGGCCTGCCGCTGCTCGCGCAGGTAGTGCAGGTCGACGGTGTCGAAGACCACGGGAGGCCGCTCGCGACGCGCCGCCACCATCGGCAGGTACTTGAGCGCGACCATGGCGCGGCCGAAGATCATCAGGTCGAACTCTCGGAGGTGGCGGAGAATGTACTCGGTGATCGGGATGGAGCCGAGCACCTCCACGCCCGTCCCGCGCAGCCGCTCCGTGTACGGCTCGATGAGGGTCCGGTCGTTCGGGATGAAGGTGACCTTGTGTCCGAGCTCGCCGAAGATGCCGAGGAGGGCGATCGCGCGCATCGAGCCGGCGTCGCGGTCCGGAGTCGGCACCGCGTGATCGACGACGAGGATGCGCTGACCCGGCCGCCGATCGCGCGCGCGAAACACGAGCCGCGCATCGGGCGGATACTGCTGGGCGAGCGCCGCGGCGTGCTTCTGCACGAAGGCGCCGCGGTGGAGCTCCTGGAACCGCTTGAACCCCGCCCGCTCGTCCCGGCCCGCGGTGACGCCCTCGACATGGACGACGCTCGCGCGCGGCTGGTACACGACGCGGTGGCCCAGCCGCCGGATCTCGAAGCACAGATCGGCGTCCTCGTAGTAGCCGGGCGTGAAGCGCGGGTCGAAGCCGCCGATCTGCTCGAACACGGCGCGGCGGACGAGCAGGCACGCGGCCGAGGCGTAGTCGACGTCCCGCGCATGCGCGTATTGCGCGCGGCGCGGATCGTCGCCGCGCCCGTAGTTCCAGCCCCGTCCGTCGCGCCAGATGATCGAGCCCGCTTCCTGGAGCCGACCATCCGGATACAGCAGGCGCGGCCCGACCGCGCCGATGGTCGGATCACGCGCGAGCGGCTCGCACAGGGCGTCGAGCCACCCGTCCAGCGGAACGCAGTCGTTGTTCAGGAACAGGAGGAATTCGCCCCGGGCCTCGGCCGCCGCCTGATTGCACGCGGCCCCGTAGCCCCGGTTCGTCTCGTTGCGGATGACGCGGACCCCGCGGGCCCGGGCCAGCAGCTCGGGCGTCGCATCCGTGGAGGCGTTGTCGACCAGGATGATCTCGTATCGACCGCGCGGCGTGCGCTCGATCACGGCGTTCAGGCACTGGTAGGTCACGGCCACCTGGTTCAGGAGCGGGATCACGATCGAGACGCCCCGCGCGTCGGTCATGGCGGGCGCCTCGATCTCGGGCCGGGGCGACGGCAGCCTCGTGGCCACGCGGACGAGCGGCGCCCGGGAGCGGCGTCGGAGCGGGCGCGCGGCCCGCTGGGCCGCGGCGCGGAGCTGGGGGCGCGCGAGTCTGACCGCGCGCACGCAGAATTCCGCCAGGCGCCGCCGCCGCGTGGTGTCGAGCTGCCAGCTTCTGAGCCGCACCAGCACGCGCCAGGCGTGGGAGCGGATCAGGCGCACGACGTGAAGCTCCACTTGCCGGTATCCGAACGCCGATCGGCGCCGCCGCTGCCGGCGGCGCCCGGCGGGTCAGGGTGAGGGGCGCGTTCCCGTCTGCGCGAGGATCTCGCGGTAACGGGCGGTCACTTCCTTGGCCGGCCCGATCGCCGCCACCCCGCCGCCGAACAGGAGAGCGGCCCGGTCGAACATCTCCTCGACGAAGGTCAGGCTGTGGGTCGCGATGAGCAACGTGCGCCCGCGCTGGCGCTGCCGGTCGAGGTGGGCCAGGCACTTCTGCTGAAAGTGCTCGTCCCCGACCGCCAGCACCTCGTCCATGAGGAAGATGTCCGGACTCAGCTGGGCGGCGATGGCGAACCCGAGCCGGACCTGCATGCCCGACGAATAGGTCTTCGTCGCCTCGTCGATGAACCGGCCGAGCTCCGAGAACTCGATGATCGCCGGCTCGAGCGTCCGGATCTCGCGCGTGGTGAAGCCGAACAGCGAGGCGCAGAGATAGATATTTTCCCGCCCGGTCAGCTCCTCGTGAAATCCGACGCCGAGCGCCAGCAGGGGCGCGAGCCGGCCGCCGACATGCACGCGGCCGCTGGTCGGCTGCAGGATCCCGGAGATGATGCGGAAGAGCGTGGTCTTGCCCGCCCCGTTCGGGCCGATGATGGCCAGGGCCTCACCGGCCTCGACGGCGAGCGTCACCTCCCGCAGGACCCAGTAGACCTCGCCGCTCGGTCGCAGCTGCGGACGGAGGGCCGCCAGCACGCGATCCTTCAGGAGCCGGCGGTGGCGGTGGAGTGGGAACGCCTTGCTGACGCCGTCGCATGCGATGATCGAGGACATCACAGCTCCTCGACGAAGCGCGGGCTGTAGCGCGAGAACACCCACACCCCGGAGGCCAGGGCCAGGACCAGCCAGCAGCCCATGCCGAGGACGTGCTCCAGCGACGGGGTCTGCCCTTCGAGCAGCGACACGCGCGCGGCCACGATGAAGCTGGAGAGCGGGTTGGCGGCGAGAATCGGTCGCACGATCCCGGGGGCCATCTCCGTCGTGTAGAAGATCGGCGTGCCCCAGAACAGGATCGGCAGCGCGACCTCCAGGATGTCGCGGGAGTCCCGGAAGAACACGCCGAGGGTGGCGAGCCACAGCGCCGCCGCCAGCGTGAAGCCCACGAAGGCCAGCAGCACGAGGCCGACCCACACGAGCCCCCGGCCGGGCTTCACCCCCCAGAAGATGAACATCAGCGGCAGCGCGATGCCGAGCGCGACCGCGTGGTGGAACAGGTGGTAGAGCACCGTCGCCAGCGGCAGCGTCTCCAGCGGAAACGGCGATTGCTTCACGATACCGCCGCTGGCCAGGATGCACTGCGCGGCCGCCGAGACGCTCCGAGAGAAGAACACCCACATCAGGAATCCGAGCAGGAAGAACGGCAGATAGTTCGGGATCGCCACCCGGAAGACGTGCCGGAAGATCACGAAGTACACGATGATCGTCAGGAGCGGATTCAGCAGCGTCCAGGCGACGCCCAGATACGTCCCGCGCGACTTGACCTTGATGTCTTTCAGCAGGAGATACTTCACGAGGGTGCGGTAGGCGAGTAACCTCGCCAGGCGCCCGGACAGCGACTGATTCGGAGTGACGGCAGCGCCTGGCATCGACGCCGTATTCTAGCACACGGCTCACGCGGCGCCGGCGACGGGACCGCGCCGGCTCACCACGAGTAGGAGCGTTCGCCGAGCCGTCGCCTCGCAAAATCGACGATACCCCGGGTGAGGGCCTTGACCAATCGGGGGCGTCGTCGCAGCAGCGCAATCGTGAGGAAGAAGGCGATCCAGCGGGTGAGGAAATTCGGGATGAACGTCAGCCATTGCACCCACGTGGCGTGCTTCGCCATCACTTCCAGCAGGTTGCGCGTGCTGTAGTACGTGCGCTGGAACAGGCGCTGATCGTCGTAGACGGCGGAGTGGCGGATGAGCGACGCGGGCACGATCAGGATCGTGAAGCCCGCCTGCCGGGCACGGATCGAGAGGTCCACGTCCTCGCAGTAGGCGAAGAATCGGGAGTCGAAGGATCCGATGGCCCGGATGAGCGCGGGCTGGATCAACACCGCGCAACCGGTGGCGAAATCCACCTCGCGGGGGGGGCCGCTCGTGTTCACGGGTCTTTGCCAGTTCGTGTGACGCGGGATCCCGCTCCAGAGCGAGAACCGTCCGCCGGCGTACCAGACGCGATCCGGATGCTCCAGGAATGCCACCTGCGGGCAGAGCAGCCCCGCGCCCGGCGCCTTCCGCGCGGCGTCCACCAGGCAGTCGAGGAACGGTGGATCGACCACCGCGTCGTTGTTGAGCAGCAACACGTAGTCGGGGTCGTGCTTCAACGCCTCGGCGACGCCCCAGGCCGAGCCCTCCGAGAAGCCGAGATTGCGCTCGGGACGGAGGATCTGCACCTCGAGCGGAAAGGCCCAGCCCGGCGCCGAGGCTGGAAGCGTCAGCGCATTGTCCACCAGGAAGATCCGCGTGCCGGGGTAGCGGACCTGACTCAGCGATTGCAGACAGCGGCGGGTGACGTCGATCGGCCCCCAGTGGAGGACAACCACGCCGACGGTCGCCGTACTACCTTCCTCGACGGTCGGCATGAAGGCAGCCTAGACACGGCCGCCAGATCAGTCAAGGGAGGAAACCATCGCGAGCGCCGCGACTTGCTCGGCGATACGCGCGACTGCGAGAATCGGCCGTGGTCGACATGACGGACGCCGATCGCTGGACGGTGTACTTCTGGCTGTTCTCGATCGCCCATCTGGTGCTCTGGACGTTCCTGCCGTCGCTCGCTCAGCCCAACGCGCCGCTCGACGTCGTGGAGATGGCGTACTGGGGCGGCCAGTGGCAGCTCGGCTACTGGAAGCACCCGCCGCTGGCCGCGTGGGCGGCGGAGGCGGCGGTCACCGCGACGCGCGGGGCGCTCTGGGGCGTCTATCTCGCCTCGCAGCTGGCGGTGGTCACGGCCTTCTGGGCGGCCTGGCGGCTCGGGCGCGAGTTGCTCTCGCCGCGCTCGGCATTCTTCGCGGCCGCGCTGCTCGAGGGCTGCTTCTACTACAACGTGACGACGCCCGAGTTCAACAACAACGTCGCGCTGTATCCATTCTGGGCGCTGGCGGTGCTGGCCTTCTATCACGCCCTCGCCTCCGGCGCCTGGCGGCACTGGGCGGCGCTCGGCGCCTGCCTCGGGGCCGGCCTTCTCGCGAAGTACAGCATGGCGCTGCTGATCCTGGCCATGCTCGCGTTCCTCCTGCGGGATCCGACGGCGCGCCACCGGCTGCGCGGCGTCGGGCCGTACGTGGGCGCGCTCGTCGCGGTGCTCGTCTTGGCACCGCATCTCCACTGGGCCGTGCAGCAGCAGTTTCCCGGGATCGCCTCCGCGCTGGAGCGGACCCGGAGCGACGGAGTCGCGGGGGCGCGACTCATCAACACGGCCAAGTTCGCCGGCGCGCAGCTGGTGGCGCTGGCGCCGATGCTGCTCGTGCTGCTGCCGCTGACCGGGATCCGCTGGCGCCTGCGCGCGCTCGCGCCGGACGAGCGCTGCACCCGCCGGTTCCTCTTCTGGATGGTCCTCGGCCCGTTCGTGGCCTACCTCGCTCTCGCCCTGCTGCTGGACCTGAAGCTGCGCAGCATGTACGGCTCGCACCTGTGGACGTTCACCGGCGTCCTGCTGCTGTTCTCGCTGGCGCAGGGCGATCATGCGAGCGCCTGGCGGCGCAGTGCGGTGGCGTGCGCGGCGGTCGTGGTGGTGATGGCCGTGGTGACGGTGGTCCACGACGTCGGCTGGCCGTACCTGCGCGGCGCGCCGCTGCGCATCCACTTTCCCGGGCGCGAGCTGGCGTGGCGCGTGGAGCGCGCATGGCGGGCCCGGTACGATCGGCCCTTGCGCGTGGTCGCGGGGGAATGGTGGCTGGCCGGCAACGTGGCGCTGTATGGCGCCTCGGGGGCGGAGGTCTACGGCGGGCGGCACCCGGACACGCCGGAGCTCTCGGCGCGGCACAATCCGTGGACGAGCGACGAGGCGCTGAAGCGAGAGGGCGGCATCGTGCTGTGGAGTCTGGATCGTCACGGGCCCGGCGCGCTCGCGACGTTGTGCGATCGCCTGCCGTCGCTCGAGCGGCTGGAGCCGGTCACGCTCTCGTGGCAGACGGGCGCGCCGATTCCGCCGGTGCACGTGGGACTGGCGCTGGTGCCGCCACGCTCGGATCGCGATCAGCACGAGGCCCGCGGGAGCGCGCCCAGCCGGACCATGTGTCCGCAGGCGCCCCGCCGGTGAAGCAGAGCACCGTCCGGACGACTGGCGGCTTGGAGTCTGTCCGACTACTCCGCGCCCCGTGACTCGGCCACTACGTGATCGAGCGTTCCGATTAGCTAGGAGTATGTCGGTTCGGGCTGCAGCACGCTCGGGCGATCGAGCGGCGCGCGCAGACGGCGGAGCGCGTCGTTCATCACCTTGTTGAGGCCGTCGGCGATCAGCTCCGCGACCTCGCTCCGCTCGCTGAGCAGGAAGCCGTGCTCGGTGCGCAGCGCGCTCAGCTCCTGGCGCAGCTGGGCGCATTCTTGATCGGCCGCGTCCACGAGCAACCGCAGCCGTTCGTTCTCGTCGAAGAGCGCGGGGAGCACGCCGAGCACCCCGTCGCTTTCCTCGATCCACCGCGCCAGTCGCTCCCGCGCTTCGGCCACCGAGACTGGATCCATGGGGGGCTCCTCCTTTCGCCTCGCGACGCGGAGCGCCGGCGGCGAGCCACGGGTGAAAGAAAATTTCGCGGCGAAGTGTAGCACAGGTCGATGCCTCTCGAAAGAGGCATACCAGATTTTGTGGTCGTTGGGCCCCGCCGCTCCGGGCCGCGGTCGCCGGAGGGCCCGCGAGCGGAGTGCTATAATCGCCGCGTGACGACCCTCACCGACTCCCGCAAGAAGACGCTGCGGCGCGAGATGGAAGGTCTGCTCGGCCCCGACAGCGTGCTCACCGATCCCGAGGAGCTCTTGGTCTACGAGTCCGACGGCCTCACGCTGTTCCGCGCGCTCGCCGACTTCGTCGTGTTCCCGACCTCGGCGGAGCAGGTCTCGGCGCTGGTCAAGCTCGCCAACCGCGAGAGCATCCCGTTCGTGGCCCGCGGGGCGGGCACCGGGCTCTCCGGCGGCTGCCTGCCGGCCGAGGGCGGGCTGGTGATCTCGTTGATGCGGATGAACCGGGTGCTCGAGGTCGACTACGACAACCAGATCGCGGTGGTCGAGCCCGGCCTGGTGAATCTCCACCTGTCCTGGGCGGTCGGCCCGCGCGGGTTCTACTACGCGCCCGACCCGTCCAGCCAGCAGGCCTGCACGATCGGGGGCAACGTCGCGAACAACTCCGGCGGCCCCCACACGTTGAAGTACGGCGTCACGACCAACCACGTCCTCGGTCTCGAGGTCGTGCTGCCCGACGGTGAGATCGTCTGGCTGGGGGGCAAGGTGCGCGACCCGCAGGGGTTCGACCTCACGGGCGTCTTCGTGGGCTCCGAGGGCACCTTCGGCATCGCCACCAAGGTCGTCGTGCGCATCCTGAAGAAACCGCAGGCGGTGAAGACGGTGCTGGGCGTCTTCGACGAGATGGATCAGGCCTCCGAGGCGGTCTCCGCCATCATCGCCCGCGGACTGGTCCCGGCCGCCATGGAGATGATCGACAACATCACGATCCAGGCGGTGGAGGACGCCTTCGGCTGCGGCTACCCGCGCGATGCCGCGGCGGCGCTCCTGATCGAGCTCGACGGGCTGGCCGCCGGGATGGAGGAGCAGGCGGAGCGGGTGAGCCAGGCCTGCCGCGAGTGCGGCGCGCAGGAGGTCCGGGTGGCGCGCGACGAGGCGGAGCGTCAGGCGCTCTGGAAGGGTAGGAAGTCGGCGTTCGGCGCCTACGGGCGGATCTCGCCCGCGTACATGGTGATGGACGGCGTGATCCCGCGGACCAAGCTGCCGTACGTGCTCCGTCGCGTGAACGAGATCGTCGCCGCGCACGGCCTGCGCGTCGGCAACGTGTTCCACGCCGGCGACGGCAATCTCCACCCGAACATCCTCTACGACCCGAGGATTCCGGGGGAGGAGGCCCGCGTGGTGGCCGCGGGCGCGGAGATCCTGAAGGTGTGCGCCGACGTGGGCGGCTCGATCTCCGGCGAGCACGGCATCGGCCTCGAGAAGATCGACTACATGCCGTTCATCTTCTCCGAAGCCGATTTCCGCTGCATGCATCGTGTGAAGGACGCGTTCAACCCGACCGGCCTGTGCAACCCGGGCAAGATCTTCCCGACTCGCAAGGCGTGCGTGGAGGTCGGTCCCGCCTACCGTCCGCATCCGATCGAAGAGAAGGGTCTCGCTCAGCGTTTCTAGCCCGGATTTCATGAACGGCACGACGCGCGAGACGGCCGGGTCCTGTCGTCCGGCCGGTCTTGCATTGCGCCGCTCATGGGCGATCCGCGCTAGCGAGCCGGTTGCGGGATTCCAGAGCGCCCCGTGCAACTAGCCCTGCTCGAAACATTGCGGAGCATCGTCGGCGCTCCCCATGTGCTGACGGGCGTGGACTGCTCTCCGTACGTCGTCGAGGGACGGACGCCAGAGGCCGTGGTGCTCCCGGGCTCCAGGGCAGAGGTCGCGTCGGTCGTAGCCATGGCGGCGGAGCAGGAGGTGCCGCTGATCCCCTGGGGCGGTGGCACCAAGATGGGCGTCGGCGCGCCGCCCACTCGGCTGGGGCTGGTGCTGGGGCTCAAGCGGCTCGACCGCGTGGTGGAGCACGAGCCGGGCGATCTGACCGTGACGGTCGAGGCCGGCGTCACCCTGCAGGCGCTCCAGGCGGAGCTCGGCCGGCGCGGGCAGTGGCTCTCGCTCGATCCGGCCTGGCCCGAGCGCGCCACAATCGGGGGGATCCTGGCCAGCAATGCCTCCGGTCCGCGCCGCCACCTGTACGGGAGCGCGCGCGACCTGCTGATCGGCGTCAGCGTGGTCCATGCCGACGGCTCGATCGTCAGGGGAGGGGGCAAGGTGGTCAAGAACGTGGCCGGCTACGATCTGCCCAAGCTCTACGTCGGCTCGTACGGCGCGCTCGGGATCCTGGTCGATGCCACGCTCAAGCTCAGGCCGCTCCCGGAGACCGACCGGCTGGCGGTGGCCGGCTTCGACCGCATGAAGGATGCGGGCCAGGGCATCCGCGCGATCATGTCCTCCGACCTGATCCCGTCGGCCCTCGAGCTCGCCGATGCCGAGGCGCTCCGCGCGGCCGGGCTCGAGGGGGCGGGGTCGTGCGCGATCCTGGTGGCCTTCGACGGCGTCACCGAGCAGGTGGCGTGGGAATGCGCCGAGCTGGACCGGCTGCTCGGCACGCTCGGGCTCCGACACGCGCGCGTGCTCGACGGGGCGGCCCGGGATGCCGCCTGGCGCGCGGTCGGCGACCTGGGCCGGGCCGGCACCGACGACGTCGCCGCGGTGATGAAGTGGGGCGTGTTCCCGACCCAGCTGGCCGAGACGATGGAGCAGGCGGCGGCGATGGCGCTGCGCAACGGGCTCCGGGCCGCGATCACCGCTCACGCGGGCGTCGGCATCGGGCGCGCCGTCCTGAGCGGCGGCGGTGGCAAGGCCGATCCGGTGGTCACCACGTTGACGGAGTGGCGGTCGATGGTCAACGCGGCCGGTGGTCATGCGCTGGTCGAATGGGCGCCGCTGGCCGTCAAGGAGCGGATCGGTGTGTGGGATGCTCCGGGGCCGGCCTTTCGCGTGATGGCGCGCATCAAGGAGCGACTCGACCCGCGCGGGATCCTGAATCCCGGGCGCTTCGTGGGAGGCATCTGAGACGGATGGCGCACGAGGGTCACTCATCGACGCCCACCGTGGACAGCTCCCTCCTGGCCGGCGCTCAGCTCGCGTTGCACGGGCAGAGCGTGGAGGGCGTGAACCGGTGCGTGCACTGCGGGCTCTGCCTCGCCTACTGTCCGACGTTCTCCGAGCTCGGCACCGAGATGGACTCGCCGCGCGGGCGAATCTTGTTGATCAAGTCGCTCGCCGAGGGGCGCATCGCGCTCACCGACTCCGCCGTGGCGCATCTCGACCTGTGTCTGGGCTGTCGCGCGTGCGAGACGGTGTGCCCGGCCGGCGTCCCGTACGGGCAGCTCATCGAGGCAGCCCGCGCCGAGATCGAGCGGCAGCGCCCGGGCGGCCGGCTGCGCCGCCTGTTCCGCTGGCTGAACTTCTCCGTGCTGCTCCCGAATCCACGTCTGCTTCGTCTCGCCGCGGCCGGGCTCCGCTTCTATCAGGCGAGCGGGCTGCAGCGGCTCGCGCGTGCTTCCGGGCTGCTGCGCGTCCTTCCGGGGCCGCTCGCCCAGTGGGAGCCGCTCTTGCCGGATCTGCCTCCGAGCGCGGACCGCGCGCCGCTGCCCGAGCGCACGGCCGCCCGGCCGCCGAAGCGCGCGACGGTCGGGCTTCTCACCGGCTGCATCCAGCAGGTCGCCTTCGGCAACCAGAACCGCGCGACCGCGCGCGTGCTGGCGATGAACGGCGCCGAGGTGGTCGCCCCCCGCGATCAGGGCTGCTGCGGGGCGCTCCACTGCCACGCCGGGGAACACGACACGGCGCTCGAGCTCGCCCGCCTCACGATCGCTGTCTTCGAGCGCGCGGGGGTGGATCGCGTCATCGCGAACACCTCGGGGTGCGGCGCGCACATGAAGGCGTACGCCAGCCTCCTGGCGCAGGATCCCCAGTGGCGCGATCGCGCGCGGCGCTTCGCGGCGCGCGTCACGGACATCGCCGAGTTCCTCGCCCAGGAGCCGCTGCGAGGCCCGCTGGCCGAGGTGCGCCGGACCGTCACCTACCACGACCCGTGTCACGTCGTGCACGGGCAGAAGATCCGTCAGCAGCCGCGCGCGCTGCTCGCCCAGATCCCGGGGCTGACGCTGGTGGAGCTCGCGGAGGCGGACTGGTGCTGCGGCTCGGCCGGGACCTACAACCTGACGCAACCGGCCATGGCCCGGCGGCTCCAGCAACGCAAGGTCCGTCACATCCAGTCGACCGGGGCCGAGGCCGTGATCACGGCGAACCCGGGCTGCATCATCCAGATCGCCCAGGGGCTCCGCGAGCAGGGCAGCGGCGTGCCGGTCCGTCACCTCGTGGAGGTCCTCGACGAGGCGTACCGCGACGCGCGAGGCTAGCGCGTGGCCCGGATCAAGGTGCTCGACCTCGCCGCGCTGAAACCCGGCGTTCCCTCGCTGGTGAGCGTCGACGGTCAGGACGTCGCGGTGTTCCGCCGCGGTGACGAGATCCTCGCCATCGGCAACGAGTGCCCCCACCAGGGCGGGAGCCTCTGCGACGGCATGCTCGAGGGCGACATCGTCATCTGCCCCCTTCACGGCTGGGAGTTCGATCTGCGCTCCGGCGCCTGCATGACGGTGCCGGGCGAATCGGTCCCTCGGTATGCGGTCAGCGTCGAGGCGGGCGCGATCCTCCTCGAGGAGATCCCATGACCGCGCGCGCCGACGCCACCCCGCAGGAGCACAAGGCGCACGCGCCCCGCTCGATCGGCTGCTTCGTGCTGACGATCTCGGATTCCAAGACGCCGGCGACCGACACGAGCGGCGCGCTGATCCGTGAGCTCCTCACCCGGGCCGGGCATACGATAGCCGGCCAGGTGATCGTGAAGGACGAGCCGGCGCAGGTGACGGCCGTGGTCCGCGAGGCCTGTGGCAACCCGGCAGTGCAGGCGTTCGTCCTCACCGGCGGCACCGGCGTCACGTCGCGAGACAGCACCTTCGAGGCCGTCGAGGCGCTCCTCGACAAGCGGCTGACCGGCTTCGGCGAGCTGTTCCGGCTCCTCTCCTACCAGGAGATCGGCGCCGCCGCCATGCTCTCGCGCGCCCAGGCCGGCGTCGTCAGGGGCCGCGCCCTCTTCTCGCTCCCCGGCTCCCCCAATGCCTGCCGCCTCGCGCTCGACAAGCTGATCGTCCCCGAGCTCGGCCACCTCGTCCGCGAGATCAACCGCTAGCCAGCCCTGGATGCGCACCCTCACCCTGAGCACGACGACGCGCCCTCTCCCCGGAGGGGAGAGGGCAGGGTGAGGGGTGAGCCCGTAGCCCGATGACCACCATCCGCTGGTCGGACTGGAGCGACGCCGCGTTCGCGCGCGCCCGCGCGGAGCGCCGGCCGGTGCTGCTCGCGCTGACCGCGTCGTGGTGCCACGCGTGCCACCGCATGGACGAGGAGACGTGGGGCGATCCCGGCGTCGCCGCCGCCGTCGAGCGCGCCACCGTCCCCGTGCGCGTGGATGCGGACGCGCGTCCCGACGTGTACGACCGGTACCATGCGGGCGGGCTGCCGAGCACCATGCTGCTCACCCCGGAGGCCGGGTTCATCCGCGGCGGCACGTTTCTCTCGCGCCCCCAGCTGTTCGCGTTCCTCGAGGCCGGCCTCCGCGACTTCGCCGGCGATCGACGGCCGGCCGGCCGGGGCGGCCGGGCGCCCTCTGCGCCTGCGAACCTGGTGGACGAGGTGGTCGCGCGGCTCCGGCGTCGTGCCGACCTCGAGCACGGCGGCTTCGGCGTCGCGCCGAAGGTCCCCGACGTCCACGCGCTCGTGCTGCTCCTGCGGCGCTGGCGGGTGAGCGCGGATGCCGACCTCCGCCGAATCGTGCGCACATCGCTGGACGCGATCAGCACGCATCTACGAGATCCGCGCGACGGCGGCTTCTTCCGCTATGCGGCCGGCCGCGACTGGAGCGGCCCGCATACCGAGAAGCTCGCGCTCGATCAGGCCCAGCTCGTCCGGCTCCTGCTCGAGGCCGGCGTCAGCCTGGGCGAGCCGGCGTACGTGGATGCGGCTCGCGGGGCGCTCGCGCAGATCCGTGGGCGCCTGGCCGACAGCGGTGGCCGGATCTTTTCCAGCATCGCCGCGGATCCGCAGTACCGGGCCGACCGCGCGCCCGACGCCGAGGACGCGCCGGAGGTCGATCAGCGCCGCTTCGCCGCGGCCAGCGCCGCGGTCGTCTCGGCCGGCGTCCTCTGCCGGGCCGTGACCGGCGAAGACTTCGGCTTCGAGCCCGAGTACCGCCGGCGCGCTCCGATGGGCGCCATCCCACATCGGCTGGACGCGCCGGATGAGCTTCACGGCCTGCTCCGCGATCAGACGCTCGGTCTGAGAGCGGCGATCGACGAGTACCGGCTCGAGGGCGACCCGGCGCTGCTCGGCTGGGCGCGACAGGTGGCCGAGTGGAGCATCGCGCATCTCTGGGACGAGCGTGCCTCGGCGTTCCGCTCCGAACCCGCCGTGCCGGGCGGCCTGCTCGACCTCCCGCCGATGTTCCCGCTCGGGCCCAACGCGGAGATGGCGCTGGGCCTCGTGGAGCTGGCGGACCATGCGGGAGAGACCGCGTATCGCACGTATGCGCAACGGCTCCTCGACGCCCTGAGCGCGGAGGCGAGCGTGTCCCCGGCCGGCGCCGCCCTGGCCTTGGTGTCGCAGCGCCTGGCGGAGGCGCCCGCCGAGGCGGATGTGCTCGGGTCACCCGGCGACGCCGCGGCGCGCGATCTCTCGCGCGCTGTGCTGACGGCGCTCGGACCGACCAGCGTGATCAGGCGGCAGCCGGGGGTGCCGTCGCTGACCCTCTGCGTGGGCGAGCTCTGCCTGCCCTCACTCGACAGCCCGGCGGAGCTCGTGCAGACACTGATCGACCTCGGGCTTGCCCCGAGGAGTATACTCACCAACTACTCGGCGGCGGCAGGTGGGTAAACGGATGGCGGTGGACGAGGCGTCGTAGGACGGTAAACAACCAGGAGGCGTCGTGATGCGCGTAGGCGTGCGGTGGCTCGTGGCGGTGTCCCTCGCGGTCGTGATCGCGGTACCGGCAACGGGGTCGTGGGCGGTGGAACCCCTCTGGAAGGAGAGCCAGGGAGCGGCGCCGCCCCCGGAGATCGCGCGGCTCAACAACCTGATGAGTACGCTGGCCGAGGGGCTCAAGCCCGCGCTGGTCCAGGTGCGGGTCCGCCGCGCGGCGGAACCGCCGGCGGAGGGCGCGGAGCGCGAGGGCCCGACGCCGGAGGAGCGGCGCACCTCCGGGTCCGGCTTCATCATCCGCCAGGACGGCTTCCTGGTCACGAACGCTCACGTGGTGAGCGAGTCCGACCGCATCCAGGTGAAGCTCCACGACGGCCGCCGCTTCGATGGCCGGCTGGTCGGTTACGACGAGCGCGTGGATCTCGCCCTCGTGAAGATCGAGGCGACGGGCCTGCCGGTGGCGGCGCTCGGCGACTCCAACCGCCTGCGCGTCGGCGAGTTCGTGCTGGCGCTGGGCCACCCATTCGGCCTGGAGCAGACGGTCTCCTTCGGCATCGTCAGCCGCAAGGGCGCGCCGCTGCAGGTCGCCGCGCCCGGCTTCGACTTCATCCAGACCGATGCGGCGGTGAATCCGGGCAACTCGGGCGGCCCGCTCGTCAACATGGCGGGCGAGGTCGTGGGCGTCAACAGCATGGCGGCGCGGAACGGCTCGATCGGCTTCGCCATTCCGATCAACCTGGTCAAGATGCTGCTGCCGCAGCTCGCCGAGAACGGCAAGGTCCAGTGGGGCTGGCTCGGCGTCAGCATCGCCGAGATCGGTGACGACGACGTGTCGAAGTTCAAGCTGAAGGAGCAGCGCGGGGTGCTGGTGCGCCAGGTCGTGACCGGCCAGCCGGCCGATCAGGGCGGGGTGAAGGCCAACGACGTGATCCTCGCCGTCGACGGCTCGCGAGTGGAGGAGCCGCGCGATCTGCAGCGGATCATCTCGATCACCCCGGTGGGCAAGGTCGTCAAGCTCTCGGTGATCCGCGAAGGCAAGGAGGCCGAGGTGGAGGTCAAGGTGGGCGTCTACCAGGCGGAGAGCAGCACGCGCACGCCTCGACGCTCGCCACCGCCGACTCCCCGCTAGAACGTAAGGGTCTGACCCCATAGTGCCGGCGCTTCGCCGCTCGATCCCGGCGGTGCTGGCGGCGGTCGCCTTCTGGGCGGCCGCGGCCGGCGCCGCCGAGGTGCGTTCCCTCTCGCCGTCCGATCGCCTCACCGTCAAGGACCCCGCCCAGCTCACCGGTCGCCGGGTCGCGCTCGCGCTCCCGGACTGCGCCGCCGGGCCCGCGACCTGCGATGAGATCCGGCTGCTGAACCAGCTGGACGGCTTCAGCGTGAACCCGCGCGTCGCGATCACGCTGTCGGCGCCGATCCAGCTCGAGAGCGTGACGCGCGCGAACGCCTTCATCCTGCCGGTCTGGAGCGAGCCGCTGGCCTCGCCGATCGGCCTCGCGCAGCTCGTGTGGGATCCCGAGGGTCACCGGCTCTACGCGCGCCCCGAGCGCACGCTCCTTCAGGGACGCCGCTACGCGATCGTCGTCACCACGCGCGTGCTGGACGAGGCGGGGCGGCCGCTTCGGCCCGGCCCGGCCGCGAGGCTCGCCGGCGAGTCGCGCGTCGTCCAGGCTCAGCTCGCGAGTCAGCTACAGGCGTTGAAGATCCGCCCGCGCGACGTCGCGGCGCTGAGCGTGTTCACCACCCAGAGCGTCACCGCCGGGCTCGAGCAGATCCGCGCGATCGTGGAGTCGCGCCCGGCGCCGGTCGTGCGCTTCGGGATCGCCCCGGGCGGGCAGCGCTCCGTGTTTGCGCGTGAGGAGATCGACGGGATCGAGCTGAGGCGACAGGTGGCCACGGCGCGGCCGCTCGGCGACCCCGTGAAGCTTCCTCTGGCCTTGATCCCGCCCGCGGAAGTTCGAAGCATCGGCTTCGGCCGATTCTCCTCGCAGTCGTTCCTGAGTCCCGAGGGGCACATCCCCGCGACGCCGACGCGTACGGCTCCGGGCGCGATCACGGAACAGGACGTTCACGTCACGGTCTTTCTGCCGGCGGGCACGATGCCGGCCGAGGGGTGGCCCGTGGCGCTCTTCGGCCATGGCTTCACCAACGACCGCCACCTGGTGCCGATGCTCGTGGCCGGGACCATGGCGCGGCACGGCTTCGCCACGGTCGCGATCAACGTGGTCGGCCACGGCGGCGGCCCGGAGGGCACGCTGACGGTGCTTCGCCCCGGCCGCGACCCGGTGGTTCTGCCCGCCGGCGGCCGCGGCCTGGACCGCGACGGCGACGGCAAGATCGGCCTGGCCGAGGGCGTCGGCACGCTCAACAGCGGGCCGCTGGCGCTTGTCAGCAGCCGCGACGGCCTCCGGCAGACCACGGCCGACCTCATGCAGCTCGTCCGCGCGATCCGCGGAGGCCTGGACGTGGATGGCGACGGCCGGCCGGACCTCGACCGCGAGCACATCTACTACTTCGGCCAGTCCTTCGGCGGAATCTACGGCACCCTGCTCATGGCCGTGGATCCGCTCCTCCGCGCCGGCGTGCTGAACGTGCCGGGCGGTCCGATCGTCGAGATCGCGCGCCAGGCCGCCCCCTTCCGCCCGCTCGTGATCGAGCAGCTCAAGCGGCGCCGCCCCTCGCTGCTGAACGGGGAGAGCGACTTCGTCGAGTCCATCCCGCTCTACGGCCAGCCGCCGGTGCGCGTGCCCGCGCGCGGCGCGCTCGACATCCAGGCGTTGTTCGACCGGGCGGAGTGGCTGAGTCAGCCGGCCAACCCGGTCGCGTTCGCGCCGTATCTGCATGCGGTGCCGCTCTCGGGCATGCAGCCCCGGCCCGTGCTGTACCAGATCGCGCTGGGGGATTTGACCGTGCCCAATCCGACCAGCGACAGCTTGATCCGGGCGGGGGAGCTCCGGCCGGTCGTCTCCATCTATCATCACGAGCGCGTGGTGGGGACGCTGCCGGAGCGCTTCAAGAACCCGCACGGGTTCCTCGTGTGGGTGACGCCGGCCGAGGTCGCGTCGATCGGCCGCGCCGCGCAGGAGCAGGTCGCGCGCTTCTTCCTGTCGGGCGGCCGGTCGATCGAGCGCACCGACGAGCGCTTCGAGCTGGCGGCTCCCGCGGCTCGGTAAGTCACGCGCGCCCGGCCTCCTCCCAGCACCGAATGCGCACGGTCCTCCTCGGCACGGGCTCGCCGCCGCCGAATCCCGGACGGCGCGGCCCGGCCACGCTGCTCTCGCTCGGCCCGGAGCACTTCCTGGTCGACGCGGGCTCCGGGGTCGGCGTCCAGCTCGTCCAGGCGGGGCTCCGCCCGTATGACTGGCCCCGTGTCCTGATCACTCATCACCACTCCGACCACACGATCGACCTCGGCCACCTCTTGATCACGCGCTGGATCGTCGGGCAGAACGCGCCGCTCGAGATCTGGGGCCCGGCCGGCACCGCGCGCCAGGTGGCCAAGCTGCTCGACTATCTCGACTGGGACATCGAGGTCCGCCGCGCCCACATGCACGAGCGTCAGCCGCCCGCGGTGCGGGTGACGGAGATCGAGGAGGGCAGGATCTTCGAGGCGGGCGGCGTCACCGTGAGCGCCTTCCTGGTCGATCACGGGCCCGTGAAGCCGGCCTTCGGCTATCGCTTCGACGGCGGCGGCCGCAGCATCGTGATCTCCGGCGACACCCGCCCGTCGGAGAACCTCATGCGCTGGAGCCGCGACGTGGATTGCCTGATCCACGAGTGCTGCGAGATGTCGCACACGTCATGGTCTCCCGGCTGCGGCTGGCCGAGCCGCGAGGAGAAGATCCGCGACCTCGCCTCCTATCACACGCAGCCGGATGATATCGGCCGCGTCGCCGCCGGCGCCCAGGCCCGCCAGCTCGTCGTCACCCACCTGATGCCCGGCTCCACCCCCACCGCCCTCCACGCCGCCGCCACCCGCCACTACCCCGGCCCCGTCACCATCGGCGAAGACCTGCTGGAGGTCTAAGCCGACGAGATCCCTCTCCCCTCTGGGGAGAGGGCAGGGTGAGGGGAACACACCACGCCGAGCTGCCTCACCCCGCGACCTGCACCCGCAGCGCCTGCAGAATCCCCTGCACCCGTGGATCGTCCAGCGCCGGCGCCGGCGCATACGCAATGCCCGAGGTGATCCGCAGCGACCCCTCGTCCGCCGTCGGCGAATCCTCCAGCACCTCCTCCACGCGCAGCTCGAAGCGCGCCAGCGTCCCTGCGATCACCGGCGCGCCCAGGCTCCGGCACTTCACGTAGTGCACGCTCTCGGGCTCCACGATCAGCAGCGTGGCCGCCGCGCGCTCGCGCAGGTTGCGCGCGCTCTGGCTCTCCGGGCCGATGACCACGCGGACCAGGGTAGCGTCGAGGGCCAGCAGCTCGAGGTACGAGACCAGCATCGGGTGAGGCCGTCCCGCGGGATCCACCGTCACCAGCGTCAATCCGCGGCCGAGGAGCGAGGCCAGATCGGACTGGGAGAGGCGCGCCAGGAGCTCGGCCGGGAGCGCCGGACCGCAGTGGCGGCTCACGGGCCCTGCGCGCGCCGGTAGTCGGCCAGGAACGCCGACACCATCTCGTCCACGAGCTCGAGGACTTCCCGCCCCGACGTCCGCCAGGGCCCCTTGGCGAGGCGCTCCGTCTGCCAGACGACCACGGGAAGCGGCGCCGCGACGCCCGACACGAACGCCGGTCGCTCGACGGCGAGCCTCACGGGGCCGATCCCGTACATCTGCGAGAGCGGCAGATGATAGCCGCGCAGCTCGGAGCTGCTGAGCGCGCGGACGGAGATCACGAGGCGCAGCCGGTCGGCGCTGCTTGGGTCGAGCGTCGGCCCCGGCTGGCCGCGCCGCAGGGCCTCCTCGATCCGGGGTCGCACCTCATCCGCGGCGAGCTCCGGGTGGATCGGCGAGAAGGCGACGTCGATCGCGAGGCGCGGCATGACCGCCAGTCCCACCCAGCGCTCCGCGGCCACGCCAGGGCTGGTGAGCGCCAGGAGCGAGAGGCCGAGCAGCACAGGACGGAATCGACTCGTCGCCCGCGTCCGCCTCATGGCCTGAAGCGCGTGTCGAGAAACTGCTTCAGCTGCTTTTCGGCGTCCGCGTGCGCCCGCGGATTGTACTCGACGGTGGCGCCGGCGCCGCGCCGGGCAGTCTCGGCGAGGACGCGGCAGGGTTCGGCGGGCGTCCAGTCGTCCTGCCCACCCGCGAGGATCGGGAGCGGGATCGAAGAGCGGTACGTGCCCATGTCGCCGCAATACGGATAGAACGCGACCAGCCCCCTCAGCGTCACGTCGTGGCTCACGCCGTCGGCGAGCGACGCCCGCAGCACCGTCCACCCGCCATGCGACCAGCCGATCGCCCCGAGCCGCCGGCCGTCGACGAACGGCAGCGTGCTGAGGTGCGTCGCGCCCGCCCAGACGTCGAACGGTCCGTCGCCCGCCGATCTGTAAAGCTCACTAATGAGCGTGGCGGGTCGGGGATAGCTCACCGGGATCTGCTGGGAGCGCACCGTCCCTCCGCATGCGCTGGTGACCGTGGCGACAACGATCAGGCCGGCGAGCGCACACGCGATCGGGTTCCGCTGGAGCGTACGGCGACAGCGGCGGTTCATCGCAGCCGAGTGTAGATCGAGCCTCCAGCCCGCGGCAAGGGCGCGGTTGCCGGCGGCGTGGCGCTCCGGTATCGTCCAAGCGCGATGGAGCGACCCACTCGATGCGCGCGCTGGTGATCGGCGCCTCGGGGCAGGTGGGCGCCGCGCTCGTGCGCGCGCTCGCGCGCCGCGGGCACCAGGCCACGGGAACCTACGCCCAGCACAGCACGGTCGATCTCATCCCGCTCGACATCACGGACCGCGCCGCCGTCGAACGCACGATCAGCGCGGCGCGCGCGGACTGGGTCTTCTGCCCCGCCGGCCTGACTCACGTGGATTACTGCGAGGAGCATCCCGCCGCCGCGATGGCCGTCAATCGCGACGGCCCGCTCGAGGCGGCGCGTGCGGCCGAGTGCGTCGATGCCGGCTTCGTCTACTACTCGACGGAGTACGTCTTCGACGGAGCCAGCGGTCCGTACCGCGAGGACGATCCGGCCCGGCCGCTGTCCAAGTACGGCCTCAGCAAGTGGGAGGGCGAGCAAGCCCTGCTCGCGGAGATCCCGCGCGCGCTCGTCGTGCGCACGACGGTGGTCTACGGGCCTGATCGCCAGGAGAAGAACTTCGTGTACCAGCTCATCCGCAACTGCCGCCGCGGGCAGGCCATGCGCATCCCGTCGGATCAGGTGTCGAGCCCCACCTACAACGAGGATCTCGCCACCGCCAGCGTCGAGCTCTGCGAGCGCGGTCTCACCGGGACCTATCACCTGGCCGGCGACGGCGTCCTCGACCGCTTCACCCTCGCCCAGCTCGCCTGCCGGATCTTCGACCTCGACCCCTCACGCCTACAGCCGGTCGCCACCGCCGCCCTCGCCCAGAAAGCCCCCCGCCCCCTCAACGGCGGCCTCCTCATCGCCAAGGCCCAGTCGGTGCTCGCCACCCCGCTGCGCGGCCCCGAAGCCGGCCTCCGCGAGATGCTTCGTTCCCTCTCCCCTCCGGGGAGAGGGCCAGGGTGAGGGGTCAAGGTCCTACGCCATCAACCCCCCAACAATCGCCCCCACCATCAACGGCCCCACATGCACCGCCACCAGCGCAAAACCCTCCCGCCCCCGCGAGCGCGCCCAGGAGCGTCACCCCCGTGAGCGCCGTCGCGAACACAAAGAGAAAGATGGCCACGACGATCGCCGGCAGCAAGGTCGCGAGAATTGCCGGCCCCACACCACCCGCCGTCTTGCCGCCAACGGCCCCGGCGATCAGCGGCCCGGCGACCGGGAGCCAGAACAGGAGGACCGAGATCGCGAACATCCAGACCGCCCCCGCCACGATCCGCCTGCGCGGCGCTTCCGGCATCGTCACCTCCGGTTCGCTCGATCAACGATGACGCGCGATTGACCCCTTGTAGCACATACGGTACGATGAGCGCTCGGCTGTCGTCCGGGGACGGTGACCGTAGCTCAATTGGTTAGAGCACTGGACTGTGGCTCCAGGGGTTGAGGGTTCGATTCCCTTCGGTCACCCCAATCTCTCGAGCCGGTGAGAGCCCAGCGCGCCCATAGCTCAGCTGGATAGAGCGTTAGCCTCCGGAGCTAAAGGTCAGAGGTTCGAATCCTCTTGGGCGCGCCATTTGATTCGCGTCGGTCCCGCGAGGTGGCGCGGCGGCCGCGAGCACGGGCCGTTAGCTCAGTTGGTAGAGCAGCTGACTCTTAATCAGCGGGTCCAAGGTTCGAGTCCTTGACGGCCCACCATCAAAACGGGCACTTCCGAGACACTCCGGAAGTGCCCGTTGCTCCGTGTAGACGTCATGTAGACACCCGCGAGGCGCATTTCGCCATCCGGGCGCCTGCGTCACCGCCCCCGGCGCCGGTTCCCGGGCCGCGAGATCTCAGCCGTCTCTTGCACCCCGACGGCGCGCGCCTCGAGCCATCGATCGATGTCGCTCGCGCGGTATCTGACGAGACGGGGTGACAGCCGGAGAAAGCGAGGCCCGTAGCCGCGGCGTCGCCAGGACTCGAGCGTGCGGACTGATGGCACACCCAGCCGCGATGCCGCCTGACGCTGATCGAGAAGGTCGTCGGCCATTCGTCTCCTCCTCCTCGGTTCCATGCTCCACAACAGAACGGGTGTTGTCGTGATCGCGGCGACCCACCGCAACCTCGAAAGTGCTGTCGAGCGGGGCGACTTCCGGGAGGACTTTTACTATCGTCTGTGGGGCGCCACCCTCGAGGTGCCGGCGCTGCGGGCGCGCCGCGAGGACATCCCGTTGCTCATCGAGCACTTCCGCATCCGATGTAACCGCGAGGATCAGCTCGCCGTTGAAGGGTTCACGCCTCAGGCTCTGGCGGTACTTGAGGCCGATTCCTGGCCCGGAAACGTACGCGAACTGGAACGAGTTGTACACAGGGCCATGGCGGTTCGGCGTCGCGGCCTCGTGCGGCGCGAGGACGTGATACTTCCTGCGCTACGGCGTGCCGCGCCGGCAGGGCCGCCGCCGACCGCCGTCACGTTCGGACCCGTGATCACCACGGCGCTCAACCCATACCAGGCCGAGGCGCTCCGGTTGGCGTCTGCCAGCGGTGGGGTGCGGCGGGAGAACGTCATGGAACGGTGTGGCATCTCGAGGGAATCAGCGCGCCGAACGCTGGCTTCCCTGGTCGAGCTGCGGCTCTTGCGCCGGCTCGGCAGCTGACGGGGCGTGTGGTACGTTCTGCGGACGTCGGCGGCGGCGGGCTGATGAGGCCCGCCGCCGTCTGGGTTCATGCGGTCGTCGCGGCCGCGAAGATCCAGGCGCTGGCCGCGGAGATCGAGCGGGTCGCCGCCCACGATGCATCCGCCACACCTGCAGGGAGCCGTCGCCGCGACGCATGGCGTTCGTGACCGGACCGCGGCGATCCCGCAGGGTGCTCAGCGAGCGTGCATCGTACCGCGACGTCGCGCGAGGCGCCATGCCGGCCACGCACCCACGCACCGCTCGCTTCACGTGCCGTCTCTCCGGCCACCGTATCCATCTTTGGGCATGGGCAAGGCGAGGCGGACGCGCTAGTCCGGGGCATGGGATGCGTGGCGCCCCTGTATCGTCCGCGTGCCGCGCGAGCAGTGGCACGCGCTGCTTCGCGACACGAGCTGGTACATCAGGAACAACATGATGAACGTCGAGACCACGACCATCGCCGCGAATTGGCCCCAGCTCATGCCCATTTCCTGCCTTCGCTGATCCACCCTCATTCTCCTCTCTCGGGTTGGTTTCCCGCTGCCGTCGAGCGGCCGTGG
>Ga0187892_10004538_pt1 | contig 23143 bp, 19 predicted proteins | sample MA1701073metaG_FD_139345 | JGI IMG/M metagenome (GOLD analysis project Ga0187892, IMG submission 139345) | Bio-ooze microbial communities from a basaltic lava cave in the Kipuka Kanohina Cave System on the Island of Hawaii, USA - MA170107-3 metaG ... | reverse complement strand
CTCAAGCCCCCAGCAGGCAGGCGGACTGGCCCAGGACGAGGCCACGGTCGGGGTACGTGAGTTCCTGGGCGAGGAAGGTTCAGGCGGGCGTCAGGACCCTGGGACTATGGGCGGGATAACAAGGTGCTCACCCAGGCCGGCGACGGCGCGACGCCGGGCGAGCCGACCTGGGACTGGCTCGCGCTCTCCGACCTCCCTCCGCACTCGCACAAGCCCGAGGACATCGACCCGCAGGGCGAGGGCTCCGGCCTCGACGCCGACAAACTCGATGGCGTCGAGGGCGACGACTATGCCCTGAAGAAGTGGGTGCTGCAGCAGCTCGCCGCCCAACCGGCCACCCCATCGGTCCCGGCGGGCACGATCCACGCCTATGGCGGCACAACCGCGCCCGCCGGCTACCTCATGTGCGACGGCACGTCCTATCTGCGTACGGACTACCCGTCGCTCTTCGCGGCGATCGGCACCGCCTTCGGCGCCGCGGACTCGACACACTTCAATGTGCCCGACCTGCGCGGGCGCTTCCTCCGTGGCGAGGACGCCATGGGCGGTCTCGGCTCGGGCCGCGACCAGGGGCCGACCCGCACCGAGATGAACCCGGGCGGCAACCTGAGCGGTCTCGGCACGGTCCAGGGCGACGCGACGAAGCGCCCGAACGCGCAGTTCTCGACCGACTCGCACCTTGGGCACACGCACACGATCTTCGGTACCGACCACAACCACCGGCACTACACCGATCCGTCGCCCTCGCCGCAGTACACGCTCGGCAACTCAGGGGCAGGCCCGGTGTGGGTCGCTTCGCTCCTCTTCGCCACGGCCGGTGCGCCCTGGTCGAGCTGGATCGCCGACGGCGCGACCTCCCACGCGCACGGCGAGTCGTCGGCGGGCGCGCACAGCCACGTCGTCAACGGCGGAGGCGACGGCGAGACCTGTCCGAAGAACGCGGCAGTCTACTACATCATCCGCGTGTGAGGAGTCGCCCATGCCCGAGTCCGATGCCCTGATCACCGACGCGGAAGCCGCGGGTATCATGCTCGACCCGCGCGAGCTCTCGCTCGTCCGGCTCGAGATCCAGTTCCACGCTCTCTACATGGCGCGCGCCGCGCTCAAGCGGGCCGGCATGGACGCGACCGCCTGCGAGGCCAAGATCGCGCAGTGCAAGTCGCTCCGGCCCGTGCTCGCGCAGCGGCTCAAGGACCAGATGGGCGCAGCCGGCGGCTCCGTGTAGACGCCGCCGGCTGGGGTAGAGGTTGGAGTGACGGGAATTAGCCGCGGTGCCGGGCGCGCCGCTCCTCGGCCCGACGGTGGAACTCCTCGCCCGCACGTGTGACGTCGAGGAGGGCGCCGGTCGCGACATCGGTGAGGACCTGCGTCGCGATCTCGAGGAGGACGCGACCGACGGTCTTCCCGAGCGCGGCCAGGGCGGCGACGTGGCGAGCCGCCTCCTCGAGTTCCGCCGCGTTCGCCTCGGCGCGCGTGGTCGCCTGATCGAGCTCGCTCGCGGTCGGGACCGGGGCGAGAGGATCGCGCGCGCCGCTCATCGCTCGCCCTCCCGCGACGTATGCGTCTCGGGCGCGGACGGCGAGGCGCCGCCGCCCGTGACGCCCACGAGCGCGTCGATGTGCCGCCGGATCGCCGTGCCCAGGCGGATCACGCGGGCCCGATCCTCCGGCCCGTACTCGGGGTTGGGCACGACCGCACGCTCGTAGACCGCGAACTCGCTCTGCAGGTCGATCGCGTGCTTGTGGATCTCCGACCCGCAGCACCCGGGCCCGAGCGCGAGCCCGAGGCCGGCGGCGAGCAGCACCGCGTTCCGCCACGCCGTCGAGGGCGGCGTCAGCGGGGGCTGGGCGTCCGACTTCGCCCGGTACCGGAGGAGCGCGTAGATGGCCGCGTCGAGGACGAGGATGACGATCGCCGCGACCCGGGCCCAGGCGCCCTCGAGGTGGAGCGTCTGAAGCCAGCCCACGATCTGCACCATGACCGTGATCCAGAACTCGGTCGTCTTGTAGCCGGCCTTCTGCTGCATCTGGTCCTCCTCCTACTTGGAGCCGCCGGTCGAGCCGGGGCTGCGGTCTCGTTCGAGGATCGCCCGGATGACGACCACGTCCGCCCGGATGCGCTCGAGCTCGGCCCGCTGCTGCTGCTGCTCTCTCACGACCTGGTCGAGCAGCCGCTCGAGGCGCTCTCCGTCACGACGCGGGTAGCTACGCTCCTCGATCTGCCGGACGTCCGCGGTCGAGGCGCGGGTGAGCGCGAAGGTCGCGATGCCCCCGCACAGGGCAAGCGCGGGCACGAGGACGCGAGCGACCTCGAGCCAGCGGCGGGTGCCGTTGCCGTTGGGGGCAGGAGTTGGGGCGGGGACGGGGGCCGTGGGCGCGACAGGGACAGTCGTGATCATCGTCTTCGACCCTCCTGTCCCTTGCGGCGAACGTCTACGGCACGGCTACGATACGCACCCCAGGCGAAGGGGGTTGGGAAAGCCTGCGGTCGGACAACAAGAACGTGAACGTGGCCGAGTTCTACGTGGCTGGCAGCTGGCGGCGAGCTGAAAGAATCTCGTGGGCGCCCTCTCGCTCGGCGAGCCATGGTCGCAGAGGCTCTTGACGCGCGACCCCCACGAGCTATAGTAAGCGGCAATCGGCGCGGTCAGGCGCCGGCCGCCCACGATGGCAAAGCCGAATCAGCACTGACGCCGCCTACGCGACAGGACCACTTTCGCGCGGGGGATCATGAGTGGGCCATGGACTTCCCCACAACGTGCGGAAGGAGGCGTCCGTGTCGAACATCAGGCACATCACTCCGGCGGATCTCGAGCGCTTCAAGCGCGAGGCGAAGAAGCTTCGTCGCAGCGACGGGATGTCACACATGCAGGCACTCGAGGTTCTCGCGAAGGCCGCGGGATACGCGGGCTGGTGGGAGCTCCAGCGTCGTGTAAACCCTCATCCCGTGGCGCTCGTGAGAAAGCGTTCGGCTGCCGAAGTTCTCTCGAGCGCGTGTACGCAACTGCTCGAGATGTCCGACTTCTGGCTGCTCTGCGCGCTCGGAGATTGGAGCTTCGAGGAGGGGGCGCGGAACCGGCGCTTCGGCCGGTACGTCGATTCCTGGTGGGACCACAAGTTCACGCTTCCGGACGACCTCCGCACGGTCGCCCGCCGCGGGATCAACGGCAACCTTCGCGAGATCCTGGCCGCGCTCCCGGAGATCGCAGGCCCCGTGGACCGGAACCCGTCGTCTGGCCCGGACCTCGTCTTCGGCGTCGATGGCGACTCGACCCGCTACACCGTCGAGGTGAAGCAAGTCTTCGACGGGACGCTCCCGAAGTACTTCGACGCGATCGCGGCCGACCGCGAGAAGGGCTGTCACTTCCAGGTCATCTTCTTCCTCACGCTCCCCGAGTACGACTATCCGGCCGGTTCCTGGTACGGCAGCACTCGGATCGAGCCGAGCCGCCGACGGCACGTTGTCGGCATCCCTCGGCAGCTCGGACGCGTGAGCGAGGCCCTGGGCTTGGATCTTCCGCTCCCCGATCACCTCGTCGAGGTCGAACTGCCCGCCGGGACCGAGATCATCACCGACGAGCGGGTGAACACGAGGTTCTCCTGGGCGCTCGAGTCGCCGTTCCCGTGGCGGTTCGAGGCGGCGAAGCACTTGAAGGACGCCAAGGTCGCCGTCGTGATCTGGCAATGGCAAGGCCCGGAAGAATCTCGGCCTGAGGATCATGGATAAGCGGAAGTTCACTCCCTTCGAGCGCTACGGCGTCTTCACCGCGCACGGCGAGAAGTGCTGGATGTGCGGGAAGATGCTCGACCTCGCGAGCATGGAGGTCGATCATGTCATCCCGGAGTCGCTGCTCGAGAGGCCGGAGGAACTTGCGCGGGTCCTCCACGCGTTCGGGCTTCCGCCGGACTTCGATCTCCAGTCCTACCAGAACTGGCTCCCCAGCTGTCGTCGGTGCAACGGCAAGAAACTGGCCGAGGTCTTCGAGGCGACGCCCCTGATCCAGGGCGAGCTCAAGAAGGCCCGCGAGAAGGCTCCGAGGGCGAAGGAGCTCGCCGATAAGATCGTCGGCGACCGTGAGGTCGCGAAGGCATGGAGCGTCATCGAGCGCGCCGCGGCCGCGGGAACCCTCACCGCGGACGTCGAGAAGGCGGCCCGGGAGTTCTTCACGTTCAGCGCGCCCAAGCGAGAACCGGAGCTCGCCAGCCAGCCGCTCCGGCTCGCCCCGCTCATCGTGGTCTTGAGCGAGAAGGACGGGATCCGAATCGCGCGGGGACCCTATGGAGTCGGCGGTGGCCCGATCGAGGCGAGCCCGCAGGCGTCATGCGGATCGTGCGGCCACGCGGTCTTCAAGGGGCGCCCGCTGCATGGTCTGCGGGGAGATGGGGGACTTCTGAGAGGCGCCGCGTCCGATAGTTTGATTATATGCAGAGGCCCTCGTGATCGGCGCTCGCCGTCGCCTCTCCCGGAGCGACTTCGCCCGGCGGCGGCGGTCGCCGCCCTCCGCACGCGGGGCCGAACTCCGCCGTCCCGCTCCTGCCCGCTGAACCGCGTGCCGGGCGCTGACCGGTCCCAAGCCGTCCGGGTCAGCGTCTCCCGATCCTCGCTCTCTGGCCGCGATGCTTGGACGAGGAGAGAGCCTCCGTCTCGCCGTCGAAGCGGCGTCGCCTCGACCCACGGGACTCGGCGGCGACCTCCGGTCTTCCGCGCGAGCCGGCGGCCAATCGCCTCGGGCGGCCGGCGGCGCCCTCGCGGCTCCGCCAAAGGCTACCTACGGCCTACCCGGGCCACCGCGCCGCCAGCGGCGCGGCCCAGCGTCGGAATGAAGACGACCGTGTCTAGGGAGGTTCCCTATGCAACTGAGTCCAAGCTCAGGCGGCACCTGGAACTACCCTAGTCGTCGCAAAATCCACTGAATAGCCCAATGGCAGGTAGGTCACCCGGTCCATTAGAATCGCGCCGACACGAAGCAAATCGGTTGTTCCTCGGCGCTCAGCGGAGGACGCTGTAGTGACCTGGGCCCGGCGCACTCCTGATCTTCCCGGGTTCCCATACCCGCGATCCGGGCACACCTTGCCCGCCAGAGCCCGACCAAGCACCCTCATCGATCCTTGGCTGCACCCGTCCGCCGCTAGGATACAAGCCCATCCAGTAATCCCGGTCTGTTTCGCTACTTTCCCCTTCGGGAGGACGACTCTATGAACTGGAGAACCGCAACGTTATTGACCGGCGGGCTCATAGTCCTTCTGATCGCAGCGGCGTTCTTCCTTCGGGCGCCGCCGGAGCCGGTAGGGCCTGCTCCGGATCGGGCGGATCAGGTCCAGGCCCCGCCAGCCCGGACGCCAACCCCAGGGCCGGCGGCGACGTTCAGAGGCGACGGCCCCGCGGTCGCGCGGCAACCCGCCGAAGCTCCCGCCCTGAAACCGTTCAGTCCTCCCCTATACCGGCCCACCGATGCGCGCACGTCCAAGATCCTGCCCCCCGCCGGCGCACCTACCGGCGAGTGGCTGCGGGCCATCGACAGCTACCGGACACAGGGGAACGCCATGGCGCTCTTCGCCATCGTCGAGGCCCGGCCGGGCGCCAGCCCCGAGGAGCAGGCCGAGCTCCAGCGGCATGCAGTCGGGGCGCTCGCCGTGCAAGGGGAAACCGGCCGGCCCTACCTCGAGGATCTGCTGGACTCCCCGGAGCGCGACACGCGTCTCGCGGCCATCAACGCCTTCATTCGGGCCTTCCCGGCCGAGGAGAAGGCGTTGATCGCCCGGCTCGAGCAAGATCCGGACCCTGTCTTCCAGGCGAAGGCCGAGGCGTTGCGGACGCGACGGCGGTAGCGCCGATCCGGGACGAGAGAGTCGGCTTCTGCCGCCGCGCGGGCGGCGGCGTTGCGAGGGGGGGAAGAGAGATGGGGCGCAGCCGTTCGGCCATCGGTCTGCAGGTCACGAGCTTGGTTCTGGTCCTCGGTTGCCTCGCCTCGTCGGCGGTGGCGCAGGATGACCCGCGCCAGGCGCCGCCCAGCACCGAGCCGGGACCTTTACTGCCACTCGATGCAGAGGGCTACGGCGGCGCCGAGGAGTCGCCAGCGGCGGCGACTGCCCCGGCGCCTGCGAGCGTGCGGCAGGAGGGCGACCGGGCCGTCATCGGCTCGTCCAACTACCGTGCCGAGATCACCGCCGAAGGCATCTCCTTCTGGACGTGGCCGGTTTCAGATCGGCCCGCCGACCTTCGCTATACCCTGCAAGTCGTGCGGTTCGGCGAGAAGGTCCTGTACGACCACTCGCAGGCAGGGTCGATCGCGCCAGCCGTCTTCGAGGGTGCGGTCATCTACGTCAGAGCTCCGGGGCTCGAGGAGCGCTATGAAGCGCGCGAGAGTGGAACCGAGCAGCTCTTCACGATCGACGGCCCTCTGCCCGAGGGAACCGACCTGACGATCGAGGGACAGGTCGCGTCGCCGCTCGATTACGACCTGGTTCCAGGCTACGGCGTCACCTTCCGGGGAACGGAGGGAAAGAAGAGCTTCGCCTACGGCGTCGCGACGGTGATCGACGCGACAGGAAAGACGGTGCCCGGCGCGCTCGAGCTCGAGGGCGACCGCCTGTCGATCCAAGTCCCCGCCGAGCAGCTCGCCGGGCTTCGGGCGCCGCTCACCGTCGACCCTCTCATCGGCTCGAACTTCCGCGTGACCTCGTCCACGGCGAGCGAGCGCGAGGGCGCCATCGCCTGGGATAGCACGAACAACCGCTACTTGGTGGTCTACGAGCGCCTGTCGGGCACGGAGTACGACATCTACGGCCAGTTCGTGACGACGAGCGGGACCCTCTCCGGGAGCGCATTCGCCATCCGCAACCAGGTCGGCGTCTGGGAGCGCAACCCCGACATCACCTTCTCGCCCCAGACCAACCGATACATCATGGCCTGCGAGTACAACAACGGCGACGTCATCCAGGTCTCGCTCGACTCGAACGGCGGCTACCTCGGCGGCTGGTACCTTGATAACCGTCGCCCGCCTACCGGCTACAGCCGCGATCCCAAGGTCGTCCATCAGAGCGGTGACACGGTCTGCTTCGTGTGGTCCGACAGCGATGCCTCCGTACCGCAGAACCAGTGGGTGCTGTGCGAGCGCCGCGACAGCAACGCCGTCGTCCAGGGCGGGAACGACGACTGGATCATTCAGTCGACGACGGGTGGCACCGCCTTCCGCCGGCCGAACCTCGCCTACAACACGACCGACGGCCGCTTCTACTTCGTCTGGGAGCACACGGACTCGAGCGCCCGCGGCGTCGCAATCACGGGCGACCTGCAGTTCTACGTCGGGCCGTCGCCGAACGTGACGCTCTCCACGAGCGGTCGCCAGCCCAATGTGGCGTGGAACTCCGCTCGCAACGAGTGGCTCGCGGTCTGGGCGAACAACACGCTCCTCGGCGGGCCGGACTACGACCTCTTCATGGAGAAGGTCCAGGGCGGCACGAACACGGGCTATTTGACGGGCGGCATCCGCATCATCGACGACTTCACGCTTGACCAGCGCAACCCGGTCATCCGCTTCCAACCGGGGCCCGACGAGTACCTCGTCGTATACGACGAGGAGTACTCGGCGACGGACCACGACCTCTACGCCCACGCGATCTGGTCGCACGCGACGAAGCGCGGGAACTACATCACGATCAACAACGGGACCAACGACACGCCGCTCCCCTGGATGGCCACGAGCGCGACGAGTCTCCAGTTCATGACCGTCTGGGAGGACAACCGCAACAGCGGGACTGCGAGCTGGGACATCTGGGCCCAGCGGCTCACGGACGACTCTCCGCGCGTCCTGAAGTTCGACCCGCCCAACAAGTCGACGAGCGTGGCGCGCGACTACCCGCCGAGGGTCGTCTTCAGCGACCCCATGAACGCATCGACGATCAACACGACGAATTGCCGGATCATCGACACGACGACGCAGACTGCGATCACGATTACGCTCAGCTACAACTCAGTGACGCGGACGGCGACGCTGACGCCATCGACCGCAATGGTGGCCAACCGCACGTACCGGATCGAGATCACGGCCGGCGTGCAGGACACTTCGGCCAACGCCCTGCCGAGCCTGGCCCAGTCCGTCTTCACGACGGGCTCGGATCTCAGGCTCGTCGACACGGACCAGGACGGCCTCCTCGACCTCGAGGAGCAGCGCATCGGGACCTCAACAACGTCCGCCGACACGGATGGCGACGGCCTTGGCGACTTTGCCGAGTTCTCGTGGACCGACCCACTGCGGACGGACACCGACAATGACGGCACTTCCGACGCGGCTGAATTCCTCGCCGGCACGAACCCGCTGAACCCCAATTCTGGCGGCGTTCCGGGCTATGACGTCACTCGTCCGTTCGTCGTTTCCTTCTCCCCGAAGGACGGGGCGGTCAACGTAGAGCTCGCGACAAACGTCTTCGTTCAGTTCAGCGAGCCGATCAACACGTCGACCGTGGTCTATGGCACGAGCTTCAAGGTCGAGAACATCACCCCCGATCCCGATGTGCTTCTCTCGGGCACGATCACATACCAGAACGGCAACCGCGTGTTGAAGTTCGATCCGTCGTCGAACCTGCCCACGTCAAGCAGCATCAGGGTCGCGGTGCCCGGCGGCAGCGGGATGATCGCCGATTCGGCAGGGAACACAATCCAGACGACTAAGACCGCGACGTTTGCGACCGTTGCGTCCTCGGGAACGCCGACGATCGCCGACAAGGAGGCGCTCCATCACCCCAGCTTCGGCGAGAGTACAGCCGCCGGGCAGATGGTGCGGCACTCGGGTGACGGTAACGTGCTCGAGTCGCCATCACCCCTTTGCGCGTATCCGGCAACTGACAACACGCCCGGTTTCCAGAACAGCTGCGGGTGCGCTGACGAGTGCTCCTTGCGCGAAGGGGATTTCTTGTGCACTGGAGTTCGCGAGACGTTCTTGCAGAACCGTACGGTCGTGAGTCTCAACAACGGCGTCTTCATCCACGGGCGCATCGACTGGGCCTACTCTGATCGTAGTCTTCACAGCGTCATGTTCGGGCGAACGTATCGCTCGAACGCGGGCGGACAGACTCCCACGCCCGGCATGTTCGGCTACCGGTGGGTCTCAAACTGGGAGACCGCCCTCCTCAACTTCCAGGAGACGGGTCTTCCCTTCGATCTCCGCACGCCCGACGGCCGCGTATACACGGTCAACTGGAGCGGCGGCAACTGGGTGCTCCCCACGGGCTTTTACGGCCGCTTCTATCTCGATAACCCTAACAGCGAGTTGAAGCTGATCTTCCGCAACGGGCTCACGTATGCCTACTCGGTGCCGAGCGGAAGGCTCAAATACGTTGAAGATCGAAATGGGCAGAGGCAGACGCCCGGCTACACGGGCAGCCAGCTGACGTCCATCACCGACGCCACAGGCCGCGTAACGACCTTCACCTACACGTCTGGGCGCGTGACGTCTATGACGACGTACGACAACCTAGTCATCGCGTTCGGCTACACGAGCGACGACCTCACGTCCGTGACCTTCCCTGCGACCGACGAGTTCCAGAGCGGGCGGCAGGAGCAGTACACGTACACGGGCAACCACCTCATGGCGACCCTGGTCAACGGCCGGGGCCAGACGTATCTCACGAACCGCTATGACGCTAGCGGCCTTGTCGAGAGCCAAGACCACATCAGCGGCACGCACTTCTACCTCTACGACTTCTCGAACCCCAACGCTGTGAAGACGACCACGATCGACCGCATGGGGAACGGGACCGAGGTCGTGCACGATGCGAACGGCTCTCCGGCGACAATCACCCAGTTCAGCCGGGGTGTAAACGAGCTCGATCCGACGGCCCAGTGGGTGACGAGCTACACCCACGACGCCAACGGCGAGGTTACGAAAGTCGTCCTGCCCCGAGGCAACGTCTGGAAGTACGTCTATGGGACGAACGGCCACGTGATCGAGCGTCGGCGCAAGACGGCCGATGTCGCCGACAACGACGCGAACGACCTGGTCGAGAAGTGGAAGATCGACTCGCAGTTCGGCTGCGTGCTGCGGTACATGGAGCCGCGGGCGAGCGACCCCGGCATCACGGCCGCCCAGAAGGTTGCCTACACGCGATTCTACTTCTACGACCACGAGGACATAACGACGAGGCTCTCGACCGAAACCTCCGAGATGGGCTCGACGGTCGCGATCGCGGGCAATGCCGAGAAGACGCACGGTCGCACAGGGACGGGCCAGTTCCCAGCGAAGGATACCGCCGTCTTCGGCGACAACGACGGCGACGGCCTCCCCGACCGGGGCGGCAACCTCTGGATCACGCTCGACCCGGCGCCTCGGGTGGTCGATCCGGCGAACCCGAGCCAGTTCCAGGCGAACCGCCAAGTAATCGAGCACTTCTACAGCTACAACCAGCCCGGGCAGCTTCTCATCCACCGGGACCCGCTGGGCGACATCGAGCGTTACCAGTACTACTCGGGGACCTTCAACCTCTCAACCTACCCGAACGCGGGCTTCCTCCTCTACCACGTCGTCGATTCGGGCCTGACGTCCGCGAACCTCGACCTCTCAACGGGGGACCCCTCAGGGGCAAGCGAGCCCAACGGCCACCTTGCCCTCCGGACGACGTTTGCCTACGACGCCCGGGGAAACACGACATCGATCCGCTCGCCGCGCGGCTTCGGACGGACCGACGACGTCTTCCACACGCGGATGACCCACGACCAGAACAACCTCCTTCGGACCCGCACCGTCTCGGCTCCCTTCAACTACCAGTGGAGCTTCTTCTACGACGGGAACCAGATGCTCACCGAAGAGCGCGTCCCCAACGTGCTCGCGAACGACGCTAACGGAAACGGGATACAGGACGGGACTGCGGAGCAGACCACCGGCACGCCTGCCTACTTCAGCATGACGAAGACGTACTGCGTCTGCAATGACGTGCTGACCGAAACCGTCGATGCCAACAGCCTCGCGCTCACGACGACGTATGGTTACGACCTGAACCAGCAGCGAGTACTTGTTCGCGACGCTTACGGCAACGTCACAACCTACGTCTTTGACGAGCGAGACCTCGTGTCCAGGCGGGTCCGTGGAGCGAATGATACTTCAGTCGCCGCAACGACCCGCTTTGTTTATGATGCAAACGGCAACCAGATAAGAGAGCACGATGACGATTTGGACGTCGATACAGGTGATAGCCCCAACACTTACACGTACGATCTCTTCGACCGAATGACTGGAGTAACAGACGAGCTGTCGAACACGGGTGACATAGTATACGACAGAGCGGGTTTCGTGAGTCAACAAGTCAGTCGCGGGCCAGACACGGGAGCCTCGTCGATCCCCGAGGTTCTGTCCGAGACGTTCTACGAGTATGACGAGATAGGTCGGCTCTTCCAGATCGACCGCGCGCACTTTGACGCAGTGGGCGAGACTGCGCTGGCCGATGGCCTGCTCTCGCCGCCTGTAGCCAACGTGCCCAGCCGAACAGCAAACCTTAACAGCTCCGTGTTCATCTACGACGCCGACGACCGGACTACGACAGTGATCGACGACAACCTTCATTCGGCAGCTTTCGCCTATGATGCGGCCGACCGGCTGACGCAATCTAATGATCCTCGCGGCAACATCAGGATTCTCCGATACGATGCCGACGGACAGGTAATCGACGAGCAAGAGCAGGAAGTTGCGGACGTCGGCGCTGGTCAAGCATACATCAGCCGAACATTCGTCGATGAGCTCGGCCGACCGATCGTGGAGGTCTCTCCCCTCGGAAACAGCACCCGCTTCCTGTACGATTCGCGAGGAAACACACTGCAGGCGGCTGACGCACAGGCCGACAGCACCGGAAACGCGAGCGCGCTCGACGCCTATGCTGAGCACCTCTTCAACGCTTCGTGGCCGGACATCGCGGTCAGTGGGCGAGGAAACCGCACGGTGAATACGTTTGACGGTGCAAGCCGTCTCACCTCAAGGGTGATGCACCGGACCTCCGACGGAACCGGCAACGGCAGTGCGCTCGACACCATTACCGTCAGCCTAGGCTACGACGCGGCCTCTCGCCTAATCAGCCAGACGGACAGCAACGCCAATCAGACGAGATACGCCTACGACGCATTGAGCCGCCGCACAGCGATAATCAACGCAGACGCCACGCAGAGGCTCTTCTTCTACGATCGGGCCAGCAATCTCCGCCATGTCCGCGATGAGCGCGGAGTGGTCACGCGGTACACGGTGGACAAGCTCGGACGTCGGACAGAGACGACAATACAGAACCTGCCCCCCGGCGCAGGTCAGATCACGTACGAGCTCTATGAGTACGATGGCCTTTCGCGCATGACGCGCGGCGAGAACAACCATTCGATCTTGAGCCCGCGGTACGACTCTCTCGGCCCGGTTATTCGGGAAGACCAAACCATAAACGTAGGGACGGACCGCCTGCTAAAGACCGACCCGTTCACGAGCACGGTGCAAAAGGTCGTCACCGCCAGCTTTGATGGAGTGGGAAACCGGACGCAGATCGTCTATTCTGGTGGTACTGTCGTCAACGAGACTTACGACCAAGACGACCGCCGCAAGCTCGTGAAGGACGGCGCGACCACTGTGGCCGAATACATGTACATCGGATCGGGCCGCCGCCTCCTCGAGAGGCGGCTTCCCCAGGGTGCCGTGACGCTCTACCGCACGTACGATGGTGATCGCCGGGTGACGCGCCATGATCAGCGCCGCACGACCGACAGCATGCGCATCGCTGGCTTCAGCTACGCCTATGATCGCATGGGCAACCGATGGTACGAGCGTACCATCACGAACAACACCAACCCGTCCGAGGCGATGGGGTCGGGCGAGGCCTACGCCTACGATTCCGTCTACCGCATGCTCGACTACTACGAGGGCGTTCCATCCGCTTCCCTTGATCTCCTCCAGAACAACACGCCCCGTTGGGGCGCGAGCATCACGTATGCGACATATCGTCGGTATGATCTCGACGCCGTTGGTAACCGCCTGCAAACGCAAGCAAACGGTGTCGTAGATGTGGTCTACGCCTTGAACGGCGACGACTTCAAGACGAATCAGTACACGTTCACAAACGACACTTTCCAGCACTATGACGCTGCTGGCGACCTGCTCCAGGACGGAAACGCAACCTTCTTCTACGACAGCAGCGACGAGCTGGTTCAATCGCTTCAGGCCGTTGATACACGTTACAGGCACGACGTTCTTGGGCGTAGAGTGTCCAAGCGCACCGCGTCAGGCAACTTCCCCGGCTGGTCCTATGGCCACTCCGTGTTCATACATTTCGGTCCGCAGCTGATCGAGGAGTACGACGCCGCTGGCGCATTCCGGAAGGAGTGGCTGTACGGGGTTGACGTCGATGAACCCATCCGGCAACGTGCGCCAGATTACGCCGACATAAATGGCAATGGGAACACGACGGAGCTTGTTGCACTCTATTATCTTACGAATTCTCTCGGAACGGTAGTCGCCCTGACCGACGGGACTGGCGTTGCCAGGGAGCGATACGTGTATGACGTCTGGGGCACGATCCGGGACGTAGTGGACAAGAACGGGGCAAGTACCGGTATCGCGTGGACGAAGGTTGGGAATCCATGGTGCTTCGTGGGCCGCCAGTTCGCTGCGGAAGAGCGACTCCAGTTGTACTGGTATCGCACCCGCGACTACCAACCGGGCACTGGGCAATTCCTGCAGCGCGACCCAGGCGGCCTCTGGCTGGATGAAGCAACGCACGGGAACGGCCGAATCTATGGCGCCGCGAATCCAGTCAATAACACCGATCCGACAGGTCAGATCGTTGATGGCCCTCATAAGCACACGAAGCTACGCCAGACCTGGTACAACAAAGGGTTTATCCCTGCATGGACCCTATTCGAGAAGTTCATTGTTCGCATGCCTACGCGGAACTTCCCTGTGATCATGCCACGTATCATCTACAATGACATCGTCGCGCTTAAAGCGTACTCTGCTAAGACCAAGAAGCTTGAGCCGGTTACTGTGAGGTACACCGCGCGAAGTGTATACGATCGCGCCCTCAAAGGCAGACTGGGTAAGTCCTTTGTCACCTCCCACGACCTGCCGTTCAGACACTACGTCTGGGTCGGGGTGAACTGCAATTATGGTCCAGCAATGTGGGCTCAGATCGTGCGCACCCTTGTGCATGAATCGATCCACGTTCTCGCATACTGGGATCATCCCGCGTGGTCGCGATACAAGAACAAGGAACCGTACATAAAAGGCGAGAAGGGCTTCCGGTACAGCGAGGAGTTTAAGGAACTCGAGGAGGAGGTCGAGAAGCGAGCGAAGAAGATACTCGAAAAGTACCCGGTTCCCAAGAAGTGATTCCAGTGCTGCTGGGCAGGTCATTCCAAACCGTCGGATGGCAGGGGTGCATGTAGGGTGTTAATCGCATGGTAGACCACAGAACACGGATGGCGAGTCCGGCCGTACTGCTGCTCGCAGCTGTCTCAATCGTGTGCGGGCTTGAGTCAGAGATGGCGACCGCCGACGACCGCAAAGAGGAAAGAGTCATCCAGACGAAGTTCGCTGTCCGCCTCTATGTCAAGCATCCGAATGAGAATCAGGTCTTCGATCAATACGTTCTGGCGCCAAGAGGTGACGGTGTACTGCGCGTACCGGCAAGCGCGGACTGGTACGTCGAGGTCATTTCCGAGATGGCGAGCGAAGCCGATATGCCTGCGCTTATTCGGGAAATGATCGGCAGCAAAGTCGAAGGCCTCGCGTTCCCGTGCTGCACTTTCCTAACCCCGGATATGCTCGAACCGCTCAAAGAGTTCGCTGAGCTTCGTGTCCTCCGTCTTGCTGGATGCGAGCAACTGCCGGGTCGCGTTGTTCAAGCGCTCTCGCGAAACCTCGCCGAGATTGATTTGGAGGACGTGCCAGTAACGGACGATGATCTCGCGGCGCTGCGTCGACTTGTTAAGTTGCACACGCTATCCCTCGCGCGTACTAAGGTTACGGATGCTGGCTTGAAGCACTTGGGCGAAATCGCCTCGCTGAGGAATTTAAGTCTCGGTTCGACGGGCATCACCGATAATGGACTTCATCAGATCCCTCCAACGATCGAGAGCCTAGATCTCAGCGCCACGGGCGTGAATACCGTCCAGGGGCTGGAGAAACTCAAGAAACTTCGGAGGCTCTTCCTGGACGGCAGCGCGATCGACTGCGGCGGGATCGAGAGAGTTCGAGATCTTCCTGAGCTGGTGACGCTCTCTCTGTCCGAGTGCGACGACGTCACCGATACCTGCATAGCCAGTCTGTCCGCCATGAAGACGTTGAAGTACCTCGACGTCAGTGGAACTGGCGTAACGCCGGGTGGAGTGAAGAGATTGAGGGCAGCGCTTCCGGGGTGCGAGGTCATAGAATAGCGAGCGGCGGCCGATAAGAGTTGCTCCTGAACTCAAGGTCGCTTACGACGACGCGGTACTCGTGGCCCTTGCCGATCGCGATCTCGTCCACGCCGATCACGCGCGGGGCGGGCTTGCCGGCCCGTGGGTAGCGGCCCAGCGGAATTGTCCCAGGGCCTGCGCGGCTCGGCGGGCCGAGGAGAGGCAGAAAACGGGGCGCGCGGTCGGGCCGAGTGGCGTTATCGCGCGAGTGCTGCCGATGGGATGCATGGCTCAAGGGGGCGAGCGACGAGGTCCGCCGAGACCCTGGGCACCCTCCCATGAGTTCGCCGAAGGGAGGAGAGCGCCGCCCTACGCCGCGCGACGGAGTCTGGATCTACTGTGGAGAGTAGGGAAAGGGCTTCGACGCTGTCGAAGTCTCGTCCTCAAAGCGGACCATCACGGTCCCCGTTACGACGACATCGCCGCCGAGCATGAAGGATTCAGTGCGTGGCGAGCATGACTCCTGACGCGTCTCCTATGCGCCCCATGGGCGACTCGGCGCTGGCACTCGGGGAGAGCTCGCGCGGGACAAGCAACCGGGCGAGATCCGGGAGGCGGCGTTGCTTCCTAAGGCTCGTAGCAGCAGCGCTCTTAGCAACGGCCGGGAGCGCCGGGGGTTGCGCATTACCGATCGCAGGTGCGAAAGGCACGACGCACTACGTGGTCGTGGGATTTGGGGTCGTGTCGGTAAAGGAAGTGGAAAAGCCGGCTGTTGTCGCGACAGACGCGCACGTCCTCGGGCTGGTAGTAAGCGATCGTCCGGGCCTGAAGTTCGCTGTGGGGTATGCGTCCGGCATGGTTGTGACGGTGCCCGAGGGGGCTAGCGATGTCCGGGTCCAGGCAGCGCGCCGTCCGTTCGGTCTTGTCACTATTGAAGTGGATTCCGCGTTGATTGGCCAAGGCGCTGGGTTCGACGGTGAAGGCGGCGAGCAGACGGATCCTACGCGCGGAACGCCGTCGAGAAGTGAAGGACCGGCTCAACAATGAGGGACAGCATGCGAGCGAGCATGTGTTTCGGTATCATCTCAATGTTTCTTGCGTGTGGGTGTGGTGGTACGCGCCATTATGTGATTGCCGCGACGGGAACTGTTATCGGTGTTGAGATCGCAAGAAACCCGGCTAGCCAGTTCTACGAGGGAAAGGTGGGCTATAACCGCGGCGAATTGGCTCTTGTACCTACGAACCGCACAGTAGTGTCTGGTGATGAGACCCAGCCGACGGGCGCAGAGCAATGCAGCGATGTTGTCATGGAACTTCGCTACGGCGGGTTCTTTGATGCTGGACCTTCTTCGGGCATTTATCAACGCCTAGCGGTTGGAAAGGCAGCAGTAAGCCAGCCGGGTGCTGCCTTTATGTTTGCGCGGTCGCCGAATGGTGACCTTGATAAGGACGCGGCGGCGGCGATTTCTCGAACATTCGGTGGTGTGAAGAAGCTAACTGGATACGCGCTGTCGGCGTTGATCAATACCGTGCTAACCGAGTTAAAGGCACGTGAGGCCCGAGACACAAAGGCGGCAGGGCTTCTCGGTCGTCTTAACGCCTTTGCTGACCGAACGCTGCCGAAGGAGTACACCGGATACACGCAAGATAGGACCGACTCTACGAAGATTGTCGCGACGAAGCACACGACGAATCCCCCGAATCGCAACTTAGTTGCACTTAACTCATATTTGGGGATTCTCAGAGACAACGAGTCACGTCTACGCGAGGATATGCAGCGCTTGTCAGCAGGCACGGCTATCAAGCTTGATACGAGTGCAGCAACGCAGGACAAACTTCAGGAGTTACTCGATCAGCAGATTGGCGCTCGACAGCGCATCGAGCGGGCGCTTGAAGGCAGTACGGAGATGACCGAGGCTTTGGACTACTTCTTTGAGCTAGCGCGATAGGAGGGTTTGATGAGTTGCCTGCCCTCGGACGGGCTACCCGTTCCTGTGAATGGATCGGGGCCCGGTGAAGCAAACGAGCAACTTAGAAGGACACTGCTCACCTATCTGCAGGCCCCCGTTGGGCGCATAGAGTGGGAGGCAGCTGCCTCCCGCTGGGTTCTCTACCCTCCTGCGCCTGCGGCGTCCCCTCCGCCGACAAAACCATGATTGGCGTGGCCGCTACGAGTTGAGGACTTGATGCATGAACAATTCTGTGCTACTCTCCGATGGGAGGTTGTCCATGGCCGATCGGGAACTTGCGGCAAAAGCTCTGAAGATCCTCGAGCGCGAGTTGGCACTCGAGTTCAATACCGTTGTCAGGAAGCTCGGCAAGACCGAGGACCAGGTCAAGGGTGTGCTAAGGAATCTGGAAGAACTTCACCTGGTCGAGGCCAAGAGCGTCAGCGGGCAGGAGCGCGCTATCTACCGGATCACGGCTGAGGGCGTCAAGGAGGTCCAAGGCAAGTCCTGGCTTGACGACTTTCTGAAGTAGGGCGGGCCCGACCTTGGACGGGCACTCGCTCGCTTATACGGGTCTGCTCCTCGTCTTTCTCACCGCATTTCTCGATCTCCTCGAGATTGCCTTTGGCCAAATCCTCTGGTTCGTCCGGACTCTTCGCTTTTGGCTCTACTTCGGCCTTCATGTGCTTGTTTCGATCCTCGCCGCTGTGTTGCTTTTCTGGGGTGGCGTCAAGGAATGGTACTGGGTCGGGTTGCTTGGCCCCCTTCTCGGAGTTGGCGTGATCTCGAACAGCAACGTGAAGTTCGCCGGCACGTCGCTCCTCCCTGTCGCGGAACTCTTCACAAAGATCAAGAAGGACATGTACGACCAGGCTGCGCAGGAAAAGGCCGACGAGCTGACGCGGGCAAACCTCATTGGTCGTCTCCAGAAGCTGCCGGTCGGAATGGTCGAAGCGCACTATGAGACGATCTGTCTTGCCGCGGGCCATGACGGCAACCGGATTGCGGACGCGATTGATGCTGCCAGGCGAAAGGCCGGGCAAAAGGAGAACCGCACGAGAACGATTCTGATCTCGCGCATGATGCGGGTGAACTGGAAGTCGGTCGAGACGCACCTGGCGACTTGGGAGGCGGAGGTCGCAGCAGCCCCACCCTAGGCGCGAACGCGGCCTGCAATCGCACGATCGACACGCTGGAGTGCTATGCCGAAGCGCTAGGAAAAGCGGCTCGAAGTCAGGCTGGTTGATGCGACCGAGCAGTAGAGTCTCGGAGTGGTGGTGACGCGAGTGAAAGACGCGAGTGCGTGATCCGGTACGAATGGGCCCCATTCGCGAGTCCGCTTCGGGGAGGTGGGCGCAAGAACAATTGCAGCAAAGGGATGGCTCCCGAGAGCGAGTTCGAGTCCTCTGAGAATTCTCTGAGAACGAGTTCGCGCAGCGCTCGTTCCGGGGAGCCACTCACCGCCCGCACGAACTCGGGTCACCAATCGGTTAACGCGTGGGCGTCGCGGGCCGGTTCCGGCCGGAACCGCACAGGCTGTGCGCCTTCGCGGACATTGCCCCTTCGACCGCGGCACTCCCGAGAGCACCGCTGAGAGTGCCGACCAGACGGTTGAATGCGCAGAATGGGGCCCGTTCTCTTCTTCCCGCGAAATCGCGGGGAGAGAGCGCTCCCAAGAGGTTAACAGCGGCCGTTAACCGTTTGGGCGCGCTCTCCCCAAACGGTTAACCCCGACTTGACCACCCCCTGCTTGAGAGCCGCGCCAATAGCGGATCCCGTCAAGCGGCCCAGCGGGATCGCAACGATGACTCCGCGCCAATGACTGAGGGAGAGAGGCTCGGAAAGCTCGGGGAGTTGGCGGGCGCGACTGCCCTTTCCGACCGCGGACGGCGAGTTCGGACCGCATGGAAGGCGGATTGAAGGTGATGGGGGACTCCCCGGTCCAGACCCTGGGCGCCCGGGAGCAGCGCGGGTCGATGGCACCAACGGTTCCTACGCCGCGCGACGAAGACGGTAAACGGGCAGGTCGCGATGGCCGGCGAAATGCTCGCACGAGAGATGCCAATGTCCGCCGGCCTTGATCGTCTTCGCCCGCGGAGCCGGGCATTCTCGGAGGACGTCGTCCGGCGTCCGCCCCGCGAGCCCCTGATGCGGTCGGTGGCGATGATACCAGGCGAGCCAGTCCTGAAGGCGACGCTCGATCAGCCGCGGCGCGAACCAGAGGACGAGCCACCCGCCCAGCCACTCACTCTTGAGCGTTCTCCAGAAGCGCTCGAGGCGAGCGGTGCTTCGCGAGGACCCGACGGCGCCGTAGCGGCGCCGGATCTTTCTGGCGCTGAGAAAGCGGACGAAACGCCTCGCCGTGAACTGGCGTCCGTGGTCCGTGATGACGTGGCCGGGCCGGGTCCCGGTCGCGCGGATGCCCTGTCGCACCAGATCGCAGACCCAAGCCGCGTTGGGCTCGGTCCAGTGAACGCGAAGGGCGACCACGCTGCGGCTAAAGGCGTCGAGGATCGCGCCGACCCGGATCTCGAAGAAACCGAAGAGCGACTTCTTCGTCGTCATGTCGATGAGCCACACGTGGTGTGGCTCGCGAACGCGGATGCCTCCCGAGCCGCGCTTCTGCATCTTCATGTCCGCCGCTCTCCTTGGACGGCGCGGCTTCCGCTTGAGGATGCGCTGAACGCTCGAACGGGACACCTGGATGCCGAGACGCGCGAGCACCTGGGCGATGCGGCGCGTTCCCCAGGCCGCCTGCTCGAAGCGAAGCAGTGCGGCGAGGTGCCGCACGAGGTCCGGGAGGCGGTTCACCGGCTGCAGCGTACGCGCGAGCCGGAGGCCGCGGGTCCGGACGGCGTCCACCCAGCGCTGCACGGTAGAGGCCTCGACGACGAAGACCCGAGCGGTCGCGCGAAGGGAGAGGCCGTAGCGGGCCCGGTGCCAGAGAATCCGGAGCCGCTCCCATGGCGTGTAGCGAGGGCGGTGGACCGGCTCGATCTTGAGCAGTCGGGCGCGGAGGATCTCGTTCTCGGTCTGGAGGCGGTGAACCAGACGTTGGAGTGCCCCGGCGTCGGATCGACTGCCGCGCCTGCGGGCCAGGACGACGGCTTCGGCGGCGGTGAGCAAGCCAGCGACGGCCAGGATCGCTCGGGCCCAGACTCGGCGGAGGCGAAGGCTGGCGGCCATGATCGTGTCTCCTTCGCGAGCGTGTCCCGGCACACCGAAGTGTAGGTCCGTGGCCGACGCGCGACAAGCCGCTCGTCTGCCCGCGCTCCTCGCTGCCGGCATGGTCACGTCCACGTCGTTGACGTCCATGGAGCAGTCGAGACAATGGCCGGCGGCCATGCGCGGCGCCGGGCTGGTGTGGATTCTCGACCGCATGCCGAACGAGCGGTTCTCGTACCGCATCCGGGTAATGCGCGACGAGGAGACGCTGCTCGCGCTGCGCGCCCAGGGCAGCTGGCCGGGCGCCGGATCGAACTACTTCTGCCTCCGCGACTCGGGTCCCTTGCGGGACGACGGGACGGATGTACCGGTGGAACTGGAGCGCGTTCCGGTGGTCGCGTTCGACCGCTACGGTGCGCGCCTGGCCGTGGTCCTCGATCGCCCGCGCCACAAGCGGTGCGACTTCCTCTTCCTCGAGAAGGAGTCGAAGGCCACTCCCGGCGAGCGCTACGAGCAGATCTTCTGGCGCACAGAGGCCGCCCTCAAAGCGCGGCGCACGCTCAGCAAGCTCACGCTCGGCAGGGCGAAGACCGACCTTACGGTCGCCGTCGACTCGCGAGAGCGCTACGGCTGGCGGTTCCCGGGGTGCAAGATCGAACGTCGGGCCCTGGCCGTGGGCGACTACGCGCTCCTTGTCGACGGGGCGCCCGTCGCCATCGTCGAGCGGAAGACGCTCGACAACCTCCTCGCCGAGTTCGGCCGCATGCCCGCCTTCCACCAGGTCCTCGGCGAGCTCGAGAAGGTGCCCGGTCACGCCCTCGTGATCGAGGCCGACTACGCGCGCGTCCTCGATCCGAAGACTTGGCCGCTGTACTCGGTCGCGTTCCGGGCGCAGGCGGTCGCGGAGATCTTCGCCTTGCACCCGGCGCTGCGCGTCGTCTTCGCGGGCAACCGCAAGATGGCGAACGCGTGGACGCGAGCCTACTTCGCTGCGTGGAAGGAGAATGCCGAGGCGAACAGCATGCCGTTGTTCGAGCGAGGGCCGTCGAGTGGTCTGGACACGCCGAGTCTGGATGCCGGCACGGTGGTGCCGCTCACGCGTCCCGCCATACGGAAGCGTTCACGAAGAGGGACAGGTGCGCCACGTTCGTCGTGACGACGCTGACCGGCAGCTTGAGTTCGTCGGCGAGCGTGCGAGCCTGAGCGGCGAGGATCGCGTCGCCATCCAGGGCGGCGTCGCCGGACGTGGGACGTCCCATTCGGCGCGCATCCGCCCAGAGCTGGGCCGCGAGCCGCATGGCCTTCGTCGAGATCGAAAGGTAGGGGAGTTGCCTTTGGAGATCGTCGAGGCGCCGGAGGCCGCGGACCTTGCCCGCGCGGATCAGTTCGCGCCGGACCTCGTAGTCGGCGATCTCCGGGACCACGACGCGCGCTCCGTCCCCCACGCGCCTGAGGAGCCAGGCACGGCAATCGTCTCGCTGTTCGGATGCGGCAGGGTGGCTGAGCAGACCAACGACGCCCGTGTCGAGAACGAGCAGAGCGTTCAAGGGAAGAGCTTGCGCGTCGAGTGCCGGCTAGAGTCCAGCGCTCGCTTGAACTCCTCCCAGGATTCGGGCGGTTCGGGGTCGCGATCCTCCTCCGACGCCCAGTCCTTGAGCATGGCCGCGATCGCCTCCACGTCGATCTTCTTTTCGAGGATGGCGGCGGCACCAGCGTCGATCGCGTGCTTGCGATCGTCGGGCAGGGCGGGCTTCGAAGGGTCTCTGACGCTCATGGCCTCCTCGCGCGCGGTGGCGTGGTCGGCGGCACAGCACACTTGTTGGAAGTGTAGCCCGTCCGGCCGAGCCTTTCCACGTCCGGTTCGCAGACCGGTACGAACGGGGTCCGTTTCTTACGGCGGCGAAGCGCCCGCCGTGCAACCGAAGAAGAGCATGCGGGTTGTGGCCTGAGCTCGACTTTCGCGGATTTCAGGGCGCTCATGCGGCGCCCGCACAATGAACTACCAGGGTCTTGATCGAATTTGGCACATGTCGACCGCGGCGCTGACTCGCAGAAATCTCTTCGTCGACGCACTCGCGCTTGAGCGTGGCGAGCATGTCGCCGAAGGAAGTGCGCGGGCGAAGCGTGAACCACGGGCGCTTCGGCGTGGCGACCCGATCCTTGTGGCGCCGCTTCGCGAACCAGATGACGACAAGCGAGTAGAGCAGCATCGCCATGGGCCCGGTCCGAAGAGCAGCCCCGCGAGACCAGCCTTGGGGCTCCTCGAAGCCGAGGGACTGCTTCGAGTCGTGGAAGGCTACTTCGAGAGACCAGCGGAGCGCGTAACGACGCAGGATCTCGGCAGCGTCCGCGGTGAGATCGGACGAGTAGAAGGCCTGTGGCTTTCGGCCTGTGCTTCTGGGCTCGACGGCGACGACGCGTACGCGGCGCGTGCCCATCGCCTTGTACCAGAGGCCGTCCTGGGTGACGACGCGTGCTTTCTCTCGGCGTCCGTAGATGTCGAGCTCGATGACCCGTCCCCGTGTTATCCCGCCCATAGTCCCAGGGTCCTAACGCCCGCCTGAACCTTCCTCGCCCAGGAACTCACGTACCCCGACCGTGGCCTCGTCCTGGGCCAGTCCGCCTGCCTGCTGGGGGCTTGAGCTGCGGGGCGAGTGTCGCGATGCTGGTGCGGT
>Ga0187892_10004537_pt1 | contig 23145 bp, 23 predicted proteins | sample MA1701073metaG_FD_139345 | JGI IMG/M metagenome (GOLD analysis project Ga0187892, IMG submission 139345) | Bio-ooze microbial communities from a basaltic lava cave in the Kipuka Kanohina Cave System on the Island of Hawaii, USA - MA170107-3 metaG ... | reverse complement strand
GTGCCGGCGATGGCCATGGCGCGCCCCCGGGGCCGCAGCAACAGGTAGGCCACGGCCAGAAAGCTCAGGGCCACGATGAGGCACATGAACCACAGCCCGGCCACCGACATGAGCGCGGAGATCGTCTGCAGGCTGAGGGCGACGCCGTAGAGGAGGTGGCGACCCTCGCGGACCAACTCGGCCTCTTCCTCCTCGTAGGGTCGGACCTTGGCCGGGTCGCGGGCGCTGTAGCCGATATCGCGCAGGGTGTCGACGAACTCCTGGGGGCGTACCTGGGCCGGGTCATACTCGACCAGGGCCTGCTCGTGAGTGAGGCTTACGGCTACCTTGGAGACGCCCGGATGCTGGCCGAGGGCCTTCTCCAGTGTGCCCGTGCACAGCGAGCAGTGCAGGCCGCCGATTCGGGCACGGAAGCGAGCGATTCCGTCGGTGCCGACGGACTCCCTGAGCCACTCGGGGGATTCGGGCGGTGCTGGGGATGACCTCATGGCACGATCCAACAGCTTCCCGCCGATGGAAGGTCAAGAGCCGGATACCCGGCTTGACCTTCCATCGGAGTGGAAGGTCTATACTGAGTTTCGTGACCACCAGGATCTTCAAGGTCGCCGAGATTCATTGCGGCAGCTGCGAGAACGCGATCCGAACGGCGCTCTCCAAGCTGGCGGGCGTCGGCGTGGTCCTGCCCTCGTCGGTCACGAGCGAGGTCAAGGTGAGCTTCGACGACACGCAGGTGAGCGAGGAGCAACTGCGCGACCACCTCGAGAAGGCCGGGTTCGCCCCGGTCGGTTGAGGATCGCGCCGTGCGCATCGGCGAGCTCGCCGACCGCGTGGGGGTCAACCCTAAGGCGATCCGCTACTACGAAGGCATTGGCCTCCTGCCGAGCCCGGATCGGCGGCCGTCGGGATACCGCGACTACGTCGAGGACGACGTGGAGCGACTCAGGTTCGTCAAGACAGCCCAGCGGCTCAACCTTTCGCTGTCAGAGATCGCCGAGATCCTCCGGTTCCGGGAACGGGCCGAGCGGCCGTGCCACTACGTTCTCGAGGTCCTCGACCGCCAAGTGGGTGACCTGGACCGTCGGATGGCAGAGATGGCCGAGCTTCGTGATCAGCTCATGGCCCTCAAGGCGAAGGCCGACGAGCTCCCCGCCAACGGTGGGTGCTACTGCGCCGTCATCGAGCACGCCGAGATCGGCCACGAACGCCCTGCCGCTGGGGGGCCGAGGGGGTCTCGCCCATCGCCGCTCCGCAGACCCCAGCGTGGCGCTCCTTGACCTTCCCGCCCCTGGAAGGTGTAGAGAAGGCGCGATGGCCAAGGACGGGCTGTGCGCCACGGCAATGCGCCTGCGTCGGCATCTGACGGCAGCACTTCTGGCCTTAGCCGTCGCAGGCGCGTGCGGTGGCGGGGACGGGACCGGGCGCGATCCCTTGGCGCTGGTAGGCGAACCGTCGGATGCGTGCGGCCAGGCGATCCTGGACGGCCACAACATGGAGGCGGTTGGGCGGCCGGCACCCTTCCTGCCCTCGGTCCGCCAGTGCGGTTCGCTGGCCGAGTGGACCGCCGCGGCGAACGCGTTCGGCATCGACCTCAAGGGGCGAGAGGCGCAGTTCGTGGATAACACCTGCAACGCAGCCACCGAAGACGTCCGGGCGCTAAGAATCTGCCAGGAGGCCAGGGCGGCGGTAAACGACCCGCGCGCCATCCCGCAACGGCGGCATACGGGCTCTCTCCGGTTGTGCAGGGGTGGTTGATCGAGATCGTAGGCCCGTTTGAACGCTAGAAGGCGGCCGGCGGCGGTTTGCCGCGCTGGCCGTCCTCGCCGCGTGTTGCGGATCGCCTGTTCGCCCCGCTGTCGCTCGGTGGCTACAGGCTCGCGTGCGAGCGCGCCAACCGCATCGCCGGCGTCGGCTCGGTGGCAGGGGCGATGATCCTCGATGACTGCCAACCGTCCCAGCCGGTCTCCGTCATCGAGATCTACGGTACGGCCCTCGCCGCCTACACCCTCCGTCGCGCAGAGGTGGGCGGAGCTGAACTCGTGCCCGGGATCGGCAACCTCCACGTGGGCGGGGTGCGCAGCCGGCACGGCATAAGATTGATCTCGATCGAGGGCGGAGGCCATGCCTGGTTCGCCGAGGGGCTTGGCTCGGTCGGTGGTGCCGTCGACGCGACCGCTGAAATCTCGTCTTTCCTCGGCAACACCCAGCGGACGGGCTGAGCCTGGACACACCTGACTGATCGGCCCTGCTTAAGACTGCGACTCATGAAGGTCAGTAGAGGCGGTTGGTGCCACCTTGGTTCCGTTACTCAGGAGACCCCTGTAGGTCGTTCCCTCCCGACCCGGCCGGCTCGGCGGGATTGGCGGTCGAGGGCGAGCTGCACCAGGCGGTCGAGCAGGTCGGGATAGGGCACGCCCGACGCCTCCCACATGCGGGGGTACATGGAGATGGGCGTGAAGCCGGGGATGGTGTTGACCTCGTTGACGAGCAGGCCCCGCCCGCACTCCTCGTAGAAGAAGTCGACCCGGGCCATTCCCTCGGCCCGCACCGCCCGGAACGTCTCCACGGCCAGGCGCTGGACCTCGTGGGCCACCTCCTGGGGAAGCGGCGCAGGCACGCGCAGCTCGGCCGCACCGTCGACGTACTTGTCCTCGTAGTCGTAGAAGTCCCGGCTGGGAACGACCTCTCCGGGGACCGACGCCGCCGGCTCGAGGTCCCCCAGCACCCCGCACTCGATCTCGCGCCCCGAGATGGCCTCCTCCACGATCAGCCACTCGTCGTAGCCGGCCGCCAGGGCCAGCGCCGCCTCGAGCTCGGCCGGGGTGGCAGCCTTCGACACCCCCACCGACGACCCGAGGTTGGCCGGCTTCACGAACACCGGCCAACCCAGGGCCGCCTCCACCCGGGCGGGAAGGCCGGCGGCGACCTCGTGGTCCCGCAGGCCGAGGTACCGGGGCACGGGTAGGCCGGCCCGCTCCAGCAGTTGCTTGGCCACCAGCTTGTCCATGGACACGGCCGAGCCGAGCACGCCCGAACCCACGTACGGCACGCCGGCCAGCTCGCACAGCCCCTGGACCGTCCCGTCCTCCCCGAACGGGCCGTGCAGCAGGGGCAGCACGACCACCGCCGAGCCGGCGGATGCGGGCGCCACCGTGTCGAACGGCTGGAGCTCGGTGCCCCGGGCCACGAGGGCGGGAGGCAGGGCCTCGGCGCCACCTGCCTGGAGGAGGCGCTGGGCCTCGTCGGCCAGGACCCAGCGCCCATCGGAGGTGATTCCCACGGGCACGACGTCGTAGCGGAGGGGGTCGAGGGCCTTCAGGACGGACACGGCGGTCACGCACGACACCTCGTGCTCGGCCGACCGCCCGCCGAACAGGACGATCAGCCGGACCCGCTCGATCATGTCCGCTCGATCATGTCCGCACGACCAGGGCCCGCAGGCCCAGGCCCATGATGAACAGGCCGCCGAGCCCGTAGAGCTGGTAGAGGCGGTGGCGCATCTGGTGGCGGTACGAGTAGAGGATGCCGACGGCCACGATGCCGAGGAATCCGTAGAACATGTGGAAGTCCGGGGCGGGGACGTCCTCCCCCGCCACGAGCCACACACCCATTCCCACCTGCACGAACACCGCCACCTCCACCGCGGCGGTGAACCACCACAATGCCCGGTGCCGCAGTCCCGGCCAGCGCAGGCCGGCCAGCGCCCACAGGCCGGCCAGGCCGTTGCCCACGATGACCACCCACGCCCACCATTCGTGGACGCCGAGCACGGCGGTGGCGGCGATCAAAGCCCTTCGAGCAGCCCGTCAGCCGGGGCCCGGTCGGGAGGGCCGCAGAAGATGTAGGCCTCCTCGCCGAAGGCCGCTTGGAAGTGCTCGGACTTCATGGCCAGGAAGAACGAGGTTTCGCTGATCTGGCTGGCGTGGGCGGCCATGGCCCGGCGCTTGCGGTCGCAGACGTCGGTCACGTCGATCCGGGTGGTGATCCGTTCGGCGGGCACGCCCAGCTCGAACTCCTCTGCGTCGAGGTCGCCGGGCAGCTCCAGGTCCCCCGATTCGGAGGCCTCCTTCATGAGCCGCATCATCCGGTCCTTGTCGACCGTGCTCATGAAGACCCTCGCCGTGCCGGCCAGCTCGCCCGCCCTCGCCCCCACCCGGTGGACCTGGATGTGGTCGGGGTGCCCGTAGACGCCGTTCTCGTCGTAGATCGACAGGACGTCGGCCCGCTCCTCGACCAGGATGTCGGCCAGGCGCCGGGCCGCCTCCTCCACGTCGGCCTGCCAGAACGACTCGGGGTGTTCGTTCTCCGGGGTGCCGATCATCCCCGAATCGACGTAGTCCAAGAACTCGACCCGCCGGGCGCCGAGCACGGCGGCGGCGGCGTGGGTCTCCTGCACCCGCCGCTGCCAGAGGGGCTCGTCCGGCCCGAGGAACCCCTCCTCGACCTCACCGTTCTCCCCACGGGTACCCACCACCAGCACGACCCGGTGGCCCGCATCGGCGGCCTTGATCATCGTGCCGCCGGTGGCGATCGACTCGTCGTCGGGATGGGCGTGGAAGAACACGAGCGTGCGCCGCTCCATGCCCGCGGACCCTAGCCGGGCGGGCAGGCGGGGTGCCCTAGCCTCCGGCCGTGGCCCTGCCCGACGGATTCCGCTTCGGCGTTGCCACGTCCGGGTTCCAGATCGAGGGCGGCTACAACCGTCGCGGGCTGCCGTCCAACAACTGGCTGGACTGGGAACGGGAGGGCAGGGTGCCGCCCGCCGGCCGTGCCCTCGAGTTCTGGGACCGCTACGAGGACGTGCTCGACCGGGCCGCCGCCGCTGGCTGCCGGGCCTTTCGCATGTCGGTCGAGTGGGCCCGCTGCGAGCCGTCACCCGGGCGGATGGACGAGGACGCGTTCGCCCGCTACCAAGCCATCCTCGACGCCTGCGCCGCCCGCGACCTCGAGCCGGTCGTGGCCCTGCACCACTTCAGCCACCCCCACTGGCTGGGACCGGAGTTCTGGCTGGACATCCGCTCCCCGGAGCGGTTCGGGGAGTGGGTGGCGGCCGCCGTCGAACGGCTGGGTGGGCACTGCCGGCACTGGCTCACGATCAACGAGATCAACGCCGTCCCCTTCCAGACGTGGTTCACCGCCGCCCTGCCCCCCGGGAAGCTGGGACGGACGGGCGACGCGGTCCGGGCCCTTGGCCACCTCCTCACCGCCCACGTGCTGGGCCACCGCGAGATCCACCGCCGCCGGCCCGACGCCGTCGTCTCTACCAACAACCACGCCCTGTCCGTCTACGAGCTGGACCGGCTGCTGCTCGACGTGCTCGTCGCCCGGTCGCGGGGTGTCGCACGCATCGAGCTGGGCGAGTGGCTGGCGGAGCGGCGGCGCGCCTACCACGCTGCCCTGCCACCGCCGGGCCGGGTCGAGCAGGTGATCAAGATGGTGGCGTCCAGCATCCTGCCCTTGGACAAGGCCCTGCCCCGGGCGGTGGGCGAGGTGTACGCCGGCCCTTACGAGCGCCCTCTCGACGTGGTGCAGGTCAACTACTACGACCCCGTCACCGGCCACCGCCTCCAATGGCCGGGGCGGCGCACGGTAGGTGGCCGCACGTGGTCGCCGTTCCGCCAGATCTGGGACGACGAGGTGCGCCCCGAGCAACTGCCGACGTACTGCCGGCTGAACCACGAGCCGGGGCTCGACCTGTGGGTGGCCGAGAACGGCCTGTGCAACCGGGTGCGGCGTGGTCGCGCTCTGCCGCGGCTCGACGGGTGGGACCGGGTGCGGTACCTCGGGGCCAACCTGGCCGCCGTCCAGGGGATGATCGACGAGGGCCTGCCCGTCACCCGCTACTTCCACTGGACGCTGGGCGATAACTACGAATGGGGCTCCTACGAGCACCGCTTCGGGCTCTACCGCGTCGACCAGAACCCTCACGGCCAGCCCACTTGGCACGACAGCGACGCCTTCGGCGGCGACGCGGCAGGCACGTTCCGGCGCCTGGCCCGCAGCTGCTAAAGGCGGTCGAGCAGCTGGGCCTTCTTGGCCTCGAACTCGGCCTGGGAGATCACGCCTCGCAGGCGCAGCTCCTCCAGCTTCTCCAACTGCTCGAGGGGCGACAGCTCGGGGCTGCGGCGCCCCGCCATGCGGTCGGCGTCACGGGCCTGGGCCGCCTCGATCTCGCGATGGATGACGTTCTGGACCCGCTCGGGGTGGGCGATGTGGTCGAACGGCTGCTGGCCCCGCTCTCCGGCCGATTCGATGAGCAGGTCGCCGGCGCCGAGGATGCGGTGGATGAGGTTGCGGTGGAAGCTGACGTCGTTCAGCCGTTCCAGGGGGATCTCCTGGCCCCGCTTGGTGAACACGCCGTGGCGGTAGATCAGCCGGTCGGTGGTGACGACAAAGTTGGTCGTGTACCAGCGGGCCCAGCGGGCGAACACCCAGGCGAGCGAGATGCCGGCCACGGCGAGGATGGCGAGCTGCACCCAGTCGGGCATGTTCCGGGCCAGCACGGCCAGCACCAGCGATGCGGCCAGGGCGGCCACCGGCCCGCCCAGGAACGACCAGTGGGGCCGCATGTCGAGCACGACCTCCTCGTGCTCGTTGAGGAACTTGCGCGGGAACGCCACCGTCGAAGGGTACCGGCCTACCGGTAGATCTTCCGGCGGAAGATGCGGTCGTGGGAGTCGACCCGGTCGAGGAAGAGCAGCCCGTCGAGGTGGTCGATCTCGTGGAGGACGGCGCGCGCCTCGAAGGCGTCGGTCTCGAGGGTGCGGACGTCGCCGTCGAGGCCCAGGCCTCGCACCACGATGCGCCCGGCCCGGGCCACGTCGCCGGTGAGGTCGGGCACGCTCAGGCAGCCCTCCCGAGCCAGCACGGGACCGGAGGCCTCCACCATCTCGGGGTCGAACAGCACGACCTCGCCGTGGCAGGTCAGCGCCTTGCGGTGGCCGGTGACGTCGATCACGAAGGCCCGCAGGGCCACCCCGATCTGGGGTGCGGCCAGGCCCACGCACGCCGGCCGGGAGCGCATGGTGTCGACCATGTCGGCCGCCAGGGCCCGGGCCGCATCGTCCACCCGCACGACGGGCGCCGACGGCACCTTCAGCCGGTGGTCGGGAAGGGCGACGATGGGGCGGACCGCCACCTCGGCTCAGAGGATGTGGGCGTCGGAGGGGTGCAGGCTGCACTCCACGCCCAGCTCGCCGGCCAGCCGCCCCAGCCGCCCCTCCAGCTCGGCCGGGTCGACGGCGGGCGGGACGGTGACCTCCAGCACCATGGCGTAGACGGGCTGATCGGGAGGGCCGGCGACCCGGGTGGTCAGGTCGGCGATGTTGACCCCCATGCCCGCCAGCAGGGATGCGACGCCGTGGACGATCCCCGGGCGGTCGGCGCCGTAGACCGACACCGTCCATGCGTCGCCCACCGCCGCCCGGGTGACCCCCTCCACGATGGGCAGGACGGTGACGGCCACGTCGACGCCCACGGCCGCTGCCTCCAGGGCGCCCCGCAGGCCGGCGGCGCCGGCCCCCGCCGGCGTCTCCACCACCAGCATCATCGTGAAGTGGCCTCGGAGGATCGTCATCGACGTGTCCTCCAGGTTGCAGCCGCGCTCGACCAGGACCCCCGTGACGGCAGCCACGATCCCCGGGCGGTCGGCGCCCACGGCAATGACGACGACGTGGGCCATGGGGGTCCTCGGGCCTGGCCCTAGGCGAACAGGCGGAGCTGGCAGAGCCGCCCGACGGCGTCTTCCCACGACCCCAGCCGGCGGGCCGCGGCCAGGGCGTAGTCGCGGTTGTAGGGGCGGTCGAGCAGCCACGAGTCGCACACCTCGGCCAGTTGGTCGGCCTCGTGGGGGTTGTCCTCGATCGTCACCAGCACGCCCAGGCCGGCGGCGACGGCCGACTTCCCCCCGACGGTGGTGTGGTGGACCTCGTCGAGGACGATCCCGTGGCGGGCAAGCCACCGGCGGGTGACACCGGCCAGGTGGGCGGGCCGGGCGGTGATGCCCACCGTGCGCCACCCCGCCTGCTGCAGCCGACCGACCCCCCAGAAAGCGCCCGCGGCGACGGGGGCCCGGTCGTAGAGGGTGGGGTCGCCGAACAGATCGTCGAGGAAGGACTGGAACGGCGCCTGAGGGACGCCGATGCGCAGCAGCCGCAGGTCGTAGGTGCGCCACGTATCGGGATGGCTGGCCACGCCGAATCGCTCGGAGATGCGCGCCGCCACGACCGGGCCCAGGTCGCACACCACACCGTCGAGATCGAGGCCGATCAGCACTGGGGGCAGGATAGCGAGGGGGTGTGACAGGCCAGCACCGGCCACCCCGCGAAAGTCCCTTGACGGCGGGGTCGGGGAAGCGCATCATCTGCCCTGTCGGGAGCGCAGAAGCTCCGGGCCCACGGCTCAGGGGACCACAGGTCACCGGCCGGCGGGCCAGGGGGCAGAAGCGCTGCTGGCCACAGGTGGCCCCGAGAAGTCGGAGAGCTTCGGCTCGATGGCTACTCGGGGCCGCTCCGCGCCCGGGCCCGCGCCCAGACCCGCCGGCCGACCATCCACCGTTCTGTCACACCCCGTCGGTACGGTCCATCGGGTCATGGGCGACACCGATCTCCTGTCCGGCCTCAACCCGTCCCAGCGCGAGGCGGTCACCACCGACGCGGCGCCACTGTGCGTGCTGGCGGGCGCCGGCTCGGGGAAGACCCGGGTCCTCACGAGGCGCATCGCGTGGCGCGTGGCCGTCGGGTCGGCCCACCCCCCCCACGTCCTGGCCCTCACCTTCACCCGCCGGGCGGCAGCCGAACTCGGCGCCCGGCTGGGGACGCTGGGGGTGCGCCACCAGGTGGCGGCGGGCACGTTCCACGGCCTGGCCTACGCCCAGTTGCGACGGCGCTGGGGTGAGCGGGGCGAGCGCGCGCCGGCCCTGCTCGAGCGCAAGGTGCGTGTGCTCGCTCCGCTGCTGCCCCGGCGGTCGGCGGCCGACGTCCAGCCCGCCGACGTAGCGGCCGAGATCGAGTGGGCCAAGGCCCGCATGGTGCCGCCCGGGGGGTACGAGCACGAAGCGGCGGCCGCCGGGCGCCGACCGCCACTGCCGGCCCCCGCGGTGGCGGCGCTGTACCGGCGGTACGAAGAGGAGAAGCTCCGGCGAGGCCTCCTCGACTTCGACGACCTCCTGGTGGCCTGCGCCGTCGCCCTGGAGACCGACGCAGAGTTCGCCGCGTCCCAGCGCTGGCGGTTCCGCCACCTGTTCGTCGACGAGTTCCAGGACGTCAACCCCGTCCAGTTCCGCCTCCTGCGGGCCTGGCTGGGCGCCCGGCCCGACATGTTCGTGGTCGGTGACCCCAACCAGGCCATCTACGCCTGGAACGGGGCCGACCCGTCCTTCCTGGCCCGGTTCGGCGACCACTTCCCAGGCGCGTCGGTCGTGCGCCTCGACGACAACTACCGCTCGTCGCCCCAGGTGCTGGAGGTGGCCAATGCCGTCCTCGACGGGCGTTCCCGGCTTCGGGCCCATGAGCCCGACGGGCCGCTCCCGACCGTCACCTCCTACCCCACCGACCGGGAGGAGGCGGTCGGGACGGCCCGGGCGGTGCGCCGGCGCCACGGGGCGGGCCAGCCCTGGTCGGGCATCGCCGTGCTCACCCGCACCCACGCCCAGCTCGTGCTGTTCGAGGAGGCGTTCAGGGCCGCCGGCATCCGCTTCCGGGTGCGGGGCTCGGCCCGGTTCCTCGGCCATCCCGAGATCCGGGCCGCCCTCGACGGCCTCCGCCGGCTGCGTCCGGGAACCCCCATGGGGGAGGCCCTGGCCGACGTCGTCGCCATGGCCCAGGAAGCGGGTGCCGCCGCCGACGGCACCGGCGGTGAGGCGGCCGAGCGGGCCGCGAATCTGGAGAATCTCATCCGCCTCGCCCGCGAGCACGTCGCCGCCGAGCCTGCCGCGGTGGTGGCGGGGTTCCTCGCCTGGTTGACGGCCACCCTGCGTGACGATGAGCCCGGCACCGACCGCGCCACCGACGCCGTCGACCTGGCCACCCTGCACGCGGCCAAGGGCCTGGAGTGGCCGGTGGTGTTCGTGGCCGGCCTCGAGCAGGGGCTGGTGCCCATCGGCCATGCCGACAAGCCCGAAGCCAGGGCCGAGGAGCGGCGGCTGCTCTACGTCGGGCTGACCCGGGCCCGCCGGGAGCTGCACTGCTCGTGGGCCGAGAAGCGCACGTTCGGTGAACGCAGCGTGTCCCGGTCGCCGTCGCCCTACCTGGAGCCCATCGAGGCCGCCGTCGAGGCCCTGGCCCAAGGCAGGCCGGTGGCCGACTGGCGGGCGCACCTGGCCGACAGCCGGTCACGGGTGCGGGTGCGGGCGGCGGGCGGTCCTGAGGTCGGGCGCGACGCCGATCCGCAGGTGCTGGAGGCTCTCAAGTCGTGGCGGGCGGCCACCGCCCGGGCCTCCGGCGTCCCCGCCTACGTGGTCTTCCACGACACCACGCTGGCGGCGGTGGCCGAGGCCCGGCCCCGCGACCGCGCCGCCCTGCTGGCCCTCCCCGGGGTGGGCCCGGTCAAGGTCGACCGCTACGGCGACGAGCTCATCTCCCTGGTGGCGGCCGCTGGCGGTTGACGGCGACGCCCGTCGGCGCGACAACAGGGTCATGAGCTCCTACCTGTGGCCGAGCGAGGACGGTTGGCCCTACCCCGACGCCGAGGCCGAGGTCCCCGACCTCTCGGCCGGGGTCGACGACGACGCACTTCTGCTCAGGATGACCCCTGCCCACCTCTTCGACACCCTGGAGCCGCTCGAGCGCCAGGTGATCACCGCCCACTACGGGCTCAACGGCGCCCCGCCCCGCTCCATGAAGGAGCTGCACTACGACCTCGGGCTGAGCCGGGCCGAGGTCCGTGAGGCCCTGGCCGGCGGCCTGGCCAAGCTGCGTACGACGCTGTCCGCCTGACGCTCCCCGGCGCCCGCCACCGGGGGCACTCGATTCCGCAGAGCGGTCAGTCGTCGAAGTCGACCAGCATGGGGGCGTGGTCGGAGGGCAGCTTGCCCTTGCGCGCGAACCGGTCGATGAGGGCGAAGCGGGCCCGGTCGGCCAGGGCTTTGGTGGCCAGGACGAGATCGATGCGCAGGCCCCGGCCCTGGTGGAAGTCGCCCGCCCGGTAGTCCCACCACGAGTAGATGCCGGGCTCGGGCCGGCAGGTGCGGAACACGTCGACCAGCCCCCAGTCGAGCAGGCACCGGACCGTCTCCCGTTCCGCAGAGCTGATGTGGGTCCCGCCGTGGAGCTTGGTCATGTCCCACACGTCCCGGTCCTCGGGGGCGACGTTGAAGTCCCCACAGATGGCCAGCGGCCTGGAGGCGTCGCACGACGTCTCCACGTGGCGCCGCAGGCGGTGGAGCCACGCCAGCTTGGCCTCGTAGTGCACGGACCCGACCTGGCGACCGTTGGGGACGTACACGCTCCCCACCCGCACCCCGCCGCACGTCGCCCACAGCAGCCGGGCCTCCACCACCTCGTCCTCGGCCTGATCGGAGAAGCCGGCCACCACGTCCTCGATCCCGATCCGGCTGAGGATCGCCACCCCGTTCCACTGGCCCTGGCCGCAGTGGACGGCTTCGTAGCCGAGAGCCGAGAAGGCCATGGCCGGGAAGGCGGCGTCGGCGAACTTGGTCTCCTGCATGCACAGGACGTCGGGGCGGGCGTAGCCGAGCCACTCCTCCACCCGGGGCAACCGGGCCTTGAGGCTGTTGACGTTCCACGTGGCGATGCGCACGCCGGCCGAGCCTACGCTCGGCGTCATCGACGCCGAGCGTCTGGAGCGACTTCATCCGACCGTGGGTGCTACGTGGGCCTGGACCGGTCCGCACCCCTACGCCGAGGCGATGGACATGTACCGGAGGATCGAGGCCGAGTGACAAGGCGGGCCTTCCCTTCCACCGGCCGGCCCTGGGTGCCCAACACGGGTCCCCGACGCACGGGCTCCGAGCGGTTGATGGGGGCAGAACAGCTGGCCGTGAGGCGTTTCAGGCAATAGGCGTCGGATTCCGACGCCTATTGCCTAAACCTTCCCAGCCTCCTGGGGATCGGGCCACCGCTCGAGGCCGAACGCGCCGCCAGGCGTCAGGAGCGGGAGCGGTACGAGGCCGCGCTGGAGGAGCTGTGTCCCATCCAGGCTAAGTCTCGGCCGGCGGTGCGGCGGCGCGGGACCGGCGAGCCTTCTTGACCGGCTCGGCAACGGGCTCGGCCACGACCTTCTTGGCCGCCGCCCGCTTGCGGCTCGCCTTCTTGACCGCTACCGGCTCCTCGGCCACATCCGGCTCGGGCGCGGCGACCGCCGCCTTGCGGGACCGCCGGGCACGGGGCGGCGGCGGCTCGGCCGGCGGCTCGGGCGCCGCCGGCGGCTCGGGCGCTGCCGCCGCCTTCTTGCGGGACCGCTTCACCGCCTGGGGTGCGGGCGCATCCTCCGGGGCGGCAACGACGGCCGCCGCTTTCCGCTTCCGGGCCGGCTTCTCCGCCGGCCCCGCCAGCGCGTCCTCCGCGACCGCCGCCTTGCGGGACCGCCGAGGGCGCTTGACCGCCTCGGCGACCTCGGCGACCTCGGCGACCTCGGCGACGGCCGCAACCTCCGCCTTCTTGCGCGTCCGTCGCTTGGCCGGGGCCGGCTCGGGGGCAGTGGCCGCCGGTTCCGCCTCGGCCCGGCGGGCGCGGCGGCCGGCGCCGATGTCGGCCTCCACCGTCTCCTCGGTGGGCACTCCCGCCACCCGGGCCACGCCCGGCAGTCCCAGCTCGATCCCCCGGCGAGGCGGGTCGAGGGCCTGGACCACGAACGTCCGCACCTCCCCCTTGTTGAGGACGCTCTTGGCGCTGCGGGGCGGCGGTGTCCCCATGGCCACCAGCGGGATGTAGCAGCGGGCCTCGCCCACCAGCACGAACGCCCCGTGCGAGGTGAAGCTGTCGACCTCACCCTCCACCTCGGTGCCCAACGGGTGGTCGGCGATGAACTGGATGAACGGCAGCGGGTCGTTCACGGAGCCGACCGGCTTCGTGCGCCGCCGCCGGGCCCGCTTGCCGGTAGGGGCCTCCCCCTCGCCGTCGCCCTCGCCCGGCCCGGCCGGCTCCGGCCCCTCTTCGGGGTGGATGGCCTCGGCCCTAGCTGCGGCGATGGCCACCGCCACCGGCCCCTCGGCCACCGCCGCCCGCTTGAGGGCCGCCTTCTGCGCTTTACGGGCTTGGCGGATGGCCTCGCGGCTGCGCGGCCCCCGCACCGGCGCCCGGGGCGTGAAGATCCACCCCACCCCGGGGACGGGCTTGCCCCCGATCAGCCGGCCCTCGTCGAACAGCCACGGGTACTCGGCGTGGAACTCCTGGAAAGAGTCGTTGGACAGCACCACCGCGTCGGTGCGGTCGGCGATGCGAAGCAGGAACCCGTCGCCCCGCCCGATGGCGCCCGCCGGCGGCGACACGATCTCCCCCGCCGCCTCGGCCTGGTCGTACTCAGACCGTTCGGCCTCGTCGATGCGGTACCCGAAGGAGGCGTCGACGACCACGATGACCTGCTCCGCAGGCCGCTCCGCCATGAAGGCGCGCACGGCCTCGTCCAGCTGGGCCAGGCTCGGCATGGACCGGCCTTCGGTGGCGATGTTGGACCCGTCGACGACGACGTAACGCTCAGGCATGTCGGTGCTCAGTCAACCACTCCGCGTCGCCCGCAGCGCGTATGGCGGCTCCGGAATGGCGCACGTCGCGCCGATACTGGTCCCATGGCCACGCCCGCCCCCGACTGGTACCCCGACCCCTCGGGCGCGGCCGAGCTCCGCTACTGGGACGGCGGCGAGTGGACCCGCAGCGTGGTCGTGGCCGGCGAGGTGACCGAGCGGCCCATGCCGTGGCCGCCGGTGACGGCGGTCGACCCCGGCCCTCCGGACGAGCGGGTCCAGTTGCCGGGCCGGGCCTCCCTCTACGGGCTGGCCGGGTTCGTCTTGGGCATGGCGCTGGCCCTGGGCCTGTCCATCGCCGGGATCGTCCTCGACCTCCCCGAGATCGCCATCCTGCTGCTCAACCTGGCCGGGCTGTGGACGGGCCTGCTGGGCGCCTGCTGGCTGGCCAGCCGCCGTTACGGCTCCGGCCGGCTCCTGCGGGACTACGGCCTGCGCATCGGCGGCCGCGACGTGGGCCGGGGCCTGCTCATGTCGCTGGCCGCCCGGCTGGCGGCGGGCCTGATCGCCCTTCCCCTGTCGGCCCTCGACGAGCGGCTCGAGGGGGGCAACACCGAGGTCTTCGGCGACGTCACCTACAGCGTCGTGACCTTCGCCCTGTTCGCCACCGTGGTGGTGGTCGGCGCGCCCCTGGTGGAAGAGCTGTTCTTCCGAGGCCTGCTGCTGCGGTCGCTCACCACCCGCATGGGCCAGACCCCGGCCCTCCTCCTCCAGGCCGCCCTGTTCGCCCTGGCCCACTTCAGCCCTACGCTGGGCCTGGCCAACGTGTCGGTCATCGCCGTCATCGGCGCCTCGGGGGTGGTCTTCGGCCTCACCGCCCGACGCTGGCGCGTGGGCACGTCGGTGGTGGCTCACGCCGCCTTCAACCTCGTCTCGGTGGTGGCGCTGGGCTTCACCGCCTTCTGACGTTTCTCAGTTGCGGATCGCCCGTTCGACGAGAACCTGCTGCTCGCTGGCGTGGACGGTCTGGCTGCCGGTGGCGGGGCTGGGGGCGGCGGCCCGGCTCACGTGGCGCAGCTCCAGCCGCGAGCGGAGCAGGCGGTGCAGGCGCTCGTGGACGAACCGCCATGGGCCCATGTTCTCGGGCTCCTCCTGCAGCCAGACCGCCTCCCGGGCCGCCGGGTAGCGCTCCAGCACCTCCAGCAGCGCCGCCTCCGGCCACGGGTACAACTGCTCCACCCGCACCACCGCCACCGGCTCGCCCGACCGGTCCCGCTCGGCGATGGCGTCGTAGGCGACCTTGCCCGAAACCAGGATCACCCGTTCGACCGAGCCCGCGTCAGCTTCCAACCGGCCGTCGTCCAGCACCTCGCGGAACGTCCCCGCCGTCAGCTCGACCACCGGCGAGCGGGCGTGGTGGGCCCGCAGCAGCGACTTGGGCGTCAGCACCACCAGCGGCTTGGGCCGGGTTGGCCGCACCTGGCGGCGCAGGACGTGGAAGTACTGGGCGGCGGTGGTGGGGTTGACGACCTGGATGTTGTCCTGGGCGCACAGGGTGAGGAACCGCTCGATCCGGGCCGAGGAGTGCTCGGGGCCCTGGCCCTCGTACCCGTGGGGCAGCAGGAGGGTGAGCCCCGACGCTTGCCCCCACTTGTCCTCGGCGGCGGTGATGAACTGGTCGATGACGACTTGGGCGCCGTTGGCGAAATCGCCGAACTGGGCCTCCCAGGCGACCAGGGCCTCCCGGTGCACCACCGAGTACCCGTACTCGAAGCCCAGGGCGGCGTACTCCGACAGCAGCGAGTCGTAGACCCAGAACTTGCCCTGCCCGCCTGCGAGCTGGGTGAGCGGTATCCATTCCGCCTCCGTCTCGTAGTCGACCAGGACGAAATGGCGCTGGGAGAAGGTGCCGCGGCGGGTGTCTTGGCCGGTCAGGCGGACGTCGACGCCCTCCAGCAGCAGCGAGCCGAAGGCCAAGGCCTCGGCCAGGGCCCAGTCGACCTCGCCGCCGGCGTAGACGTGCAGGCGGGAGGCCAGCTGGCGGGCCAGCTTGGGATGGACGGTGAACCCGTCGGGTGTGTCGTGCAGCACGTCGACGATGTGGTCGAGGGTGCCCTGGTCTACGCCCGTCTGCGCCGGCGCCGCCCCCGAAGCCCCGTTGGCGTCGTCGGGCAGGGGGGCGGTACGCACCTTCGGCGGCTGGGGCGGCTCCGAGGACCGGGTCTCCTCGAAGGCCTGCTGCATCTTGGCCAGGAAGTCCTCGAGGGCGCGCTCCGCCTCCTCCATGGTCAAGTCGCCCCGGCGCACGAGCGTCTCGGTGTAGAGCTTGCGCACCGACCGGCGGGCCTCGATCCGCTTGTACATCTGGGGCTGGGTGTACGACGGGTCGTCGCCTTCGTTGTGGCCGTGCCGCCGGTAGCAGACCATGTCGATCACGACGTCCTTGTGGAACGCCTGGCGGAAGCCGTGGGCCAGCCGGGCCACCCGCACGCACGCCTCGGGGTCATCCCCGTTCACGTGGAAGATCGGGGCCTGGACCATCTTGGCCACGTCGGTCGGGTAGACCGACGAGCGGGCCTCGGCGGGAGCGGTGGTGAACCCGAGCTGGTTGTTGACGACCACGTGGATCGTCCCGCCCACCCGGTAGCCTCGCAGGGCGGAGAGGTTGAGGGTTTCGGCCACCACGCCCTGGCCGGCGAAGGCGGCGTCGCCGTGGAGGACCACCGGCAGCACCGCGAACGCCTCGGGCTCGTCGATGAGATCCTGCTTGGCCCGCACCATCCCCTCGACCACCGGGTCCACCGCCTCGAGGTGTGACGGGTTGGAGGCCAGCGTGACCGGCAGGGAGATGCCGGAGCGGCCCACGAACTTGCCCGATGCGCCCAGGTGGTACTTCACGTCACCCGAGCCCTGGGAGGTGGAGGGGTCGAGGTCGCCCTCGAACTCCCGGAAGATCTTGCGCACCGGCTTGCCCACGATGGTCGACAGCACGTTGAGCCGGCCCCGGTGGGCCATGCCCAGCACCGCCTCCTGGGCCCCATGGCGGGCGGCGCAGTCGAGCAGCTCGTCGACCAGGCAGATGGCGCTTTCCGCCCCCTCCAGCCCGAACCGCTTGTGGCCCGTGTACTTGGTGTGCAGGAACCGCTCGAAGGCCTCCGCGGCGTTGAGCCGGTCGAGCACGTGGCGCTGCTCCTCGGGCTCGAGGGTGGTGCGCACGCCCTCCACCTGCTCCTGGATCCACCGCTTCTGGTCGGGCTCCTGGATGTGCATGTACTCGACGCCGATCCGCCGGCAGTAGGCGTCGCGCAGGATGCCGAGCACGTCGCCCAGCGTCATCCACTCCTCGCCCCCGACCCCGTCCACGAAGAACTCCCGCTCCAGGTCCCAGATGGTCAGCCCGTAGGTGGCGGGGTCGAGCTCGGGGTGGGTCCGTGGCTCCTTGAGGCCGAGTGGGTCGAGGTCGGCGATGAGGTGGCCCCGCACCCGGTACATGTTGATGATGGTCTGGACGTGGACCTGCTTGGCCCGGGCCACCTCGTTGTGCCCAGTTGCGTTATGGCTGCTGGGGTTGCGGTCGGGCCGCCACTTGACCGGCTCGTAGGGCACGTTGACGGACCGGAAGATGCCCCCGTAGAAGTCGTCCGCCCCCAGCAGCAGCTCGTGCACCCTCTTGAGGAACAGGCCAGACTCGGCGCCCTGGATGATGCGGTGGTCGTAGGTCGACGTGAGGCTGAGCACCTTTGACACACCCAGCTCGGCCAGCACGCCCGGGTCGGCGCCCTGGAACTCGGCCGGGAACTCCAAGGCTCCCACCCCCACGATCACGCCCTGGCCGGGCATGAGCCGGGGAACGGAGTGGACGGTGCCGATGGTGCCCGGGTTGGTGAGGGTCATGGTCACGCCCGCGAAGTCGCCGGGGGTGACCTTGTTGGTGCGGACCCGGCGGATGAGGTCCTCGTAGGCGGCGTGGAAGGCCCGGAAGTCGAGCGTGTCGGCGTCTCGGATGCAGGGGACGAGCAGGGTGCGGGTGCCGTCCGCCTTGGGGACGTCCACGGCCAGGCCCAGGCCCACGTGGGGGTGGCGGACCACCCGGGCCTCGTCGGCCGACTTCACGAACGAGGCGTTCATGGCCGGGACGGCCGCCACCGCCCGCACCACGGCATACCCGATGAGGTGGGTGAAGCTGACCTTCCCGCCTCCGGTGCGGCCCAGGTACCCGTTGAGGACCTTGCGGTTCACTTCCAGCAGGCGGGCCGCCACCACCCTGGTGCTGGTGGCGGTGGGGATGGCCAGGCTGGCCTCCATGTTGACCGCAAGCCGGGCCGCCGCCCCTCGCAGCACCTCACCCGCGGGCGCCTCGCCGGGGCGGGTTGGCGCAGGTGCGGCGACGGGCGCCATGGGCGGCAGGGCCGGGGGGCGGGCCGAGACGGGCGAGGACAGGCCCCGGCCGTTCTCCGGCCCGTAGCCCTCGAAGAAGTCCCGCCAGCTGGGTGACACCGACCCCGGATCGGCCCGGTAGCGCTCGTACATCTCGTCGACCAGCCAGGCGTTCGGACCGAACGCGGTACCGATCGACGGCTGATCCGTCATCGTCCACCAACTGTACCGACGCGGTCCGCCTAGCCCCGCCGACCAGGCGGGCCTCCGTCCGCTAGCGTCTTCGCCCATGCCGGGGAGCCTCGCAGCCGGCCAGCTGGTCGACGAGCGCTACGCCCTCGATGAGCCCCTCGCCGAGGACTCACTGGGCACCGCCTGGCGCGCCTACGACCGGGGCCTGCAACGCACCGTCGTGGTACGCGACGTCCACTTCCCGGGCGGGCTGTTCCAGGACGAGCCGGCGCGCCTGCAGGAGGCCCTCACCGCGGCCCGTCTGGCCATCCGCCTCGACCACCCCGGCGCCGTCCACGTGTACGACGCCTTCGTCGACGGCGACCATCTGGTGGTGGTGACCGAGCTGGTGCCGGGGCGCACGCTGGCCACGATGGTGGGTCGCAAGGGCGCCCTCTCGTTCAAGCGGGTGGCCGCCATCGCCCTCGACCTGCTGGCCCCGCTGGAGGCCCTCCACGCCCTCGGCCTGGCCCACGGGGCCCTGGCCCCGTCGGGCGTGGTCGTCCCCGACAAGGACCGGGCCTGGCTGAGCGAGCTGGGACTGGCCCCCACCTTTCGTGACGCCGCCGCCGTGAACTGGGCCCACGCCGCCGGCACCCCGTCCTGCCTGGCTCCCGAACAGCTCCGCCACGCGGGAAACAGCCCGGCGGCCGACATGTGGGCGCTCGGCGCCACCTTGTATTACGCGGTGGAGGGGAGCCACGCCTTCCCGTCGGTGGAGGCCACGCTGTCAGAGCCGCCTCGTCCGCCGTCCCGGGCGGGGGCCCTGTGGCCCGTCCTCGAGCGGCTGCTCGACAAGGCGCCCGAGCGCCGGCCCGCGCCCGGCGACATCCGAGCCGACCTGGCTGGGGTGGCGGGCGTCGCGCTGGGCGTCACCGAGGAGCCCGAAGCGCCGCGGCGTGGGCGCCGGGACCGCCGCCGGCGTGCGGCTGGCGCCGAGGCCGGCGTTCCCGTCGGGGAGGCGGCCGACGAGTCCGACGGTGCCGACGGTCGCGACTGGGCGGCGGTGGTGGCGAGCGACGCCACCACCTCCGAGCCGGCGTGGCAGGACTGGTCCCCCGGCGAGGCACCGGGCGACGCCTCCGACATCTGGCTGCCCGTCACCGACCTCGACGAGCCCGCCGCGCCGGCGGCCCCCGCCCCACCGTCGCCGTGGGCGCCGGCCAACGCCGACGCCGTGCCTGTGGTCGAGGACCACGCCGACACCGCTCCCGTCGAGGCGGAGGAAGGCGACCGGCCGGCACCGAGCGAGCCGTTCACCACCGCCGGCGGGTGGGTCGTCCCGATCCTCCCCGGCTCCGGCGAGGGAGAGGGCGAGCCACGCCGCTACCGGGCCACTCCGTCCTGGCCGCCGGCCGACAGCCGCAAGGGCCCCGTCGTGATCGGCCTGTGCTTCCTCGTCATGGTCGTGCTGGTGGCGTTGCTGGTGACCAACGGCCGCATCACCGGCGACGACTCGGGCACGACGATCCCCGCCGCCGAGCGGCCGGTGCTGGCCACCGATCCGGCATCCGTCCCCGGCGACTGGATCACCTACCGCCACGCCTCGGCCGACGTGGGTATCTCCTACCCCCGGTCGTGGGCGGTCACCGAGGAAGGCTCGGCGGTGGTGCTGCGCGACCCTGCCACCGCCGCCCAGCTGCGCATCGACTACAGCCGTTCACCCGACGACGATCCCCACCGGGTCCTCCTCGCCGACGAACGGGACTTCGCGGCCCGCCATTCCCAGGACTACCGGCGGCTCCAGCTCAGCCCGGCCAACTTCCTCGATCGGGTGGCCGCACTGTGGGAGTACACCTACAACGAGGGCCCCGACGCCCTGCACGCGGTCGAGCTCAGCTTCCACAGCGCCGACACCGAGGTGACCCTCACGTTCCGGGCCGCGACCGCGATCTGGGACTCGATGCTGCCCCTGTTCCACCAGTTCCTGAGCTCGATCCGCCCGCCGGTCTGAACCGGCTGAACCAGCCTCGACCGCCCCGGCGGCGCGCCGCAGCCACGGCTGGCTTTCGAGAGGTTGGCCCGCTCCACGGTGCCGCGGCAGGCCCTGACGCGAAAAGGCCGGGGCGGGGGTGCACGGCGGACGCACCCCGAGCCCCGGTGACACGAACGATCACACGCGGAGTGGTCGCCCGTCAAGGTGGAGCGGCACTTTCCGCAACTTTTTTCCGTCCCTGCGCTCAGGGGCTGGAGCGGGGATGCCGATACCCCGATCATGACGATTGCGCAGCGACCCATGACGAGCCGGGCTGTCATCCGGCTCATCGAAGCCGGCAACTCTGCGGTCTGTGCGGTATGCGCCCGGCCGGTCAAGTTCTCGGCCAAGGTGCGGTTGCAGCAGGTCATCGCCAACGTCTACGTCGACTCGGTCTGGGACCGGGTGGAGCACTACCACCCCGAGTGCTACGACGCCGCCGGGCAGCCCTATGGCAGCGCCGCCTGACATCCTGCGTCTCCCCCGATCCCGGGCCCGTCGGCGTACCCTGAAGGGGTGACGGACCCCGAGCTGTTCCAGGTCGCCGACATCGGGCGTCGTACCGGCCTGACCCGCAAGGCCCTCCGCCTGTACGAGACGATGGGCCTGGTCGAGCCGGCCGAGCGCACCGACGCCGGCTACCGCTTGTACGACCGCGAGGCCCTCCGCCGCATCGAGCTCATCAGCCGGGCCAAGATCCTCGGGCTGACGCTGGCCGAAACCAAGGAGTTCCTCCACGTCGCCGAGGGATGCTGCGGCGACAACCACCCTCAACTGGCCGACCTGGTCGAGCGCAAGCTGGCCGAGACCGAGCAGCGGATCACCGAGCTGGCCACCCTCCGCCAGACGCTCGAGGACGTACTGGAACGGCTCGCCCAGAACGAGGGCGTCCACCGCTGCGAGGAGGCGCTGTGCACCTGCCAGCAGCCGCTCACCATCGGCCGCAGGCGGCCGCCCCAGTAGGCGAGGCGGGGCTAGGAGATCGTGGCGGCGGCGGCCGTCAGGGCGTGCTGCACGGCCTCCCACAGGGCGTGCACCAGTGAGGCCTGGGCCTCCTGGATGCGGTGGACGCTCTGGGAGCGGGCGACCAGGCAGTGCTGCACTGACGGGTCGGCGGCCATCCGCCCCCCGTCGTAGCCCGACAGCCCGACGGTGAGCATCCCCTGCTTGCGGGCCTCGGTGAAGGCCATGATCAGGTTCTCGGAGTTGCCGCTGGTGGAGAAGCCCATGGCGACGTCGCCCGAGCGACCGTGGGCGATGAGCTGGCGGGAGAACACGACGTCGAAGCCGATGTCGTTGGACAGGGCGGTGAGGACGGCGTGGTCCTCGACCAGCGACCGGGCCGGCAGGGGCGTCCCCCACGGAGGAGCGGTGTAGAGCTGGGCGACCCCGTCGGCGTCGGTGGCGCTGCCCCCGTTACCGAAGGCGAACAGGCGGCCGCCGGCCATGAACCGCTCGGCCATGGCCGCCGCCACCTCCCGGATCATGGAGTCGGACTGCTCGAGGGTGCGCAGGCGCAGGGCCGTGCTCTCGACCCACTTGTCGCGGGCGGATGTGGCCAGGTCGGTGAGCAGCGACGAAGCGTCGGTCTCGTCGCCCTCGATGAACGGGTAGAGGAAGTCGCTGGCGCTCACAGCAACGCCTCCCCGGCCTGGATGGCGAAGCCGGCGTGCACCAGCACCAGGTCGCCCGGGGCGGGCGCGTCGACCAGCGAGATGTCGATGCGCTCCTGGCCGTCGGCCGACCGCACCACGGCCTCGTCGCCCTCGACGGCGACGACCTCGGCCAGCCGGCCCTCGTCGGAGCACGTGATGCACACCTCTTCATCGCATTCGGCCTGGTCCGGCTGCTTGAGCAGGCCGGGGTGCTCGAAGCACACGTGGGTGAGCTCCCACAGCATGTGGTAGAGGCGTACGAACTGCTCGGAGGCGGCCAGCTCGTCGTCGGTGTCGAGCCAGACCACGTGGTCGGCGGCGCCGGCGCGGGGACGGGGCCCGTGGCCGATCCAGATCGTCTCGACGCCCCAGGCCTGGCCGCGACGCATGACGTCGGCCACCTGCTTGTCGCCGGCCGGGGCCAGGGCCACCACCATGTCACCCGGACGCACCGACGCCCGCAGGGTGGTGACCAGATCGGCGCCAGCCGGCACGGTGAGGGAGGCGAGGGCCCGCTTGCCCATGATCACGGGATGGACGAACTCGACGGCCACGTGGTGGGCGTGGAACGGCCAGCACGGCGACGCGCACCACAGGGTGGCGCCGGCAACGGTGTAGCGGCGGGCCATGGCCAGCGCCGCCCGGGCCAGGTCGTCGGCCACGCCGCCCAGTTCGGCGGCGCCTGCCGGGACCTCGGAGGACGTGACGGTGCTCATGAGCAGGTCGGTCGCACGGCCGGGGTTGGGATGCCGCAACGCATGGTGGCTCCCTCCACGTAGATGTGTTGAACACTGCTATTCTCGCGCCGAGGGAAGCGGATCGGTGACGGCTGGTGCCGACCTTCCCGGCCCCGCCCCGGGATCGGTGGCAGCGGCGATCTTCGAAGTTTCACCTGAGATTCGCTCGCAGCTAGGTGTAACCTGACACCTAGAGCACTTCACATAAGTGTTCCAATCACTTACCCCCTAGCTCGACGCGAGGTGGAGCCGACGTAATGGCTACCGGAAGCTCTGGAAGAGGACGTTCGACGAAGCAGGCGAGCCCGGTGCCGGCCTCCAGCCCGGCGAGTGGCGGCGGCACCGGCGTGATGCCCGCCGGCGGCCAGTATCTCGACTGGCGCCAGAACCCGCTCGACCCGATGGCGCCGATCGGCGTGCGTTCACGGGCGGTGGAGCCTGACACGTCCAAGATCCGCCTCGGCCCGCTCGAGAAGATCTACCTGATCTGGATGGTGGGCGGCAGCTGCGACGGCTGCTCGGTGGCCGCCACCG
>Ga0187892_10004536_pt1 | contig 23147 bp, 18 predicted proteins | sample MA1701073metaG_FD_139345 | JGI IMG/M metagenome (GOLD analysis project Ga0187892, IMG submission 139345) | Bio-ooze microbial communities from a basaltic lava cave in the Kipuka Kanohina Cave System on the Island of Hawaii, USA - MA170107-3 metaG ... | reverse complement strand
TCTTTTTTTGCGGCTTCATTAGGACATTACTTACGCAGAAGTCATTAGCGCCGCCGCCAGCGAACGTACGCCGGCGCGCGGCATCCTGTTGCCCATGCTCAAGCCAAGGACGGTGCTTTTCTCCGCAGCCCTGCTCGTGGTCGCCGGTCTGGTCCCGGTGGTGTACTTCGCCGCGCTCGTCGCCTGGCAGTTCAGCGCCCTCTTCCAGGCGGGATCGTGGGTCCCGCTTCCGGCGACGCTGCTTTTTACCCAACACTCGCTCCTCGAGGCGAGCCGGGCGGCGCCGGCGTTGCCCTTCATCCCGGAACTCCCCTGGGCATGGCTCATGAAGCCCGAAAGCCTGCTGCCCGCGCATGCCGCGGTGACGTGGACCCTGAGACGCCTGCACGTCGGTCTGGCCTTCGCCGTGGTCGGCCTCGCCGTCATGGCGCTCGGCGCGCTCGGCGCGTTTCGGCAGGTGGCAGTGATCCGCGCCCATAGGGAACGGGACCAGGACCGGCTGCGGCGCGGGCGCGATTACCGCGAGGACGGCCTGACGGTTTCGATCGACGGGCGGCGCAAGCCTTTCATTTCCAGTCCCCCCGCCGCCTAGCCGGTTTCGCCTTCCTTCGCGCCCGGGGGCACGGGCGCGAGGCGGCACCGGCCTTTCAACCGGGCGCGGGGCGGCCCTGCCTTGCAGCCTTTCCAGCTCCCCCTCGAGCACCTGCACACGCGCGGCGAGCTTTTGGACGTAGTCGCGCAGGGCAAAGAAATCGCCAAGGTCCGGCTTGGGCCTTTCCACGCGCTGCGCGACGGGCTCGCGCCTCGGTTGCTCCTCCGGCTGCGGCTCTGGTGATTCGCTTTTGTGAATGAGATGGACCACCGCCCATGCGACCGCGGCCATGATCAGCGCGCCGAAGAAAGGCGCGCCGAAGATCAAGCCGAAAACGAAGGCGCCCAGCGCGGCGAGGACCTTCATCGGCTACCTCCAGTCACCGCGCAGCGCCAGCACCGTGGCGTGCAGGCTCTCCGGGCTGACGCGCTCCGGGGCCACCGGCTCACCTACAGCCAGCCGTACCTTCGGAAACAGCCTGGTGATATGCCGCAACCGGGCCCGGTTGCGGGTGAACAGGCTGCGCCACAACCCCGACAGCGCCATCGGGATCACCGGGACCGGCGTGCGCTCGAGGATCTTCATGACGCCGCTGCGGAACTCGTGCATCTCGCCATCGGAGGTGAGCGTGCCCTCGGTGAAGATGCCGACCAGCTGGCCGTCGGCGAGCTCGCGCGCGATCGCGTCGTAGGCGCGCTCGAGCATCTCGGGGTCCTCGTGCGACCGCGCGATGGGGATCGCCTTGGCGGTGCGGAACACGAAGCTGAGCACCGGGACTTTGAAGATCCTGTGATACATCACCCAGCGGATCGGGCGGCGACAGGCGGCATTGATCACCATCGCATCCACGTACGAAACGTGGTTGCACACGACGAGCGCCGCGCCCTCGTCCGGGATGTGCTCGAGACCCACCTTGCGCAGCCGGTACACCGAGTGGATCAGCATCCAGACCAGGAAGCGCATCAGGAACTCGGGCACCAGCAGGTAGATGTAGAGCGCCACCGCCGCGTTCATCAGGGCGACGACGAGAATCAGCTGCGGGATCGTGAGGCCGGCGACAAGCAGCGCGATCGCCACGCCGGCGGCGGCGACGATGAAGAGCGAGTTGAGCACGTTGTTCGCGGCGATGATGCGCGAGCGATGCGTCGCGTCGCTGCGCGCCTGTACCAGCGCGTACAGCGGGACGATGTAGAAGCCGCCGAACACGCCGATCATGAAGAGGTCGGCGAGGGTGCGCCAGTGTCCCGGGTGGCGCAGGAACTCGCCGACGCCGAGCGCGGCGTGCAGCGGAGGATGCGAGGTGGAAAGCCAGAGGTCGATGCCGAAGACGGTGAGGCCGATCGAGCCGAACGGCACCAGGCCGAGCTCGACCTTGTGACCCGACAGCCGCTCGCACAGCAGCGAGCCGGCGCCGATGCCGATGGAGAACACGACCAGGAGCAGCGTGACGACCGATTCGTTCCCCTGCAGCACGTTCTTCGTCAGGTTCGGGAACTGGGTCACGAGCAGCGCGCCGTAGAACCAGAACCAGGACATGCCGAGGATCGAGAGGAACACCGTGCGGTTCGCGCCGGCGTGGCGCAGGATGCGCCAGGTCTCCTGCGCCACGTTCCAGTTGATCGCCAGCCCGGGATCCGGCGGCGGGGATTTCGGGATCAGGCGCGAGAGCGCGATGCCGGCCGCCGAGATCGCGCAGGTGAGGATCGCCACCCCGGCGATTCCCCAGCCGGGCTGGATGATCATCCAGCCGCCGACGATCATCCCGGCGAGGATCGCGATCGAGGTGCCGGTCTCGACCAGCGCGTTGCCGCCGACGAGCTCGTGATCGCGCAGCTGCTGGGGCAGGATGGCGTACTTCACCGGCCCGAACAGCGCCGACTGCACCCCGCCGAGGAAGAGGGCCGTCAGCAGCAGCTCGATGCTCTTCAGGAACAGGCCCGCGGCGCCGAGCGTCATGACGGCGAGCTCGAGCGACACGATGATGGTGATCAGGCTCGACTTTTCGTACTTGTCGGCGAGCTGGCCGGCGCTCGCCGAGAACAGGAAGAAGGGCAGGATGAACAGCGCCTGGGCGAGGTTCTGCAAGGTGTCGGACGACATCGCGGTGAAGGACGCCGTCTGGTACGCGAGCAGGATGACGAGCGCCTGCTTGAATACGTTGTCGTTCAGCGCTCCGAGGAACTGCACGCCGAAGAACGGCCCGAAGCGCCGCTCGGCGAGCAGCCGGAACTGGCTGCGCTCAGACATGGACCGGCCTCCCCGTTCCAAAAAATCGGCCGGGGGGAACGCCCCCGGCCATGTTGCCCGCAGCTCTCTAGCTGCCAAAGTGCAGCTGGTACTTCGCGCCGTTCGAGAACATGCACGCGCCCGTGCCTCGGTTGGGCGCGTTGAGCGCGTACTCGCAGTTTACGTAAGTGCCGCCGGTTCCGGCGGCGCTCGCGATGCCGCGCTGCCCCGAGGGCATGCGGCCGTCGCCGTAGACCTCGCGGTGCACGCTGCCGAAGCCGGGGTAGCCCGGCGCCACCCTCGAGGCTTCCCCCTGGAACAGCTCGCCGCCGTGCGTCAGGCTGAACACCGCGTGGCCGCCGGCCGAGTCGCTGACCGTGGCGGTCAGCGCTCCCATCTTGCCGGCCGTCTCGTTGAGGGGATAAAGGCGCGCCCGCAGGATCGTCGGCACCGGATGGGGCGGCGGAAGCGCCACCGGAGCCGCCGACGGCGGGGCGCCGATGGCGAGCACCTCCGCGGGGCGCTGCGGGTTCTGCGGATCGTAGGGGATGACATAGCAGCCCGATAACACCGTGGCTGAGCAAAGCGCTAAAGCGATGGACTTCTTCATCTGGCTTCTCCCGGTAAATGGGTGGCCACGACGGCCACGGCGGCCAAGGTATGGGGAGAAGGCCAGAGAGTTCAATCCCATGATACGGGGATGAACCAGAAGGTGTATAAAGTATCGCCTACCGATACCTCATGCCCTCAGCTTTCCTTTTTGACGGCCTCAAGATGCACCTCAAGGCGCGCGGCCTGACCTATGCCGACGTCGCCAAGGCGCTGAAGATTTCCGAGGCCACGGTTAAGCGCATCTTCGCGACGCGGAACTGCGCGCTCGAGCGCCTGGACGCGATGTGCGAGCTGCTGCAGATCGACCTGGCGGACCTCGCCCGCGGCATGCCGCGCGAGACTCGCCTCATCACGCGCCTGAGCCGCGAGCAGGAAGAGGAGCTGATGTCCGATCCGGCGCTGCTCCTGATGGCCGTGTGCGCGCTGGGACAGATGCGCGTCGAAGACATCGTCGAGACCTACACGCTGGACGAGGCCCGGTGCGTCGCGCTGCTGCTGCGCCTAGAGCGCATCGGCATCCTCGAGCTGCACGAGAACAACCGCATCCGCCTGCGCATCGCGCGCACGTTTTCCTGGATCCCGGACGGCCCGATCATGCGCTGGGTGAAGTCGCAGAGCGGCGACTTCTTCGACCATCCGTTCGCCGCGCCGGGCGAGCTGATGCGGCTCATCAGCGTGCGCGTGTCGGCCGAGGCGCAGGTGGCGCTGCTGCGCCAGATGGAGCAGATCGCGCGCGAGTACAGCGAGCAGCACAACGCCGACGCGCGCCTGCCGCTCGCGCACCGCCAGCCGGTGAGCGTCCTGCTCGCGGTGCGCGGCTGGGAGCCGGCGCTGTTCAAGAAGCTCCGGCGCTAGCCGGGGCTACTTCACGCACACCGCGCGCACCTGCGCGATGTCGGTCAGCCCCGCGAGCACCTTCTCGATGCCGTCCTGCTTCAGCGTGCGCATGCCCTGCTCGATCGCGGTGGCGAACATCTTGGCGACGCGCGCGCCGTCCTGGATGTCCTTCTTCACCTCGTCGCTGCCGAGCAGCAGCTCGTGCAGGCCGATGCGCCCGCGGTAGCCGGTGCCGACGCACTTGTCGCAGCCCGCGGGCGCGTAGAGCGTCAGGCGGCCCTTGTCGTCGCCGTAGTCCTTCACCCACTCGGCGTACAGCGCCTTGAGCGCGGCCGCCGGGTCGTTCTTCCACGCCTCGGTGGCCTTGAGCTCCTCGCCGTACTCGCCGAGCAGCTCCTTGATCTCGTCGGCGGAGGCGACGCGCGGCTTCTTGCAGTCGGAGCAGAGCTTCTTCGCCAAGCGCTGGGCGAGGACGCCGAGCAGCGCGTCGGCGAAGTTGAACGGGTCCATGCCCATCTCGAGCAGCCGGGTGATGCTCTCGGGCGCGCTGTTGGTGTGCAGGGTGGCGAACACGAGGTGGCCGGTGAGCGAGGCCTCGACGCCGGCGGTGACGGTCTCCTTGTCGCGCATCTCGCCCACCATGATCACGTCGGGGTCGGCGCGCAGGAAGGCCCGCAGCGCGCGCTCGAAGGTGAGGTCCTTCTTGCGGTTGATCTGCACTTGGCGCAGGCCCTCCTGCGTGATCTCGACCGGGTCCTCCGCGGTCCAGATCTTGGTGTCGGGCGTGTTGATGTAGCCGAGGATCGAGTGGAGCGTCGTGGTCTTGCCCGATCCGGTCGGCCCGCAGACGAAGAACAGCCCGTAGGGCTTGGATACCGCGTCCTTCACCGCGGGCAGGTTGCGCTTGGAGAGGCCCAGGGCGTCGACCGGTATCGGCTTGCCCGAGGCGAGGATGCGCATCACCACGTCCTCGACGCCGCCGGCCGTCGGGATCGTCGCCACGCGCAGCTCGACGTCGAGCGTGTTGTGCCAGCGCTTCATCTTGATCTTGCCGTCCTGCGGCTCGCCTTTCACCGCGATGTCGAGGTCGCACATGATCTTGATGCGCGCGACCAGCGCGTCGCGGTAGCGCGCGCCGACCTCGGTATAGGCGATGAGCGAGCCGTCCTTGCGGAAGCGGATGCGGGTCTTGTTCCTTCCCGGCTTGGGCTCGACGTGGATGTCGGAGGCGCCCATGGCGTGGGCGTCCTCGACCATCTTGTTCACGAACTTCACAACCTCGTTGTCGTTCGCCGCGTTGACGTCGACCACCGTCTGCGCCTCGGCCTCGTCTTCGGTGTCTTCCGGCGGTCCGATGATCGGCGCCTCGCCGCCGCCGCCGAGAAACAGGTCGACGGTGGCCGCGAATTCGCGCGCGGTGCACACACGGTACGCCGCTTTGTGCCGGCCGAGGATCAACGACACCTGGCGCGAGCCGCGCACGCGCTCCGGGTCCGGGGTGAGGATCACCACGCCTTCCGCGGTTTCCTCGAGCGGCAGCCAGCCGTTGGACTCGACGTAATCGCGCTTCATGTGCTTGATCAGCTCGACCGGTTTCGCCCGCTCTCGCTTGAACGGCTCGTAGGGCACACCGAAGAACTTCGACAGCGCCGCGCCGAGCGCCGCCTCGCTCACCTTGTACTCCCCGGTGAGGAGCGCCGCGAGGTCGCGCGCCTCGCGCCGCGCGCGCGTCACCGCTTCCTCGAACTGCGCCGCGGTCAGCACCCCGTCGATCACCAGGTACTCGAACTTGCTGCGCGCGGCGCGCTGCGGTCTTGCGCGCTGCTTGAAGGCGATCGCGAGCGTGCGGCAAAGCTCGCTTGCGGCCTCCTCGAACGGCCGCGGGAACGGCCGGCCCGACTTGCTGTTGATGATCTGCACCACCCCGAGCAGCTCGGCGCCGCCGTCGAGCACCGGCGCCACCAGCATCTGGCGCGTGCGGTAGCCGCTGCGCTCGTCGACTTCCTTCAGGAAGATCACCGGCGGGTCGAACGCCGCGAGCTCGCGCGCGTCGTACGCGTCCTTGATGTTGACCAGCTTGCGGTGCAGCGCGACGTAGCCCGCGACCGAGAACTCGGGCGCGATCGGCAGACGCAGCTCGCGGAACGAGTTGAGCCCGGTCTTCACCTTGGAGACGATGATCTGGCCGTCGTCGGCCGCGGTGTAGATGGTGAGGCGGTCGGCGGCGAACACCGAGCAGATGTCGCTGCTCACGTCGAGCAGGATCTCGTCGGTGTTGCTGGTCGCGTGGATCTTGCTCGTGACCGCCTGCAGGTTCTTGAACAGCGTCGCTTCGGCGTTCGTCGCCACCCTACCCTCCCCGCTGGAAAGTATAGACGCTGCAGGTAGTCGTCGCGTCAGGGATAATGCGCCCTGACTTCGTCATCGCGCCTTCGTCTGAATGCCCATGACCCGGGAAGAGCTCGAACGCAGGATCCGGCTTCGCCGCCGATGGGAATGGCGCGAAGCCGCCGTGTTCGTCGGCGTGCCGATCCTCTTGTTCGCCGCCGTCGGCTGGTCGGATCTGTGGGCCGGGGCCGCGTACCGCGCGCTGTCCGAGGCTGCGTTGGCAGCCATCACCTGGGCGACGCTCGCGGCGGGCTTCGTCATCATGCTCGTGGGCAACGTCAGGATGTTTCAGAGATCGCGCTTCCGCGCGCAGGGCCTGCTGTGCCCGCATTGCGACGCGCGGCTCTGGCCAACGCGCAAGCTCGCGCAGACCGCGGCATGCCGCGCCTGCGGCGGGGGCGTTGCGGATTAAGCGAGCAGCGTCTCGACCTCCTCGCGGCAGCGGCCGAGCTGCGCGCAGCTGGGTCGGGAGCGCCATCCCCCTGAGACGCGGGCGCGCGCTGTCTGTCAGGCTGCGGGCTTGCGCTGCGCGCTGCGACGGACGTGGAACATGGGGAAGGTGCCGTAGCCCTTCGCGAGCGGCACCTGGCCGACGTAGTCGCAGGCGAACTCCGCGATCTGCATGCACTCGCAGAGCGCCGCGAACGCCTGGCTCGCGTAGACGTGACCGGGCGGCGTCACCGGCTCGATGCGCGCGGCGCGGCTGACGTGCGCGCCGGTGAAGTTCACCTGCCCGATCACCGGGTCGAACACGTGGTAGGCGGGGCCCGCGTGCAGCGCAATGCGCACGTTCATCTCGGCCGGCAGCCCGGCCGCGGCCCAGTCGGCGTTGCGCGCGAAGTCGCAGATCGCGAGCGCGAGCTGGCCCGCGCCGCGCGGGGTGGCGAAGCTGAAGTACAGGCCGTCGCCCCAGGTGTTGCGCGTCAGCGGGCGCTCGGAGAGCTGCTCCAGCAGCCGCGCCACGCCGCCGAGAAAGTGCGTCACGAACAGCGGCACCTGCCGGTCCTCGAGCTTGCTGAAGCCGACCGCGTCCGCGAACAGCATCGTGACGATGCGCTGGCCTCCCTCGCCGTCGCCCGGGAGGGTGGCCGCGGCGCGCGCCGCCGGCAGCAGGCTCGCCTCGGCGCGCCGGGGGTGCAGCGACAGCACGTCGGCGCCGAACGCGCGCCAGTCCTGCACAGCGGAGGCCGTGCCGCCGGGCCTGCCCTGCTCGCCGTCCCATACCGCGCAGGCCTGCACCTGCCCGTCGGTCTGCCGCGCGCGCAGGCGCGCGAGGCCGAGCAGGATCCAGTTCGCGTACGAGAACGCGAGGTCGCCCTCGCGCGACTGCGACAGCACCGTGACGCTCGCGGCGCGCTCGAGCACGCGCGCGTAGCGCCCCGGCCAGTCCTCCTCGCGCCCGACGCTCTCCTCCTCGAAGCGCTCCGGCGAACCGGGAAGCACCACGTGGGTCTCGCCGCCGGCATCGAGCATCGCCTCGTGGAACAGGATGTCCGAGCCGCAGGCCGCCGAGCCATAGCCGATGCGCGCCCCCGACTCCGCGATCAGCGCGCGCAGCCGGTTGCCGACGAAGGGCTCGGCATTCTGCGGGAAGCGCGGCGCCGCCGTGCCGTTGCGCCGGTCGGGCGTATGGCCGCTGAATACCGCGATGGTCGGCGCCGGCAGCGCCGCGTTGAGCCAGCCGGCGTCGAGCTTCCGCGCGTTCAGGAGCAGCGCGGCGTTGCGCCGCGTCGAGGCGAGGCTGCCGAAGTCGCGGCTGCCGGCCGACGCCGAGCCGTACCAGCGCCGCGCCTCGCCGAGGTCGCCGAGCACCAGCGCGGCCTCGCCGAGCGTCGCCTCGAGCCAGAAATCGCGCCGGTTCGGGTCGTGCAGCTTGAGGCACGCGCGGCGCACCTCGGCGGCGAGCCGCTCGGCCTCGCGCACGTCTCCCGCCACCAGGCTCAGGCTCGCGGCGTTGATGCCGGTCCAGTACCCGCCGCTCGCCGCGTAGGCCTCGGCATAGAGCTGGCGGCTCGCCTGCAGGCTACGCTGCGCGGTCTCGGGATCTGCGGCGGTGAGCCACAGGTCCTTGTTGATGCGCGCGAGCAGGCCGAGCGCCTCCTCGTCGCGGTGGCCGTCGTCGACCAGGCTCGCGGCCTCGGCGAGCGCCGGCTCGAGCGCGCCGCTGCGCGCGAGCGCGAGGCCGTTCAGCGCGCGCAGCCGCGCGTCGCCCGCCACCCCCTCGATGCCCGAGGCGAGGGCCTGCGCGCACACGTCGCACGCGAACAGCGGCTCACCCAGCGCGAGCGCGCGCTCGGCCAAGCGGATGTAATAGGAGCGCTCGCCGACGAACTCGGGCTCGTTGCGCCTGCGCCAGAGCGCCGACAGCTCGGCGAGCGTCGGCTCGGTCGTCATTTCCCCTTGGGGGCGAATGGATCGGGCAAGGCGGCAGCTCGGTAGTCGAAGCTTTCGAGCTTCTTCGCAGCAGGAATCGGGTCGACCCGCCCGCGAATGTCCTTGGTCATCTCCTGCAGCTCCGCCGGCAGATCCTCCTGCTGCGAGCCGCACGACGTCAGCATCAGCGCGACGATCAGCAGGCCTCGCCCCTTCATTTCTTCGGGCCCCTCTTCTTGGCCGCGGCTCTTCTCTCCGCGGCAATCTCCTCGTCGTCGAGATAGCGAAAGAACCTCGCCGTGGCGCCGATCTGCAGCCGCCCGTCCTTCGCCGGAGAGTCGAGCGTCAGATCGGCCAACGTGACGACGTGCTGCAGCCGGGCGAGATCGCTCGCGAACGCGCCGAGCTCGTGATACCTGCCGCTCATGCGCATGCTCACCTGGCGCTCCGCGTAAAACTCCCTGCGTAGCTCCTCGTCGGAGGGGCGCATCTGCTCGACCGTCAGGCCGGCTCTCGCGGCAGTGGATCCCAGCTGCTTCAGCGCGTCGGCATCGATGCTCCCGGGCAACATCCGCAGTACCGCTCCCAGCGATGCGTCGATCTCCCCGAGCTGTTGCTGGTGCAGCGGCAGGTTCACCGCCTGCTTTTTCTTCGCCACGTAGTCCTGCTTGAGCTTCTCCTCGGATGCTTGCGCGCTTTCGATTTCCTCAAAGCGCGGCTGCCAGAGGAAGAGGTAAGCCGCGAGCTGGACGAGCCCGAACATTGCAATGCCGGCTGCGATCCTGAGGGCCAGGGTTTTCATCCGCCACGCGGACGACGCAAATACATGTTCATAGTGAATTCGCCGGGCTTGACTTCGACCAGCTCCGGCCGTTCGAGATGCGACGCTTCCAGGTTCTTGATGAATGTCCAAAGCGACCTGAGGGAAGATGCGTGACCCGCCAGATTGACCTTGTTGCTGCCTTGCTGCCTGACCGCTGTGAGGTAGACCCCCTCTGGTCGCTGGCGGGCGAGGTCATCGAGCAGTCGCACCGAAGCGATCCGGTCGGCATGCAATATCTCGAGGATCTGCTTTCGGGCGAGCAGCAACTGGATTTGGTTTCGGAGCGCTGCTACTTCAGCAACCTCGCGGTCCAGTTTGGTGATCTGGGCCTTCATGTACTGCACCCGGCCCGCTTCATACTCGGCGGTTCTCCCCAGCCAGGCATGAACGCCGATCGCAATGGCGATCCCGGCCGCCGCCGCGATGCCGACCGGCAAGGCGAGCGAGCGCAGCCAGGCTTTCATCGGCAGTCGATCGGCAGGTGCGGCGCGAGCAAGTCGGTCGCGTTGTTGCCCAGCGCCTTCATCTTCTCCGGCACGCCCGCGGCACCGCACACCCACGCGATCGGCACCGCGGGGTGGCCTTCGACCACCGCCGGGCGCAGGCCGAGCTTCTTGCCGACGATGTTGCGGTTGGAGCGGTTGCCGAAGGTGAGGACGATTCCGCCTTCCGCCACCGCGACGCTGGTGACGTAGTTGCCGACGATGCGGTCGGCAGGCGGCAGGCCGGCCGCGGCGTTGTCCTTCGGCATGCGACGGTTCTTCGCGTAATACGCCTGCACCGCCTGCTTGGCGAACCCGGCTAGCTCGATGCCCTCGCCGATCTGGGCGCGGATCACTCGGTCCTGGTAGCTCGGCATCGCGTAGGTGGCGATGATGCCGAGAATCGCGATCACGATCATCAGCTCGATGAGGGTGAAGCCCGACGCTTTCATGCGCACGCTCCTCATACCGCCGCCCCCATCATGAAGATCGGGAGGTACAGGCCGATCACGACAAAGGCGATCAGGGTCCCCAGCACCGCGTAGGACAGCGCCAGGAAATTCGTCTGGAAACGCGGCAGGCCGAGCTCCATCTCGGCGTCGCACCACGCCGCGACCTGCGCGCGCGCGGCGGCGGCATCGCCGGTGCGAGCGCCGAGCTCCAGGATCGCCGCGACGCGGCGCGGCACCTCGGGGGTCTCGCGCACCGCGGGCAGCAGCTCGCCGCTGCCCGCGACGCGCCGCGCGAGCGGTCCGACCCATGAAGCGAGCCTGCGGTTATCGGCGGTGCCGTCGAGGTGGGCGAGCGCAGCGGCCGCGAAATCGCGGTCGGCGCCCGCCGCCACCGCGAGCAGCGCCACCGAGCGGAGCTGGAACAGCTTCTCGCGAAACGCTCCGACCAGCGGCACGCGCAGCCGCACCCAGTCGTAGGTCTCGCCGACCACGGGCGGTGCCTTGCCGCGGAAGAAAGCGGCAAGCGCGAGCAGGATCGCGACGACGAAGAGTACCGGCCAGAGCCGCACGAACCAGTCCGACAGCGTCATCAGGGCGAGCGTAGGAGCAGGCAGGTCGGCGCCGAAGCTCCTGTAGATCTCCTTGAACGCCGGCACCACGAAGATCATCAGGATCATGATGACGAAGACCAGCAGCGCCGCGAGCGTCAACGGCCAATAGAGCGCGTTGGCCATGGCGCGGCCGGCCACGGCACCCCGGCCGTAGTCGTCGGCCAGGACCTGGAGCACCTCGGACAGCGCCGGCGTTCCCTCGGCGCCCCGCACGAATGCGACGGTCTGCGGCGCGAATACGGCGGTGGCGGCGAGGGCGTCCGAAAGCGGCTTGCCCTGCTCGAGCTCGCGCCCCAGGATCGCCAGCAGGCGGCCATAGCGCCCGCGCTCGCCCTCCTGGCGCAGGATGACGAGCACCTCGGAAAACGGCAGCCGCGCGCGCGATGCCGCGGCGAGCTGGCGGAACAGCAGCTCGAGCTCCTGCTGGCTCGCTCCGGGCCGCTTCACGCCGATCGCTCCGGCCTGCATACCGACGGCGCAAAGCCCGCGGGCAGCTTCAGCGCCGCCCCGCCGGGAGCCTCTTCCCAGCCCGAGGGCGCCTGCCGCGCGCCGCAAAGCCAGAGCACGCTCCAGTTGGAAGCGAGGTCGGGCACCGCGGGCCGCATGCTCGCCAGGATGCGGCGGCCGCGCAGCGTGCCCGAGGCGACGACGGTGCCGTCCACCACCCCGTAGTTGAGCCCCGAAACCGCCCGCTGCTCTGCCGACTGGATTGCTGCGGGCTTGGCGGCTTCGGGCCTCGCCCTGCCGCCCTGCGTCTGCGCCCGCTCATGGTCGCGCTGCGTGCCGAATTCGTCTTCCGCCGTCGGCGCGTCGGCTTCCGCCCAGGTGCCGACGTGGGCGAACCGCTCGATCGAGGCAACTCGCTCGGCGGAAAGCACGAGCAGCACCTCCGTGAATTTCGCCTTGAACATAGGGAGCTCCACGTACTGAAGGACCGCAACGCACGCAGCGCCGATCACCGCCACCGCCGTCAGCAGCTCGAGCATCAACAGCCTGGGGAACAGCGTGAGCGAAGGCAGCCGCGCGCTCATCTGCACGTACCCGGCATGAAGTGCTGCGCCACGGCATCGGTGCCAACTCTGCCGATGACTTCGTAGCCCTCGGGCACCGATCCGGTGCTCGAGCAGACCCAGAGTATCGACGCCGAGGCGGAGCTGCGGTTGATCGCGGGGCGCATGTAGAGTATCCGGTCCCGGAGATCGGACGCGAGGGTCGGGCCGAAGCGCACCTCGATCGCGCCTTCCTTCACGGTGATCGAGGCCACGCCGGCGCCGCGCGCGGTTTCGGGCCGCGGCAGACCCGCCGCGAGGTTGTCGGGCGGCAGCCGGCCCCAGCGGTCGTAGTAGTCGGCGACCGCGCGCTGCGCGACATGGGCAAGGGCAAAGGCCTCGCCGACGCGCGCGCGGGTCACGTAGTTCTGGTAGGCGGGGAGCGCCACGGCGGCGAGGATGCCGATGACCGCGACGACGATCATCAGCTCGATCAGCGTGAAGCCACGCCGGATCCGCCTGGTTCTCACGTTCCCCCCTTGGGCTGCGGCTCTGCGGCCGTCTCGACCAGCCGCGGAAGAATAGCATTCGCCCACTCGGTCCACCATCCGCCGTCGGAGCGGGCGCGGCGCAGGTAGTCCTTGAGCTCGCTCTCGCGCGCAGCTCCGACCGCCGTGGCGCCGACGGCTTCGGTGCGACCCAGGCCCACGCTCGACTTGAGCCCGCCGGCGATTTCGACCATTCCCTTGAGCCACCACGGTGCGGGGCTGGGGAATCCCAGCGCAACGCGCTCCGCGTGAGCGCCTCTCGCCGCGCTCACCGTGAGCAGGGAGTCGCCGCCTCCGATCAGCAGCGCGCCGAGAACCTCGGAGCCGCTGAATTCAGCGTCGGACACCGGGTGTCCGCTCTTGGCGTCCCAAACGCGCACGCTCCGGTCAGCCGCGCGGGTAACGATCCAGCGCCCGTCACGGCTGAACGCGGCGCCGAGCACCGGCGCGTTGTGGCGCATGACCTCGCCGACCGGACGCAGAGTATCGAATTGCACGATGCGCGCCGAGCCGTCCAGGCCGCCGACGACGAGCCGCTCCCGGTTCGCGTCGAACGTCGCGGTCCATATCTGGAAACCGAGCTGAAGCAGCGCCTCGTCGATCGCGTACCACCTTTTGTGGTTCTCTTTGGCCTCGGGATCGGCTGACGGATCTATCCGGAAGCGATATACGCCACTCTCCACGGCCGCCACGAGCGTTCTCGCGTCTGGGCTCCAGGCAACGGCCGCCAGGCGGCGGCTGGCCGACGAGGCTTGACCCACAGACACGCCGGTTTCCACGTCCCAGAAGCGAACATCCTGCTCGGCGGCTGCCATGAGCGTCTTGCCGTCCGGGCTGAAGCTTACAAAGTTGACCGGGCTGTCGTAGCGCATCGGCAGGCTGCCGAGCGCCTGCGGGCCGAGGCGCCAGATGCGCGCGGTGCGATCGGCGGACCCCGTGGCGAGCATCGCGCCGTCGGCGCTGAATTCCATCGCGAGCACGCGCCGTGCATGACGCAACCGGCGACCAGCCTCGCGGCCGTCGTCGGCCTCGCGTACCTCGACCGAGCCGTCGGCGAATGCCACCGCCAAGCGGCGGCCGTCGCCGCTGTATCGCAGGCCGACCACCGCGCCGCCCTTCCCTGTCGCCCGCCATTGCGCCGCGGCCGCACCCGACTTCATCCGCCACACCCCGAAATCTCCGTTCTCGCCGCCCAGCGCGAGCAGCGTTTCGTCCGCGCTCATCGCGAATGCCGTAGCCGGCGTGCCTAGCGCCGCCGCGGGCGCGTCGTCCGCGCGGCGCGGCAGCTCCCAGACGGAGAGACGGCCGCCGCGCGTAAACGTCAGGAGGCGGTTGCCGTCCGGGCTGAAGCGCGCGTCCTGCAGGGGCTCGCCGTGCACCATCGGTTCGGAGAGCAATTTGCCCGTGTAGGGATCCCAGACGCGTGCCGTGCCGTCCGTGCCGCCGGTTGCGAGGGCGTGGCTGTCGCCCGAGAAGCGGACGGCGAGCACCGCGCCCTCGTGGCGCAGGGGCGGCCCCGCCAGCGCCGTGCTCCAGACGTCCCAGATGCGCGCAAAGCGGTCGAGCGAAGCGGTGGCGAGCATCCGCCCCGCGCCGTCGAAATCCAGGTCGGTGATCACCATGGGATGCGCCAGCGGTTTTCCCTGGACCACGCCTTTGGCCACGCTGAACAGGACGAGCTCGGTGCGTCGCACCGCGGCAAGCAGTGCGCCATCCGGGCTCGCGCGTACCGGGCCGTCGAATCGCCCGAGCGCGACGCTGCGGAACTTGCCGTCGGTTCCCGGCGAATGGAGCGAAAGCTCGGCGCGCGCATTGCGCACCGCTACGGCGCCGCTGTCGGTTACTGCCTCGATCGTGATTTCGGCCGCGGCCGCGCGCGGCGCGCGTTCCGGGGAGATCGCGTAGCCACGGTTCTCGCCAAGATGCGCGACCTGCAGCCCGCCGCCCGGGAAGGCAAGCGCCACCCAGCGCCGCCCCGGGCTGACCTCGATCGCGCGTGGCGTGTCGGCAAGCTGCAGCTTCCTTGCGAAAGGTTTCAGCGTGTCCGCGTCGAAGAGATGCAGCACGCGCCGGCTGCTCACGTAGGCGACCGCGCGGGACCGGTCCTGGTACGCGTGCGGTGCGCCCGCCTGCGCGCCCCATTGCAGCGAGATCAGGCCGAAGTCCTCGTGGTCGTCCCCGGAAGCGGCGATGTGCAGCAGGCGGCGGCCGGGATTGCGCGAGCGCAGCTCGAGCCCTGCGGCGCCCGCGACCGCGATCTGCTCGCTGTCGTGGAAGCGCACCCTGGCGTCGGCGGCGATGTTCGAGGCGTGCCACAGGTGCCTGGCGTGCGCGCGCTGCGTGAGCCAGGACACGGCACGGGCCGCCGCGCCGTCGTTGGCTGGATGCAGGCGCAGCGCCTGGGCGAGATTCACCTGCGGCTCGCCCGGCACGTTCTGCTCCAGGCCCGCCGCCGCCTGGCCGAGCAGCGCATAGGACTGCGTCTCGATCAGCTGCTGCTTGTCGCGGTTCGCCCTTTCGAGCAGCACCGCAAACACCACGGCGAGGGCTACCGCGGCGACGATCGTGACCGCGCCGGCCGCGGCAAATTTCCGGATCCGGTTTCTCCGCGCCACGTCCACTTCGCGCGAGCGGCGCTCGGCCTCGCGTTGCTGGCGCTGGTCGCGACTTTCCTTCGCCACGCGCGTCAGCAGGTCGTGCGTCAGCTCCACTCGCAAGATGCCCGAGCGCTCCTCGAGGCGCAGCAGCCTGCGCCCGATCAGGACGTCGATCGCTTCGCGCGTCACGCCCGGCAGCGCCAGCGCGTCGTCGTAGGCGTAGCTGTCGCGGTAGCCGGTGTCGGTGAGGAGCTGGTCCTCGATGAACTCGCGCACCCGGGCGTCGACCCCGGCCAGGCTCGCCTCGTAGAACTCGCGGATGATCTGCTGCTGGGCGCCCGATTGCAGCATGTCGGCGCTGATCTCGCGGCGGCGCGCGCGGATGCGCTGGTTGTTGAGCTCGCGGCATACCACCGAGAGCAGCGCCGGCTCGACCTCGAGGCGGGAAAGGTCGTCGCTCGCCGCGCCGGAAGCGCGCGGCGCGGCGACGAAGCGGATGATCTGGTCGGCGACGGCCTCGGAGACGATGCGCGCGCCGGGCTTCAGCACCACCTCGCGCGCCTGCTCGCCGTTCATGCGCGAGAGGCGCATTCGGTTCTGCATGATCGAGCGAATCTGCTCGCGCAGGCCCTCGAACTCGGGCAGGTAGTCCTCGCGGAAGCTCAGCACCACCTTGTAGGTGCGGCGCCCGAAGTCGAGGGTCTCGCCGTACGCCGGGTCCTGCTCGATGCGCCGCGCCACCGCCGCTGGCGCGCGGTCCTCGATCAGGTCGGCGAGCTCGGCGAGAAATACACGGCAGCGCGCCTCGAGCTCTTCGAGGTGGCGCCCAAGGGTGAAGATCTCTTCGAACTGGTCGAACACCAGCACCGGCGTCAGCAGGCGGTTGCGCGCGCTCCAGAAGTCGGCATCCTTGCGGTGGAAGTACGCCCACAGCGGCTCGTCGGCGCGCGGCGCGGGCGCCTCGACGCCGTGCCTCTCGCATTGCGAGCGGATTGCCTGCTTCACCTGCTCGGCGAACGGCGCCGCCTGCGCGGAAACGTCGAGCCGGATGTACACCGGCAGGAAGTCCTCGCTGCGCAGCTGCGGGAACACGCCAGCGTTGAGGAGCGACGACTTGCCGAGGCCCGACTGGCCGAACAGCACGGTCAGCGTTTCGCGCTTGATGAGGCGCACCAGCTCGGCGGTCTCGGCGTCGCGGCCGTGGAAGAAGGCGCTCGCCTCCTCCGTGAACGGCATCAGCCCCGGCCAGGGCTGCTCTACGCTGACCGCTGCGGCGTTCGGCTCGAGGCTCACGCCAGGCCCCGCTCGCGCTTGCGCGACTCGCGCACCAGCTTCACCAGCCGGGCCTCGAACTCCGGCGTGGTGCGCCCCTCGGGAAGCCGTGTCCACTGCGCCTTGCCGAAGGCTTCCGGCACCGATTCGGAATATTCGTGCGTGGCGTCGATCACCACCGGCAGGATGAACGGCACGTGCTCGGCGATGCCGAGCGAGCGCTCCTCGGCGAGCTTCCACTCGCGGCGGAAGTAGCCCTCGACGCGGCGCTCGGTGGTCTGCGAGATCACCGGCAGGAACAGCGAGCAGCCCTTGATGTTGCGCCGGATCTTCTGGTCGTACTGGTCGCCGGCCTCGAGCCGCTCCTTGTCGAACCACACGTCGATCCCCAGCGCCTCGAGCGAGTTCTGCAGGCGCTGCACGGCGGCGAGGTCCTCCTTCGCATAGCTGATGAACACCGCGCCCGGCGCCATGTCGGGCAGCGCGCTCGGGGCGGCGGCGGCCGCCGGCGCGTCAGCCGGGTGCCGCTCGAGCCAGCGCCGTGCCAGCTCGGCGACGAACGCCGCGGGCTCCATCGGCACGATGCGCGTGCTGTAGCTGAAGCTCTCCAGGAACAGCACGAGATTGGCGTCCTGCGCCACGCGCTCGTCGACCAGGATCTCGGACTCGCCGCGCTGCATCGAGAGCTGCCGGCTCTTGGCGATGCGGATGAAGAAGCGCGCGAGCCAGTCCGGGAACGAGCAGCCGAGGAAGAGCAGATGGTTCGCCTGCAGCTCGTCGAACAGCAGGTGCGGGCGCTTGGCCTCGGACTGCAGCGCGGTCAAGAACTCGAGCGTGTCTTCCTCGGTGATGACGTAGTCCGGCGCCACCGAAAGCTTGCCGAGAAGCCCGTAGACCAGCGGGCCGGGGAGCCGGCCGCGCTCGGACGGCAGGTCCTGCACCTTGTTCGGCGCGTATCCCAGGTGCTCGGTGCGCGCCGCACCGCCGAAGCGCGCGTGGTTGATGGCGTCGGCGAGCAGCGAGTCGAACGACAGCGACACGAAAAGATCGAACTCGCGGATGCGCGCGAGCTGCAGCAGCGCCTCGGGCGGCGCGACCTGGAGCTCCTTCGTGATCGCCCGGATCTTCGAGTACAGCTCCTCGCGCCGGCCGCGCGCCTGCAGGTGGCGGCGCACCACGTCGTTCAGCGTGTAGCTCCCCGGCAGGTCGGCGATGCGCAGGCGCTCGGCGAGCTTGTGCGCCACCAGCTGGTAGAGCGGCAGCTTCGTACCTTCGGCTTCGACCAGCAGCAGTTCCGGACCGACGACCGGAATCACCCGCCGTTCCTCGACGAACGCGAGCATCTCTTCCCAGAACTCGTCGAGCTCGGTGCCGTCCGTTCGCAACGCGACCGCTCCGGCGCTCATCGCGCGCCTCCGATCGTGTCGGGAACACGCAGCAGCTCTTCCCACAAGACCCAGGCGCGTACCTCCGGCGTGGCGGTCGCCGCAGGCTTGCCCTTTGCCGCCGGTTTCGGCTTGGGCCGCGGCGGCTCCTTCGGCGCGTAGTCGAGCGGCCTGTTGCCGAAAAGGTCGCGCGCATCGCGCTGCGCGCCGAACGCGATCAGGGTGCGCGCCGCCTCGAGGTCGCCGCGCAGCGCGGCGTCGTGCAGCGGCGTGCGGCCGCGCTGGTCGCGCGCGTTCGGGTCGAGCCCGCGCTCCCGCAGGAAATACACCATCTCCCAGCCCCTGGCGTAATGCATCGGCGTGCGGCCGTCGTGCGTCGCGTCCATGGGCGACACGCCCGCGGCTGCGATCCGCTTGGCGAAATCGAGGTCGCCCCCTGCCGCCGCGGCGTGCAGCAGGGTCGCGCCGGCTTTCGTCCTGATTTTCGGATCGGTCACCGCGAGCGCGCGCTCGGCGAGCGGAACGAGTCCGAGCTCGGCGGCCCGATAGGCGACCGAGCGGCCGGCAGCGTCCACGAAACGCAGGTCTTCCGGAGTGCGAAGCGCGCGCTCGGAACGTTTCGCGAAGCGCGCTGCGACGAACAACTCGTCGCTTTTGCGGTGCGGATCCCGGTCGCGCTCCAGGCGTGCCAACGCTTCCAACAAGCGCACCACGTCCGGGGACGCTTGGCTCTCGAGCAAGGCGACGAGTCCCGGCTGCAACAGCTCGAGAGCGAATTCTCTCAACTCGACATCGTCACCTTCGACGATGAACACGAATTCTTCCGGAAAGCGCTGCGGCAGACTGAGCAACTCCTCGCGGGGCATGCGCCGCGCTGCGTCAATATAGAGCGTCACCGGCAGATGGCGTGCAGGCTCGCTCGCGATGCATTGGAGCGCCCGGACCAGATCGGCACCGCCCAAAGGCGGATTCGTCACCGACCCGCTGCCGTAGCGCTCCCGCTCCACGATGTCTGCAAAGCGGAAGCGAGCGCCGGGCGCGCGCAGAAGTTGCGCAAGCTCGGGGCCGATCGGGCGATTCGCTCGCCTCGCGACCTCCTCGAACGAATAGCCGCAAGGGTGCCGAGGATAGCCGGACAACTGGAACGCCCCCTCGTATGTGCCAGCCTCCAGGACTTGCTTCACCAGCTTCGCATCGCCCTTGCCTACGGCGTTGAGCAGCAAGTGGGTCCACTTGTCCCGATCCTTCGCCGGATCGAGCTTGGCAAGCGAGCGCTCGAGCAGGAATGTGCTGGAGGAGTTGACGTTGGGCTCCGAAAGGTTCTGCGGGATCGCAATCAGAGAAGCAACGACAAGCACCGGAATCGCCGCGACCACCGGGATGAAGAAACCCAGCGCCCAGCCGGCCGCCGCCCTGCCGAATCCGCGCCTCGCGGCCGCCGGAACGATTTGCAGCCGCTCGCGCACGGCGCTCTCGAACAAGTCCTCGCTGCCCGGGCAGACATAGATCACGCGGCGGGCCGTGACGACGCGGTACCACCCGCGCGTCGTGGCTACGCTGCTGCGGAAATCGGATGGCCAGCGCGGCCAGCACATGGCGAAGAATGACGCGGCTCGCGAGAGGGGTGTGACCGAGCGGATTTCGCTGCGCGCGAGACTCAGGATGCGCCACAGCCTGAAGCGCAGCTCGATGCCCAGCTCGCCGATCTCGATCGTGCGCGCCTTACGCAAGAGGCCGACGAAGAGAAAGCATCCCCAGGCGATTGCCAGCCTGAGCGCCAACGATTCGTCCGAGAACAGCGAAATCTCGAGCGAGCCGGCGAGCTCGTCCGGCAGGCTGAAGCTTTTCCTGACCTCGTTCGCCACGGCCCAGATCAGGAGCGCCACCGCGAGCAGGACGAAGGTGCGCAGCGCAAAGGCGAGAGCGGCGAGGCAGGCGTCGCCCGGGCCGCGCGGCAGCCTGCGCGCCGGGATCACGATGAACGACTCTTCCGCCATTCCCTATTCCCCTAGTCGATCGACGTCGCCACCCTGAAGCCGACGTTCGCCGCCCTCCGCGTCGCAGGATACTGCGAACGCGCGGCGGCGCGCACGCCCTTGGCGGCGGTGAGCCAGGAGCCGCCGCGCAGCATGCGCTGGGCGCAGTCGCCGGTGTCGCGCGCGGCGGCGTCGCCGCCGGCGAGGCTCGGGTTGTAGCAGTCGGCGGTCCATTCCCAGACGTTGCCGAGCATGTCCGCGAGGTCCCACTTGTTCCGCGGGTAGCTTCCGGCCGGCGCGGTGCCGGGCGCCTCGGCGCGGCCGCAGTCGGCGCAGCGCGCCTTGCCCTCGCCGAGCTCGGCGCCCCAAGGGCGCGCGGCATCGCTGCCGGCGCGCGCCGCGTATTCCCATTCGGCCTCGGAAAGCAGGCGATAGGCGCGGCCGGTGTGCTTCGAGAGCCAGGCGGCGTAGCGCGTCGCGTCCTCCCAGCTCACGTCGATCACCGGGCGCGTGGCGCGGCCGAAGCCGCGGTCGTCGGGCCAGCGGTCGCAGCCGCCCTCGAGCAGGCACGCCTCCCACTCGGCGAAGCTGACCTCGAAGCGCCCGACGGCGAACGCGCGCGCCACCTTCACTTCGCGCGCGGGCCCTTCGTTCGGCTGGCGCCCCGGCTCGGCCTCGGGCGAGCCCATGCGGAAGGAGCCCGCGGGCAGCACCACCATCTCGGGGCAGCGTTCGCAGTCCCTGAACGCCGCGCGCGGGTCGAGCCGCGCCGGACGGCGGCCGATGGCGAGCGAGCGGAACGCGGCGACTTCCTGCTTCTCGGCGCGCGCCGGGCCGGGCTTGAGGACGAGCTCGCCGGTGAGGGAAGTGCTCTCCCACGGGACCTGGCGCCCGCGGCTCGCTTCGGCGACGCGCGCGCGTGTGAGCTTGAAGACCTGCTCGATCGAGCGCCCCGGCTCCTGCAGCGCGGCGAGGAGATGCTTCGTGTAAAGGCCGTTCTCGCCCGGCGCGCCGTCCTGCGCCACGCGCCCCGGCGCGGTGGAGTACGCGATCAGCATGCCCTCGGGCGCCTGGGTGACCGCGGCGAGGCCGCCCGAGCCGCCGCGCGTGCGCTGGAACGGGTTGTTGCGGCACGCGTCGAGCACCACGATCTTGAGCGGCGGCCCGGCCTGCGCCAGCGTGTCGAGCACGTCGTCGAGGCGGATGGTGTTGAACTTGACCTGGTCCTCGTTCTCCATGTCGGCGTCGACCGGGATCAGGTAGTTCTGGCCGTCCATCTGGATGCCGTGGCCGGCGAAGTACACCAGGCCCACTCCAGCGCCGCCGAGCTTCTGCTTGAACTGCTCGAGGGCGCGCACCATCGCGATGCGGCCAGCGTCGGTGAGCGGGACCACCTCGAAGCCCAGGCCGCGGAGCGAGCTTGCGACCGCCTCGGCGTCGAGGCGCGGGTTCGCGAGCGGCTGCTTGGGGTAAGCGGCGTTGCCGATCACCAGCGCGAGCCTGCGCTGCGGGTCGGGCTTCTGCACCGCGCGCACCACCGCGCGCTCGGCGCCCGGCGCCGCGGCAGCCGCGGCGGCCGCGGTCGCAGCCAGCACGAGGAGCATGACCAGCCGTTTCACGTCGCCTCCTTCGGCCGCGACAGCACCCGGCCCGCGGCGTCCATTCCCCAGGCGCTCGCGCGCGCGTCGAGGTCGCGGCCGTCGATCGAGAGCCGCCACTGCATCGCGCTCGAGGCCGCAATCACCGCGGCGGCCTCGCCCGCCCCCGGCGGCACCCACAGCACCCGCTCGGCGCGTTGCAGGAGCGCTGCCATGCGGCCCGCGACCTCGGCGGGCTGGCGCGCGAGCCAAGCCTGCACCGGCTCTCCGAGCACCACCGCGAGCCGCGCGCGGCCGGTGGCGAGCGCGACTTCCGCGAGGCGGCAGGCCATCGCGCTCTCGAGCCCGATCCACAGCACCACCGTCTTGCCGGCGGCGAGCCGCCAGAGACTCGCGAGCTCGGCGTCGAGCGAGCGCTCGAAGCCCTCGGTGAACGCCCAGGGCGACGCCGGGCCGAGAACGCCGATGCGCAGCTCGCGCCGCAGGGCGTAGCCGACCTCGGCGAGCAGCGCCGGGATCTGGCGCACCGCGGCGCGGTCGAGCTCCTTGCGCGCCTCGGCGAGCTCGGCGTACGGCACCATGTCGGGGTGGAGCTTCTGCGCGTCGTCGCGCTGCTCCGCATATTTCCAGCCGGTGAGCAGGCGCTGCGTCATCCAGCGGATGTGCTCCCGCTCGGATAGGAGTTCTACCTCGGCGTCGCTCCAGCCCGGGTCGGTCCCCGCGCCCTCGAGTGGCGCGAGGCTGCAGCCTGCCTCGCGCACCTTGGCGAAGATGTGGTCGGCGAGGTTGCGGTTGTCGTCCTTGAGATCCTCGGGCAGCAGCAGCCAGGGCCGCAGCGACCTGCGCGCGCCGAGCTGCTCGCCGCGCGCCAGCGCGTCGGCGAGGTAGCGCTCGTGCAGGCGTTTCGCCGCGTCGTCGAGGCGCTCGCCCATCAGGAACTCCTCGGCGATCGCGCCCTCGTCGCCCAAGCGCCGCACCCAGGGATGCCCGCCGAGCGTCGCGCCGGCGGCGCGGCCGCGCAGGTAAAGCGGCGGCACGGCGAGGCCGCGGCGCTCGAACGCGCCGAGCAGCGCGAGCGCCGCGGCAAGGTTGTCCTCCTCGCGCCCGAAGCAGAAGTAGGCCGCGCTCGGCGGCGCCGCGCCCGCAGCCAGGCGCTCATGGAGCGCCTCGCCCTCCTCGGCGCGCGCCTGCTCGAAGCACAGCGAGGCCGCCTCCGGCGCGCCGGGCCAGCGCAGCAGGAACGAGCCGCGCCGCAGGGCGGCCTCGCGGTCGACCAGCGTAAGCGCGGGCCGCGCCGCCGCCGCGGTGGCGAGGCGGATCGCATGCACCGCGAGCTCCTCGCCCAGGCTGCCGCAGCCGAAGATCCACAGGTGGGGCGCGGCGCCG
>Ga0187892_10004535_pt1 | contig 23148 bp, 22 predicted proteins | sample MA1701073metaG_FD_139345 | JGI IMG/M metagenome (GOLD analysis project Ga0187892, IMG submission 139345) | Bio-ooze microbial communities from a basaltic lava cave in the Kipuka Kanohina Cave System on the Island of Hawaii, USA - MA170107-3 metaG ... | reverse complement strand
GAATTACTTGACTAGTTAAGTAATTCTCTAGCTTTATCCCTTTGGGGATCAGATCCGGCCTGCTCAGATGCTTTGACTTCAAAGTCGGGCTTGATTCCCTTCTCATCAATGCTGGTGCCTTTGGGCGTAAACCAGTGCGCGATGGTTATCTTAATCTCGCCACCGTCGCCTAGTTCGTCGATTCGCTGAACACTTCCCTTGCCGAAACTGGTCACACCAACTAGTTTGGCGGCACCATGATCACGCAGGGCACCAGCGGTAATTTCGCTGGCACTGGCGCTGCCCTTATCGATCAGCACTATCGTTGGGACCCCATTTAATGGGCTGGTACCATGAGCTTTCTCGGTACTAGCTACTTTGCCGCTTCGGCGCTCTGAAACGACAGTGGTGCCTTCTTTAAGCCATAGGCTCGAGACATCAACCGCCCCCGATAGATAGCCCCCCGGATTACCTCTAAGGTCTAGGATTACGCCCTTAACACCTTTGGCCTTAAAGGCTTGGGCAGCCTCACGGGCCTTGGCGGCTGTATCATCACTAAATTGGTTAATCTTCAGATAGCCGATATCGCCCTCTATCTTGTACTCGACGCTAGGAAGCTCAATTTTAGCCCTGGTTATCTCTACGTCAAATGGTTTATCGCTACCTCGAATAACGGTCAAGGTTACCTTGGTACCAGCTTCCCCCCTGATTTTTCGGACCGCCTCCGTCAACGATAAGTTGCTGGCCGACTTACCATCAATGGCAACGATTATGTCTTCTGGTTCCAGCCCTGCCTTTTCAGCCGGATAGCCGCTCAAGGGGGCGACGATTATTATCTGATCCTCTGAATTTTTTCCGAGCTCAGCCCCGATACCGGTGAAGGTCCCTTTTAGTGAGTCGTTGAAGCTTTTGGCTTCTTCAGGGTTGAAGTATTCAGTGTAGGGGTCATTTGCTGCTGCCACCAGGCCTCTTTTTAGGCCTTCAACCAGTTTTTTAGAATCAATACTGCCATCATAAGAAGCTTTTAGAAGGTCATAAACTTCCTCTACGCTAGTGTAGTTCAGATCGGCAGGCAGCGACTGGTTGCCAGAGCTAGCCAGCTCATTTCGCACTTTCAAATCACCACGGCCGGCGGCAAAACCAACCCCAAAAATCAAAAGGATGGCTACGAAGTAGGCAGCAACTCGCATAATGCCGCTGGGTCTTTTCTTGAGCGGTTCGGAGTTATCAGTGGATGGTAGTTGTTCTGTTTTTTTCAAACTAAATTCCCATGGGCGTTATTATACCGGCTAAGCTTAGCAAGGGTTGGCTGAGAAGAGGCTTATTAGAGTCGATCCTTAGGGGAAGTGGATGAATACCAAGTTGCCCCTACTCATGCGCGGCACAAAGGAGTAAGTGCCGCCCCAGTCATGGTTGAACTGGCTGACCGCAAAAGTCCCATCATCGAAGACTGCTTCGACATACATCGTATGGCCGTAGTAGCCTGCGTTGCTGACCGCTACGTCACCGACCTGGGGGTTGCCATCCACCGGGATACCGGCGGCGCGGGCGTTATCGTCCCATAAGTTGGCATTGCCACGGCCGCCCCAGTAAGGCATGTAGCGCCCAGAGGCAGCCACACGGTAAGCCGTCCACGAGACACATTCACGGTTATACATACCCCAGGTGTCAACGATGCTGTCCATCGGTGCGTAGCACCAGCCCTGAGGATAGATATCGCAGCGGCTATTTTGAACAATGGCGCCGCCGCCGAAGAGGCGGGCGTTCTCGATGGCCTGCTGGCGCTTAAGATCAGATATCTTCTTATTGTTGGTCTTGATTTGGCTGTCATATGCAGCTTTCTGGCCTTCGGTGAAGGCTAGGAGTTGGCTTTGCTGATCGCGAGCTGCAGCAAGATCAGCTCGCTGTTTTTCAAGATCTGCTAGTAACGCCTGCAGGGTACGCTGTTGATACTCAAGTTCCAGCTTAATCTTGGTAATTTTATCTACTGTATCACGTACTTTATTCTGGACGCTCATCCTGTACTGCTCTTTATCGACAAACTCACTGAGGTTTTTGGAGCTAGCTAGAATCTCTAGCGTCGATATCTGGCCCTCCAGATACATAGCCTTGATATTTTGGCCCAGGACAAACTTTTGGTGGTCTAGCTCTTTTTGATTGGCATCAATTTGGAGTTTTACTTCATCGCTTTTTTGCTGGGTAGCCACGATGGCTTGTTGTAGGCCGTTAATTTCGCCATCTAGTTTGCTGATAGCATCTTGATAACTGCTGGCCTGAGCAGACAGAGAGTTGGAAGCGGCCTTATTCTCATTATTCTGCTGCTGGAGTTGTCGAATCTGTTCATCAAATTGGTCAGCTAGCACCAGCCCGCCGCAGGACAATACCGTGACCATGACAAAAAGCAAGGCGAATAGCCTATACGACCGCCTAATTTTATGTTTTTGTTTTAGCATGAACGGTTTCACTGTAGCACCTTAGCTTGAATATTTCAAGACCCTCTACCCCCGCTTATTTACTAATTAAAAAATCACACTTTCGGGGGCTAATTTGTCCGAGTGTGAACTTTTGTTATCGGTTGAGTTTTAGATACCGCCGGGTAGCCAACGCGGAAGAAGCGGCGCCTATTATTATACCAGCCAGAAGTTGCAGTGAAAGTATTAGAAACCAATTATCCTTGAAATACTGCCCAGAGTACTTAATGTCTAGGAGTCCTAGGCTGCTAGCTTGCAAGGTTGATGAGGCAATGGCAAACAAGCCGGCGACAATTATTAGTGAAACAGTGGCAGCAACGATGCCATAAAGTATGGTCTCGACTACGAAGGGACCCCTTATATAGCCGGTGCTGGCACCCAGCAGGCGCATAATTACTAGCTCGTCACGGCGATTAAAGATGGCCATGCGGATGGTGTTAAAGATAATAAGAATCGATATTAGAGAAAAGATAAGGATGCCTACAATGCCGGCTTGTTCAAAAAAGCGGGTGGCTCTAGCAATTTTGTCGATGGCCTCTTTACGATCCCCGGAGTAGCTGGTGGGGTCAGATTGCGTGCTGGCCACTTCTGGTTTGTCCAGGAATGCTTTGATTGGCTCCATATTATTAGGGTCTTCGGGTTGGATTAGAAGTTCCTGGCTCAAGGGGTTATCGACTTCAGAAATTGCTGCTAGCAGCTCGGGGTTGTTAACATTTTGGGCTCGGTAGCGTTTTAAGGCCTCTTCCTTGGATATGTAATCAACCGATTCAACATTTTCGATATTCTTCAGATCACTTATTAGTTCTGCACGTTGTTTTTCAGTCACACTGTCCTTCAAAAAGACCGACACGTCAATGCGGTCGGTAATTTGTTCAATGGTGTGTGAAAATGTGGCGTTAGCAACCACGGCGAAGAGTAGTATCGTCAAAGTAATTGCCATCATGGCGATGGCGGCGATGGCCAGCCAGACATTTCGGCCAAAACTGACCACACCATTCTTTATTATCCGCTCTATGGTAATTAATCGGCGTGATTTCATATTTTAGGAAGCTCTGTACTGGCCGACAGCGCGATCGGAAACGATTTTGCCCTCAGAGATGGTTACGACCCGCCTTTTTAAGGTGTTAACTATATCCTGATTGTGAGTGGTCAAAAGTACGGTGGTCCCGTAGTGGTTAACTTTTTCTAATACTTTAATAACGTCCCAAGCATGTTTAGGGTCAAGGTTACCGGTCGGCTCGTCGGCAATCAGAATCTTGGGCTGGCGCACAATGGCCCGAGCAATAGCAACCCGCTGGCGCTCGCCGCCGGACAGCTCCAGTGGGTAGTTGATTTCCTTGCCTTTCAAGCCCACCAGGTCTAGGACTTTGGGTACGGTATGTTTGATTTCGGCGTTTGATAACCCGGCTATTTCTAGGGCAAAAGCGACGTTCTCAAAAACGGTCTTATTATTAAGGAGCTTGAAATCCTGGAAAACAACACCGATTTTTCGGCGAAGAAGCGGTATATCTTTATCGGATAGCCGCTCGTAATCCATGCCGCCAACGATAATCTTACCGCTTGTTGGTTTTTCCTCGCGGGTAAGAAGTTTAAATAACGTAGATTTGCCAGCTCCGGATTGGCCGACGATAATCACAAACTCTTTGGGTTCAACATGAAGCGAAACCCGCTCTAGTGCCGGCCCACGGCGGTTGTAGGTCTTGGTCACTCGATCTAGTAAAATCATCAGGCCTACGCACCCCCTCCACCTGCCACCCAGCGGAGCTGGCCGCACCGCGGAGGATATTGGCGCCCAAGCCAATTTTTCTTTGCGGTACTCCCTCGACGTATTGCCGTATACGCCTCGGTCTGTTCCTCAAGAACAAATTGACTTCTGCATCCAATTGCGCAAGGTCTGAACATCGCCTATAAGTATAGCAAAAGCTTTTTATGCCAACCGCAAGGTTCAAAAAAGTTGAACGTTCCGATTGACAGACAGAGTAGAGATTCTGCCTGGTGGGTGGCGAGGCCGTTGGCCTCGCCACCCACCAGCTTCCTATTTAACAATACTTACGTATATTAACCAGGGGTTCGTTCAAGGCGCCTCTGATAAAAATACTTAACAAGTCAAGTATCAAATAAATTATGCGATCGCATAATTTATTTGAAATTTAGAATTGCTATATATTTGCTATTTATTGAGCCAGGCGTTAATGAAGGGTTCGAGGTTGCCGTCCAGGACTTTCCCCGCGTCGGAGGTTTCATAGCCAGTCCGCAAATCCTTAACTTGCTTGTAAGGATGTAGGACGTAGCTACGGATTTGACTGCCCCACTCTGCCGATTGGTTAGGTCCTTTTAGCTCAGATAGGCCTTTGGCGTGTTGCTCTAGTTGAAGTGAAATTAGCTTAGAGCGCAGAACGGCCAGTGCGGTTTCTTTATTCTGAAGCTGGGAGCGCTCGTTCTGGATGGCTACGGTTATACCGGTTGGCAAGTGTGTTACTCGGACGGCTGAATCGGTGGTATTGACGCTCTGCCCGCCGGCGCCAGCTGAACGGAAGACGTCGATTTTCAAATCTTTGTCATCGAGCTCAACCTCATCAGGTTGATCGATCAGTGGCAAGACCTCTACCTTAGCAAAGCTGGTTTGGCGCAGATTGTCAGCATTAAACGGACTGAGTCGCACTAAACGATGTACCCCGTGCTCTCCCGCTAGCTTTCCGTAAAGGAAGTCGCCACCTCTCAACTCGACAGTCACGCTTTTTAGCCCAGCTTCTTCCCCGGCACTCTGCTCAATAGTTTTAACTTTCAAATTATTGGAGTCCGCCCAGCGAGCGTACATCCGAAGCAGCATTTGGGCCCAGTCCTGTGCATCGGTGCCGCCTGCCCCAGCATAAATTGATAGAATCGCCGCGTGGTCATCATATGGGCCGCTGAAACGCAAATTGCGTTTCAAAGCTATTAGCTGTTGGCTGGTAGCTGATAGCTTTTCTGACAATTCCTTTTCCAGACTGGCGTCGCCCAGCTTTGTCAGCTCTTCGATTTCATCAATCTCCTGTTGTAATTTTTGCCAAGGTTCGATACGGCGCTTGAGACTGGCGGCTGATTTACTAACAGCCTGGGCATTGGCTGGATCGTTCCAAAAACCAGGCTTTTGCATTTGAGCTTGCAGCATTGCCAGCTCTTCCTGGAGGCCGTCGACATCCATCTTTTGCGCGGACTGCTCTATAGCCTGCCGCAGCTCTTTCACTTGCTTTTGCAACTGCTCCATCTCAGCTTCCTTCAGAGGCATTTAGCAAATATACACTTGTCATTTTACATTTATTTAACAGTTAGCACTTAACAAATGCGGCCCCAATGGAAATTGACAAATGAAAAATTAATGCTAAATGAGAAATGATAAATGACAAATTTAAGCTTCATAGCCAGAGGGGCTGGATTTGGGCATTCAACTCATCAGCTAGCTCGCGTCGCTTGGGGTTGGTGGATAGCACACCCAAGCCACCGATCTTATCTTTAAACATCCGGTTGGTAACCTTGGTTATCCGCTCGGTCGTAACGGCTTTAATGCGTTCTGGTATGGCCTCGTAATTATTAATTTCCTCGTCGAAGAAATAACGGCCTGAATAGCCAGCCATTGTGCCCCCGACTGTTTGCCCGCTGCGCTGATGCCGGCCGAGCAGATATTGCTTAGCAGCTTCTAGATCCTCGGGGCTAATATCACCGGCTCTTACTCTTTTTAGCTCACGGACGATTATGTCGAATAACGCTGGGGCATTTTTGACCATCACCTGGGCGCCGAACCACCAGGAGGTATGGGAGCGAGCGACTTCCAGCCCTGAGTCCATTGAATATACCAACCCCCGCTCGCGGGCTTCACCTAGGATTCGTGAATGCAAGGTGGCAGTCAGCATGGTATTTACCATCTCTAGAGCATCCATGTCAGCATTAGAAAATCGCTTCATGGCAAAAGTATTAAATAGGAAGTAGACATTTTTAACAGAGGTGCGGGATATAAAAACCGGTTTATCCAAAAATTTGGGTAATTCGTTAGGCAAATCGAAACGCTCTGGGTATTTAGCTAGCTCAACAGCTTCGAGCGCCTGCTTTATTTTTTCTTCGCGGCTGGCTACGTTGCCGGCAATGATGAAGCGCATATTGCGGGTGGTATGGGTGCGCCCGTAGTGCTCAATCAAATCTTTTCGGCGGACATTTTTCATCATCTTTAGTCGCTCACGGTCGGGCATCGATAGTAGTCCTTGCGATTCGTTCATGATCAGAAACAGCGTTCGAAAGTGGTTGTTGGAGCGGGCTAGCAGCTCGTCGCGGATATTGCCGTACTCAGCTTTGTACTCGTCGCGCAGGAACAGCGGTTTAGAAATAGATAGGAGGAGCATGTCTAGGATCCGATCCCATTCAAAGTCGGCGCATTCAGCTTCGTAACCGATACTTATCGGGCTGGTGTGGGCATTTATATAGGCGCCGTTTTTCTCTATCTCGGCCTGAAATAGACGGGCCTTTTTATACTTTTCATTGGCCCCCAGCACTACATGCTCCATTAGATGCGGGACTTCCCATTTTTCGCGGGGCACTAGGTATTCGCCGGCCCTAAAGTTAAATTCAAAGTCCATGACGGTAGCCCCGGGCACGTTTATCAGCAGCCCCCTCGCCCCACTACGTAGGGCTACGGCCTTGGCTAAGTGCTTCATTGCGGCTCCGCCCTATAGGACGCCCGCTTTGGGTTACATGTCGCAGCTGGCGAGATGAATTCGCCTTCCGCAATATGCGGAACCGCTGCTGCTCTTCCCACCTCAGCTTCAATACCAATTCTTATGGCCATGGATTTATTTTCTTTTCTTTCGGCCCTTTTTTTTACGCTGACGCTCGGCCTTACGACTCTTTTTTCTAGCGGATCGTTGTTTCGCTTCCTGTATTTCCTCATCACGCTCAGGCGTAAAGTCTGTTTCGGAGAAAGTCTCAGCCATTGTGATTGTAGCCGCATTATCAACCGAACCGCGGGCAGCGGCTGTTAGGTCGGTTTCTACAGCTCTTTGCATCTCCTGCTCGCTTAAAGGCTGGGCGTGCATAACTGCTCGGACCACATCGTGGCGGAGCTCTGCCTGGAATTCATCAAAAATACGGGTGCTTTGGCGGCGGTATTCCACCAGCGGATCCCGCTGCCCAACACTCATCCAATGAATGCCCTGGCGCAAGTGATCCATGTTTTCCAGATGCTGCATCCAGAGGTTATCGAGAATTTGGAGATAGATGTCGCGCTCAACTTTACGCATCACCCCCGGGCTAAAAGCTTCTTCTTGTTCTTTATAGCGAGCAGTTGCCGCTTTTTTCAGCTCGCCTTGGAATTTATCAGCTGGGCTATCAAACAGTTTGTCTAGTATGCCTTCATCGAATGGGAAGGTTTCGGTAAGTATGGCTTCATAACGCTCGGATGTAGAGTCAGGGTGCTCGGCCATTGTTTTAGCTTCTTCTTCAATCAACTTAATGATGCGAGGACTAATATCTTCAGATACTAAAATCTCACGGCGCATAGCATAAATGGCTTTTCGATGGCGATTCATTACATCGTCGTACTGGACAACGTTTTTTCGCTGGTCGAAGTTGAAGCCTTCAACCTTTTTCTGGGCATTCTCTAAGCTTTTAGTAATCATCCGGCTCTCAATTGGAGTATCTTCATCAACTTTTAGCCGATTCATGATGTTGGCTATCTTGTCGCCGCCGTAAACCCGCATCAGATCGTCTTCGCACGACACATAGAACTGAGTAGCTCCCGGGTCGCCTTGGCGACCAGACCGGCCACGCAGCTGATTATCAATTCGGCGGGACTCGTGCCGCTCGGTACCCAAAACAAACAAGCCGCCGAGATCTGTAATGCCCTTGCCCAAAACGATGTCGGTTCCTCGCCCGGCGATGTTAGTGGCTAATGTGACAGCACCCTTCTCACCGGCTTTAGCGACAATCGCTGCTTCACGTTCATTATTTTTAGCGTTTAGAACTTCGTGCGGCACCTTAGCCTGTTTAAGAAGTGCTGACAAATGCTCATTTTTTTCGACACTAACCGTACCGAGCAAGACCGGCTGGCCCTTTTCGTGCAGAGCCTTAACCTCGCCGGCGATGGCGCGCATTTTACCCTTTTCAGTCTTATATATACGGTCCGGGCGGTCCTCACGTACCAGCTTGCGGTTAGGTGGAATTTCCACCACATTGATTTTATAAATCTGGTGAAACTCTTCACTTTCCGTTGCCGCCGTACCAGTCATTCCTGCCAACTTCTTATAAAGCCGGAAATAGTTCTGGAACGAAATGGTGGCTAGCGTCATAGATTCCTGCTGGACTTCCACGGCTTCCTTGGCCTCAATCGCCTGGTGCAAGCCCTCGTTATAACGGCGGCCCCTGAGCAACCGGCCGGTAAAGTCATCAACGATGACGATTTCGCCCTCATTGGTTACCACATAGTCTTTGTCGCGCTTAAATAGAGCTTCGGCGCGCAGGGCTTGTTCTAGGTGATAGATGGTGCGGATATTATCGGTTGAATAGAGATCAGAAACCCCCAGGGCTTTCTCGATGTAATCCACGCCGGCGTCGGTCAAAATAACGCTTCGCCGTTTTTCGTCTTTTTCGTAGTGTTCGGTTTCTTTCAGAGGCCTAACGACTTTTGCGAACTGCTCGTAAGCCGCGCCGCTAGCCGTTGAAGGAGCCGAGATAATTAGCGGTGTACGGGCCTCGTCGATAAGAATCGAGTCAACCTCATCGACAATGGCGTAGTGTAAGCCACGCTGACGGAGTTGGTCGGTTTCTCTAACCATGTTGTCGCGCAGGTAATCGAAGCCGAATTCATTGTTGGTGCCATATGTTATATCGGCTTGGTAGGCTTCCTGGCGGGTAGCAGGTTTAAGATGACGGAAACGCTCATCGGCGTGGTCCTTATTTTCATAGCTAGCGTCGTAGACATAAGATTGGTCAGGGATGACCACGCCAACAGACAGGCCCAGAAAATCATAAATCTGGCCCATCCAGCCAGCGTCTCGCTGTACCAAGTAGTCGTTGACAGTTACAAGGTGGGCGCCTTTGCCTTCCAGGGCGTTTAGATAAAGCGGCAAGGTTGCAACCAACGTCTTGCCCTCCCCGGTTTTCATTTCCGAAACGTTGCCTTCATGCAGGACCATGCCACCAACTAGTTGGACGTCGAAATGGCGCTGTTTGAGGGTGCGGGTGGAGGCCTCGCGGACCGCCGCGAAAGCGTCGGGCAGGATTTTATTTAAGCTCTCACCTTTCTCCAGCCGTTTTTTGAGCTCACCGGTCTGGCTCTTTAGCTTGGCATCCGACATTTTTTTGTACTTATCGGCCAGAGCGTTGACATCCTTAACCCGCTTACGCATCCTTTTGAGCGTAGCGTTTTGCGGATCACCCAATATTTTTTTCAAAAATTTAGTATTCACCATGTTCGTTCAGTCGCTTGAAGTGGAAAATCCCACTCCTAAACAGGGTCTTTTCTCCCAAAGACTTCTTACATTTTAGCGCAAATATAGGGGATTTTACAGGGTAGTTTGGCCGTTCATGTAGGGCTGGAGGACTTTGGGGATTTCAACTTTGCCGTCTTTAGTCTGGAAGTTCTCAATTATGGCGATGGGCAAGCGGCTCATAGCAGCAGCCGTGCCATTAAGGGTGTGCACAAAATTTGTCTCTTTACCATCCCGGTAGCGAATGTTAAGGCGCCGGGACTGGTAGTCGGTCACGTTTGAGCAACTCGTTAGCTCGCGGTACGATCCGTCAAGCGGACTGTAATATTCGATATCATATTTTTTATACGCTGCAGCGCCTAGGTCTCCGGCGGCAATACGGACGATCCGGTATGGAATTCCTAGCTTTTTACATAACTCTTCTTCAAGTGCCACCATTTTCTGATGCCACTGCTCGCTGTCTTTTGGCTCGCAAAATACATAAAGTTCAACTTTATTGAATTGATGGACACGGTAAAGCCCCTTACTATGCTTCCCATAAGCCCCCGCTTCTTTTCGGTAAGCCGGGCTATAGCCAGCATAAAGCTTGGGTAGGCCGTCTAGGATCTCATCGGCGTGAAAACCGGTTAGCGGGATCTCTGCCGTAGCAATTAGATTAAGGTCCTGGTCTTCAACCTTGTAAATTTGCTGCTCTTCCTTGGTCCGAGCCGCAAAACCGGCACCGTCAATCACTCGGCTATTGGCAAGGTTCGGTACAAGCATCGGCGTGAAGCCTTTTTCAGCTGCAAAGCTCATAGCCATCTGGGTCAGCGCAAGTTCCAGTTGCGCCAATCCGCCAATCGTGTAATAAAACTTATTTCCAGCCACTTTGGCGCCACGCTCAAAATCCAACATACCCCGCTTCTCAGCCCAAGTGGCGTGGTCTAAAACTTCGAAGTTTTTCTTTGCAACCTTGCCCCATTTTTTTTCTTCGCGGTTGGCCTCCTCACCGCCCAAGGGTGTGTCGTCCGGAAAAACATTTGGCACTTCCCGAATCAGCCTTTGGTACTCTTTTTCCACTATGGCTTGGTTCTTTTCGAGTGGGACGATTCGTTCTTTTATACTCCGGCCCTTTTCGGCTTCATCGTCAGTCGGCGGCCTGCCTTTAATGCCTTTAGCTAGCGCATTCCTCTCGGCCTGCAGTTTTTGGACTTTGTCTTGCAGGTCACGCCGGGCTTTATCGGCGCTTAGCAAACCGGAGACATCGACATCAAAGCCTTTTTGTTTGGCTTTTCCTGCTACCAGTTCAGTATTCTCCCGGATATATTTTATGTCTAGCATACTTAACAGTCTAATTTTACATCCTTCCCCCTATTTCCAGGGTGGCACCCTGGAAATAGGAGAAGCAGGGTGTTACTATCTTTTTAATGCCTGGGAGAAATTTAGAAAAAATTTATGTTGCTGACGCCTACTATCACGTCTACGCAAGAGGTCACAACGAAGACACAATTTTTCGAGAAAGCAGTGATTATGCGGTCTTTTTGAACCTCTTCAAACGCTATCTAAGCAGCCAGCCTGCGAAAGATAATAAGGGCCGTGAGTATCCGTGGTTGCAAAGCGATATTAAGCTACTGGCTTTCTGTCTGATGCCAAACCATTTTCATGCGCTTATTTATCAAAAGATGCCGGACGCAATGACCAGGCTGTTCAAGTCTGTGATAACAACTTACGGAATGTATTTTAATAAAAAATATAAGCTAAGTGGTCCCGTACTTCAGAGCCGATTCAGGGCATCGCTAATCGATAATGACGCTTACTTAATCCATATCTCACGCTATATACACTTAAATCCAAAAAACTACCAGTCATGGAAGTTCTCTAGCCTGCCCCACTATCTTAGGAAACAATCGGCTGAGTGGATCAGGCCAAAAAAGATTACTGGGTTGTTTGATAGCCCGCAAGAATACAGAGACTTTCTGGAGGACTACAAAGACCGAAAACATATGCTTGACCTAATCAAATCCGAACTGGCTGACCACTGATAGTTCGAGGGTGGCACCCCTGAAGTAGTAGGCACTCGGGTAAAATTGTTATCATACTTGGATGAAGATAGAGGAGACATCCCGTTTTTGCTCACGTTGCGGCAGCTCACTTAAAAAGAGGACTAATTACATGGAGTGTCCACAGTGCGGCCTTCATTTTTATCAAAACCCCAAGCCCTGCACCGCGGTAGTTTTGCAAAATGACGCTGGAGAGTACCTGTTGGTGGAGCGAGCGGTGGAACCCAAGAAAGGCTACTGGGACTTCCCGGGCGGTTTTGTAGAAGCTGGTGAAACCTTCGAAGAAAGCGCTATCCGGGAGGTAAAGGAAGAGCTTGGTGTCACCCTACAAGACCTCAAGTATTTGGGGACCTATACGGATAAATATGACTACCGGGGGCTTATTTACGACACCTTAAGCGTAGCCTATGTTGGCAAAATACCCCTTGGACAGAAGATCAAGGTGGATGATGATGTGGCTGGCTATAAATTTTTCAAAAAGAATGAGCTCTCTAAAACTAAGGTGGCCTTCGTCTCGATGAATAAGATCATTGCCGACCTTCGCTAAGTTTTTTTCTTTATAGCGTCCAGAGTTAGTTGGGTTCGAGATTTAGCGTAGGCGCAGTATTCGCAGTCTGCCGATTCTTTGGGCATGTCTCCCTCGAGAGTCTCTTTGATTTTGGCTAATGTTGGTTCCACCCACTTGTCGCTGCCCTTGTATGGAAAAATGTTGGTCCTAAACTCCACTTTGTTAAAAAAGCCCTTGCCTTTAGCAATACCATTGGCATAAACAAAGTACCCTGTGTCGCTGACTTCGTGGCCTTCGCCGCGAAGCAGCCATTGGTAGACTTCCATTTGCCGACGATAACTATCGTGCCATTTTGAGTCTTCCAAATCGGTAATTTCTTTGGCTTTCGCGGTCGCTTTATAGTCAACTACAACCAGCTCGTCTTTAGAGTTCACCCAAACGTCATCCACCCCGCCGAAAATCAACAGACCGGTCGGCTTGTGGAGGTGCTGGACGCCCGTAAAAACGTGCCGCCAGCGCTCTAGGTGTTCATGAGCAAAAGGTTTGGCATCGACTTCAAATTCAATTTGCCAAGGGTGCTGCTCGCCCTTGACTCGGTAACCGTCGAACTCGGTTTTTAGTAGCTCATCAACCGCTGAGTTGATTAGAAACGGCGGGGTGCTTGGCTGGTCTATTTTTAACCTTTGGGCGAGCCAAAAACAACGCGGGCAACGAATAAAATTTTCTATCCGGCTGCGCGATAACTTATATATATCCTTTTGGCCGGGCTTATACGCCGGCGACCTCTCGTATGCCATCCCTCAAGTATAAACTAGCCAGCTAGCAGGACGGCTATCATCGAAACTATAGCCAGCAGCACCGCTATAACGATAGCTATTAACCCTAAGCCGCCGAGGTTATTCATAACTTAAAGGTAGCATAGTTATTAATGATTAGGATTGGTGCCATCCAGCTCGTGTATTCGTTTGTGGTCCAAGCCGTAGTAATGGGCGACCTCGTGCCAAATAGTGTGCCGGACATGCTCCCTAAGTTCTTGCTCAGTGCGGCTAACCAGCTCCAACGGTTTTTTAAAAATAGTGATTTTATCCGGCAACAGCTTGGTGGTGCCCATCCGCTGGGGCAGCGGGACTCCCTCGTATAGCCCGAATAAAAGCTGGTTCCAGCGCATTCCTAGCTGCTTTAGCTGAGCTGGGCTCGGTTCGTCTTCCACGATAAATGCTACGTTCTGCAGATTTTTTTGATACTTGTCGGGGATGGCATCTATGCCGTCACCGACGATTTTCTCAAATTCTTCTCTTGATAGTTCAACCATGCCTATACCGGAGCATAGTCAATATGACAGGCTCCCCTTCCCGTCTTTTCGGTGAATTTTTGGTGGTACTCTTCGGCTGGCCAGAATTTGCCGGCTTCTTCTAGCGCAGTCACGATCTTGCCGTTAAACTTTTCACGGTTCAGCTTATCAATTATTTTTTGAGCGGTAGCCTTCTGCTTACCGTCCAAGTAGAAGATTGCCGTTCGGTACTGCCTGCCAACATCAGGCCCCTGCCTGTTCATTTGGGTTGGGTCGTGCATCCTAAAAAACTGCAGCAGGAGGACCTGGAGCGCAGCGGCTTGCTTGTCGGCGGAGCCGCCAACTCCGCCATTGCTTACGGCGCGCTGCGGCGTTACAGACTCTGCTTGCTCCTTCGCAGTACCATCTTTGTACAGCTCAGTCCGCTGCTCGCCTGCGCCTTGCATCGCATCCGCATCCAGGCTCCCTGCAATGACAGCATCCGGGTCGTAGGTGATTTTTACGGCTTCGGCGTGGCCGGTTTCCTCATAGCTTACCTGCTCGTAGCTGGGATTTTCCGCTTTTCCACCGATGTAACCAACTTCGGTCTTGGTTACACCTGGTACTTGGTCGAAGTAGTACTGGACACCCCAAAAGCACCCCGCAGCGAATATTGCAATCTCTCGATTCATTATTATTCCAATGTTCTGCAGAACTTAAGAACTTGCTTGCCGCGGTCTGTAAGCCTATGTTGCACAGCAGCTCCGTAGTGTTTCTTCGATATTAGTCCGGCTATCGCTAACTTTCGCGTATGCTCTCCGGCTGTCCTGAAGTCTATTTTTAACTTGCTAGCGATATCCATCAAAACTAGATTCGGTTCTCTCTCTAATAAAATTAGGGTCTTTATGCGAGTATGGTTAGAAAATCCCTTAGCAATTCTCTCGAGCGATTTTGGCTGCATGCGTACTCCCCTTCACTTCACATTATACATTCTTATTCTTAAGTTCTGCAGAACTTAAGAATAAGGGCTGGGTGTGAAAATTGTTAGGCTTCAAGGCGGAGACGTTTGATGAGCCAGTCGCGTGGCAACATAGCTAGAAACCAACCAGCGCGCGGGCCTTGATTCTTGCCGATTAACGCCCGGTACAGAGGACCAAACAGCTGCTGAGGCGTAAAGCCATCAGATTCATTAAACGCATAAATTGCCTTATGGTATGCCTCTCCATCTGAATTTTCTGGCAGTTTTTCTATAGAGTCGGCTAGACGGGATAGGTAATTTTTTTCTGTGTCGCTAAATTTAGAGCTATCAACTTTTCCCGCAAGCTCAAACTTCACATCCTCAGGTGCCCACTTATCCAACCAGCCACTGATAAACTCGAGTTCTTTCTTGATGATGCCGGCCTCACGCGCCGCGGCATCCCTATATTCACTACGGCTTAGAATTTCTAGAGTTTTGCCAGGATCACGCAAGGCTGCTTGATAACTCTCAGCCAGCAGACTGAACGGTACACTGCTCACTACCGGATCACTAATTCCAGCTAGCGAGGCTTTAACGAGTGGATCGTTCGGTTTTTTCTGTATAAGCTCGGCAAACTCATCAATCAGGCGCGTTACACCATCAATTGGGTCAAACGATAGTTGTTTGTCCGGTGGGAAGCGCAAGATGAAGAAACGGATGACTTCGGGAGGCAAAATAGCTACGGCATCGGCCATCGACAAACCACCGCCAGAGCTGGCACTAATCTTCTTGCTCTGCCCGGCCTGATTTATGAAATTATAAGGAACCGGAATTGGTGCCGGTGCTTTGAAAACTTGTTGCATTAGCGCAGCCCCTGTGTCATAACTGCCGCCTTTGGTAGCGTGGTCGCGCCCAAACGGCTCGACATCTACTCCGACCAGCCACCAGCGAGCCGGCCAGTCGATCCGCCAATCAAGCTTGATATCACCCTTAGCATAGCCTGTTGATTGATTCTGCCCATCCCTGTCCTCATAGGTGATAATTTTAGCTTGTTTGTCGATACTGACAAATTTTCGCTTCTTTAAGTAACCCCCCTCATTAACCTGGACCGGTGACCATTCCTCCCCTAATTTATGCCCGGAGATTGTCTCCAGGATGCTTCTGACTTTGTCAGATGCCTCCAATGCCCGTTCGATAGCCGGAACGTAAAAACCCTCGCGGTATTTTTGGTGTGAGCGAACCACATCCATCTTCACACCAAGTTTTTGAATGCTTGCTAGAAAATCTTTGAGGGCGTAGTCAGCATAGGATTGGTCCGAACTGTCCGGTGCCGGCATGTCGGCTAAAGGGCGCCCCAAGTATTTTTTGTAATCAGCCGATAGCCCAGCAGGAACCTTTCGAAAGCCATCAAGATCGTCTACATAATGAATGTGCTTGGCCTGTCGGTCTCTGTTTTTTAGCTCGTTGATAATGGCGTCACAAGTAATAATTTCCCGTAGATAGCCCATATGATAGGCGCCCGATGGCGAAATACCTGACTCTACGATAATTTCACCTTCGGGTTTACGAGCCATGGCAGCTTCAACCACCTTATTCAACCACTGCATAAAGACATTTTACATTTAACAGTTCACATTTAACATTTATTTACCAGTTATCATTTACCAATGAGGTGGTAATGAATAATGGCAAATGACAAATAAATGAATAACGGCAAATGCTAAATGATGAATCTAAACCACTTGCGGTTTAGCTGATCTCTACGATTTTGTAGGTGACGTCGGGTGAATTCTTGATGACGACTTTGTCGCCCTCTTTTTTGCCAAGGAGGGCTTTGCCGATTGGCGACTCGTCACTGATTTTGCCGCTCAAGGGATCGGCTTCCATGGTTCCTACCACTTGGAACTGTTTACTGATACCACCAGCGCTTTTAAGCTTAACCGTGGAGCCAAGCTGCACTGCGTTGTCGCCTCTGGGCTTTTTAATAACTTGGGAGTTCTGAAGGATGTGTTCCAGCTCTCCAATACGGGTTTCCAGGCGATCTTGCTCTTCACGGGCAGTCTGATACTCAGCATTTTCGCTTAAATCTCCCAGCTCGCGGGCTTGCCGGATTCGTTCAGCTACTGGGCCACGCTGGGACACCAGAGCAGTATGCTCATCTTTGAGCTCATCTATGCCGGCTGAAGTTAGGCGAAATAGTTTCTTCATATCCTTCTTTAATACCTCTTGCCAGGACAACGTGTAGGCGCTGCTCTTTCCAAAATGATTCGGCTGATTATATCAGAATCTATGCACCGTTAGCTATGATATCAATCACATTTTCGCGGGAGATCAGCTTGGTCGATTCAGAGCTTCGTTCTTTTAGCTCAAAGGAGTTTTCGGCGAGCGTTTTGGCGCTGACAACCAGCCGGACGGGCATACCCATCAAGTCGGCATCGGCGAACATTTCACCAGCTCGCCCGTCCCGGTTATCATATATTACTCCAACCCCCGCGGCTGTCAACTGGTGGTAAAGTTCGTCGGCAGCAGCTCTCGTTTCCGGCTCATTGCCAAGGCTAACTAAGTACACTATCGCCGGTGCTACACTACCCGGCCAAGCTAAGCCCTTATCGTCAGCGAAGTGCTCGGCGATAAGGCCCATTAGCCGGCTGACCCCAATACCGTAACAGCCCATAATTATCGGCTGTTTTTGGCCATTCTCATCCGTAAAATATAGTCCCAGCGCATCAGAATATTTAGTGCCCAGCGAGAAAATATTGCCAACATCCACGGCCTTTTCTTCAACCATATTGGCTTTATCAAGGCCGAGTTTGGCCAAAACCTCATCGGTATAGACTTCTTGGTTAACAGCCGTTTTCTTGGCCTTGTCCACGTAAATTGTGTCTTCGCCGATATGGCTCAGTACCTGAAATTCGTCGCTGAACTGGCTGAAGACCCCACCACTAGCAAATGTGCGGTAAGTTATGCCGGCCGGAAAACCAAGTCGAGTGAATATCTTGCCATAAGCGCTAGCGACCTTTTCGTAAAAATTGTCGTGCTCTTTTTGGTTACGACTGTAGGAGTACAGATCTTTCATCAGGAACTCTCTGCCCCTCAGCAACCCACTCTTAGCCCTTAGTTCGTTTCGGAATTTGGTTTGTATCTGGTACGGATAGGCTGGGAGGTCCTTGTATGAACTCACAAAATGCTTCAGGGCGTTGGTTAACGGTTCCTCGTGGGTGAATCCAATCCCAACCTCTGCCCCGCTGGCCAGTTTGCTCTTAAACCAATTATCAACTTCCTTGTCATCCCAGCGGTTGGTAGCCTCCCAGAGTTCCTTGTTTTGCAAGGTCGACATCAGCACCTCGTTACCGCCGATGTTGTCCATTTCTTCTCGGATTATTTGGGAGATTTTATCTATAACGATTTTGCCCAGAGGCAAGTAGCTATAAACACCGGCCATTTCTTTATGGATGTATCCAGCCCGAATTAATAGTTGGGCGTTGCGAGCGGTCTCGTCAGCCGGCACCTCTTTACGTGTTTTAACGAACAACTCAGTCCTTTTCATATCTCTTACGCCAATTGTACCAAACCGGGCCTGTCGACAGTCTAAAAGTTCAGTGAGAAGGCAATTGCATTATTGGCGGCGTGAATAAGTATCGCGGCATATAGCGCCCCGGTCCGTTCGCGGGTATAAACAAGGACAACCGATAAAATGAATGTGCTTAGTCCCGCGACCCAGACCACTGGTTCATTTTTTCCGTATTCTAGGTGGGCTAATCCAAAAATTACACTAGTGATGGCCAATGCCCATATAAATCTCAGGCGCGAACGCAGCCCGGTATATAGATAACCCCTCATAAGTATTTCCTCGCCAATTGGCGGCAGTATCACTAGCGCAGCGAAAGCAATTACCCGGTCTAGGCTGGTTTGAAGGTTTTTAAACCCAACATCCTGAGCCTGATCGACATCAAAGGAAGGAACTAAAGCCTTAACAGTGATTGTCACGATAATCAGCAGTGCATAAAAAGCGAAAAACCCGGCGACTGCGACCTTCAAGTCCCGCCACTGCGGGCGGCGGCCCAAGCCAATGTCTGCAAAGCCAAGTCGGCGGCGGCGCAAGAAGAGGTAGACAATTCCAACCGCTATGCCCTCGGCCAGTAGTACATAAGTGAACTGAGCGGACGCCGAATCTTCAATATTTGTGGTAGCACCGATTGCGCCAAGGAAAAACGCTGTCAGAAATAGCGCTATGAGTTGGCTAGCGATAAACGCTATGCACAGCGTCCCGATGACCCTTAAGGGACTGCCGAAGTCTTTCTTCGGCTTTCGCGGGTCATTGCTACTATCAGGGCTATGCGTGTGAGTGGAGTGCGAGGAGTCGGTGAAGCGCGGAGCGAGGCGTATATGTAATACGTTGAGCGAGCCCTGAAATCGACGACGATGCAATCCGCCAAAAACACCAGCGGAGTTGGCTGCTCCGCTGCCAAGCAGGCTGGTGTGGCGCATAGTCCGGTTAGAAGAATCGTCGGACATCGACGATAGTAATTAGGACGAACAGTGTTAGCAGGATTGCCATACCAGTAGAGTGAATGCGGTCCTCGATCGTTGGGCTGAATGGCCTACCTTTTACTAGCCGGGACAGGCCGATTACGAACAGCCGGCCACCGTCCAGAGCCGGGATCGGCAGGATATTGATCAACGCCAAGGTTAGCGAAAGGACTGCGATGATGAAAAGGATGAAATAGATACCCAAGCTGCCGCTGCCCCAAAGAATGGCTAGAATAGCCACGGGGCCGCCAACTTGGCTGGTAGCTTTTTCATGGCCGGCTTGGCGGGCTTCCTGATTACCGGTTACTCCGCCAGCGACTATGGAACCTAACCCAGCGAAGGCCCTGGCTATACCCTTCAGAGTCAGCTCAACTAATTGTTTGGTAAAGCCAATCGCCACAACCGGGGCGCTCCAAGTAGAGCGTTGGATGGTCAGTTCATTAGGTGAAACTCCCAGATAGCCTTTGGGTTCCTCGTCCTTTTTACTGGTCTCAACTTCGGAAACACTAAGTAGGGTCACTGGCTCAGCTAGTTCGTGGCCATTGTGTTTATAGATAATGGTAACGTTCTGGCCAGCAAAAGCCTTAGTAGTCTCTTGAAGCTGCTTTGCAGTTTTGATTTCCCTACTATCACTGCCGCTAATAATTCTAGTAATGAGGTCACGGCCGCCAATCCCGGCTTTCTCGGCTGGTGAGCCGGGCTGGACATAACCGGCCTGCACAAACTGCTGGGCAATAGTTGTATCTGATTTAACTGTGAATTGTTCTTGTCCGACATTTTCGGCTGTTAGTAACTTGGGCATACCAACCACTGCCAGGATGGTTAGCATTAGAAGCCCCACCAAAAAATTCATTGTTACGCCGGCTAGAAGAATCTTGATTTTACCCCGAGTGCTGGCAGCGCCGAAACTGCCCTTGGCTTTATCAGCGTCATGCTCGCCTTTAAGCTTTACAAAGCCACCAATTGGTAACCAGTTAAGGCTTAGAATCATGCCGTCTTTACGCTTCCGGCCCCATGCCCGGGGTGGAAAACCCAAGCCGAATTCTTCTACTTTCACTCGAGCCCGGCGGGCTGCGAAGTAGTGTCCCCACTCGTGGACTAAAACTAAGCCCACGAACAGCAGAAAGCCGAGAACGAAAAAGGCAATTTGCATATGTTTTAAAGTATATCAGTCATCTTAATGGTAGCTGAAAAGGAAAAGAGCAGGAGCGGTTCGCTTGCAGAGCGAATTTGGATTCATTCCAAAAGTGACGATGAGAAAAACCTTGGTTTTTCTCATAGCGCCTATATTGTCATTATTTCTTGTTCTTTGGCTGCGGTGAGGTCGTCGACCTGCTTTTTTTGCAGGTTTAGCAGGTCGTCTATCTGTTTTTCAAATTTGAAACGCTCGTCTTTGCCGATGGACTTATCTTTTTCGGCTTGCTCCCCCGCATGAAAGGCTTCGTGGCGGGCATTGCGAAGCGATACAGCGGCTTCCTCGGCTTTCTGGTTCAGGACTTTAACCATGGATTCCCGAGTTTCGGTGGTCAGCGGTGGGATGGTTACCCGGACCACCCGGCCGTCGTCGGCCGGATTTAAGCCCAGGGCCTCGTTCTCGCGGATAGCTTTTACAATTGGCTCTAGGTTATTCGGGTCAAATGGGCTGACGACCAGCAGTTGGGCATCCGGCGCGGTAATTCCGGCTAACGTTTTTAGCGGCATATTTTGGCCGTAGGCTTCCACCGACACATTATCTAGCATACTGGGGTGGGCCCGACCAGTGCGGAGTTTTTTCAACTCTTCTTGAAAGTGATCCAGTGCGGCCGTCATTTTGGCCTTGGCGTCGCTCAAAGCTCTATTTGTATCCATTACACGCGCCTCCGGCGCTCAATTATCAATTTACAATTTACAATTTTCAATGAATTAGCAATTAACAATGGCCAACGATCCAACGCCCTGTTGCACTCCATACTTAAATTATAGTTCAGCAGAAGCAATTCTGCACTAAAATATTGCTCAAAGTCTGTAAAAATGGTATGGTATTTTTTAGTTTTGTTAACACAGACATCCGTGCGAGTCCGTGTTGGCTTGTACCTTAAATTTCGGGAGGAACGATGCAGCGAAGAGCAATTCTTATCTTGCTGATAGCTGCTGCCCTTCTTGGCGTAGTGCTCAGGGCGACACCGGAAATCCTGATGTCCGTAAGTGCAACGGGGCTAAGACACAGCTCGTTGGTCTGGTGACAGCCCTTAGCTAAGGTGTCGGGTTGTGGCTAGCCGGCTGGGGATTGCTATACATCGGATTGCTTGCCTGGCTCAACTAGACAGAAGGAGGCAGTGATGTGGTGGTTTATTGTCTGTCTGTACGCGTCTGGAGCAGCCCTATGTCTCAGAGGACTCCAGTACAGCCAGCGAAATACCCAAGATGACGACGAGGCAGCAAGTGTTTTGTTCGTAACTGGGGCTGGTGTCCTGATCGCTGCTACTCTGTGCACGGTTGGCCAGCTTTTCATCTGGTGATGCAACCTGAGTCTCCCCGTAAAGAAAGTCCCAGGTAGTGTTGAGCTATGCTCCACACCTGGGCATGAACCCCGAGCAATCGGGGTTTTTCAATACCGTCCAAATTACTTAACTAGTTAAGTATTCCCTACTCAGTACCAAGTTCGAGCCTAGAGAAGCGGCGCACGATGATATTTTCGCCAAGCTTGGCGATGTGCTCTTTTATGACATCCTCGACCGTTTGGCCGGGGTTTTTCACGAACGGCTGTTTTAGCAGTTCATCTACGTTTTCCGGATCGGAAGCCGCAATGTGTAGCGTCAAATCTCTAACCAAGTCTTTGAATTCATCCGTCTTAGCCACAAAATCAGTTTCGCAGTTGACCTCCACCAGCACTCCGATCCGTCCGTCGTGGTTGTAGCTGCCAATCATGCCGGAGCTAGCTTCGCGCTCAGAACGCTTGGCTGCCTTGGTTAGGCCTTTCTCGCGCATCTCTGCCAAAGCCTTTTCAAAATCACCCCCAGCATCAACCAGGGCTTTTTTGGCATCGGTCATGCCTACGCCAGTCAACTCCCTCAGTCGCTTAATTTTTTCTATATCCAATTTATGCTCCTTCGTGAATTTACCATTGACCATTTACCTTTTACCATTTAATTATCGTTTTCCATTTCTCATTGTAGCGGTATTTGCTAATTGGTAATTGTTAAATAAATGTGAATTGAAAATTGTTAAATGAGAACTGCGCACCTGTGCGCTTAGCCTATCCCCCTTACTGGTGCCGGAGCTGGCTCAGCAGCCTCGGTTGGTTTTTTCTCTTCTTTCTCTACAGTCTTTTCGGCTTTTTCAGTCTTTTCAGCCGCTTTAACCGGTGCTTTGACTTTAGCTTTGCCGGCTAAAATAGCGTTTTGCACATATTCCAGTACCAGCTGGATGGCCTTGGTAGCATCGTCATTGCATGGAATCGGGTAATCGGCTAGGCGCGGATCGCCGTTAGTATCAATCAGTGCCACCACTGGAATTTTCAGTTTTCGGGCTTCGCGGACTGGGATGTCATCTGTTATGACATCAACCACGAAGACTGCGCCGGGCCGGGCGTGCATGTCTTTGATGCCGCCGTAGAGATTGTTCATACTCTCGATTTCTTCGGCCATCCGCTGGACTTCCAGCTTGCTGTATTTGGCCGCCAGCTCGCCGGTGGCCATCCGGCTTTCCAACTCTTTTAGACGGCGGATGCGGGCACCAATAGTGTTTTGGTTGGTTAGCATGCCGCCAAGCCAACGCTCAGTGACATAGGGCATACCTGTGGCATCAGCCACAGCCTTAACGGCATCTTTGGCTTGCCGCTTTGTGCTGACCAGCAAGATTTGCTTGCCTTCAGCGGCGGTTGCTTCCAAAAATGCCAACGCAGCATCCAAGCCCTCAACGGTTTTGGTTAAATCAATAATATGGTTGCCCTCGCGCTTG